>VFSW01004493.1_pt1 | contig 20797 bp, 15 predicted proteins | sample 5358111 | NCBI WGS metagenome assembly VFSW01 (sample SAMN11554181, study PRJNA540505) | mine drainage metagenome | isolation source: sediment from site ElyBrook_90M | place: USA: Ely Copper Mine, Vershire, VT | collected 2017
CCCCCGGGGCTCTCCCCCTGGGTCGCCCCACCTGGGTCGCGCCCCCTGGGTCGCGCCCCCTGGGGGTCGCACCGCCCGGGCGCCTCGCGTTCAGTCGCCGGCCAGAGCGCCCTCGCCGGAGCGCTCGGCGAGATATTTCTCGGCCTCCAGCGCCGCCATGCAGCCGGTGCCGGCGGCGGTGACCGCCTGGCGGAACACCCGGTCCTGCACATCGCCCGCGGCGAACACGCCGGGCACGCTGGTGGCTGTGCTGTCGGGTGCGGTGATCAGGTAGCCATCGGCATCCATCGCCAGCTGGCCGGCGAACAGCGCGGTGTTCGGGGTATGGCCGATGGCGATGAACACTCCGTCCACCGCCAGATGCGAGATCGCGCCGGTGCGGATATTGGCCAGGCGCACCCCGCTCACCGTCGCCGGCTGGCCGGTCCCCTCGATCTCCTCGACCACGCTGTCCCAGACCACCCGGATCCGCGGATGGGCGAGCAGCCGGCGCTGCAGGATGCGTTCGGCGCGCAGCGTGTCGCGGCGATGGATCAGCACCACCTCGGCGGCGTGGTGGGTAAGGAACAAAGCCTCCTCGACCGCGGTGTTGCCCCCGCCGACCACGGCGACGCGCTTGCCGCGGAAGAAGAACCCGTCGCAGGTGGCGCAGGCGGATACCCCGGCTCCGCGCAGCCTGGCTTCGGATGGCAGGCCGAGCCAGCGCGCCTCGGCCCCGGTCGCGATCACCACCGTCTCGGCCAGGTAGAGATCGCCGGAATCGGCGCGGCAGCGGAACGGGCTGGCGGTGAAATCCACCTCGGTGATCAGGTCGTTGACGATGTTTGTGCCGACATGCGCGGCCTGGCTGGCCATCTGCTCCATCAGCCAGGGGCCCTGGATGACCTCGGCGAAGCCCGGATAGTTCTCGACATCGGTGGTGATGGTGAGCTGCCCGCCCGGCTGCAGCCCTGTCAGCAGCACCGGTTCCAGGCTGGCGCGGGCGGCATAGATGGCGGCGGTATAGCCGGCCGGGCCGGCGCCGATGATCAGCAGGCGGGTGGGGTGCATGGGTCTGACTGCTTGGTTGTCGCGGGATTAGATATCTTTGCCGGGCGGGCGGCGGCAAGCCTGGGTGACGGGGCGAGGCGGGAGGCCAGGGCGAGGGCTCTGCCCCCGCTGTCCGTGGGACCCGCAGTCCCGGGGGTATTCCCCACCAGTGAAAGGGGGCTGGCCATCAGTGAAAGGGGGCTGGGGCCAAGGCCCCGGCGGGAGTCCAGAGGGTGGCGCCCTCTGGCCTTGTCTTGACTTCGCGATGATGGGCTTTGCCCCGCCAGGGCCAGGTGCCGCTCAGCCGCCGCCCAGGGTGCGCAGCGCCAATGCGGCCGCCGAGGCCCGGTTCTCGACGCCGAGCTTGGCGAAGATCTGTTCCAGATGCTTGTTCACCGTGCGCGGGCTCAGCCCCAAAATCTCGGCGATGTCGCGGTTGGCCTTGCCGCGGGCGATCCACAGCAGCACCTCGGCCTCGCGCGCCGTCACCCCCAGACGCTGGCGCAGGATCATCGCATCCGCCTGCGGATCGGCCTCGACCAGGCGCAGCAGGAACTCGCCCGGGCCGATCCGCCCGATGAACGAGACTTCGATCTGCCGTCCGCCCGGCGCGGCCAGGGTCATGCTGCGCTCCGGCGCCCGGCCCTCGGCGTCTTCGGCGAGGCGCGCGCGCCACAGCCGCAGTTCCGGCGCCAGCAATGTCTGTTCCGCGCCGAGCAGGCGTGCCGCCTGGGGCGTGCACCACAGCACGCCTCCGCCGCGGTCGGCGGCCAGCAGGAACCGCCCGGCCGCGTCCAGCGCCACCTGGGCGCTGCGGGTCAGCCGCGCATTGGCCAGATGCACCCGGATGCGGGCGATGATCTCATCGGGCGCGACCGGCTTGGTCACATAGTCCACCCCGCCGGCCTCCAGCCCGCGGATCACGTGCTCGGTCTCCGACAATCCGGTCATGAAGATCACCGGCACCGCCTCCATGCCGCGGACGCGCTTGATGCGGCGGCAGATCTCGAACCCGTCCATCTCCGGGATGATCGCGTCCATCAGCACGATGTCGGGGGTGACGCGCTGCACCAGCGTGATCGCCGCCGGTCCGTCGGCGGCGATCAGCACGGTGAATCCGGCCTGTTCCAGCACCTCGGTCAGCATGCCGAGCGTGCCGGGGCTGTCATCCACGATCAGCACGATGTCACGCGCCTGCATGGTCAGGCTCCGCGAAGGCGGCAGGGCAGATCGCGCCACGGCAAGGGCTTCTTCCCCGCGGAGCAAGGGGGAAGGGCCAGGGCGCAGCCGATCCCGCGCCGCCCCCGCCAGCGGGCCGTCCGGTCCGATCGCCTGCGGGGCGGCACTCCTGCACGGTCCTTCAGCCGGGCTCGGCGCTGGCGGCATCCAGCGCGGCCATGAATTCCTTCATCCGGAACGCCGCGACCAGCGCCCGCAGCCGCTCGACGGAGGAAGCGAGCGCCGGCTGCTCCTGCGCGATCTCGTCGAGCCGCGCATGGATCGCCCGGACATAGCCGATCGTCCCGAGTTCGCGCAGTTCGTCGAGCTGCCGCCCCGGCAGGCGGATCGCCTGCTGCGCGGGTATCGACTGGCGTGGCGGGGACGCCTCCTGCGGTCTGCCCGGCGCCGGCGCAGGGAGGGCGCGGGCGGCGAAGGTCCCGGCGGGACCCGAGCTGTCCTCCAGCCAGTCGATGTCGAGCCGCTGGCGGATCTTTTCGAGCAATGCGGCGATACCGATCGGCTTGGTCATCACATCGTCGTGGCTGTCGCCCTCGGACGGCGCCGCCAGCAGATCGAGCACATTGGCCGAGATGACGATGATCGCGGCCTCGGCATGGCCCGCCCGGCGCAATTCCCGCGCGAGGTCCCAGCCGCTCATCCCCGGCATGCTGATGTCGATCAGGAACAGATCCGGCCGGTGGCGCGCGGCCAGCGTCAGGCAGGTGGCTCCGTCCGGCGCGCTCAGCAGGGTGAAGCCGAGCGGGCCGAGCAGATCGGCGATCAGGCTGCGATGGGCGGCATCGTCATCGGCGACCAGCGCCACCAGCCGCCGGCCCTGGTAGCCCGCGATCAGCCGTTCCGGCCGGCGCGTTTCGGCGGGCGCCTCGGTGTCGGAGAGCATCAGCTTGACCTGGAAACAGCTGCCCTCGCCGGGGCGGGAGACCACCGAGATCTGCCCGCCCATGATCTCGGTCAGCAGCTTGGTGATGGTCAGCCCGAGCCCGACGCCGGGGGGAGCGGGTCCGTCCGGCGCCTCGATGCGCTGGAAGGGCTCGAAGATACGCCCGAGATCCGCCTCGCGGATGCCCCGCCCGGTGTCGCGCACCTCGAACTCGGCCACTTCGCTGCGCCAGCGCACCGACAGCGTGACCTCGCCGGCATCGGTGAACTTGATGGCGTTGGACAGCAGATTGATCAGGATCTGGCGCAGCCGCTTCTCATCGGTGTGGACCACCTCGGGCATCCGCCCGACCCGGTGGAAGGCGAAGCCGATGCCGCGCGCCTCGGCCTGCAGGCGGAACATCGCCACCAGCTGGTCGAGGAACTCCCCGATCCGCACCTTGTCGCGATAGATGTCGATGCGCCCGGCCTCGATCTTGGAGATGTCGAGCAGCCCCTCGATCAGCCCGGCCAGGTGTTCGCCGCTGCGGCGGATGATGCGCACGCCGTTCAGCCGCGCCGGCGGGATCGACGGGTCGCGTTCCAGCAATTGCGCATAGCCCAGGATGGCGTTGAGCGGCGAGCGCAGCTCATGGCTGATGCCGACCACGTAGCGGCTCTTGGCGAGATTCGCCGCCTCGGCCGCTTCCTTGGCCCGTTGCAGGGCGGCGTCGGTGCGCCGGTGGGCACGGATCTCGCTCAGCAGCAGGGTGGTCTGCCGCCGGCTCTCCTCCTGGGCGACGCGGCGGCTTTCGAGCGCCAGCACCAGCAGCCAGGCGGCGATGCCGGCGATCACCACCAGAATGAAGAAGGCCTGCCAGAACGCGCCGGCGATCACCGACCGGTCGGCGGGCAGATCGGGCGCGGTCTGCCAGTAGATCGCGGCCAGGATCGCCCCGATCGCGCCCGCGAACAGTGCCAGCGTGCCGAGATAGCTGCCGAACAGCCCGCCCATGGCAGCGCGCAGCGGCGCCGGCAGGCGGGCGGCGAGCGGGGCCAGCACCGCCGCGGCGGACGGTCCGGCCGGCTTGCAGCCATCCCCGCAGCGGGCATCGAGCGAACAGCACAGCGAGCAGATCGGTCCCGCATAGGCCGGGCAGAAAGCGGTGTCCTCGGGCTCGAAATCGTGCTCGCAGATACAGCAGCGCAGGGTGGCGCGCGCGGCCCAGTGCCGGCGCGGCTTGCGCGCGAGATAGAACCGCCCCCCGGTGGCGAGCGCGATCGCCGGGGCGGCGGCGAAAGCGGCGGCGAAGGCGAGGAAGGGCGCGAACAGCCCGGCCATGACGCCGAACACCCCCCCGAAGGCCAGCAGCGAGACCGCCAGCGCGAGCGCCATGGCGCCGACGCCCACCGGGTTGATGCCATAGAGATGCGCCCGCTTGAACTCGATATGGCGCGGGCTGAGGCCGAGCGGCTTGTTCACCACCAGATCGGCGACCAGCGCGCCGACCCAGGCGGCGGCCAGAAGCGAGTAGAGCGAGAGGATATGCTCGATCGCCCGATAGATGCCGAGTTCCATCAGCAGCAGGGCGATCGCCACGTTGAACACCAGCCAGACGACGCGGCCGGGATGGCTGTGGGTCAGGCGGGAGAAGAAATTCGACCAGGCGATCGAGCCGGCATAGGCGTTGGTGATGTTGATCTTCACCTGCGAGACGGCGACGAACACCGCGGCCAGCACCAGCGCCCCGGTGGCCGAGGGCAGCACATAGCCGAAGGCGACGCGGTACATCTCGGTGGGCTGGCTGGCCAGCTCCGCGCTCAGCCCGGCGCGCAGCGCGAGGGTCGCCAGGAACGATCCGGCCAGCATCTTCAGCATGCCGATCACGATCCAGCCCGGCCCCGCCGCCAGCAGCGCGAGCCACCAGCCGCGCGAGCGGCCGGGACGCGGCTCGGGCAGGAAGCGCAGAAAATCCACCTGTTCGCCGATCTGCGCGATCAGCGAGACCACCACCGAGGCGGCGGCTCCGAACAGCGCGAGGTTGAACCCGCCCTCGCCGGCAAGGCCCGGGAAGTCGCTCCAGGCGCGCAGGCTGCCGGTGCCGGACGCGGCGATGAAGGGGAAGGCCAGCAGCTGCAGCACCAGCCAGAGCGGCTGGGTCCAGCGCTGGAAGCGGCTGATGAAGGTGATGCCGTGGGTGACCAGGGGGATCACCGCGACGGCGCACAGGATATAGCCGATCCAGGGCGGGATGGCGAAGCAGGTCTGCAGCATCGTGGCGAGAATCGCCGCCTCGATCGCGAAGAAGATGAAGGTGAAGCTGGCGTAGATCAGCGAGGTGATGGTGGAGCCGATATAGCCGAAGCCGGCGCCGCGGGTCAGCAGATCGATATCGACCCCATAGCGGGCCGCGTAATAGGCGATCGGCAGGCCGGTCGCGAAGATCAGCGCCCCCACCGCGAGGATGGCCGCGACCGCGTTGGTGAAACCGAAGCTGAGGGTGATGGCCCCGCCGATCGCCTCCAGCGCCAGGAACGAGATCGCCCCGAGCGCGGTGTTCGCGACCCCCATGGCCGACCAGCGCCGGGCGCTCTTGGCGGTGAAGCGCAGCGAGTAGTCCTCGAGCGTCTGGTTACCCACCCATCGGTTGTAGTCGCGCCGGATGCGGACGATGCGCTGGCGTCCGGACATGTCAGTGGCAGGGCGGCATGGTTGTGGGCCGGGCGATCGCCTTGTGCTCCGTCATCATCGGTGTCGGTCATTGCCGGTCTGCCGCGGACCAGAGCTGGCCGCTGCCCGGCGCCGGCGGTGCAGTATGGGCAAGCGTTGCGTCCGCGTCACGCGCATTCGCGCCTGGGCCGGGTGGGGAGCAGGTGGGTGCAATCTGAAATTATTCCGACACTGGTTTTATAGGATCGAAATGCCGCTCCCGGGCCGGCCGGGCGCGTACGTCGATTGACGTATGTTGCAGCGCAGGCGGAGCGGTGATCGTAGCGCATGACAGGGGCGCGCCAGCGTGATGCAACCAGGCGCCCCGGACCGGGGGATCTCAATGACTGGACACAGTGACGACCGCGCGCCCGCTTCGGCTCTGCGCCGGCGCCTGCTGCAGGGCATGGCGGCGCTGCCGGCCGCCGCGCTGCTGCCGCGCGCTGCACGCGCCGACAAGCCCGCCACCGCGGCGGTGAACACGACCGGGCTCGCGGTCACCGACGATACCGTGACCGTGGGCATCCTGCACTCGGTGACCGGCACCATGGCGATCAGCGAGACCGGTTCGGTGGAAGCCGAGAAGCTCGCGATCGACCAGATCAATGCGGCGGGCGGGGTACTCGGCCGGCAGATCAAGTTCATCCAGGAGGATGGCGCGAGCGACTGGCCGACCTTTGCCGAGAAGGCGAAGAAGCTGCTGGTCAACGACAAATGCGCCTCGGTGTTCGGCTGCTGGACCTCGGCCTCGCGCAAGGCGGTGCTGCCGGTGTTCGAACAGTACAACGGCATGCTTTACTATCCGACCTTCTACGAGGGTCTGGAGCAGTCGAAGAACGTGATCTACACCGGGCAGGAGGCGACGCAGCAGATCCTTGCCGGGCTCGACTGGATCATCAAGGAGAAGGGGGCCAAGACCTTCTATCTGCTGGGGTCGGACTACATCTGGCCGCGCACCTCCAACAAGATCGCCCGCAAGCACATCGTGGACAAGCACGGGCTGGAGGTGGTGGGCGAGGAGTATTTCCCGCTCGGCAACACCCAGTTCAATTCCGTCATCAACAAGATGAAGCTGAAAAAGCCCGATGTGATCTACGCGATCATCGTCGGCGGATCGAACGTCGCCTTCTACAAGCAGCTGAAGGCCGCCGGCATCGATCTGAGCAAGCAGAATCTGATGACCATCTCGGTCACCGAGGACGAGATTCTGGGTATCGGCGGGGAGAACATCGCCGGCGCCTATGCCTGCATGAAATACTTCCAGTCGCTCGACAATCCGAACAACAAGCTGTTCGTGCCGGCCTTCAAGAAGATGTGGGGCCAGAACGTCGTGATCGGCGATGTCACCCAGGCCGCCTATCTCGGTCCCTGGCTGTGGAAGCTCACCGCCGAGAAGGCCGGCAGCTTCGATGTGGACAAGATCGCCGCCGCCTCGCCGGGGGTGGAATTCAAGGGCGCGCCGGAGGGATATGTGCGCATCCACGAGAACCATCATCTGTGGAGCAAGACCCGGGTCGGCCGGGCGCGCACCGACGGGCAGTACGATGTGATCTATGAGACCGCCGGGCTGATGGAGCCCAATCCCTTCCCCAAGGGTTACCAGTAGCGCGTGGCCGCCCCGGCCCTCGCGGGCCGGGGCCTGTCTTGGCGGCCCTAGCGCGGAGTGATCGCGATGATCTTCGGCTATTCCTTCGGCGACCTCGGCTCGATCCTGGCGATGCAGGGCTTCGCCGGGCTGATCCTGTTCTCGGTCTATGTGCTGATGGCGCTCGGGCTGGCGGTGATCTTCGGCCAGATGGGCGTGATCAACATGGCCCATGGCGAGTTCATGATCCTGGGCGCCTATGTCACCTATCTGTGCTCGCATCTGTTCACCGCCTATCTGCCCGGGCTGTTCGCGATCTACTTCTTCGTGGCCGTGCTGCTCGCCTTCGCCGCCGCCTTCGCGCTCGGGCTGCTGGTGGAATGGGCGATGATCCGCCATCTCTATCGCCGGCCGCTCGACACGCTGCTCGCGACCTGGGGGCTCAGCCTGGTGCTCCAGCAGCTCTACCGCTCGATCTTCGGGGCGCGCGAGGTGGGGGTGGAGCTGCCGGACTGGATGATGGGCTCCCAGCACCTCACCGACACGATCGAGGTGCCGATCAACGGGCTGCTGGTGATGGGTCTGACCACGATCATAACCATCGGCGTGTTCCTGCTGATCTATCGCTCGAACTGGGGCAAGCGCATCCGCGCGGTGATGCAGAACCGCACCATGGCGGCCGCGGTCGGCATCGACACCGAGTTCGTCGACCGGGTCACCTTCGGCGTGGGCTGCGGCATCGCCGGCGTGGCGGGCTCGGCCTTCACCATGATCGGTTCCACCAGCCCGACCGCGGGGCAGCTCTATATCGTCGACACGTTTCTGGTGGTGGTCTTCGGCGGGGCCGCGAGCCTGCTCGGCACCATCGCCTCGGCCTTCAGCATCTCCCAGACGCAATCGACGATCGAATTCTTCCTGTCCGGCTCGATGGCCAAGGTGCTGACGCTGCTGGCCGTGGTGGGCATCCTGATGCTGCGGCCGCAGGGTCTGTTCGTGCTCAAGGTCCGCCGCTGATGCCCGGCATGAACCGGCTTGCCGAAGCGACCAGCGCCTTCATCACGATGCCCGGCACTTGCCCGGGCCGCGCGGGCGGCCCGGCGGCAGGTCATTAGGAGCAAGCCATGACCGCGCGATTCTTCCTCCGCCCCCAGGACCTGCTGTTCATTCTGGTAATGGCGCTGCTGATCCTGGTGGTGCTGCCGATGTCGCTCGACATCTTCAGGCTGAACCTGGTCGGGAAATATCTCACCTATGCCTTCGTGGCGCTCGGGCTGGTGCTGTGCTGGGGCGATGCCGGCATCCTCAGCCTGGGCCAGGGCATTTTCTTCGGCCTGGGTGGATATTGCATGGCGATGTTCCTCAAGCTCGAGGCCTCGACCCCGGAGGCGACCAAGATCCAGTCCACCCCAGGCATTCCCGATTTCATGGACTGGAACCAGATCACCGAGCTGCCCTGGTTCTGGAAACCGTTCCACAGCTTCATCTTCACCCTGTTCGCGATCCCGCTGGTGCCGATGGCGCTGGCCTTCGTGATCGGGCTCGCGATGTTCAAGCGCCGGGTCGGTGGCACCTATTTCGCCATCATCACCCAGGCCTTCGCGGCGATCCTCACCATCCTGATCATCGGCCAGCAGGGCTATACCGGCGGGGTCAACGGCATCACCGATCTGCGCACCCTGCTGGGCTGGGACATCCGCCCCGACCACGCCAAGCTGGTGCTGTATTTCGTCAATGCCGGATTGCTGCTGGCCTGCATCGTGTTCGCCTACTGGGTGCGCGCGAGCAAGCTCGGCCGGATCCTGGTGGCGATGCGCGACCGCGAGGACCGGGTGCGGTTCTCGGGCTATGACGTCGCCAATTTCAAGATCTTCGTCTTCTGCCTGGCAGCCGGCCTCGCCGCCATCGGCGGGGCGATGTTCACCCTGCAGGTGGGGTTCATGTCGCCCTCCTTCGTCGGCATCGTGCCCTCGATCGACCTGGTGATCCTGTGCGCGGTGGGCGGGCGCAATTCGGTGCTGGGCGCGGTCTATGGCGCGCTGCTGGTGAACTGGGCGAGGACCACCTTCTCCGAGGACATGCCGCAGCTCTGGCTGTTCGCCATGGGGGGGCTGTTCATCGCGGTGGTGATGTTCTTCCCCGGCGGCCTGGCCGGTCTGTACCGCGATCATCTGGAACCGGCACTCGGCCGGCTTTTCGGTGGACGCGCGCCCACCCCGCCTGGTTCGCCCGAGACGGTCACGAGTATGGTGGAGCAGCCGCGATGAGCGGGGAAACCGAATTCCTGCTGGCGGTCGAGGGGCTCACCGTGTCCTTCGACGGGTTCAAGGCGGTCGATGATCTGTCCTTCTACGTCGATGAGAACGAGATCCGGGTGATCATCGGTCCCAACGGCGCGGGCAAGACCACGGTGCTCGACCTGATCTGCGGGCGTACCCGCGCCACCGCCGGGTCGGTGAAGTTCCGCAACACCGAGCTCACCACGATGAAGGAGCATGCGATCGTCCGCGCCGGGGTCGGCCGCAAGTTTCAGAATCCGTCGATCTACGAGGATCTGACGGTGTTCGAGAATCTGGAGATCTCGTTCCCCCGCGGCCGCTCGGTGTTGGGCGCGCTGACCTTCCGCCGCAGCGGCGAGGTGCGCGACCGGGTGGAGGAGGTGGCGCGGACCATCTTCCTGCACGACCACCTGGCGATGCGCGCGGAATATCTCAGCCACGGCCAGAAGCAGTGGCTGGAGATCGGTATGCTGCTGATCCAGGATCCGGCGCTGATGATGCTGGACGAGCCGGTGGCGGGGATGAGCGTCGCCGAGCGCAAGAAGACCGCCGAGCTGCTGCACCGGATCATCCAGGGCCGCTCGGTGCTGGTGATCGAGCACGACATGGGCTTCGTCGAGGACATCGCCCACAAGGTCACCGTGCTGCATCAGGGCCGGGTGATCGCCGAGGGCTCGATGGAAAAGGTCCAGCAGGACCCGAAAGTGATCGAGGTCTATCTTGGCCACTGAACCGGGGCAGACGGCTGCGATGGAGCGACCGGGGGGAACGGCCATGCTGGATGTCGCGAAGCTGAAAGTGTCCTACGGCCAGAGCGAGGTGCTGCACGATCTCGATCTCGCGGTCGCGGCGAACGAGATCGTGGCCGTGATGGGCCGCAACGGCATGGGCAAGACCACGCTGATGAAGGCGCTGATGGGGATCGTGCCCGCCGCTGGCGGCACGGTCGCGCTGGGTGGGGCGGATATCACCGCGCTGCCCACCTATCAGCGCGTCGCCAGGGGGATTGCCTATGTGCCGCAGGGGCGCATGATCTTTCCTGCCATGACGGTCGCGGAGAACATCGAGACGGGGCTGTTCGTGCACGGCGGCGCCCGCGCGCCCGATTACCTGTACGAACTGTTTCCGGTGCTGCTCGAGATGAAATCCCGCCGCGGCGGCAATCTCTCGGGCGGGCAGCAGCAGCAGCTGGCGATCGCCCGCGCGCTCGCCACCCAGCCCAAGGTGCTGCTGCTCGACGAGCCGACCGAGGGCATCCAGCCCTCGATCATCCGCGATCTGGCGCGCACGCTGCGGCGTATCCGCGACGAGCGCGGCCTGTCCATCCTGGTCTCCGAACAGGTGCTGAGCTTCGCGCTCGACATCGCCGATCGGGTGCTGGTGATCGAGAACGGCCGCATCGTTCACGAGGATGCCCGTGCCGCGCTCGACGAGGCGAAGGTCGCCCGCTACCTGTCGGTCTGACCCCGCAGACGAGACGTCCAAGACAACCCGAGCCGGATGGAGCAGAGATGGCCGATACGCTGATCAAGGTGGATTTGTCGCAGTCGCCTTATGAGAACGACATGATCCACAACCGCTGGCACCCGGACATTCCGATGGTGGCCAGCGTGAAGCCCGGTGACGATTTCATCCTCGAGACCTATGACTGGACCGGCGGGTTCATCAAGAACAACGACAGCGCCGCGGATGTGCGCGACATCGACCTGTCCACCGTGCATTTCCTCTCCGGCCCGGTGCGCGTCGAAGGTGCCGAGCCGGGCGACCTGCTGGTGGTGGATTTCCTCGATATCGGCGTGTTCGCCCATAACAGCTGGGGGTTCAACGGGTTCTTCTCCAAGAAGAACGGCGGCGGCTTCCTGACCGAGCATTTCCCCCAGGCGCAGAAATCGATCTGGGACATCAAGGGCATGTTCACCTCCTCCCGCCACGTGCCGGGGGTGAATTTCGCCGGGCTGATCCATCCTGGCCTGATCGGCTGCCTGCCGTCCAAGGCGCTGCTCGAGACCTGGAACAAGCGCGAGGTGGCGTTCATCGCCACCAACCCGACGCGGGTGCCCCCGCTCGCCAACGCGCCCTTCGCCCCGACCGCCCATATGGGCCGGCTGAAGGGCGAGGCTCGCGATGCCGCCGCCGCCACCGGCGCGCGCACCGTGCCGCCGCGCGAGCATGGCGGCAATTGCGACATCAAGGATCTGTCGCGTGGCGCGCGCTGCTACTTCCCGGTCTATGTGGACGGTGCGGGCCTGTCGATGGGCGATCTGCATTTCAGCCAGGGCGACGGCGAGATCACCTTCTGCGGCGCGATCGAGATGCCGGGCTGGACCCATCTGAAAGTGGGTCTGATCAAGGAGGGCATGTCCAAATACGGCATCCGCAACCCGATCTTCAAGCCGAGCCCGATCAAGCCGACCTACAACGACTTCCTGATCTTCGAGGGCATCTCGGTCGATGAATACGGCGCGCAGCATTATCTCGACGTGCATGTGGCCTATCGCCAGGCCTGTCTGAACGCGATCGAATACCTGAAGAAATTCGGCTATTCAGGCGCGCAGGCCTATTCGATCCTGGGCACCGCCCCGGTCGAGGGCCATATCAGCGGCGTGGTGGACATTCCCAACGCCTGCGCTACCCTGTTTCTGCCGACCGAGATTTTCGATTTCGACATCATGCCGGGCGCCGACGGACCCAAGAAGTTCGTCGATGGCAGCATCGAGATGCCGCTGGCACCGGATCTCTGAGCGGGGAGGGCAGGGCGTGCCGGAATATGATTATGGCTGTCCGGATTGCGGTCCGTTCAGCGCAGTGCGGCCGATGGCGGAATATGACCGCCCGGTCGGCTGCCCCGATTGCGGCACGCCCGCGCCCCGGGTGATCCTGACCGTGCCAAATCTGGCGATGATGGATGCCTCCCGCCGCGTGGCGGCGTCCACCAATGAGCGCAGCGCCAATGCCCCGACGCGCTTCAAGGCCGATGGCGGTCACGGCGCCGCCTGCGGCTGCTGCCGGCCGGCGCCCAAGCTGCCGGCGGTGAAGGGCAAGGCAGGCGGGCGGCCCTGGATGATCGGACACTGAACGCCCGGGGGCTGCGTCCTGCACCAGAGCAACCTCCGGTCAGATGGACAAATCTGATCGGATAAAGTTGCCCGATAAAACAGAGAGCAAGAGCGGTGCCGGATCGTCTATCGGATCGGGCACCGCTCCAAACCCTGGGTCCCTCGGCCCGCGTTCGGTAGCCCCCCGGGAATGCGGATCCAGGGAGCGCCCGCTCCCTGGCGGGCGGGCCATGGCACCATCGGGGCAGAGCCCTCGGCCTTGCCTTATCCCGGCAGAAATCCCACCAGCCGCTCCGCCTCCGCCGCGATCGGATCGGCGATCTCCGCCGCCCGCCGCGCGCCCTTCCGCAGCACCGCATCCACCCCGCCCGGATCGGCCAGCCGGCGGCGGGTTTCCTCGGCGATCGGCTCCAGCCTGGCAATGGTCAGCGCCGCCAGGGCTTCCTTGAACGGGCCGAATCCCTTGCCGCCATGTTCGGCCAGCACCGCGGCGGCATCGGTCTCGGCCAGCGCCGCGTAGATACCCACCAGGTTGCGCGCTTCGGGCCGGCCCTCCAGCCCCGCCGGAGTCTCGGGCAGCGGCTCGGGGTCAGTCTTGGCGCGGCGGATCTTCAGGGCGATGGTGTCGGCATCGTCGGTCAGGTTGATCCGGCTCTGATCGGACGGGTCGGATTTCGACATCTTCTTCGTGCCGTCGCGCAGGCTCATCACCCGCGCCGCCGGCCCCAGGATCAGCGGCTCGATCGTCGGGAAGAATTCCACGCCGTAATCGTGGTTGAATTTCTGGGCGATGTCGTTGGCCAGTTCCAGATGCTGGCGCTGGTCATCGCCCACCGGCACGCGGGTCGCGTGATAGACCAGGATGTCGGCGGCCATCAGGTTCGGATAGACATACAGCCCGGCCGAGGCGTTCTCGCGGTCTTTCCCCGCCTTGTCCTTGAACTGGGTCATCCGGTTCAGCCAGCCCAGCCGGGCGATGCAGTTGAAGATCCAGGCCAGCCGCACATGGGCGTGCACTGCGGATTGGTGGAACAGCACATGGCGCTCGGGGTCGATGCCGCAGGCCAGCAGCGCCGCCGCCATCTCGCGGGTCTGTGCGGCAAGCTGGTGCGGGTCCTGCCAGACGGTGATCGCGTGCAGATCGACGACGCAGTACAGGCATTCATGGTCGTGCTGCAGCGCCACCCAGTTGCGCAGCGCGCCGAGATAATTGCCGAGCGTCGGGACGCCGGAGGGCTGGATGCCGGAAAGAATGCGCTGCATGGCGTCCGTCTCGGTTGCGGGGCAGGGTTTGTCGGGCAGGCACGGGGCGGTGGTCAACCCCTGGCCGGGCGGGCCGGGCGGCGGATCAGCCGCAGCACCTGGCGCAGGTCGAATGCGCCCAGCGCCTGGCCGGCCAGCGCATAGGCCGCCCCGCCCAGCGCCACCAGCACCGCCAGGCCGGCCCAGCGCGGGCCATGGGGCAGCGCCATCATCGCGTCCTGGCCGAACCACAACGCGGCCGCCATCACCGCCGCGGCCAGCGCCATGCGCGGCAGGCGCCGGCGCAGCCCGGCATCGAAGGCGAGCTGTCCGCGCCGCGCCAGCACCCAGCCCAGCAGCGCCACGTTGAACATCGCGGCCAGGCTGGTCGCCAGCGCCGGGCCGATATGGCGCAGCGGCACCATGAAGGCGAGGTTGAGCGCCAGATTGAGCGCGACCGAAGCGAGCCCGATCTTCACCGGCGTGGCGGTATCGCCGCGGGCGAAGAAGCCCGGGGCCAGCACCTTCACCACCACGAAGGCCGGCAGCCCCACCGCATAGGCCGCCAGCGCCTCTGCGGACAGGCGCACCGATTCGGCATCGAAGGCGCCGCGGCCGAACAGCACCGCCATGATCGGCCGCGACGCGACCGCGAGCGCCAGCGCCGCCGGCAGGGTCAGGAACAGCGCGTATTCCAGCGCCCGGTTGATCGTGCCGATCGCCGCCGCCGCGTCGCCGGCGCGCACCTGGCGCGACAACAGCGGCAGCAGCGCCGTCCCCACCGCCGCGCCGATGGTGCCCAGCGGCAGCTGGTTCACCCGGTCGGCATAGTACAGGATCGATACGGTGCCCGACGGCAGCAGGCTCGCGATGATCACGTCCACCGCGAGGTTGAGCTGCGTCACCCCCGCGCCCACCAGCCCCGGCACCATCCGTCGCAGCAGGATGCGGATCTGCGGGGTCAGCCGCGGGCGCGGCAGGTGCAGCGCCATCCCCGCCCGGCGCACCGCCCAGATCAGCAGCAGCAATTGCGCGACGCCGGAGACGGTGACCCCCCAGGCGAGCGCGTAGCCCGCGTTCGGCAGGAACGGCGTCAGCCAGATCATGAAGCCGATCGAGACGACGTTGAACAGCACCGGCGCGGCGGCGGCGGCGGCGAAACGATCCAGCCCGTTGAGCACCCCAGACAGCAGCGCGGTCAGGCAGATCAGCAGCAGATAGGGGAAGGTGATCCGGGTCAGATCGACCGCGAGAGCGAATTTCTCCGGGATCTCCGAGAAGCCCGGCGCCAGCACGATCAGCAGCTGCGGCATGAACGCCTCGCCCAGCAGGGTCAGCAGACCCAGCCAGAACGCCAGCACGCTCAGCGCCTCCTCGGCGAAGCGGCGGGCCGTGGCGCTGCCTTCGCCGGCCAGCATGTGGGAGAAGGCGGGGATGAAGGCGGCGTTGAAGGCACCCTCGCCGAACAGGCGGCGGAACAGGTTGGGCAGCTTCAAGGCAACGAAGAACGCATCCGCGACCGGGCCGGCTCCCAGCATCGCCGCGATCAGGATATCGCGGGCAAAGCCCAGCAGACGGCTCGCCATGGTCCAGCCGCCGACGGTCAGGACGCCGCGCAGCATCGTTTCAGTCCGGTTCGGGGGGCACCGGCGGACCATGCGGCAGCTTCCGGCCGGGCGTCAATGCGGCATGAGGAAGGCCAGAGGGCTCTGCCCCCCGTCTCCCATCGGGGAAACCCGCCAGGGAGCTGAGGTCCCTGGACCCGCATTCGCTGGAGCGCGAGCGGAACCGGTTTCAATCGGATCAGCGGTCCGATCGCGCTCCAGCTCTTTGTTCTGTCGCGCAATTTTATCGCGGTTGAAGTCGAACTGATGCGCTATTGCGCTATCGCAGCGCCGCCGCCGCCTGGCCGTGCCGGTGCATCAGCGCGGCGAGATCGAGCCCGGCGATCGCCCCGTCCTCGACCACCCAGCGCCCCTGCACCATCACCCGGTCCGCCCGGTGCGCCCCGCACAGCACCAGCGCCGCGACCGGATCCCCGGCGCCGGAGAAGCGCAGCTCGTCCAGCCGGAACAGCGCCAGGTCAGCCTGGGCGCCCACCGCGATCCGGCCCAGCTCCGGCCGGCCGATACAGGCGGCCGAGCCCTGGCTCGCCCAGCGCAGCGCATCCAGATGGCTCACTCTGCTCACCCCGTAGCGGCCGCGCTGCGCCAGGAAGGCCGCGCGCACCTCCTGCATCAGGTTCGAGGAATCGTTGGACGCCGAGCCGTCCACGCCCAGCCCGACGGCGACGCCGGCGGCCTCGAGCTCGCATACCCGGCAATGGCCGGAGCCCAGCACCTGGTTGCTGCACGGGCAATGCGTCACGGCCACGCCGGCCCGGGCGAGCCGCGCCATCTCGGCGGGCTGGAAATGCACCCCGTGCGCCAGCCAGGTGCCGGGGCCGAGCCAGCCACACTCCTCCAGATGGTCGAGCGGGCGGCGGCCATGCACGCGCTCGCAATAGCGGATCTCGTCCTCGGTCTCGCCCAGATGGGTGTGCAGCCGCACCCCCGTGCGCGCCGCCAGGGCGGCGGACTGGCGTAGCAATGCGTCGGTGACCGAGATCGCCGCGCAGGGGGCGAGCGCGATCTGCACCATCGCGCCCGGCGCGGGGTCGTGGTAGCGGCCGATCAGCCGCTCGCTGTCGGCCAGGATCGTGTCGAGATCCTGCACCACCTCGTCGGGCGGCAATCCGCCGTCGCGGCGGGAGCGGTTCATCGAGCCGCGCGTGGCGAGGATGCGGATGCCCAGGCGCTGCGCCGCGGCGATCTCGATGTCGATCGCCTGTTCCAGCCCGGCGGGAAACACGTAGTGATGATCGGTGGTGGTGGTGCAGCCCGACAGCAGCAATTCGGCCAGCGCCAAAGTGGCGGCGGCATCCATCGCCTCCGGGGTCAGCCGCGCCCAGACCGGGTAGAGCGCGGTCAGCCAGTGGAATAATTCCCGGTCGAGCGCCCCGGGCATGGCGCGGGTCAGGGTCTGGCAGAAATGATGATGGGTGTTGATCAGCCCGGGCAGCACGACATGCCGGCTGGCATCGAACACCGCGGCATCGCGGCTGGCGGGTTGTCCGCCGCGTGGCACCGTCTCGATGACGGCACCACCGGCGATGACCACGCCGCCCGCCGCGTCGTCCGCCAGGATACCGAGCGGGTCCTTGAGCCAGAGCGGGGCCGTGGTCATTCCCGGCCTTCCGGTCAGTAGCGGATCTTGTCGGGCTTCGCGTCCCAGGCGGTGAAGGCGGCGCGGGCCTCGGCTGCCAGCAGGCGCAGGGTGGGGATGCTGCGGGCGGCGAGCGGCAGGGGGATCTCGCGATAGAGGAAATCGTCGTCGAAGCCGATCGCTGCCGCATCTGCCCGGTCATTGGCGAAATGGATGCGATCGAGCCGCGCCCAGTAGATCGCGGCCAGGCACATCGGGCAGGGCTCGCAGCTGGTGAAGATCTCCGCCCCGCGCAGATCGAACCGCCCGAGCGAGGCGCAGGCGCGGCGGATCGCCACCACTTCCGCATGGGCGGTGGGATCGTTGGTGGAGGTCACCAGGTTGCTGCCCTCGGCGATGATCTTCCCGTCCTGCGCGATCACCGCGCCGAACGGGCCGCCGCCGGCGGCGTTCATGGTCTCGAAGGACAGCGCGATGGCCCGGCGCATGCAGTCCTCGGCGGTCATCGGCCCGGCACCGTGCAGCCGGCGCAGGCGGCGGTGGGGGGCATGGCTGGCTCCTGTGCTGCACCCTGGGCCGCACCCTGGGCCGCAATGGGGGGCTGCGCCTGGCCGCGCGCCTGCAGCAGCTGGGCGGCGACCGACAGCGCGATTTCGGCCGGCAGCTTGCCGCCGACACCGTGCAGGCCGATCGGGCAGACGAGCCGCGCGATCGACCCCGCCGGCAGGCCGGACGCGGCGAGGCGGCGGAGAAACCGGGCACGCTTGGTGGCCGAGCCGATCAGGCCGACGAACGGGAAATCCGGGCGCGCGAGGGCTGCCGCCACCAGCTCGAAATCCAGCGCGTGGTCATGCGTCATCACCAGCACCGCGCTGCCTGGCGCGAGCTCCATGACCGCCTGGGCCGGATCGGCCAGAGGCCGCGCCACGACATTGGCCGGCGGGTCCGCGGGCAGCGCGCCGGGGCGGCTGTCGCGCCAGGCCACGCGGCAGGGCAGGTCCGCCAGCAGCCGCACCAGAGCGGTGCCGACATGGCCGGCGCCGAAGATCGCGATGTGCCAGTCCGGCGGGCGGAGCGGCTCGAACAGCACCGAGGCGGCGCCGCCGCAGCACTGGCCGAGCGCCGGGCCGAGCGGGAAGTCCTGCACCCTTGGCCCCGCCGTGCCTTCCAGCATGGCGCGCGCGATCCCGGTGCAGCGATATTCCAGAGTGCCGCCGCCGATCGTGCCGTACTGCGCGTCCGCCACCACCAGCATCTTGCAGCCGGCCTCCCGCGGGGTGGACCCCCGCGCCGACAGCAGCGTGACCAGCACCGCCGGCTGCCCCGCGCGGTCGCAGGCGGCCAGGGCGTCGAGCCAGGCCGGCATCACTCGGCCGCCTTCGCAGGTGCCATGGCCGGCGCGGGCAGGGGATGAGGAGCTGCGCGGGCACGCAGTTCCTCGATCGCCAGCAGCACCCGTTCGGGTGTGGCCGGCGCATCGAGGCGCGGGGCGGCGCGATGGCCGCCGGCGGCGGCGACCGCGTCGCGCAGGGCGTGGAACACCGAGATGCCCAGCATCAGCGGCGGCTCGCCGACCGCCTTCGAGCGGTAGATGCTGGCCTCGCGGTTGCGGCCGCGATCGTAGATGGCGACGCGGAAATCCGCCGGCACGTCCCCGCAGGCCGGGATCTTGTAGGTGGAGGGTGCGTGGGTGCGCAGCCGGCCTTCGGCGTCCCACCAGAGTTCCTCGGTGGTGAGCCAGCCCATGCCCTGCACGAAGCCGCCCTCGATCTGGCCGAGATCGATCGCGGGGTTCAGCGAGGTGCCGCAATCATGCAGGATGTCGACCCGCCGCAGCGCGTATTCGCCGGTCAGCGTATCCACCTCCACCTCCGACACCGCCGCGCCATAGGCGAAATAATAGAACGGCCGTCCCTGGTGGCGCGATTGGTCGTAATGGATCTTCGGCGTGCGGTAATAGCCGGCGGCGGAAAGCTGCACGCGGGCGCGATGGGTGCGCCTGGCCGCCTCGGCGAAGCCCATCGCCTGGCCGCCGCCGCGCACCTCGCCCTCGGCGAAGGTGATGGCGGCGGCGGGCACGCCGAACGCCTCCGCCGCCACCCGGGCGATCCGCGCGCGGATCGTGCGCGCCGCCGCCTGCGCCGCCTTGCCGTTGAGGTCGCTGCCCGAGGAGGCGGCGGTGGGCGAGGTGTTCGCCACCTTGGCCGTGGTGGTGGCCGATACCCGTACGCGGTCGAGCGGAATGCCGAATTCCTGCGCCACCACCTGCGCGACCTTGATGTAGAGCCCCTGGCCCATCTCGGTGCCGCCATGGTTCAGCAGCACGCTGCCGTCGGTATAGACATGCACCAGCGCGCCGGCCTGGTTCATGTGCATCAGGGTGAAGGAGATGCCGAATTTCACCGGGGTCAGCGCCAGCCCGCGCTTCAGCCAGGGGCTGGCCTCGTTGAACGCCGTGATCGCCCGTCGCCGCCCGGCATAATCCGAGCTGGCTTCGAGCGTCGCCACCAGCTCGGGGATGATGTTGTCCTCGACCACCATGTGGTACGGCGTGATGTTGCGGGTGGTCTTGCCGTAGAAATTGCGCTTGCGCACTGAAAGCGGGTCGCGCCCCAGATGGCGGGCGATCTCGTCCATCACGCATTCGATGCCCATCATCCCCTGCGGCCCGCCGAAGCCGCGAAAGGCGGTGTTGGACACGGTGTGGGTCTTGCAGCGATGCGAGGTGATGGTGACGTTATCGAGATAATAGGCGTTGTCGGAGTGAAACATCGCCCGGTCGTTGATCGCCGCCGACAGGTCGGGCGAATAGCCGCAGCCCCCGGCCAGCACGAAATCGATGCCCTGGATGCGCCCGGTCGCGTCGAAGCCCACGTCGTACTCGATGCGGAAATCATGGCGCTTGCCGGTCAGCACCATGTCGTCGTCGCGATCGAGCCGCAGCTTCACCGGCCGGCGGGTCTTCGCCGCCAGCAGCGCGGCGATGGCGGCGATCAGCGAGGCCTGGCTCTCCTTGCCCCCGAAACCGCCGCCCATGCGCCGGGTCTCGCAGACCACGGCGTGCTCGGCCACGCGCAGCGCGCGGGCGACCAGATGCTGCACCTCGGTCGGATGCTGGGTGGAGCTGTACACCACCATCTCGTCGGCCTCGCCCGGCACCGCCAGGGCGATCTGGCCTTCGAGGTAGAAATGATCCTGCCCGCCGATCCTCAGCCGCCCCGCCAGCCGGTGCGGCGCCGCGGCGAGCGCGGCGGCGGCATCGCCACGGCGCATCACCTGGCTCGGCAGGACGAAGAACTGCCGCTCCAGCGCGGCATCGATGCCCAGCACCGCCGGCAAGGGCTCGTACTCGATCACCGCCCGCGCGGCGGCCTGCCGCGCCAGGTCGATCGTCTCGGCCGCCACCGCGAACACCGACTGGCCGTGATATTCCACCACCCCGTCGGCGAAGATCGGATCGCCGGGGAAGGCCGGCCCGACATCGTTCACCCCGGGCACGTCGGCGGCGGCGAGGACCGCGGCCACGCCCGGGGCGGCGCGCGCCGGTGCGTGGTCCAGCCGGGTGATGCGCGCATGGGCGTGTTCGGACAGGCGC
>VFSW01004494.1_pt1 | contig 20796 bp, 31 predicted proteins | sample 5358111 | NCBI WGS metagenome assembly VFSW01 (sample SAMN11554181, study PRJNA540505) | mine drainage metagenome | isolation source: sediment from site ElyBrook_90M | place: USA: Ely Copper Mine, Vershire, VT | collected 2017
CCTCAACATGTTCCTCTTGAGGCTCCTCGTATCCTCCTCGAACGTCGCGAAAACGGCCTTCTCGTTGAACACCTTCGCCGAATTGTAGACGAACTGGCAGGAGAAGACGGTCTTCCCCGTCCCAAGGTCGCCCAGCAGGAGGATGAAGTCGCCCTGTTGCAGCCCCCCATGGATACGCGGGTCCAAGCCCGGGATGCCCGTCTTCAGCCTGATTTCCGTCGCAACAGCCGACAATACGGCCACCGCTCGAAGCCCTTCCTAAAATAGATTCGGAATTTCCTTGACGATTCGACAAAATTGAGATGCATTCTGTGCTTGAAATCTCGCTCATTTCGCGAATATTTGCAGTTGCGTCCGACATAGACGAGAAATTCACATCCCTTTATTAGACGAAAGTCAAAGTGAGAAGGTTTCGCGATGATGGAGTTTGAGCGGCTCAAGCGCCGAAACCAGGATTATCTCCTCATCGAGACGATAAAGCGCGTCGGGCCGTCGAACTACTCGCTTCTGGCGAGGCTCACTGGCCTCAACCCGGAGACTGTCAGGTATAAGATAAGCAAGCAGCTCGGGAAGTTCGGGCTGGGGCTCACGGTGAACATCAACTACGCCGAGCTGGGCTTCGCGCTGGGCATGCTGAAGGTAAAGGCCAACTCTTCCTCCGGCAAGTCGTGGTTCGACCACGCAAACTACCTCATGCTCCTCTCCAAGGTCGTGGGCACCGACACCTATGTCTGCCTCTACGGCATCCCCTTCCGCTTCAAGAAGAAGTATGCAGAGAGCTTCGAGGAGCTGAAGCAAAAGGCGCTGATCAGCGACTACGAGATGACCGAGCTCTACTGGATGCGCTACCCGCCGTTCCGGTCGGAGCTTTACAACTTCGAGACCAAGTGCTGGAACGTCGACTGGAAGAGGATCGAGGCGCCCACCCAGGAGGCGGGGGTCACGTCCTTCTCGGTCAACCACGACCCCAAGGTCGACGACGTCGACATCAAGATCCTAAAGTATCTCAAGGAGGACCCGACGTCCGGGCTCGCGAAGGTCGGCAAGGAGATAGGGGTCAACCCTAGGACGGTCAGGTACCACCACACCGAGCACGTGGTCAAGGGCAACCTGATCACCGGGAACAACGTGAGGTGGACGTGGCCGCTTCAGCAGGGGAAGAGCGGCGAGATAATGCAGGTCATGGCCGCGTTCAAGGCCCTCGAGCAGGACGACATCTCCACGGTGAGGAAGCTCTTCAACAAGCTCCCGTTCACCTGGGTGGAAGGGGGGACGGAGGGAAGGGACTACGTCGCGTTCATGGACATACCCATCCTGAGCTTCCACGAATGTGTCAGGTTCATCGAGACCCACCTGGGGGTGTTGAGGAGCAAGCTCGAGATGTCGATCCTCGACTCCTCGAAGACGCAGTACCTCAACGTGCCAGACGAGATGTTCGACAAGCGGCTCGGCTGGAGGCTCTTCGGGATCTCAGAGGAACCGGCGCAGACGGAGACGCCGACGGACGAGCCGCGCGAGTCTAGGCCGGTGGCCGAGGGCGAGCGAGGACAGGGGCCATGAGGCCCCTGAGCGTAGTCTACAGAGAGCTGGTCCTCGGCGGGCACCTCCTGGCGCTCGGGACTGCGAGCATCGCGGGGGCGGCGGCGTTCCTCTTCGGAAGGAACCCGACGGTGGTGCTCCTGGTCATGGCGTACCTGTTCTCGTTCGGCGCGTACATGATGAACCGGAGCGCCGAGATGGACGAGGACCTGGCGTCCCACCCCGAGCGGACCAACTACCTCGCAAGGCGAAGGAAGCTGCTCCCCGGGGTCGTTGCCGCCTCGTTCGTGATAGGGTACGCCCTCGCCGCGACGGTGAGCTGGATATTCTTCCTGGCGCTCCTCGCCCCGCTTGCGCTGAGCCTCCTCTACAGCGTGGGGTCGAAGCGCCTCGTAGGCCTGATCGGGACGAGGAATCTCAAGCAGAAGCTCCTGCTCAAGAACGTCTCGATCTCCCTGGGCTGGTCGCTCATCCCCATCCTCGTGGGGTTCTACTTCGGGGCGATCGACGCGCCTCTGCTGCTGCTTAGCCCGTTCATCTTCTTCAGGCTGATGACGAACACCATCATCTTCGACATAAGGGACACCGCGGGGGACCGCGAGAACGGCGTCAAGACCTTGCCCACTCAGCTGGGCGTGTCGAGGTCGTTCGACGTCGTCGGGGCGCTCGACGCCGTCTCGGCGGCGTATCTCATCCTCATCCTCATCGCCGGCCTCGTCCCGTCCTACGCGGTGACCCTCATCTTCCTCCCGCTCTACTCGACGATATATAGGGGCGTGGCGATGGGGAGCAACGCGAACCTGAGCTTCATCTGCGACGTCGTGGCGGACGCCGAGTACATACTCTGGGGACCATTGATCTACCTTGGCAAGCTACTCATCTGACAGCGACGGACTGGAGAAGACAAAGGCCATGCAGGAGTCAAACCAGAATCCGCTCATCATCCGATACAAGGAAGAGGTGGAGAAGCGGCTCTCAGAGATCTACGGCTCCGATGGCTGGATATCCGCAGCTGCGACCGAAGCCATCCGCGCGGGAGGGAAGAGGCTGCGGCCCATCGTGGCCATCCTGATATGCGAGGCGATCTGCGGCAACCCCCAGCCCGCGTTCCCCGTCGCCCTGGCGTACGAGCTCGCGCACTCCGCCTCCCTCATCCAGGACGACATTATCGACGAGTCTGCGGTGCGCCACGGAAGCCCAACTTCCTCCAGCAGGTACGGGCTGGCGAGGGCCATCATGCTCTCGGACAGCATGATCTTCGAGATCTTCACAGTGCTGACGCGATATGAGAAGACCGCGCTCTCGAAGGAGGGCCTGGTCCGGCTCCTTGACCTCCTTGGGCGGGCGGCCAGCCTCGCAGCCGAGGGGGAGATGCTCGAGGTGGCCCTCTCGAGGCGGGGGGACATCAAGACCGAGGAGTACACGAAGGTGGTCGGGATGAAGACGGGCGCCCTCTTCGCGGCGAGCGCCGCGTCAGGCGCCGTGGTCGCAGGGGCGGACGCGGCCCACGTGGACAAGATGTACCAGTTCGGGCTTGCCTTGGGGGTGGCGTTCCAGATCGGCGACGACATCCTCGACATGGCGGGCGACACGCAGAACACCGGCAAGCCCCTCTTCAAGGACATCGAGAACAACGCCGGGAACATCGTCCTCCTCCATGCCCTCGCCAAGGGCGACGCGATCCAGAAGAACGCGATCAACTCCCTCCTCTTCAAGAAGTGGTTCACCTCGCTCGAGGCGGAGAAGGTCGTAGCACTCCTCAAGGAACTCGGCTCCTTCGAGTATGCCGATGCCCTGCTCCGGACGCAGACGATGCGCTGCAGGTCTCTGCTCGAGTCCCTCCCCGCTTCTCATGCGAGGAACGCGCTCCAGGAGCTCGTCGGCACTCTCGAGACAAGAAAGGAGTAGAAAGCCACATGAAGCAGCATCTAGTTGAAATAGTCTCGCCGAGAACAGGGGAGAAATCAAGTTGAGCAGCCCCGGCAGGATACCCACTGGCATCGAAGGTCTCGACGCGATGACCGAAGGAGGCCTGATCAGGGGCGACATGCACCTCCTCGCTGGGGCGCCGGGGACGGGGAAGACGATCCTCGCGTCGACTTTCGCCTACAACGCGGTGACCAATCTGCAAGAGAAGGTGGTCTATGCGACCTTCGAGGAGTCCACCGAGTACCTGGTTAGGAACATGAAGAAGCTCGGGATCGACTTCGCCGCGGCTGAGAGGGCGGGCAACCTCAAGGTGATCGACCTCGACGCGTTGAAGGGGAAGGAGCTCGAGAACAACATCCAGCTGCTCCTCGCGGCGGTGAAGGAGACGAAGAGCACGATCCTGATAATCGACTCGCTGACCGCCTTGCTACTCGCGACCGAGTCGAAGTTCGAGCTAAGGACGTTCATGAAGGGCGTCTACAAGACGCTGAAGAACCAGGGCGTGACGACGCTGATGACCATAAGCCAGACTCCTGGCCTGGGGTTCGGGATCGAGGGATTCGTGGCGGACTCGGTGTTGCTGCTCGAGAACGTCGTGGACAAGGACCAGTTCAAGACGCGCCTGATAGTCCTCAAGATGAGGGGCACCGAGCACAGCAAGCGCTACCACACCGTCTCGTTTGCACCAAAGATGTCAGTCTCGAAGTACTAGGGGAGGGTCACCTTGGCCGTTTCCGTGACCCCGGACATCTTCCCATACCTCCTTTATCCTCTCGTCCACATCCTGACTCTCGAGATCACCGGGCTCTCTGCGTTCTACATCTACAGGCAGAAGATTACGGCGTACCAGTACACGAAGGGGCTCCTCCTGGCGGTGCACGTCCTCTTCGCAGGGGTGGTGGTGTTCGAGTTCCTCCGGACCGCCCTCCTATCGACAGACTTCATCCAGGCGTACACCATCGGGGGGACGACCCTCATCCTCGCCGACGTGGTCTTGCTGACGCTCCTCGCGGTCACGGTCTACCTCGTCCCCTCGGGCATCGGGAACAGGAACATCGTCAAGCTCCTCTGGGCGAGGAAGCTCCACGTCGCCCTCTTCGCGGCGTACACGGCGTTCATCGTCTACGCGGGCGCCTACCTCGTCGTTGAGGAGCCGTTCGACAGCAAGTTCGTGTCGAGCGTGACGGGGGCGTCCGTGCCCATCACCGTCTTCACGACCTACTACCTGGTCCTGCTCCTGGTGATACTCGCGGTGTTCATCCTCTACCCCTCCTTGCTGCTGGTCTTCGCGGCGAGGAAGGTCAAGGACCCCTCGGTGAGCAGGGTCCTGAACATCCTGCCGATCATCTGGAGCGGCATCGGCGTCGACCTCCTTTTCTTCAACGGGTACCTGCTCTCCTCGAACTTCGACGCGACGCCGTTCGGGTATCTCATCGCCTCGGTGGCGTTCGGGATCAGCGCCCTCGTCTTCAGGAGGGCATCCCTCCTCACGGCGTTCTTCGAGCCCGTCAGGGCTACGGGCAAGTTCACTGCGGAGTTCCCGTTCACGCAGCGGCTCGGGGTCGACAACAGCTTCCTCGACGGGAGGACGCTCCTCCTCGAGACCGACCCCTCTGTGGCCTATGAGCAGGTGGCGTCCGACTTTGCGCGCCAGTCTCAGTCGAACGGCCACACCGTGTACGTGTTCACGGCAAAGGGGAGCCCGATATACAACGCCCTGCACGCGATCAACGGCGTGAGGTTCTACATCCTCTCCGCGAAGGTGACCTACCCCAAGCCCGAGGAGAACGAGCCGTCGCAGATACTCATCCCGAGCACCGACTAAGCGGTGATGCTAGACCTCATCGACAAGACGATCGCCGCCGCCGAAGCCCCGGCGAAGGTCGCGATCATATTCGACAGCATCTCAGACATGGTGCTGTCCGCCGGGTTCGAGGGGACCTACAAGTTCGTCAAGCAGGTGAACGAGACGACTGGGAACGGAAGGACGGCAGCGCTCTACCTTATGACGCTGGGCGCGCACGACGAGAAGGTCGTGAGCTTCATCAGGAGCCTCTTCCCGACGCAGCTGGTCGACGACGCCGCCGGGCTGAGGATGACGCGCTCCCAGTAGGCGGCGCCGGGCTCTCCGGTCGAGCATTCATTCAAAGCACATATATCTCAGGGATAATCATAAGGCGAAGATGGCGCTCATCCTCCCTCCTGATGCCTCCGCCACGTTCATCGTGTCGCTGCTCGTCCCGCTTGTGATCGGGTTCCTCGTAGTGACTGTGATCAAGAGCGCCCTCAAGTTGGGGGCCGCGATCGCGATAATCATCCTCCTGCTCATCTTCTTGGGCGTCCTGACCCCCTCGCAGGTCATCCAGCCCATAATGTCGCTGGTCAGGTCGGGGCCGGCCCTCACGTCGAAGGTGAGCCAGATCGCGGGGTACCTCCCCTACTCGTCGGTGACCTTCTTGATCGGGCTCGCTGTCGGCTTCTTCAGGTAGACTTTTACAAAAGCCAGTCCTTGGGCGGGCCATCCCCTCCGGCGCAGTTGACCTCTCCGGTCACCCGCCTCACGAAGGAGGGGCAGGCGAAGCATACGAGGAACCCGACCTCTTCCTTGACGACCGGGCAGTCGACGCTCTCCTTCTTCATCCTCGCCATCGCCTTCCCGCTCGCCACCCCCTTGAGCTGGATCGCGACCACCTTGGGGATCCGCTTGGGCTTGGTCGCCTCCTTTATCTTGACCACGAACTTATAGTCGGCCGACAAACTCCGTTAGCATCGCTTAGAGGCGGATAAAAGCGTGAGTGCTATCTTCCTATCGTGAAGGCGATCCACTTCGGCGACAGGGGCGTCGCCGCGAGCCTGCTGACCATCATGAACCTCCCCTGCTCCGAGAACTTCATCCTTATCGTCCCGTCCGTGGCGTACTCCACAGACTTTACAGTCTTCTCGTCGTGGACCCCCTCCTCCAGGAGCACGAGGCCAGTCACCCCCCTCGTCTGAAGCTTGGTGTGGACCGTGTCCAGGAGCCGGAGCGCCCTCTCGGCGCCGCCGTAGTTGACCACGTCGGTGAACGAGTCTATCACTATCCTCGCCTCGTCCTCAGGCCGGACGCCCGCGTCGTCTATGATGGAGGTGATGCCCACCGAGACGTCGGTGAGCGATGTCAGGCTCGCGGAGTGCTTTGACTTGGACTTGCCAGACTTCCACGAGTAGCAGTCCAGGAAGCGCAGGTACTTCTCGACGCCGCGGTTCCAGTTGAAGAGCTGCATCGTCTCCAACGCCCTGTCCTCGCCCTCGCTGGTCGCGACGAGGAAGCTCTCCTTCTTCGCCTCCACGCCGGTGTAGAGGAAGCGCTTGCTCAGGATGCTCTTCCCGGCTCCGGGCGGGCCTAGCACGAGGCAAAGGGAGCCCACGGGTATCCCCCCGAGCATCATCTGGTCCATGTCAGGGACTCCTAGTGGCAGGCGCTTCATCGAGTCCACCGGTAGATGTCCAGCAGTTATTAAGAAGGGGCGGTCGGACTCGATGGCCGATCAGAGTTGTCGTCGGTCAGACTTTGCGCGGCCTCCGCTGGCGAGCAAATTCGAATGTACTTCGAGAGCTGGGCTCGGCACTCCGGCCGCAGGACGTGCCGCTCATCGGTGGTTGCGAAGATTGCGCACCCTTCCGCGCTGACGGTTGCGAGGTGAAGGAAGTCAGCTGTGCCGATGCCGAGCTTGCGCTTCAGCTCCCTGAACTCTAGCATCATTTCCACGGTCATGCCTGCGTGAGGTTCGAAGGCGGAAAAACTGATCCGGAATCCGTCGATTAGGGACACCTCCACGTCGTATATCTTCTCCAAAGGCATCGTGGTCGAGGATGCCAAGGCCCCCGGGATCTCGATCGTGGCCAGGGCGGAGCAGACCCCGGTGTGGCTGCCCCTCTTCATCAGCTCGGACAGCCGAAGAGAATCCGCGTGATGCTTCTCGCCTGCTCTCTTGACCGAGGCCACCAACACGCTCGAGTCTAGACCCACCCTCAAGATTCTCTTCGCTCGGTCTGAATCATCTCAGCGGCGCAGACACCGGGCGGAAAGTAGTTCTCGAGTTCTTTCGCGAGCGCCCCAAGGGGCCGTATCTTGGCCCAAATGGGAGTCTTGGGCCGTGGTCCACCGGTGGAACTCAGGACGTAGATGTTGACCCTGCCCTTCCTTATCGCCGCGACCTTCCCAGTCCCGACGAGCCTGAGGAGGCGGCCTTGGGCGGTCGCCCATGCTGTCCCGAGCTTCCTTGCGATTTCAGCTGGGGTAGCCGGGCCGTTCTCCAAAACCTCCAAGATCTGTTCGTCTACCGACTGTGTCTTAGGTTCCATCCTAAGATATATCTCATAATGCGGCATAAACGCCAATGCCAAATTCCCAAGATTGACGCTCGCGCAGCGAATCCGCATCTGATGCAGAATCAGGCCTTAGAATATCTGCTCGCTCGGGAATACTTCGATCCCGTGCTCTGTGATGCGGTATGGGTGGGGCTGGGTGTCGTGCGCGACCCCGCGCATCTTCTCGATGCTGAACACCCGTGTGAAGGTCGAGCCTGCGAGGATCTTCGAGAGGACGATGACCCCCTGCGTCAGGAACTCTTCGAAGACGTGGGGGCGCTGGAGCTGCGCGTCGTTCAGCTCGTCCACGAAAATCGTGGTGCACTTTGTCTTCGAGGCCGCCGCGATGAGGTCGAGGAACGCGATGCGCCTGGTGTATTCGTCGCTAAAGTGCACTATGAGCGTCGATATCGGGTCGATGACGAGCCGGGTCGCGCCGACCTTCTTCACTGCGTCCACGAGGGAGGATATCATGGTCGAGAGCGCGAACTCGTGGCCGCCCACCTCCGCGCCGCCGAGCTTGATCTTGGCGGGGAGCAGCCTGATGGGGGACGCGTCGACTATCGCTATCTTGCCCTCCTTGACCGGTTTCGCCAGGTCAGCCCCCATTTGCTTTGCGTTTGCAAGCAGCCTCTCCGGGTCCTCGTCCATAGAGAGATACACCCCGTTCTCGCCCGCCGCCACGCCGGCCTGCAGGTATTGCAGACTGAAGATGGTCTTGCCGCTCCCAGGCGCCCCCAGGAGCAGCACCGACGACCCTCTGGGCACTCCCCTGCCGTCGAGGAGCGTGTCTACGCCCTTGATTCCCAGGGTGACGTAGGACAATTTCTAGCTCGTGCTCTTCGCGATGTGGTTCTTGATCGACTGCTCGAGCGCCTGCGGGTTCTGGACCTCGAAGGTGGCTATCTCGACCCCGTTCTCGGTCTCGGTGGTGATGAGCAGCCTGGAGTAGTTCTCGGAGTCGTCTAGGAACCCGGGGTGGGTGTTTATCCCCCGTTCGCCGGAGCTCTTCTTCTCAAAGTCGTCCGTGTTATTACAGTTCGGGCGGCTCCTGCGCGCGCGCCCGCCCCACTCGACCGTGACGTCCAAGACCGTCGCGAGCGAGACGGACAGCACACGGCCCGTGGAGGTCAGCCTCCCGTTCTGGAGGACGCCGACGTATCGCGGCTCGTAGATGTGGAATATGAGATACCTGGAGTTCAGGATGAGCTTCCCCACCATGATGTGGGGGTACGAGGCGAGGTGCCCCTCGTAGTAGACGAAGACGTTGGACGCGACCTTCGAGGTCTCGAGAGACTTTTGGCTCGTCCTACTCGCCCCCGACTTGCTGCTCGACGGTCATCTCTCTCCTTCTCTTCGCGAGGAACGGGTCGAGGGCGGCCATCGACTCGACGTCGTGGATTCCCCTCGCCGCGAGCAGGCAGCCCCCGAGCGTGAGGACGGCGGAAGCCCCCGCCAGAGGGACGGGGAATAGAAGCGCGACGATCCCGGTCTCGGCGGCCAACACCCCGCTGGCGGAGATGAGCAACCCGACCTGGTTGATGAAGGAGCGGCTCCTGTGCGCCGCGAAGATCAAGCCGACGGCCCCCAGAGAGAGGCCCGAGACGGCGGCGTAGAGCCACTGGGACGAGATCGCAACGGCGGCGACCGTGGTGACCATGAAGATGAAGCTCCCGGCCAGGGAGAGCGCGAAGCCCCTGAGCTTCCTGCTCCTTCCCTCTGTCTCGGGGTATAGTTCCGGATACATCGGCCTACGGTTGCGCGCCCCAGACTTCTCAGCGGGTGTTTAGAAGTTTAGACACGGAGTGTCGAAAAGCGCTCACTAGTTCTTGCAGCTCGTTCAATACGGGACACGACTGCTTCGGGAGGTCCGCTACGCCCCATGGGCGCTTATGTCTTGAATCAACATTCCATGTAGATGGGCCATCAATCTTCGCGCGATTTCCCGGCGCCCGATGCTTGTTTGCTTTCAGCTTGGCAACCCATCCAACCGTCTGACTCGTCAGCTCTTCTACAACTTCTTTCGAAATGTAGGATTTTGACGTACAATGCGCTGGAATTCGCCGAGAATCATCGCATTACAAGCAGAAGACAGATGAAAGAATTCTATCGTTCAATACGTGACGTCGATATACCGTCCTGTTTCAAACTTGCAATAATCACTCGGGCTTGCGTGGTACTCAAGAGCAGGAGGAAGAGTGCACAGCGGGGCCTGGAGACCCGACGTCGAAAGATACTGAAACTCATGGCATGCATAACAAGTGGCTTCTTCATCACCGCGACAGGGAAGCTTTTCATCGGTACCGGGAGGAACGGCAAGAAGTTCGAGATGGTTCAACTCAACCGATACGTCTCCTCCAAGGTATTGGCTCCGAATGTAGTGAAACTAAGGAGCCTGACGATAACAGCAGAGAAGCTGATCATCGCGTACTCGGTAAGAATCGGCGTTAAGGGCGGGCAAGAACACGTCAAGATGCCTTGGAGTGAGGACGCTAACGTCAGGAAGCAGCGGTTGGCAGTTATAGGCGTCGATAGGAACGAGAAGAACCTCACTTATGGCAACAGAGATTGGTGCGGGCAGGAAGACCTCTCTGATATCGTCAAAATCAAGAAGACGACAAGAGAGATTGTCGCTTCATTCAAGAGAGATGACGTACGCATACGGAGGAAGCTATCGAGAAAGTACTGGAAGAGAGCCAATGATAGGACCGGGCAGATACTTCATCATGCTGTCAATCGGATCATCGCGCATGCCAAATCTTGTGGAACCGCAATCGCACTCGAAGACTTGAGAGGCATCAACAAGATGTATCAGAAAGGTAATGAAAAGGGTCGAGATTATCGATTCAGGATGAACCAGTGGGCGCATTGGAAGTCGTACCTCATGCTCGACTACAAGGCCGCAATGAAGGCCGTTACCATCATCAAGCTCACGCGGGCAGAGACCAGAGGCTCGTCATCAATCCATTTCGTGTGCGGGGAGAAGCTCCGCAAACCTGCGAGAGACGACATCACGCATAGACGATTCCTCTGGTGTCCAAGATGCAACGTTTGGGTCCACCGCGACATCAATGCCGTCGGTAACCTATAGGACAGGGGGCTTGCAAGGCTTGCGAGTTCCCTGCCTTCTGAAATGGAGGCGAAATGGTCTGCAGGTGAAGCGAGGACGGGGAACCCGATTACGAAGGCGACGGTAATCCCAGGAGCAGATGCAGACAAGGATGACTCTTTAGCCCCAACGCGAAGAGTCACCAGAGCCGACTGTTGAGTCGATTAGGGTTATTCATCTTCGACTCCACGGGGACCAGCTCGGGCGAGATGAGCCGCTGGAGCTCGAGGTACTTTGCGACGAAGCCCGTGCCCTTCGGCGTGGCGAGGTAGACGACGCTGGCATCCTCGTGGACGGAGTCCAGGAGCCCGGTCTCAGTCAGACCTTCGATCATCCTGGTCGCTACGATGCTGTTGACGTTCGCGAAGAGCATGATGTGGCTCTTGCTGGAGGGAGACCTGCAGCAGTTGAGGACGTCCGCCATGACGTCTATCCTCCCCCTGTTCTTGGCGTGGGATGGCTTGGGCGTTGAGGCGCGCCTTGGTGCCGCCGACTCTGTGGGCGCCAGGCCTTGCTGCGCGTTCGCTTCACGGTCGTGCTGGAATGATTGCATCCTAGCGCAGGAGTAAAGGGGGACGCGATTAGAACGGGTGTCGTGCAACAGCGAGGGATGCGGCCGGGTGCCCTGTCTGTAACACCGTCTGTTGCAACTTCAGAGCAGGCGAAGGAAGCCGCAGCGACGGGCCTTTTGTTGAAACGCCTTGTCGGCTGTCACGACCTCGATCCCCAGCAGCTCGCCCAGCCCAAGATAGCAGGCGTCGTATACGGTAATGTCGTGTTTGCGGGCAAGCTCCAACCACCGAGTTGCCAACTCCCTGCTCGGCGGAAAGAGGTCGATCTGCAGCTTGTAGAGGTCTGCGATCGCGGTCGACGCGTCTTCGGGACTCAGGCCCGCCTTGTATCTTAGGGCGTTCGCGACCTCGATGACCATGAGGTCAGGAGCGACAAGGACGGAAGACCCGTCGAGATGGCCATCCCTCAGCCGGAGCGCCCGGTCGCTTCCTTCCTCCTCAACGAACCACTTCAGCGCGACAGACGCGTCGATTACCTTCTCCTCTCGTCTCTCCACTTGCGTATCTCAGCCACTCCCGACCACTCCGTCTTTCCATGCTTCGCTCTTATCCTGTCCATGTCTCTCGTGGCCTCAAGCATCGCGTCTGCGTCGCGGAGCCTCGCCACTCTCTTGGACGAAACCCAGACCCTGAATGCCTCGGAGGCGGCGTCTCCTACTTTGATCCCCCTGCGAGCAGCTTCTGCTTTCAGGTTTCTGAACGCGGCTTCGTCGATACCCTTGATGCTCACGCTCATGAGATGGAATGACTTTTCCAACTATAATAGCATTTCCAACATCGCGGCCTCGAGAAAGAATAAGGCCGATGCCGATGAAAAGCCCCTACCGGTCGAAAGGCTCCCGCTGACCGCCCTCAACGTCTTTTGGCCGCTGCTCGCTCGATCTCTGCTTCCGCGTCCGCCATCGAATACTTGAGCGCCACATTCCTCCGTCGGAGCTCGTCGAGGAACCTCCAGAGAGACACGCCCGCGATGCCGGACGACTGCTCCAGGGACGACTTCTCCTTGACGTACCGGTCCACGGCGATGTCCATCTTGGCCTCGCCCACCCCCCTGTCGACCAGCTTCGTCAGGAGGGTCGACTGGTCGTCCCCCGTCAGCTCCTGCAGCTCCCGCAGGGATTTCCTAAGGTGCTTGGGTATCACGAAGGATATCCTTTCACTCAAAATCTCTCCCCCTCTCGATGAACTCCTGGATGATGTCGCCGCTTATCCACCCCTGGGAGCCGTAGTTCTTCACGTTCTTCCCGTAGTCGGCGCTCGTAAGCGCTCGGACCGCTAGCAGCTCAAGCATGAGGCCGAGCGTGGTCGTAGTCTCTATTCTGTAGAACTCTGCTGCCTTCCTCCCCTTGAGATCGTCCATGAAGAGTCTTTCCTTCTTCTCAAGGGCCAGCGCGATGGCCTCAGCCTCCCCAGTCCCCACTGCGTCGGAGAGCTCTCTCGCGATCCCCGCCGAACGTGGCGAGAGCTCGCACGTCTTCAGCCAGCCTTCCTTCTCGAGCCTCTCGAGCGAGATTGCGTCGCCGTAGCCCTCCGATTTGCCCCCGGCGATCGTCTCCGCCCTGACAGCAGGGTGGATCATGATCGACGAAAAGACCTGCCGCGCGTAGGCCAACTTCCCCAGCCGCGACAGGTGAATCAGCGGGCTCGAGTTGCTGACCGGCATGGCCGTTTAGGCAGGGACATCCCGTTCATAATAAGTATTACGATGTATGCAATCGTAGCACCCAAAGAACGTGCTACCGGCAGGCTAGGCGCTGCAGGCTTCGAACCCTTGGTGGAAGCCCTGCCTTCGTACTAGCCTATTCTCGCCGTAGTCTCGACGACCAGCCCGTCCGACTGGACGACGTGCCTGAACGTCTTGGACTTGGGGAGCACCCTTCTGAGCTTCTGGATCTCCACCTCGCCCTCCGACTGCCCGTAGCCCTCCACCGACTTGAAGCTCAAGACGCCGTCGACCAGGTTCTTCAGGAACGTCACCTGCCTCTCGTCGTGCGCCCCCTGGAGCATCAGGACGAAGTGCACTCCCCCGTACTTGTGGACGGCGTTCACCCAGAAGAGCATCAGGTCAGTGATCTCCTGGGGGGTGTACTGGATCATGAGGTATGAGATGTTGAGAATGCTCCAGCGGTCCTCCTTTAGCCGGCTAAGGAAGTCCTTCGTGAGGCTGTCCAGGCCTGTGGAAGAGAGGTTGAGGAACTGCTCTTCGGGGACGCGAGGCATCAGGTTGACGAGGCTCTGCAGCGACGGCGGGAGCGGCCTCACGAAGACAAGGCTGCCGTCCTCGACGTAGCTCTGGAAGTTCCACCCGTAGAGGTCGGTGTCCTGCTCGATCTCGGTGCTCGACATCTCGGACGTGTAGTAGACCGCTTTGCCTTTCTTCGCCAGGTGGCTGAAGATGGCCTGCTGCGCGAAGGTGGAGTAGTGGGTGCCAGGCTCCCCCGTGAGGAGGTAGACGCTGTCCATGGGCAGTCCGCCGCCCAGGACGAATTCTAGACCCTGAATCCCGAGGTTGCTTAGTTTTACCTGATTTTCCGCCGCGACAGCGTCAGATCGCTGGCCTCCAAAGGCCAAAGAAAATTACAGAATCTGGTCGTGTCGAACTTGTATTTATACAAAGCGGTAATTTTTGCAAATTGTGCCGCGTTTGTTTGGAGAATTACTGCTGCCCAGGCGACACCGTGGGTCGCACGCTGCGAGCTCGATCGGACGAAGCTGGCGCAACACTCGATGGCGGACGCCAAAAGACGACTGAAGAGAAGGAAGAGGTTCTCTGGGAGTCATGCCGTGCAGGGGGCCCCACTGGGCGATACAACTTGTTGCCGATGACAGAGGAGACCTGCCTGGATAAGGCACGCAACGATTCAGAAAAAAATCGGGACGGACTGCTGTCGCAGGGCTGTCTCGCCCTGCGCCAGGCCCGCTGGTCTTGAAGTGGTGCTTCGCTTGTCGGCTAGACGGGGAATGATGAGACGCTCTGGGTGGAGTAGATGTACATGCCCTCAGACCCCTGAGACGGCAGCTGCACGAAGCCGAACAAGGTGTCCGTGGACGACAGCCCCGTACACCCGTACTGCGTGGGGTCAGGCGTCGAGGGTGTCGGCTGTGTGGGAGGTGACGAGAACGATCCGGCTATCGCAGGCGAACTTCCCGAGAACATCACTTTCATGGTTGTTTGGCCTAGCATGGTGCCGCTCATCCATGTTCCTGCGACCTGCTCGTTTGTGGGGAACGTGATCGAGTCGGGGTTGTAGAACGTGTTGGTGGCGAACGTCCCCGTGAACGTTCCGCTGCTGGAAGGGGACGAGGCGGATGTGACATCCAGCGTGAAGCTACCACACGCGACGACCTGTGGTGCGACGCCGTTTGATGCGGCCGCTGCCTGGCTGATCAGCCAGGAGCCCTGGATCGTCGTGTAGCCGTTGGAAGCAGTGACGGTTTGGAAGGCAGATAGTCCGATGACTAGAGCCGTAACGAGGCCCAAGATTCCGAGTGTCCTGTGTGTGAATATCTTCATCGCAGGTCCATGCGTCCGCCTTTGTTTATTGCGATTTATGCCGAATTCCATAAGAACCCTGTTGGTCAGACCCTCGAAACATAGTGCCGCAAACGCTCGAAATCGGGCGGCCGTCCATCAACAGCTGCCATTTGGTAGACGAAGGCGTCCGAGTCCACGAATCTCAAAGGGTGTCACTCCTTTCCTGGCGCCTCTTCAATATCCTCGACATCCACCTTAGAGCGAGCGATGACGCCCCGTAGGTCTGAGATGCCTGCGATTCTCTTGCGCTTGAGAATGATCGCGCCATCCTTCGAAGTTATCTCCAGTTTCTCTCCCTTCGTCATGCCGAGGTCAGGCCTGAGATGAGCTGGTATTGTCGCTCTCCCCCTGTCTTCCACCTCGACTTCCAATCGCTCCACCTGGTCTTTCCCACTCTGAAGCGAGTCAAAGCGGCGCGGCCACGCCTCGAGAAGAGGATGGAGACGCTCAAAGAAATCCGAGACCCCTACCCGGTCAGCCTGAGCGGGTACGAGACGGCAGAGCTGCGCGGCCTAGCCTCTGACGCCAGGATCAGGATGCTCCACCTCAACGAGCAGGAGTGGCAGAGGTTCACTGAGGCATTCGACTACAACGCGAACGCCATCGAGGGTTCCACCGTCACTGACGAGGAGGTAAGGGTAGTGCTCAGGAGAGGGAAGTGGCCGGACAGGCCAAGGGAGGAGATAGCTGAGACGCTCGGGGTCGCGGAGGCGGTGAGGTACGTCCGAAAGACCAAGGACGGCGCCTCGATCCTCATCATCAAGGAGCTGCTCCGGCTCGTCTTCGGCAGCTCCAAGGAGTTCGCCGGAAAAATCAGAGGAAGAGGCGCAGAGGTCGCCGTAGTCGACCAGTCCGCGAAGGGGGTCCACAGAGGAGCCCCCTCGAGCCAGGTCTCTCCCCTTCTCAGGCGGCTCGTGAAATGGTATGGCGCGAACAAGGATTCCTACCAGCCTCTCGTCCTGGCTGCCGTAGTCCACATCCAGTTCGAGACCATCCACCCGTTCAAGGACGGCAACGGGGGGGTGTGAAGGCTCCTACTGATCAACGTCATGCCCAAGCACGGGCTCCCGCCCGTGAGCATCTACCTGAGGAACCGGGCAGAGCACTACCGCGCGCTGCAGGAGTACCAAGTGAGGGGGAACCTCAGGCCGACCATCGAGCTTTTGCTGGAGGAATACAGGAAGCTCAGAGGTACCGTCTGATAGTCAGCCGGATGCCTACCTCACTTCGTGGTAGAGCTCGACCGCCCTGTCCAGCGCGGTCCTGTCCCTCTCGTTCCCCGCCCTCGCGATCTCGCTTCCCAGGAAGGCCTTGAGCTTGCACCTTAGCCCCCTCTCTTTCAGCTCCTCGAAGCCGAGGTACTCGCCCGCGGCGGCGAACTGCTCGTCGCCCCAGACGTGTATGGCGTCGATCGTGAGCTTTTCGAGCCTCTGCGGGTCGTAGTCGTCGAGAAGAAGCAGGAGGCGCGGCAGGAACCTCTCTTCCTTGTACGTGGGCTTGCCGTACATCTCCAGGACCTTCTCCCGGAACATCGGCCGCGCCATCTCCAGGGCGCTGCTGCCCCCCTTTGAGAGGATCAGCACGAGGAGCTCGAGGCCGGCCTTGGCATGTGCGGGTTCGTCGAGGTCCCGCAGTATCTCCTGCATGAGCAGATAGACCCGCAGCCTGGCGTCCCCTGTCCATGCCTTTAGCTCTGGCGAGAGCTCGTAGAGGAGCGGCTTCAACCGTTCGAGCCCCACCGACTTGGAGGCGGCCCCGTGGCGCGACATTAGCTCGGCGAACGCCCTGTCGTACCTCCTGAGGAGCTTCGCCTTCTCAAGGTCCTTCCCGTTGGCCTGAGTGGGCTTCACGTAAGGCTCGGCAGGCATCCCGGGGAGCGCGTCCGCAGCCCCGATCGGCGCCGCCTTCTTGTGCCTCCGCCGGGTCACCAACGCGGTCGCGGTGAGCACCCCTGCCCCTCCGCCGAAGACAACCGAATTGTAGGGGGCCGGAAAGACGTCGAGCAGGTAAGAAGACATTGTAAGGATTGCAGCCGACCCCAGTACCGCTTCGCCTAGCGCATGGAGTGGTTTCATGATACAGATGCTTCGTCTGGTCTCTTATCATGGATTTAGGCGACATGAATCCTGAATCCATTTAGAATTGGTCTTTCGGCAAGCTTTGCACGCAAGTATTGCACATTGTGGAGGCTGTTCGGCAAGAATTGCACTGTTTGTGAGAATTGCACGAATCCACCGGTGTTTTTGGGGGTCGCAAGTCGTGTCTAGCCAAAACCCGAAATGCAGGGGGGAGTTGCCAAGACTAACGGACGCCATGAGCTTGGTTTCTTACTGGCGGCCGCCGGCCGTAACCGTGTAGAAGAATATTCATCCAATCTTCATCGCCATTTTCAGAGTGCGGCTAGCCCCATCCGTCCGGGTGATTCCTGACGGAAGACTTGCGCACCATCCATGGTCGCTTGTGAAGCTCCTGCTGTGCACGTGAGGAGTATCGCGTTACCGTGGATGCTCAGATTGCTCAGAGAGGTTACGAGCGCATTGTAGCAAAGGAAGACAGATCACCGCTTGCTCACGGTCGCCGGTTCATGAAAAACGCGCGATTGCGGAGCGGGGTCGAGAAAAATAAATGAAAAGAGGAAGCAGCTGGAAGTGCCTATCCGGTCTTGCCAGCTGCGACTGAGAATACATACGTTGCGCCCGTGAGACTGACCACTTTCACCGTGTGAACCGTCCCAGCGGCCGCAGCCGAGGAGAAGGTTATCACTATTTGGCCTGCATCTTGGGCCGAGTATGTAGTTTTGGCTGTTGTTGCAGTGAAGCAGATGTTCGCCGCAGTACCAGCGCCTGTAGAGCACGTTGTTGCGAAGTCGTTGACCACCGTAGTCGATGGGATGGCGTAGTAGTTGTCGTTGATGCCTGACAGCGCGATTGGAGCGGTGGACGCGATGGTTCCAGCCGTGAGGCCTGTACCGTCGAAGTACACAGCACTTATCGTCGTCGACCCGCCGCCTGAATTCAGCAGATTAAGGTCGAGCAGGTACTGAGCGCATGCGCACGAGGTGGGGGTGAAGGCGAAGTTGTATGACTGCATCTGCAGCCTTTCGGCAGTTTGAGCTCCACCTCCTTGCGTGAGGTTGGATGCGATGCTGTTGACGTAGACGTAGACGATGATCCCTGCCGCCACCGCGATTGCGATGAGCAGGAGTGATGCGATGATTGGTTCGACAGCGCGTCGCCTGGTGAACTTCATTTTAGCCAGTCCTCCCTGCGACCACACTGTAAGTGAATGTGCCACCATCCAAGGTGACTATTCGAACGATGTGACTTGTACCAGACGCCGCGTATCCGCTGGGGATTGCGAGGACAAGAGGAACGTACTCCCCTGTAGTGCATGATATTCCAGGTACGCTGGTTCCAGTGCACCCGCCAGTCGGCTCTGTGGCAGTGGCACCTGTGCAGCTCTGCCCGCCCGCTTGGCACAGTAGTCCGTCCACAAAGACTTGGTTGATGGAGAATGAAGACCCGCCAGTGTCTCTGACTGAGACCGTTGCGGAGGTCACTGAGAGGAAGTTGTAGCTGTCCATGGAGAGGCCTTCGCCGACTTGCGAGCCGCCTCCCTGGGTGAGGTTGCCTGCGATGCTGTTGACGTAGACGTAGACGATGATCCCTGCCGCCACCGCGATTGCGATGAGCAGGAGTGATGCGATGATTGGGTCAACTGCTTTTCGTGCAGTTTTCTTTTGCATGATCAATTCGAATCCTTCCACGGTATATAATGCGGGTGAACAACTTCTTCATGTAGATCATCACAAGCAAGGGACATGTAAGTAACTGAGCAAGCATCCGGGTGCACTTGCAAGATAGGAGGCGACTTCGGACTTTGCCTGGCTGCTTCCTTGGTCTGCATTGCTATTTCAACAGGCCTTCGGGGCTGCATTTACAATTTTTGCAGTGACTTGGCCCCATTTAGCCATGGTCGTCTCTGGGATTCAGATTTGAAGTTCATCCGTGAGCGGTCCAAAATGGAGCTAGTCCCGCTGCATTGATGTTGCTTGGCATCGCCAACGGGGCTCGGTAATTGACGAAAAGCTAGGGGGGAAGGATAGACGCTGCCAACCGGCCTTCTCCTAGCCGGTTCTACCCGCTGTCACCGGGAAGACGTATGTCGCACCAGTCGAGCTGACGACTTTTACCGTGTGCGCAGTTCCCGGCGTGACCGCAGATGTGAAAGTGATGACGACCTGCCCGGTTTGCCCGGCAGTGTATGTCAGGAACGCCGCTCCAACGGTGAAGCATATGTTTGCTGCAGCTCCTGCCGTTGCCGTGCAAGAGGCAGTTGTGAAATCGTTTACCAGTGCGGCCGAGGTATCTGTGTAGGCTGCGTTGTTGACGATTGCCCCATCAGTAGTCGATGGCGTAGTGAGCGTCATCAAGGCGCCATCGAAGTAAATTGAACTGATAGTGGTGGTGGCTGACCCGGAGTTGATCAGGAACAGCTGTACGATCTGCTGGGCACATGCGCACGCGCCTGGACTTAAAACAAAATTGAAAGCCTGCATCTGTAGCCTCTCTGAGGTCTGTCCGCCTCCTCCCGTCGTCAGGTTTCCAGCAAGCCCGTTAACGAACACGTACACGATTATCCCCGCGGCCACTGTGATGGCGATAAGCAGCAGGGTGGCGATGATTACAGATATTCCATTCCGTCGTTGGAATTTCATTCTTCTATCCTGACCTCCCTACGATTACCGAGAATGTGAACGTGCCACCGTCTGACGTTACTATCCTGACTATATGGGACGTTCCGACGGTCTGAGTGCTTGTTGTTAGTGTTACCTGCGTGTAGGAGCCTGTTGAACAAACGGATGGAAGGCTTGTTGCAGAACAGCCCCCGGCAATCGTGAGGACAGGCGCGCCTGTACATGTCGCGCCGGCTGCCTGACAGAGGTTGCCGTCAAAGTATATTTGGTTCAGGGTGATCGTCGCAGCCCCTACATTCCGGAGGATGATCACAGGAGTGGTCCCGGTTGACGGGTACGTATAGGCATCCATGGAGACTTGTTCCGCAACCTGCTGTCCTCCAGACTGTGTCAGGTTCCCTGAGATGCTGTTAACGAAAACATAAACGATGATTCCAGCCGCAACTGCAATGGCAATCAAGAGTAGCGTCGCTATGATAGGCGAAACCGCTCTTCGTGCCGTGAAGCGCATATTCCAGACGGACGGCTGGAGAATATATAACGAGCCGGAACAACTTGTTCAATTCTGGGCAGCTGAGACTCGAAGTGGACGAGTCAAACGCGTTTCACAAAAACCGAGTCTCGGAAGGTCTTGGTAAATGGGGAGACATGCCTCGCACCAGCCCCGCCGCCTCCGGCACGAAGCCCCCATCTGCGTCTAGGTTTCCCAAGCGGCCTTTTGCCTTCTTCCTTGTATTCTTCGGGCATCATACGCCACGATGGATATCCCCCCGACCAGGATCGCACCGATGGGCACGAAGAACATGGCCTGCTGGGCCTGCTGACCCTTGTAGCTGTTCTGGACGAATATCTCGAACGTCCCTGTGCTTGAGAGGTGCGACGGGTCGCCCGCGTAGCTGGCCGTCACGACCTGCGCCCCCAGCGCGCTCGGGGCGTACTGGGCGCTGCACTGCAACTGGCCATTCCTGTCCGGAGAGTTGCACCTGACTTGCGAGAATGTGCCCAGGTCGCTTGCCGCCCACGTCACTGTCCCTCCCGCCTACCCCCCGTCGGCGGTCTGGAAATT
>VFSW01004495.1_pt1 | contig 20795 bp, 14 predicted proteins | sample 5358111 | NCBI WGS metagenome assembly VFSW01 (sample SAMN11554181, study PRJNA540505) | mine drainage metagenome | isolation source: sediment from site ElyBrook_90M | place: USA: Ely Copper Mine, Vershire, VT | collected 2017
GTCCAGCAGCCCCCGCTGTTCCAGATCGAGAATCAGCCGCGATACCGGCATGGCGACGTCATGCTTCATCCCGGCCGCCCTCACGTGCCCGGTCTCAGGCGTGTCCCAGTAGCGGAACGGGATGTACTCGGTGGTCACTTCCACAAACCGCGCCCCGGCCTCCACCAGCCGCCGCGCCAGCAGGCATCCCTGCCCGAATCGCCCGGTGTCGTACTGGCGGAAGCTCTCCTGGGGCTCGAGCGACAGGTCGAAGGCCTTCGCCGCCGGCGAGCTCAACAGACGATGCGCGTTTTCGAGCGACCGCGCCAGGCTCTCCCGCTGGTAATCCCCGCCGTACTGCCCCACCGGGCTCGCCGCCACCAGTTCCTGGTAGCGCTTCCATCGCGATTCGAACCGCGTCCGCCCGACGTACTCCGACGGCCTCGTGCTGGCCGCGGCGTCCTTGGGGTCGCTGATGAAGAACGGCCCGAATTCGCTGCCCAGAAAGCCCGCCGTGTGGAACGCCTTCAGCCCGTCGCTTTCTCCGCCGATCTCGAGATTCTGCCCGATGTCGATGAACGCGGGAATGTCGGGATTGCGCGGCCCCAGCGTCTTGGCGATCACCGCGCCCATGTGCGGAGCGGCAACGGACTGCGGCGGCGCATAGCCGGTGTGCCAGTGGTACTGGTGGCGCGAATGAAGGATGAATCCCAGATCGCCGACGCGGTGGGACCGGATCAAGGTGCCGCGGTCGAGAACCTTCGCCACGTTCTCCAGCCCCTGCGAAATCTTCACCCCGTCCACCACCGTGTCGATGCTCGGAAACGTGCTCAGCACCGCGTTCGAAGCCAGGCCGGGCTCGAACGGCGTGTAGCGTTTCGGATCGAACGTCTCGGTCTGCGCCATGCCGCCCGCCATCCACAGCAGGATCATGCTGTCGGCGCGCGGAGCGATCTTGGCCGGCGCTCCGAACAGCTTCGGCGCGCCCGACCCCATCGCCGCCAGCGTGGCCGCCGTCGAGGCGCGCAGAAAATGCCGCCGCGATAACCCGCGAAACAATTCCTCGTCCAGCTTCTCCCGCATACCGCTCTCCTAATCGATGTACTGAGTCTCCGGATGCACCAGCAAACTCCACAACAGATCTTCGAGTCCGCTCTCCGAAATCGGTCCCGCTCCCGCGGGCAAAAGAAAATCCCGCGCCAGCGCGCGCTCGCGCTCGTCCGGCCGCCTTCCCATGGCCTGTAAAAACAAACGGTCGATGAGCGAATCGGCGTCGCGCGCCGGCGCCGGCGCGGGCGTTGGCGGCGCTCCCGTCACCCGCACCAGTTCATCCCGGTCCGGCTGCTCGGTGAAAACGAAGAACCGCGCCGCCGCTTCGATGTCGTCCCTCTTCCCGCTGTCGTCCACCACCGCTTCCCCGCGCAGACGCGTGTAGCCCATCCTGTCGATGTTGAACACCAGCGTGGTGTCGAGCGGCGCGCCCATCACCCCGTCACGCTTCTCGCCGTCCACCGTCAGGCTCCGCGGCTCGAACTTCGTAACCGTCGGAATCGAGGCCAGCTTCACCTCGCCTTTCGGACCGGCCAGCGTCAACCCGCTCCAGCCCGCCAGGCTCCGCGAAGGATCATACGACCCGGCGTCCTCCATCAGCAGCCAAAGCTGTTTCTTCCCCGCGATGTCGATGTCGATGGGCTTCACTCCCTTGTGCATCACGCCGCTGTCGAAACGATTGGGCGGCGCCGGCGGCAGTTCGCCCAGCAGACGCCGCGCGCCCCGCCGTAGCGTCTTGGCCAGCGTTTCCCCGTTCATCAGCTCCAGCGCCTGCAGCGTCGTCGCGTCGTCGTTGCGCGTGGTGAACACCTGGTCGCGAATCGGCCGCCCCAGCGCGCGCGTCAGCGCGGTCGACTTCAAGCGCCACTCGCGGCTGAAGCTGCTCTCCTCCTTGGTCTGCAGGATCCGCCACTCGCCGGTCATCGCCGACACCGTGTCCATGAACTGCTCGGCGGTGAGACGCCGCCGCTGCGGCCCGCGGAATTCGTAGCTCTGCGTCCGGTCCGGCGCCCCCGCCACCGGCGCCGTCTGGTAGGCCTTCGAGGACACGATCTCCAGCAGCAGGTATTTCAGGTCGTAGCCGTGGGCGGCGAAATCGGAGGCCAGCCAGTCCAACAGATCCGGATTCCACGGCCGCGCGTCCATGTCGTCCACCGGTTCTACCAGCCCGCGGCCCATCAGCCGCTGCCACATCCGGTTCACCATCGTCCGCGCCAGCCGTCCGTCGCCCGGCGATGTGAACAGACGCGCCGCCGCCGCCCGTCGCTCAGCCAGGGAAGCGTTTCGCGGCACCGCTCCCAGCTCCGGAAACACGAATTCCGGGTCGGTCCGCACCCCCATCTTCACGTCGCATCGCACCAGTTCCAGCGACTCGCCGGGCGCGAACATCGCCGCCATGCCGTAGGACTGTTTCAGCTTGTACCGGTTGATAAAGCTGTCGTGGCAACTGGCGCACTTCAGGTTGATGCCCAGAAAAATCTGCGCCGTGTTCTGCGCCGCCTGCATGTACGGCGTCTGGCTGGCGTTGACGTCGCCGCGCCAGTTCACCCCGAGCAGGAAACCGTCCGGATCGTCCTTCGCCACCGGGTTGACCAGCGTGGCCACCATGCGGTCGTAGGGAAGATTCCCGTCCAGCGCCGGGTACAGCCAGCCGGTAATCGATTTCCGCATGCCGGCATAGTTGACGCCTTCGTCGTTGCGCAGCAGGTCGTTCCAGAAGCTGATCCAGTTTTCCGCGTAGGCGGTCTTGCCGGCCAGCAGCGAACGCGCCATCCTGGTCCTCTTGTCCGGATCGCGATCGGCGCGGAAGCGCTCAAACGCCGCGGCCTCCGGCGGCAGCCCGGTGATGTCGTAGGAGACTCGGCGCAGGTAGACGTCGTCGTCCACCACGGCCGGCGGCGCGATGTGCCGCTGCGCGAAGTACGCCGCCACGAACCGGTCGATCGCATTCGGCTCGGCTCCCTCGGGAACGGCGGGCCGGCGCGGCGCCAGCGGCGCGTTCCATTCCTCCGGCGCCGCGCGGCTCATTTCCTTAGGAAACACCGCGCCGGAGTCGATCCATTGGCGAATGGCGGCAATCTCGGCGGCGCTGAGCGCCGCGCCTCCCATCGGCATCCGCGGCGTCACCGCGCCGGTAATTCGGCGAACCATAAGACTACCCGCCGAGTCTCCCGCCACAATCGCCGGGCCGCTCCTGCCGCCTTTCAGCATCGCCTCGCGGCTGTCGAAGCTCAAGCCGGCCTGAGGATGCTCGCCCCCGTGGCAGCCGGCGCAGTGGCTGGCCAGGATCGGATGCACGGCGGTGGCGAAATCGGCCTGGGCATGAACCAAGCCCGGCAGGAGCATCGTCGCCGCACTGCAAAGAAACACACGCGCCGCCGTCATATCCGCGCCCTCCAGTTTACTCGCCTGGCCACGCCACCGGAAGCCCGTCGCCCTGGATGCGCATCGTCGCGTCGTTCATCAGCACCCGGGCGCAGGTGTTCCAGCGAAGGATCGCGTCGTCATTGCCGCTCGGCCGGATCCGCTCGGCCCGCTCGAAGCAGGTCATCGCCTTCTGCAATCCCTCGTAACATTTCCGCTCCGCGCCCGGGTCTCCTTTTCGCAGCAGCGCCAGCGACGCCCGCTCCCAAACCACGCCCGAGTAATACTCGCGGCAGTATTCGTTCTGCAGCAGAGGCAGCAATTCCCGCGCGCGTTCGGCCGAGCCTCCGTCGCGAAACTGGTCCGTGACGGCCAGCAGCAGCGTGATCAGCGCGTCCTGATTTTCCGGATCGGCCCGCAGCACGTCCAGGCAGATACTCTCGGCCAGCGCCGGTTCGTTAATCAACCGGTAGCGCTTCGCCTTCTGCATGGCTTCCGGGATGGCTTTTCTGGAAATCGGTTTCAACTCGAACCGCATAGTCTGTTCCTCGTCCTCGACGTCCCCGACATCTTATCGAAACGCACCCGGGCAGCGGATGCGAGCGCCCGTCGAGGCCAGCGCGGGCTGGCACGGCCGGGTGCGTGAATCTTCGCGGCGCAGTGAGCGAAATACCCCACCGCTCCAAAACCGCCTCCGCCGAAGCCTGCGCCAAATGCCCCAAAACCGGCACCCGCCGATGGTCAATTCTCGAAGTTTCAGTCGATTGCAAATGGCCACTGACCTGCTATCCCGAAGTCCATCCGACTCGGTGACCACGGTGGCAGAAATTGACTTCAGCTTTAATCGAATCCTGTTTCCCGTGGACTTCTCCGAGCGCTGCCGCGAATTCGCTCATTCGGTTCGGGCAATGGCGCGGCAGTTTGACGCTCGCGTAACGGCGTTGCATATCGTGGAGCCTGCTCCGGGAGAGACAGTTTCGAGTGAACTCCTGAAGCGGGCCCACGAACGGCTTGAGGCATTTGCCGAACTGGAATTGAAAGGACTCAAGACGGGCGTCGGCGTGACCACCTGCGATCCGGCGCCTTGTATTTGCAAGTACGCGGCGGAAAAGGATTGCGACGTCATCATGATGCCCACCCGCGGGCAGGGCGTTTTCCGCCGGCTCCTTTTGGGCTCGGTCACGGCGAAGGTCCTTCACGACTGTATTCGGCCGGTGTGGACCGGCCCGCACAAGCCCGGCGATCCGGCTGGCGTCCACATCCCTCCGCAGCAGATTGTCTGCGCCGTGAACCTGGCGCCGGAGAGCGCCGCCGTGCTGCAGTTCGCCTCGTCGTTGGCAAAAGCGTTCGGGGCCAGGCTGCTGGTGGCCCACGCGCTGATGGTGCTGCCAGGAACGCCGGACGCCGGACTGCCCGACATGCAGTTGGAAGCGCGCCGCTGGGCGGAACGCGACCTGCAGGAACTTTTAGCGCGCACGGCCTCGACGGCTACGCCGGCGGTTGTCATCGGCGAAACGCGCTATGCGATCGAGACCGTGTCCCGGGAGCAGGAGGCCGATCTGCTCGTGATTGGCCGGACGCATGCCGAGGGTTTGCTGGGACAGTTGGGATCGAAGGCATATGGAATCATTTCGCATGCGCCATGCCCGGTTCTCAGCGTTTGAGCCGGCCGCCGGGCGTCGAAGCGCCGGCCCCCGGGCCGGCAACAGGATTCCGGAGTCGTCCAGGTTGTCCCTTCCCGGGACTCTGTGGGCAGCCGGATAAAGCGCGCTGGGGCTTCAGGGGGCCCCGTCGCGCGATTCACTCGCTCCATCGCCCGCGCCCGCGTCCGCGCGACGCGCGAGCCAAGTCGCACCGGGACGTCGCCATGGCGACGTTTCCGGCGCCGCCCGCTCCCGTGCGCCGCGCGGGCGAAGTGACCAGCAGCCCCGTCTGCGGATCGATGTGTTCCCCCTCCGGCTCCCGCGGACCGCGCGGGCGAAGTGGCCTCCGACATCGGCAGAGCAGGCGCCCGCCGGCTCCCGCGGGCGAAGTGGGGTCCGCTGCCGAGGCCCGCGGCAGCGGGAAGCCGCCGGTTCGATCGGGCCGCGCGGCGATGTCTGCGAAAATGCAATTGTATGGGTTGAGGGACCTGTGATCTACGAGCGCGCCAAATTCTATGACTGAAAAGCCGCCGAAGCCCAGCAAGCCCGACATCGCTCTGCGGCTGCATCGCCTTCTGGAGGCCGCTCCGGACGGGATCCTCGAGGTGAACCACGATGGCGCCATCGTGAGCGTCAACGCCGAGGCCGAGCGCCTTTTTCTCTACACCCGCGCCGAGCTCGTCGGCATGAAGGTCGACAAGCTCCTCCCGGACCGGTTTCGGGGCCAACATCTGGCCCATCGCCATCGTTACTCCGCGCACCCGACCGCGCGGCCCATGGGAACCGGGCTCGATTTGTTCGCCCGCCGCAAGGACGGTTCCGAGTTCTCGGTGGACATCAAACTCAGCCCGGTGGAAGGCGACGGCGCCGGCACCGTGCTGTGCGTCGTTCGCGACGTCAGCGCCACCAAGAAGGCGGCCGAAGAGATCCGGCGGCTCAACCAGTGGCTGGAACTGCGCAATCGCGAAGTGGAGCGCGCCAACCGGCTGAAGAGCGAGTTCCTGGCCAGCATGAGCCATGAGCTCCGGACCCCTCTGAATTCCATCATCGGTTTTGCCGACCTGCTCGCCGAGCAGACCTCCGAGACCCTGGGTGAGCGCCACCACCGCTTCATTAACCATATTCAGGAAGCCGCGCGGCACCTGCTGTCGCTCATCAACGACATTCTCGATCTCTCGCGCATCGAGGCCGGCCGCCTCGACCTCCAGCACGAGGAGTTCGAGATCCAAAGCGCTCTGAAAGAGGTGCTCGCCAGCATCCGGCCCATGGCCCAGGAGCGGCGCATCACCATCACCAACCTTTCCACCGACAATGTTCGCCTTTGGGCGGACCGGGTGCGCTTCAAGGAGATCCTGTTCAACCTGCTCAGCAACGCGATCAAGTTCACGCCGTCCGAGGGGAAGGTCTGGATTCAAACCCAGCCGGGTGAGTCCGACGTGACCTTCTCGGTGATCGACACCGGTGTCGGCATCCCTCGTGATGAGCAGGAAGCGGTGTTTCAGAGCTTTCACCAGACCGGCGTCACGGCCAAGGGCGTGCGCGAGGGCACCGGCCTCGGCCTCGCGATTACGCGGAAACTGGTCGAGCACCACGGCGGCCGCATCTGGCTCGAGAGCGAGCCTGGCGCCGGCGCCCGTTTCCATTTCACGCTGCCCCTCGGGCCTTAAACCGGATGCGGCCCCGGCATCGTTGACAGCGGTTCCCGATTCGCGGTACTCGGTAGTTCACGCGGCTTTGATCGGCAGAGCGCATGTGTAAGATCCTCGTGGCGGACGACAATTCGGTGAGCCGGGAGTTGATCCGGGAGGTTCTCGACGGCTGCGGCTACGACCTTGTCGAGGCCGCCGACGGCCTGGAAACCGTGCGGCAGGTGCGTAAGACGCGGCCCGATCTGGTGCTCATGGATCTGCAGATGCCCGAGATGGACGGTCTCACCGCCATCCGCGTCATTCGCGGCGACCCTGACGTCCGCCACACCAAGGTCGTGGCGCTCACCGCCTTCGCCATGCAGGGCGACCGCGAGCGCGCCATTCAGGCCGGCTTCGACGATTACGTCACCAAGCCAATCAAGATCGCCACCTTCCGCGATCGCGTCGCCGACTGGTTGAAGGGTTAACCTCCGGGAAGTCCGCCACCCGTTTATGTCACAATAAGACCCTTGATGGCCGATGCTTTACCACCTGCGATCAAGCTTGTTGCGGTGGACGACTATCCTCAGACCCTCGAGCTTCTGTCTGAGGCACTTGCCCAGGAAGGCCTGGAAATCTACACCACGACGGATCCGGAGGACTGCCTGGACGTCGTGTTCCGCGAACACCCCCAAATCGTGCTCGTCGATCTCATCATGCCGAAGATGAGCGGCATGGAGGTTCTGGAGCGAATCGTCGAGTTCGATCCGGCCATCGACGTCATTCTCATGACCGCCCACTATTCCACGGAGTCGGCGGTGGAGGCGATTCAGAAGGGTGCCTGCGACTACCTCAACAAGCCGGTCTCGATCGACGCCTTGCGAAAGCGCATCTCGCGCCTTCTGTCGGACGCGCGCAAGCGCCAGCGGGCGATCGAGCTCGACGACGCACTTCTGGAAACCTGCCAGTTCGAGAGCATGGTGGGCCGCAGCCCGGCCATGTGGGAGCTGTTCGCCCGGATTCGCCGCGTGGCGCCGCACTTTCGCACCGCGCTGATCACCGGCGCCACCGGCACCGGAAAAGACCTGGTGGCCCGCGGCCTCCACCGCCTGAGCCCGGTGACCGCGGGCAATTTCGTCGTGTGCAACTGCTCGGCGGTGGTGGAGACGTTGTTTGAGAGCGAGCTGTTCGGCTATGTGAAGGGCGCCTTCACCGGCGCCAACCAGGACAAGATGGGCCTGTTCGAGTTCGCCAACGGCGGCACGCTGTTTCTCGACGAAATCGGCGACATGCCGCTCGGCATGCAGGCCAAGCTGTTGCGGGTGCTTCAGAATCAGGAGGTGCTGAGAGTCGGCTCGGTGACGCCGCGCCGCATCAACGCCCGCGTGGTGGCCGCCACCAACCGCGACTTGCGCGCCATGATCCGCGAGCGCCAGTTCCGCGAGGACCTGTACTACCGCCTGGCGATGGTCGAGATCCGCACGCCGCCGCTGGCCGAGCGCAAGGAAGACCTGCCGCTGCTGGTGCGCTACCTGCTCGAAAAATTTTCCCAGCAGTTCCACAAGGAAATCCGCGGGCTCACCTACCGAGCCCAGTCCGTGCTGACGCGCCACCAGTGGCCCGGCAATGTGCGCGAGCTGGAGAACGTTCTCGGCAACGCCAGCATGATGGTGATGGGCGACATGATCGACGTGCAGGATCTGCCGCCGTATCTGTGGCGCTCCGAGATGAGCTCTCTTCCCGGTGAGCCGGCGGCTGCCGCCGCGGCCTCCGCCTCCCCGCCCGCGCCCTCCGAACCGGCGCCGTTGACCACGCCCGAATCCGGCCTCTCGCTCGACGAGCAGGAGAAGCGCCTGCTGGTTGCCGCGCTCGAAAAAGCCGGCGGCAATCAATCGGAAGCGGCCCGCATCCTCCGCATCGGCCGCGACCGCCTGCGCTATAAGATCGCCAAGTACAACCTCACCGTCGCCTCGCGAAGCTGAGCCCCGCCTCAGGCCGGTACGGCCTGCTTTTCCAGCGTCGCCACCCCGTGCAGCACGTTGTCGATCACCGCCTCGTCCCCCATCGCCGAATTGATCATCATGTGATACAAGTGCCGGTTCGGCCATTCCTTGCCGAAGTACGTCTTGATGAACGCCGCCCGCTCCTGGTCGATCGTTTCGACCAGCTCCCGCGCCTCCGCCTCGCTCTTGCCGCTCTCTCTCAGCCGCCGGATCTTCTCCTCCAGCGGAGCGTAGATGAACACGTGAAACGCGTCGTCGCGGTCGCGCAGAAAGTAGGACGCCCCGCGCCCAACAATCACGCAGTTCTCGCAGCACGCGCTTTCCTTGATCACCCGCTCCATCAGCGCCGTCATGCGGTCGGCGTCCAGCACCTCCAGCCCCGACACCGGCAGGCTGCGCTCGAAGCTCCCCCGGAAAAACACTTTCAGCAGCCGGTAGTAAAGCGGATCCACGCGCTCCTCCCGCCGCTCCACTGCCGAAACGTCCGACTTGGTCAGCCGCGCGATCTCGCAGGTCAGCGCCTGGTCCCACAGCTTCCATCCCAGCTTTGCCGCCAGTTTCTCGGCAATCGCCGCGCTCCCGGCGCCATACTCCCGCTCCATGGTGATGATGCGGATCATACTGCCTCCAGCCACCCGGAATTATAAAACATCCACCCGGGCGCGGAGGCGCCGGCGCCTCAGCGCAGCTCCACCAGCACCAACTCCCATCCGCCGCCCGGCACGCCTTCGCGCAGAAAGATCACTCATCCGCCGCCGTCGACGAACGCCGGAAACGCGCGCGGCAGAAAGTTCGCCGCCGCCGTCACCGGCTTCCCCGCGCCGTCATGCACACAGAAGTACCCCCCGTTCACGACGCCAGCGCCCGCCCGATGCATCAGTCGTAGTAGCCGCACGACGCATCCTTCCCGGCAGGACAGCTCCCGCTGCAGTGGCCGTGGGTGTCTGGGCAGGCCGCATCGCAGGCCGTCCATCACTGTCCCCGGCAAGGCCCCGCACCACGCAAGCGCTCAGGCGGGAATGGCAGTGCGCGCTGAAGTTCCTCGCTAATGCGGGAACGCCACGAACCGCGCCTGCGTCACCGCTTCGTTCTTCATCACCTCGTCGAGCACGGCTTCCGGCACGGGTTCGTCGGTCACGATCACCGACACGGCCTCGCCCAGCGCGTCCCGCCTGCCAAGCGAAAACGACGCGATATTGATCCCGTTCTTCCCCGTCACGCCGCCCACGTGCCCGATCACGCCCGGTACATCGCGGTGCTTCAGCATCGTCACGTTCCCCGCCAGCGGCGCTTCGCACGCGATCCCATCCACCCGAATCAACCTCGGCTTGCCGAACACGATCGCTCCGTCCACTTTCATCGTCCCGCCGTCGCAGACCAGTTGCACCCGCACCGAATCCGTGTGCGCCTGCCTCTGCTCGTGCGTCTCGGAAACATCCAGCCCGCGCTCCCGCGCCAGTTGCATCGCGTTGATCGGGTTCGCGCGGTGGTGCAGCGCGCGCTCGAGAACGCCCGCCAGCGCCGCGTTCCGGATCAGATGGCTGTTCGGCCCGGCCAGTTTCCCGAAATACCGGATCTCCACCGCCCGCGGATTCCCCACCGCCAGGTACGATACCAGCCGCCCCAGCCTCGACGCCAGATCCACCCACGGCCCCAGCGTCCGGAACTGCTCGTGCGTCAGCGCCGGCATATTGACCGCGTTCAGCGCGATCCCGTTCTTCAGATAATCCACCACCTGCGACGCGATCCGCACGCCGACGATCTCCTGCGCTTCCTCCGTCGCCCCGCCGATGTGCGGCGTCGCCACCACGTTGTCCCGCCCCAGCAGGGGGCTGCCCGCCGGCGGCTCTTCCTGAAAAACGTCCAGCGCCGCCCCGGCCACTTTGCCATACTGCAGCGCCGCCTCCAGCGCCGCCTCGTCGATCAACTCCCCGCGCGCGCAGTTGATGATCCGCACGCCGCTCTTCATCTTTTCAAACGCCGCCGAGTTCAACATCCGGTGCGTCTCCGGCGTCAGCGAAACGTGCATCGTCAGATAATCGCTCTCCGCATACAACCGCTCGAGCGGCACCAGTTCCAGTCCCAGGTCCGCCGCCGCCTCCGCATTCACGTACGGGTCGGTTCCCAAAATCCGCATCTCGAACGGCCGCGCCCGCCGCACCACTTCCCGCCCTACGCTTCCCAGTCCCACCACGCCCAGCGTTTTGCCCCGAAGCTCATTTCCCGTGTACCGCCGGCGCTCCCATTTGCCCGCCTTGGTCGACGCGTCGGCCTGGGGAATCGATCGCGCCAGCGACAGCATCAGCGCCAGGGTGTGCTCGGCCACCGACACCGCGTTGCCGCCCGGCGTGTTCATCACCAGGATCCCGGCGGATGTGGCCGCCTCCAGGTCCAGGTTCTCGACGCTCACACCGGCGCGCCCGATCACCCGCAGCCGCCCCGCCTCGGCCAGCACCGCGGCCGACAGACGCACCGAGCCGCGAACAATCAGGCCGTCCGCATCGGGCAGATGATGAGTATACTCGCGGGGATTGGATAAGATCACTTCCCATCCGGGCTGCGATTGCAGCAGCTTCACGCCGGCCGCCGCCAGCGGCTCGGCGATAACGATCTTCATGTCGAGTATTGTCTCGAATTGAGCCGCGCCGCGCTAGGCGGCGCCGCCTGCCGGCACCGGCCGCGGCATCGCCGCTTCGGCGTAAACGCGCTGCGCCGCGGCCACTCCGGCTCCCAGCGTCACCGCATATCCGTTGGCCGAAAGAATCAGCTCCAGCCCGGCGATCACCGCGAACAGATCGGCGAAATCGAAATAGCCCAGATGCGCGATCCGGAAGATGCGCCCCTTCATGCTCCCCTGCCCGTTGGCGATGATCGCGCCAAACCGGCTGCGGAATTCCTTCACGATGACGCCCGAGTCCATCCCCTCCGGCGCGCGGACCGCGGTTACCGCCGCGCCCGGACACCCGGCCGCGAACAACTTGAGGTCCAGCGCGCCGCAGGCCGCCCGCGTGGCTCTCGCCAGCAACTGCGCGTTCTCTACCAGCTTGTCCATCCCCAAAGCGCGGATGTAGCGCAGCGCCTCCGCCAGCGCGACGATCAGCGACGTCGCCGCCGTCCATGTCGATTCCCCGTTGGCGGCGCTCTTCCGCTCCCGCCGCAGGTCGAAATACATCCGCGGCAGTTGCGCGCTCTCCGCCCTCGCCCACGCCTTCTCGCTGACCGACAGGAAGGCGAGGCCCGGCGGAATCATGAACGCCTTCTGCGACCCTCCGATCACCACGTCCAGGCCCCAGCCGTCGATGTCCAGCGGCATCGTGCCCAGACCCGTGATCGCATCCACCAGCAGCAGCGCCGGCGTCCGCCCCACGATACCCCCGATCGCCTGCACATCAAACGCCGCGCCGGTCGAGGTCTCCGAAGCCTGCAGCATCACCGCCCGCGCCCCCGGATGCGCCTCCAGCGCCGCCGCCACCGTCTCCGGCGCCACCACCTGCCCGTAAGCGGCCTCCAGCACAACAGGCCGCAACCCGAACGCCCGCGACAGCTCCACCCAACGCTCGCCGAATTTTCCCGCCGAGCACACAATCACCTCATCGCCTGCGCTGAGAAAATTCGATACCGACGCCTCCATCGCTCCCGTGCCCGACGCCACCAGGCACAGCACGTCGTTCGACGTTCCGAACACTTCCTTCAACCCCGCCAGCACCTCGCGGTACAGCCGCCGGAAGTCCTCGGTCCGGTGATAAACGTCCGAGCCCATCATCGCGTGACGGGCCTGGTGAAGCCGGGGCGGCGGCCCCGGCGTCAGGAGCCTTTGTTTCTTGATGTGCATGAAAGGGGGTCGCGGGGAACCGCGAATCCCAGTATATCGTGGCGCCTAACGCGGCGGCCCGTGCGGAGGCATCGCCGAGCCGAATCCGTCGAGCACGTCCAGCTTGCCCAGAAACACCCGGATCTGCTCGTTCCAGAAATTCCAGGCGTGTATCCGCGGCGAGACCTCGCGGTACTCATAAGGAATCTTGAGCCCGGCCAGCACGGCGATGAAATCGTGATTCCCCTTGATGAGAAAATCTTCCCCGCCCTCGGCAATGTAGAGCATCGGCATCATCGCCGGAGGCACCTTCGCCGCCAGCTCGAGCGGGTCCATCGATTTCCGTACCTCCGAGCCCGCCGGCCCGAAGTGCGACTGGAGCTCCTCGCCGCGCTTGCGCGCCGCCTCCGTCTGGTTGGGCAGAGGCTCCGGTATCGCGTGCGCGATGCTCACCGCGCCGCTGAAGCTGGCAACAGCCGCGAACGTGTCGAAATGTTTCAAGCCCAGAAACGCCGCTCCGTAGCCGCCCATCGAAAGGCCGGCGATGGCCCGGTTCCCCCGCAGCGGAATCGTCCGGTAATGGCTGTCTACGTAGCCGATCAGGTCCTTCATGATATAGTCTTCGAACTTCGCTTTGGGGTCCGCCGCGCTGTTCACGTACCAGCTCTTGCTCCCGTCGGGCATCACGATGATCAGCCGGTGATGCGCCGCGTAGCCCGACAGGTTCGTCATGTACGACCACGCCGTGTTGTCGTCCCCGTAGCCGTGCAAAAGGTAGAGCACCGGATAGCGGTCGGTCGAGGCGTCGTAATCGAGCGGCAGAATCAGGTTGAACGCCCGGTCCTCGTTCAGCGACGGGCTGGTGAAGTGGACGGTTTGAACGTTTCGCGCGGCCACGCTCACCGGAACTTCAGCGGCGTGGACGGCGGCAAGGGCCAGCGTTGCGGCGGCAAGAAAACGAAACATGGCGATCTCCTCGGCTCAGCGGGCCTCGGCCCGCGCGCTCTAGAATAACAGACAAGTATGTCAATGCTCGAACGGATTCAGAAAGACATGGTCGAGGCGATGAAGGCCCGCGACGAGGCCCGCTTGAGCACCGTGCGCATGGTGAAGACCGCCCTCAAGAAACAAGAGGTGGACTCGATGAAGCCGCTCGACGAGGCCGCCGAAATGCAGGTCCTGAACTCGCTCATCAAGCAGCGGAAGGACTCTGCCGACATGTTCCGCAAAGGCGGCCGCCCGGAGCTGGCCGAAAAAGAGGAAGCCGAGATGAAGCTGATCGAAACCTATCTGCCGGCCGGGGCGACAAAGGAAGCGATGGAAGCGGCCATCGCCGCCGCGATCGCCGAAACCGGCGTTTCCTCGCTCAAACAGATGGGCGCGGTGATGAAGGCCGCGCAGGCGAAGCTCGCCGGCAAACGCGTGGACGGCAAAGCCCTCAGCGACATGGTGCGCGCCCGGCTGTCGTAGGAATCGCCTTCTCAAAACGCCAAAGAGCGGCCGGTTCAGCCCCGGCCGCCCTTGCCGTTGTTTTCAGCGCTGGGCTCAGAAATAGAACCGGGCGCCGAGCTGTACGATGCGGCCCGCCGCCGCGCCGAAGATGCGCCCGAACAGAGGCGAAGCGATATTCGACACGGGTCCGCTGAACTGCGTGTGGTTGAACGTGTTGAACGTGTCCGCCCGCAGCTCGGCCCTCAGCGACTCGGTGAACTTGATCTGCTTAATCAGGCTCATGTCGGTGTTGAAGATGCCCGGTCCGTGGAAGAAGTTGCGGCCCGCGTCACCAAGCACGCCGATCGGCGCCCGGGCGAACGTGTTCGGGTTGAACCAGTAGTTAGCCCCGGCAGTCGTGTTGTTCGGGTTCAGCGTCTGGTTCACGAACGTCTGCGTCCGTGGGTCGAAATTCGTCGCCACCGGCCCCAGCACGTTGGCCGTGTCCGGACACCCGTAGTAAGAGTACGCGTCGCAGGTCAGCGAGCGGAAGCCGGTGTCGGCGATGGTGATCGGGAAGCCGGTCTGGAACGTCGTGATGCCGGCCAGTTCCCATCCGCCGGTGATTACCGACGGCATCCAGCCGATCTTGCTGTGCAGATCCGGGATCTCGTAGGTATAGTTGGCGACAAAGCGGTGGCGCGCATCGAAGGCCGAGTCGCCGTAGTCGAGGGCGAAGTTATACGGGTTGGTGCCGCGCGCTCCGAAGCCGCTGTTCTCAAAACTCGAAGCGTCGTCCAGCGCGTGGCTCCAGGTGTAGGACCCCATGAACGCCAGCCCGTGGCTGAAGCGCTTATTCAGGCTGACTTGAAGCGAGTTGTAGTTCGACGCCCCCACCGAAGCCTGCGTGCCTACCGAGGCGAAAATGTTCCCCGGCAGGTACGAATGATCCGGGAACAGAATGTGCTGGAACAGCCGGTTCGCCCTGCAGCTCGGGTCGGCGGCGCAGGCGGCCTGGCCGGCCGGCGTAATCGGGTTGCCCTCGTAGGCCATGATCAGGTGCCGTCCGGCCGATCCCACGAAGCCAATCTGCAGAATCATGTTACTCGGCAGCTCCCGCTGAATGTTGAAGTTGTAGTTGAACGCGTAAGGGTCGGTCAGGTTCGGAGACATCGTGTTGATCGACAGCGGTTCGAAGAATCCGAAGTTGACGTTCGATCCCTTGGTCGCCGGCGTGAACGGAAACTTGTTGGGAATCGAGAATCCTGACGCAATGTCCATAAACGGATTGGCGAAGTTCGGGCTGTACTGCCCGCCCGCGTCGTTGATGCCGCTCGATGTGAGCGAGAACGGCACCGCGCCCAGGTTCTGCAGCGCCAGTTCTTCCTCGAACCGGTTGAAGTAAACTCCGAAGCCTCCCCGGATGACGAACTTCTTGCTGCTGCCGCCCGAGAGCCAGCCCAGGTCCGGCGCGTAGGCGAAGCCGAACCGCGGCGCGATGTGCGCGTAGTGCGTGTAGTAGCCGGACTGGCTGCAGCCCGGATCGCCCGGAAAGTCCAGGCCCAGCGGCGCTGTCGGAAAGATGGTGGACTGCTGCCCGGGGCGCAAACAGTTGAACGCTTCCTTGCCGAAATGCTGGTTGGTGAGCGGCGTGTCCACCTGGTAGCCGGCGCCGAAATTCAGCGTCAGATCGTTGGTCGCCTTGAAGCTGTCCTGCGCGTAGAGATAGGTCTCATAAGCCCGCGCGTCGATGTATCCTCCGCTGCCCTGAGCGTAGCTGTCGGGAATGCCCAGCAGAAAATCCGCGCCCGGATCGCCCGTCGAATAAATACCGTTCCCGTTGAAGCTGAATGCCCCGTTGTTGTTCCCGTAAAACGGATTGTCCACCTGGAAGCGCCGGCCCTCATAGCCGAACTTCAGCGTGTGCCGCCCCACGATTTTCGAAAAATTGTCGGTGATCTGGTAAGTGGTGTCGATGCGCGGCTGCGGGCCGTTCGTGCTGAAGCCCAGATTGAAATAGCCGTTGAGGCTGACAAACGGCGCCCCGGCTCCGGCCGGATCCTGCGGATTGATCCCCGTGAATCCGAACGAAGACGGCAGCACCGGGTTGGTCGGCTGGACGGCGATGAAGTTGAACCGCGTGAAGCCCACGCGAAACTCGTTCAGCGTCGTCGGCGAAAACGTGTGATTCCACGCCGCGGTGAACTGCTTGTAATGCCGCTGCGACACCTCGCCGAAGCCCGGCAGGTTGGATCCGGTGAATGGCAGCGCGTCCTGCGAAGGCGTGTCTTCGATGAAGCCGGTCACCCAAACGGCGTCCTTCTCGCTAAACGTGTGGTCCACGCGGAAGATGCCCTGGTCCTGCGTCTGTGTCGTGATGGGCGTGAACGAATACTGATTCGCGCCCAGATTCGGAAGCGGAACGTAGGTCAGATACTTCTGCGAGATCGGATTGAAGTCCGCCGACGGAATGTGGCCCGTCGGGAAAATGGTCGAATACGGAGTCCCCGCCGGGAACGTCGCTCCGCTCTCGCCCACCAGCGGAATCGGGGATGTGGCGGTCGAACTGGCGATGGAGGGAAAATACCCGTTTCTCTGGGCCTGGGTGAAAACCGTTACGTCCTGCACGCCCCCGTCAGGCTGCCGCGACCGCGTGCCCTGGTAGGACAAAAAGAAGAACGTCTTGTTCTTGATCACCGGCCCGCCAAAGGTGCCGCCAAACTGGTTCTGATGGAAGATCGGGTTGCCGTTCTGGAAGAAGTTGCGCCCGTTCAGAAACGTGTCCCGGTAGAACTCGAACGCGTCCCCGTGGTAGCCGTTGGTCCCCGATTTGATCAACGCGTTCAGAATGCCCCCCGAGTTGCGCCCGTACTCCGGATTGATGGTGCTGTTCACGTAGTCGAACTCGCCGATCGCGTCTTCGCTGGGGATGATCAGCGGCGTGTTCAGCGGCAGGTCGTTCGAGTCCGTACCGTTCACCAGAAAGCTGTTCTGCTGCGACTGGCTGCCGTTGGTGGCGTAGTTGTTCGAGAACCGGTCCGAACTGGCAACCGTCCCGGGCTCCAGTTGCTGCAGCGTTACCCAATTCCGGTTCAGCACCGGGAGGCTCAGAATCGTCGAGTTGGTGATCACCGTGCCTAACTGCGTGTTCGTCGTTTCCACCTGCGCCGCGTTCGCCTGCACTTCAATCGTCTGCGTCACCTGCCCGACTTCCAGCGAAACGTTCAATTGGTAAATTTGATTCACCAGCAGTTGAAGGTCCTGCGTCGTGTTCGTGCTGAAGCCCGTCTTGGTTACCGATACCGTGTACCGGCCGGGCTGCAGGTTGAGAAACTCAAAGCTCCCGTCGGTGCCCGATTCCACATCGCGCGATGTCTGCGTCTCCACCCGCGTGGCGGTGATCTTCGCTCCCGCGATTGCCGCGCCCGAGGCGTCGGTCACTGTCCCCCGGATTCGCGCATACACATCGTCGGCCCGCACGGTACGCAAACAGAACGGTGTGAGTAAGAACAGCAAAGATAAAACGGAAAGCTGACGAATTGGTTTCATAGCTCCCTATCCCAAAATTGAGTTTTTACTGCGTCAACAAACCCGAAAGCCGCGCGGCCACCACGAACCCGGGGTCCCGGGCGTCTGGTCCGCGTGTACTGTAACAGCAGGGGACAACACAGGCCCAACAGACCGGCAAAACCTTTCCCATTCGATCCCCATGCCAATAGCTGCGATGTACAAAATGATAATCCCCTCCTGGCCCCTCGTCAATCCACGAATCCAAGTACCCCGGCCCGGCCCGGCCTCCCGCCCGACCCGTCATTTCCCGCTCCGCGCAAGCCGTTACAATGGGAGGACCCTGGAGGCTGGCATGGAACTGCGGAACAAGCGAATTGCGGTGTATGTTGACAACCTTTATCAGGAAATGGAAGTCTGGTATCCCTATTTCCGCCTCCAGGAAGCCGGCGCCGAGACCATCCTCGTCGGCCACGAAGCCGGCAAGACTTACACCAGCAAATTCGGTTACCCCGCGCTGGCCCAGAAATCCTACGACCAGATTCTCCCCAAGGATTTCGACGGCGTCGTCGTCCCCGGCGGCTACGCCCCCGATCACATCCGCCGCCACAGCCGCGCCCTCGACTTCGTCCGCGAAATGGACAAACAGGGCAAGCTGGTCGCCTCCATCTGCCATGGCCCCTGGGTGCTCTGCTCGGCCGGAATCCTTGCCGGCCGCCGCGCCACATGCTTCTTCGCCATCAAGGACGACGTCATCCACGCCGGCGCCTCCTATGAAGATAGCGAGGTCGTCGTCGACCGCAACCTGGTCACCTCGCGCAAGCCCGAGGATCTGCCCGCGTTCTGCCGCGCCTCAATCGGCGTGCTCGTCTCGCAAGCCGTTCTGGTAGCCTAGCCTGAGACCTATGGCCTCCAACGGCATCGCCATCCGTGTCGAAAGCCTTCGCAAATCCTACGGCTCGGTCGAGGCCGTCCGCGGCATCGATTTCGAAGTCCGCACCGGCGAGGTCTTCGGCCTGCTCGGCCCCAACGGCGCCGGCAAAACCACCACCGTCGAGATTCTCGAAGGCCTGCGCCCGCGCTCCTCCGGCCGCGTCGAAGTGCTCGGCTACGATCCCGCCGTCCAGGTCCGCCGGCTCAAGGACCGCATCGGCGTCTGCCTCCAGGCCACCAACCTCCCCGAAAAGATGAAGGTCCACGAAGCCCTCGATCTGTTCTCCGCCTATTACTCCCGCTCCGTCCCCACCGCCTCTCTGCTCGATCGCCTCCAGTTGAGCGAGAAGCGCGACTCGTATTATTCCAAGCTCTCCGGCGGCCAAAAGCAGCGAGTCGCCCTCGCCCTGGCCATGGTCAACGATCCCCAGCTCCTGTTCCTCGACGAGCCCACAACCGGCCTCGATCCCCAGGTCCGGCTCGAGATCCACAAAGTGATCGAGGAGCTGAAAGCTTCCGGCCGCACCGTTGTCCTCACCACCCACTACATCGAGGAAGCCGAGCGCCTCTGCGACCGCGTGGCCATCGTCGACGAAGGCCGCATCATCGCCATGGGAGCGCCGCGCGAAATTCAGGAGCGCACCCTGAACTCGTCCCTGATCACACTTGAATGCACCGGCTCCTTCCCCGAGGAAGTCCCCGCGTTCCTTCACGAGCTGAAGTTCACCCTCGGCCCCGAACGCCGCAGCCTCAGCGTCCAGTGCGTCCATCCCGCGCGCACCGTCGTCGAGCTGGTCAAGTGGATCGACCAGCTCGGCCTCGAGCTCGCCGACATCCACCTCAAACGCCCCACTCTCGAAGACGTCTTCATTGAGCTCACCGGAAAGAGGCTCCGCGAATGAAAGCCTACCTGGCGCAGATCTCCATGAACTTCAAGCTCACCTCGCGCGACCGCCTGGTGCTGTTCTTCAACTACGCCTTCCCGCTGGTCTTCTTCTTCATGTTCGGCTTCCTGTTCAAGGCCCAGCAGGGCGCCGCCATCGTCCAGGTGGTGAACATGGTGCTGGTCATCGGCATTCTCGGCTCCGGCTTCTTCGGCGCCGGCATGCGCGCCATCATGGAGCGCGAGGCCAACATCCTCCGCCGCTTCAAAGTCGCCCCCATCTCCGCCGCTCCCATCCTCGTCTCCTCCCTCGTCGTCGGCCTCCTCAGCTATCTTCCGTCGGCCGTCTTCATCCTCGTGCTCGCCCATCTCGTCTACGGCATGCCGTGGCCGCCGGCCGCGCTTTCGTTTTTCCTCTTCCTCTCCATCGGCGCACTCGCCTTCCGCTCCCTGGGCCTGATCGTCGCCTCGGTGGTCAATTCCATGCAGGAGAGCCAGATCCTCATCCAGCTCCTCTACCTGCCGATGCTGTTCCTCAGCGGCGCCACCATCCCGCTCGAGGTCATGCCCAACTGGATCCGGCTGATCAGCCAGTTCATCCCCTCGACATACCTGTTCACCGGCATGCAGGCCATTCTCGTCCGCGGCGAAAGCGTCGCCCAGAACCTCGCCGCCGCGCTCGCCCTGTTCATTACCATCGCTCTGTCGACTTTTCTCAGCGTCAAGCTGTTCCGCTGGGAGAAAGAGGAAAAGGTCGGAGGCCGCGCCAAGCTCTGGGTCGTCGCCGTTCTGGCGCCCTTCTTCATCCTCGGCGCCCTCCAGGCTCACAGCCGCGAATCCATCACCAAGCAGAAGCTTCTCGACCGCCAGATCGCCCGCAGCCGCACCCGCCTCATCCGCGGCGCCCGCATCTTCGTCGGCGACGGCCGCGTCATCGACTCCGGCGGCGTTCTCATCCGCAACGGCAAAATCGCCGAAGTCTACTCCGGCGCCGTCCCCGACCCCAAGTCGCTCAACGCCGAACCGGTCGAGGCGAGCGGCGAAACCCTGCTGCCCGGCCTCATCGACGTCCACGTCCACCTCGGCGCCCCCGGCGGCCTTTTCGAATCGGTCAACGATTACACCAACCCCAAGCGCCTCCCGCGCGAGCTCGCCGCCTATCTCTACAGCGGCGTCACCACCGTCAAGAGCGCCGGCGACGCCCTCGACCAGATGAAGCAGCTCCGCGCCCTGCTCGACTCCGGCGCCTGGACCGGAGCCCGCCTCCAGTTCTGCGGCCCGCTTTTCACCGCGCCCGGCGGCCACGGCACCGAGTACGCCAAATCGATGCCCGAAAGCGTCCGCAAGAGCTTCAACGACCAGTTCGTCCGCCTCCCGGCGAGCGCCGCCGAGGCCCGGTCGATGGTCGATGCGCTCAAGCTCGCCGGCGTCGACGGCATCAAAGCCGTCCTCGAAACCGGCCAGGCCGGCTGGCTGGTAGAGCGCATGACCACTGGCATCTTCGACGCCGTCGACCAAGCCGCGCACAACGCCAGCCTGCCCAACGTCGTCCCCCACGGCGCC
>VFSW01004496.1_pt1 | contig 20792 bp, 18 predicted proteins | sample 5358111 | NCBI WGS metagenome assembly VFSW01 (sample SAMN11554181, study PRJNA540505) | mine drainage metagenome | isolation source: sediment from site ElyBrook_90M | place: USA: Ely Copper Mine, Vershire, VT | collected 2017
CGAGCGCAGAACCGACCGCCTCGACGCAGCCAGCTGAACGCGTCCAACGTTGGAGCGTCGCAATGACGAATCGCAATCGGACCGCCGGGACGACAAGTTGTCGCAGCGCAAGCAGGATGCTGGCGCAGAAGACGAGCCTGGGGCGGAGCTCCGGCAACGGCCTTCTCCATATCCACGATTGCCGTCGCTGAAAGATTTATATTCGCAGTTCCCGGCCTCTCAAGGAAAGCTGAAGCGCTTTGGCTGCGACATTTTCCGCCGTGGCACCGGTAACTCCAATGAACTTCCGATGGACCTGCCGATGGGCCCGGATTATGTGCTTGGACCGGGCGATGCCTTGGTTCTTAATCTCTGGGGCAGCACCTCGCAGCGATTGAACCGCACGATTGATCGTCAAGGCCAGATTGCTCTGCCTGAGGCGGGAGCGATCAGCATCGCCGGGTTTACCATCGCGCACGCACAAGAATCGATCCAGCAGGCCTTGAACAGCCAATTCAAGAACACCCGGGTTGAAATCTCGTTGGGCCGGGTGCGCACCGTGCGAGTTTACGTTGTGGGCGATGTGCAACGGCCTGGCGCCTACGATATCAGTGCTCTCTCGACGCCCTTGAATGCGCTGTACGCAGCGGGTGGCCCAACCAGCCGCGGTTCGTTGCGAACTCTGCGGCAGTACCGCGGCGAGAAATTGGTGCGAGAGATCGACCTCTACGAGCTTCTGTTGCGCGGAATCCGCTCCGATGTCGACCACCTGCTTCCGGGCGATACCATTCTTGTCCCCCCGATTGGTCCGCAGGTGACGGTGTCTGGAATGGTACGGCGACCGGCGATTTACGAGCTGAAAGGTGAGCAGGGGATGAAAGAAGTTCTCGACCTTGCCGGCGGCGTGCTGGTATCGGGAACTTTGCGGCAGATCAGTGTTGAGCGTATCGAAGCCCACGAGCGGCGAACCATGTTGAGCGTGCAACTTCCTGAAGGCGGCACGCAGGATACGAATGACAATAAGCTGGCCGGTTTTCATGTGCAAGACGGCGACCAGGTGCTGGTTTCGCCGATCCTTCCGTACAACGAGAAAACGGTTTACCTGGAAGGTCATGTTTTCAGGCCAGGCAAGTATGCGAACCGCCACGGCATGACCGTGAACGATCTGCTTCGCTCCTATCAGGACGTAATGCCGGAACCTGCCGAACATGCCGAAGTCATTCGTCTTCAGCCACCTGATTTTCGTCCTGCGACAGTTAGCTTCAACTTGTCAGAGATTCTTAACGGTGACGACCCTATCACCCTTCAGCCTTTCGACGTGATTCGCGTGTTCAGCCGCTACGAGATTGATCCCCCCACGGTCTTCATTTATGGAGAAGTGCTTCGCCCGGGCAAGTACCCGATGGCGAGTGGAATGACAGTGGCGGGACTGGTGCAGATGGCTGGCGGATTCAAACGGAGCGCCTATCTTGAAACTGCCGATCTCTCAAGCTATGTCGTTCAAAATGGTCAAAATGTACTCACGGAACAGAAAGTTGTGCAGCTCGGCAAGGCGCTGGAAGGCGATACGAGCGCGGACGTCGTCCTCAAGCCGGGGGACGTCGTGAGCATTCGACAATTGACGGGATGGAACGATATTGGAGCATCCGTAACCGTCAACGGTGAAGTCGCGCACGCAGGTACCTACGGCATTCGGGAGGGCGAGCGGCTCAGTTCGGTCTTGAAACGGGCGGGTGGTTTCCGCAACACGTCCTTTCCCGCTGGGGCCATGCTGGAGCGCACCGAAGTTCGAGAATTGGGCGAGAAGACGCGCTTGGAGCTGATTCGGCGTATCGAAACAACCAACATGGATTCCAAGGCGGGCTTGTCGAATTCCCAAGAACAGCTAGGCAGCATGCAGGCCATGCAACAGCAACGACAGCAGACCCTGGAAGCACTGCGAAGCCATCATGCCAGCGGGCGGCTGGTCATCAATATCGGCCCCGATATCGCGAAGTGGGAGAACACTCCGGCTGACGTCGAGATGCGGGCCGGCGATACGCTTTTCATACCAAAACGGCCGGACTTCGTTCTCGTGAGCGGGCAGGTTTTCAACGCCTCCGCCATTACCTATGAACCTGGCAGGCAGGCCGGATGGTACTTGCGGCAGGCGGGCGGACCGACGCAAACCGCGAATAAAAAGTCGATCTTTGTCCTCCGTGCCAACGGGGCTGTGATCGGTGGAACACAAGGCCTGTGGAAGGGCGGCGTGCTGGACGTGCGATTGCAGCCGGGAGATTCCGTTGTAGTTCCGGAAAAGATCACCGGCGGGTCGCAGCTCTGGAAGAACCTGATTAGCGTAGCGCAACTCGCTTCCTCCGCAGCGGTTACATCCGCAGTAGTGACGCAGTTCTGAGGCTGCTCTGCTAACGCGAGATTTTGGAACGCGTTCCGGCATGGGATTCATAATCGTGCCCTTCTGTACTCGCACCTGCAATATGCGTGCCAGCACTTCCCACTCCTCCATACGCTGGCAAAGAGCAACTTTGTTGTCCCGCTCGGAATCAAGTTCCACCCTCGCTAGGGGGATCCATGAGTTCCCACGTAGAACAACTTCATACACTCAGAGTCGAACTCGACGCTCCGCTGAAGGTCGTCCGCATTATCGGCCGCCTAAGCCTCGGAGGCGCCACACATCAGGCCTGCCTGCTCCACGGGGAATTAGATGGCAAATTCCAAACGGTGCTGATTGCCGGTCTCATGGAAGAGGGTGAAAGCAGCATGAGCTTTCTGTTGACCAAGCGCGACGACATTTATTTTGTCGGCTCCATGCGGCGTTCGGTCCAGCCGTGGCAGGAGCTCAAAGCGCTGGTGAAGATCATGCGCATCCTGCACCGTGAGCGGCCTGACGTGGTACATACGCACTGCTCCAAGGCAGGCGCGCTGGGCCGCCTGGCCGCCGCACTCATGGGCGTTCCGGTGCGCGTCCACAGCTATAACGGACATGTGTTCAGCGGCCACTTCGGGCCGCTGAAGAGCCGGGCCTACGTGTGGGTCGAGCGCGCGCTGAACCGCATAAGCACGGGGGCAATCGCTATATCCGAGAGCCAGGCGCACGACCTCACCGAAGTCTACCAAGTGGTGTCGCCGGAGAAGATGGTTGTGATCCACGACGGCTATGACCTGGAGCGGATCGCGAACTGCAGACAGGGTGACGCGGTCCGGGAAGAATTCGGGATTCTACCGTCGCAGGTGTTGGTGGTGTGGGCGGGGCGGTTTGCTTTCGTCAAAAATGTCGAACTGCTCTCAGAGGTGATCCGCGCAAGTGCGGGCCGGTTTCCTCAAGTTCGCTTCCTGCTGGTCGGAGACGGACCGGATCGCGCCAAAGTCGAGGAGCTTACTGCCGGGTGTGAAAACGTAACTCTGACCGGGATGCGGCAGGACATGGACGCGGTTTGGTCGGCGTCGGACATTGCGCTGTTGACCTCGCGCAGCGAAGGAACTCCGGCGACCATGGTCGAAGCGATGGCCGCAGGCGTGCCGTTTGTCTCCACCGAAGTCGGCGGCGTCATTGACCTGACTGTGCCGCCGCGAGCGCGCGATGCCGGCACTGGAGTGCTGTGGACGGCGAATGCTTTTTTGACTTCGCCTGATAGTGGGGCAATGCTCAGCGCGCTCGAATTGCTGGTCGCCAATCCCGACCTACGGTGTCGCATGGGTGCCGCAGGCAAAGAATTTGCATTCGCCTCTCACACCTCAAGCGGCTTGGTGGCTGAGTTGGAGATGCTGTACCAGCGTTTGTACGCACGCCGGGAGCACGGGCGCGGATGGGGCCTTCAGCGGATTGGCAGGTTGTCATGAGTGTAAGTCTGGAAGAGCAGGACACGGTGGAGGAATTGACAAGCGCGTCCCATTCTCCTTATCTGCGGCGCTGGTTGCCACTGGTTCTGCAGAATGCGCGCGGCATCCTCCGCTTCGTTATCGTCGTTACGACTGCAGCATCGGTACTCAGTTTTGTACTTCCCGTTCGCTTCCGGTCGGAGGCGCGTTTGCTGCCCTCGAATTCGGATGCTGGTGGTGGCAAGCTGCTGAAGATGCTGGGCGGAATGGCGGACGCGGCGGTGATGGCAGGGTACACGGGATCGGACGCCGGTGGCGGTGCCGATGTCGGCCGCTTTATCGGAATCCTGCGCAGCCGCACCGTTGCCGATCACATTATCGATCAGTTCGGCTTAATGAGGGTGTACAAGACCAGAAAGCGCGAAATCGCACGTGCTGGTTTGCAGCAGCACACGACGATTATCGAGGAACGTAAAACCGGCCAAATTGTGCTGAATGTTACCGACCACGACGCAAAGCGTGCCGCCGAGATCGTGCAAGCCTACATCAACGAACTCAACACACTGAATGCCAAACTGGATACGACAGCGGCGCACGTCGAACGCGAGTTTCTGGAACAGCGCGTCAAGGAGGTCGGCGCCGAACTCAACACCGCCGCGGAACAACTCAGTAAGTTCTCCCAAAAGAACACCATGATTGGATTGGGCGAGCAACAGAAGTCGATGCTGGAGGGTGCCGCTCATGTGCAAGGCGAATTGATCGCCGCACGCACCGAACTGAGCGGGCTGGAGCAGTTGTACTCAGACAATAATTACCGCGTACGCGAAGCACGAGCACGGGCCAACCAGCTGACCGAGGAGTTGCAGAAGCTTCATGGCAGTGATTCGGGCGACGCCGATAATGCCATGTTCCCGTCGATACGCGAGTTGCCGGAGCTGGGAAAGAATTACGCCGAGCTTTACAAGCGGACGAAGACGCTGGAGATGACCTCCGAAATGCTGTCCCGGCAGCTGGAAATGGTGAAGACCGAAGAGGTAAAGGAGTTGCCGGTCATCCGCGTTCTGGACCCGCCAGAGGTGGCGCAGTCCAAGATATGGCCTCCGCGAAAGCTGATCACGGCTTGTGCTCTGCTGCTGAACTTCGTAGTGGCCGTGGGATGGGTGATCGTCCGGCAGCTCTGGGCGGAGTTGAGCCCCGACCATGAGGCAAAGGTTGCAATTGCTACGATCCGCGCATGGTGGAGCGAGTGGCGCTGGCGTGCACAGCGAAGGTCGGGCGTCGTGAAGGCGCACGAGCAGGAATGAAGATGGTTGTCGAAAGCCGCCAGGAGAATCCTCCCGTGGAGTCACCAGCGCCGGTTGGGGGGCTTCCCTCTATCGTATTCGGAACAACGTCTGCGGCGGTATACGCTCTCGCGCTGGTAAAGGCGATCGTGTTGACCGGTGTGTACGGCACAGGGCCGGAGATGGATGCGTTCACCATAGCATTCCTGATCCCGAACCTGCTGGCGACCATTGCCGCCGGCAACTGTGCGCCGGCGATGGTGCCTGTATTGGTTTCGGCTGCAAGGGAGGGCTGGGCGGCTCGGGCCCATGCTTTCCGGGCCACGCTGTGGCTGTCATTATCGGCCTCCTTGGTGGCGGCCGCGATTCTGTACGCTTTTGCAGCTCCACTGGTTCACGTGATCGCGCCCAGATTCGATACTGTGCGGCACACACGCGCGGTTGAGTTGTTGCGGGTGCTTTCCTTTGTGCCGGTCGCCAGCATCGCCTTGGGGTACTGCTCCGCGGAGCTGCTATCGCGCCGCAAATACTTTCTGGTGGCGGCGGCGCCGGCCATCTCAACCGCGATTACGATTGCCGTGATACTCAGCTTTCCGCATAGCATCACAGCCCTGGCATACGGCGTGATGGCGGGTACGCTGGTACAGGCGGCATTCGTCCTGAGGCTCTCGCTACGCTCGAATCCCGCCGTTGAACGCCTACGGCTCTGGACGCCGCACACGCGCACGATCATGCTGGCGCAACTGCCGCTGATGGGCGCCGCGGTCTTCGGTGTTGCCAATTCCAGTATCGACCAGTTCTTTGCTGCGTTGCTTTCGACCGGCAATGTAAGCGCGCTGAACTATGCAAACGCGCTGAACTCATGGCTGGTGCAATAGGTAATCATGGCTGCCTCGTGGGTCGCGCTGCCCGAATTCTCAGAGCTCGCCTCATCCGGCGATTCACAAAAAATACGTCAGCGGGCGCGCCAATACATCATCGCGCTCACCGCGGTTGCCGCACCGCTGACGGTTGCCGTGTTGCTGTTCGGGAGCACCGGCGTGCAGATGGGCTTCGAGCGCAGGGCTTTCACCTCCCATTCCACGGCGCTCGTTGGGCGCGCGTGGTCGGGATACGCGCTCGGCATTGTGCCGCTGGCGATTGGCATGGTCTGCGTGCGAATCCTTAACGCCATGAACGGCAATCGTGTACTCATCGTGGTTGGCGCCACCATGCTGCCGCTCAATGCCGCGCTCGACTACACCCTGATGCGCGTCTTCGGGATTTATGGCATTGGGTTGAGCACGTCAATCGTCTTCTGCTGTTCAACGATACTCCTGCTTTCCATGGTGGGGCGTCGCACTGGAAATCTGATCGACGCGGCTACGGCACGCGCCGTCTCGAGCGCGGTCGTGGCCGCGTCGGTGGGCGCAATAGCTTGTCTCGTTGTGCGCCGGTTGTTGGGCGAAGGCAGTGGGGGACTACTCATTTCGGCCGCCTTTATGCTGCTGAGCATCGGTGTGCTGTACGCAATGGCAGGCCTGCTGCACCCGCTTTCGAGCCGTTTTGCGCCGTCATCGGTGTGCGGCGACTGAACGGTAAGGCAACTTATGTCAAACCAGAAATGCAATCTGGACAGGAACCGAAAAATGATGCTTTCGATCATCCGTTTGTTATTCGTGATGTACGCCTAGGGCAATGAGGGAAAAAGTCAAAATCGCTTATGTTATCGGTTCGCTCGCCACCGGCGGCGCCGAACGCCAATTGCTCGAACTGTTGAAGCATCTGGACCGCTCTCGATTTGACGCTTCGCTAGTGCTGTTCGACGCCAAGACTGCATCGCAGGCCGAGGGACTCGTCTCGCAGGTGTTCTCGCTAGGCATCCCTGCGACCAATAATGCGCGGCCCACGATTCAGCGCGCGATGTTGATCTCTGCTGCCTTGTTGCGTCTGCTTCGGCATTTCAATCGACTGCGGCCTGACATCGTGCATGCAATCCTGCCCACGGCCTGTGTCCTGGCCGGCCCAGCCGCGAAGGCGGCGCGGGTGCCCATCGTGATCGGTAGCCGCCGCTCACTGCCCTCGCAGTACCGGAGCGATGACCGCTTGCCGGCAGCAGTCGAGAAGTTTTCCATGCGCTTCTTGGACCAGATGCTGGGGAATTCCACGGCGGTAACACGCACCATCGTCCACGATGACGGATACCCCAGCCAGCGCGCCGAAACCATTTACAACGGCGTCGATACGGTACGTTTCAAGCGCTCCAACTCGCGCCACTGGCGTAAGACCATGGGCTGGCGGCCGGAGCACGTCGTCTTCGGCACGGTGGCAAACTTCTTTCCCTACAAACGTCACATCGATGTGGTCGAGGCGGCCGCCGTGCTGCGAATGCCATTTCCACAAGCGCGGTTTGTGTTGGTCGGGCAGGATCGCGGCAGTATGCCGAAGGTCCGTGCCCGGATCGCAGAGCTGAAGCTCGAGGACGTGATCACCATCGTGCCCGGCACCGGCACGCCCGAGGATGTCTTCGCGGCGATTGACGTGTACCTCTGTCCCTCCGCCACGGAAGGCTTTTCCAACGTGCTGCTGGAGGCGATGGCTTCCGGAAGGCCGGTGATTGCCACGGAGGTCGGCGGAAATACGGAATTAGTTCACAACCGCAAGAACGGATTCATCGTTCCAGTCGAATCGCCCCGCAGCATAGTTGAGGCCGCTGCCAGCTTTCTGGGAGATGCCGCGCTGATTGCATCTGCCGGCGCCGAGTCGCGAGCGCTCGTCGAACGGAATTTCTCCGTCACTCGCATGGTCGAGCGATATCACCAGCTTTATTCCGACTTACTGAACGAGAATTCGGCACGGCGGCAAAGCCGCTTCCTCATGCCGTCCAAGGAGAGATAGCTTCCAATGTGCGGAATCACTGGATTCTGGTCTTCTCCCGCGAGCAGGGAGGAACTTGTCAGCAGCCTCGAGCCAATGGCCCAGGCGATCATGCATCGTGGGCCTGACGATGGCGGGTTGTGGGTCGATGCGTATTGCGGAATCGCCATGGGACACCGGCGGCTCTCGATCCTCGATCTATCGCCCGAAGGTCATCAGCCAATGTTTTCGGCAAGCGGCAGGTACGTCATTGTCTTCAATGGCGAGGTGTACAACTTTGAGGAGATCCGCAAGCAACTGCCGGGAGTTAACTGGCGCGGGCACTCGGACACCGAGGTAATCCTTGCGGCGATAGAGGCGTGGGGCGTGAACGCCGCCGTTCGACGGTTTGTGGGAATGTTTGCCTTTGCTTTGTGGGACCGTCAGGAGCGCCGCCTGTACCTGGTTCGCGACCGCATCGGAATCAAGCCGCTGTACTACGGATGGAGTGGTGCAACGCTGTTTTTTGGTTCCGAACTTGGGTCGATGCGACAGCATCCCGATTTTCACTGTGAGATCGATCGCGCGGCTGTCGTCGCCTACTTGCGGCATAACTACATTCCATCTCCGCATACTATCTACCAAGGGGTCTACAAACTTGAACCGGGCACCATTGCCTGTTTTGCGGAGCCACAGAGACGCGAGGTCGAGAGCGAGAGATACTGGTCTGCCACCGAGGTAGCACTGAATGGGCAGCAACAACCCTTCGACGGCACAGCCTCGGAGGCGGTGGAAGAGCTGCATCGGTTGCTTCAATCCGCAGTCGGGCTGAGAATGATCTCGGATGTTCCGCTGGGCGCGTTCCTTTCGGGTGGAATCGATTCCTCGCTGGTGGTCGCGCTGATGCAGGCGCAGAGTGCTCGTCCGGTACGTACTTTTTCCATCGGTTTCGCGGAGCCGGAATATAACGAGGCGTGCTATGCAGCCAGGGTAGCAAAGCACCTGGGAACCGAGCATACGGAGTTTTACGTTACTCCACGCGAGGCACAAGAGGCCATTCCCATGATTGCCGGCCTCTACGATGAGCCGTTTGCGGACTCATCTCAATTGCCGACATTCCTGGTGTCGCAGTTGACGCGCAAGCACGTTACGGTGAGCCTCTCAGGAGATGGCGGCGACGAATTGTTCGCCGGATATACGCGCTATTACTGGGTCGATAAGGTCTGGCGTAACCTGCAGCGAGTTCCCCGACCGATCTGTGCAGCTCTGGGCAAGGCCTTGGGGTCGCTTTCACCGGCGACATGGGATGCGGCGATCCGTCCGCTTGCGCGAATGCTTCCGGCTCGTAACAACCACAGCACGTTTGGCAACAAGTTAAACAAACTTGCACGGCTGATGATGATCCCCGACGGGACGGCATTCTATCGCGACTTCATCTCCCATTGCAGCGATCCCGCGCAACTGGTTCCGGGAGCTACGGAGGCCGCAACCGTTTTTTCGGCATCGAGTGCTTGTAACACCCTGCCCAACTACATTTCGCAAATGCAGGCCCTGGACATCATTACTTATCTGCCCGATGACATATTGGTGAAGGTGGATCGCGCCAGCATGGCCGTTGGCCTGGAAGCACGCGTGCCGTTGCTGGACCATCGCGTTGTGGAATTTGCCTGGCGATTGCCGCCGTCGCTGAAGATGCGCGACGGCCAGGCGAAATGGGTGCTCAGGCAAGTGCTGGGGAAATATGTCCCGCGAGAACTGTTCGATCGTCCGAAGATGGGTTTCGGTATTCCTGTTGGCCAGTGGCTGCGTGGTCCATTGCGCGATTGGGCCGAAGAGATGCTTGAGCCGTCCCAGCTCAAGGCCGACGGCCTCCTGAACGTGGAAGCCGTGCGCGGCCTATGGAACCAACACCTCGCCGGCACCCACGACTGGCAATACCAGTTGTGGAACTTCACAATGTTGCAAGCCTGGCTGAGATCGGTTTCTCGCGAATCCGCGCGGTGTAAGTTTCCCTCGCTTTCAGTAAGTTCGAAGTAACGCTCCCACATGCTGCCAAATCTATCGTGCCCGTACATGACGAGTACCGGCGCTTGCGCGTCGCGTCGGACGCTTCGTTTCCGTCATGGACTGGTATTTACGAAGTTCAGTTTACGGCAGCCTACTGATGCCATAGTTGGCGTTCGTTACAGCGATTCTGCTTGCGCTCGGAATACCTCTAATACCCAAGGAATACGTCGAATACAATGAACACGTCCAATACAACGACTCCAATCTCTTCTACAAGTGCAGATGCCCGTTTCGCCTTCGGCGATAACTGGCAAAGGTTTCTCGCCAACGTGACAACCGCCCAAATTGACTCCGCCACGAACCAGTTGCGCGAGAAACTTGGACGCCTCGATGGACTCACATTTCTGGATATAGGCTGTGGCTCGGGATTGCACTCGCTTGCCGCGCTGAAACTTGGGGCGGCGCGAGTCCATTCTTTCGATTTTGACAGCCAGTCGGTCGGATGCACTCAAGAGGTATTGTGCCGATTTGCGCCACATGGGAGCTGGACGGTAGAACAGGGATCTGCCCTTGACGCTGAATATCTAGCCAGTTTGGGTCACTTCGACGTCGTGTACTCCTGGGGTGTCCTGCACCACACGGGGAATATGTGGAAGGCGCTCGAGTTGGCAGTGAAACCGTTGGCTCCCGGCGGTCGGCTGCTGATTGCAATCTACAACGATCAGCGCATAATTCCGCGCATATGGTGGCGCATCAAACGCCTGTACAATTTGCTGCCATCCTTCCTGCGGACGCCCTACGTCGTTGCGGTGATGCTTCCGGTGGAATTCAAGGACTTGCTGGCATCGGGACCGAGTGCCTACATTTCTAACTGGCACAATTACTACAAGCAGCGCGGCATGAGTCGCTGGCATGACATGGTTGATTGGGTAGGCGGATTCCCGTTCGAAGTTGCCGGCACTGCAGTTGTGTTTGAGTTTTATCATCAACGCGGGTTTTCGCTTGAACACCTGTCCACCAGCGTGTCGGGTTGCAATGAGTTCGTTTTCTCCGGCTGTAACCGCTAACGTGCCCTGTGCCGCACTGGGTTTGAATCCGTTTTGTTCGCTCGCGCTGGCCGGAGTATAGGATCTGATGGGTATCACACTGACTATTTTCGGGGCCGGAGTCACCTGTGTTTCGCCCCTTGTTTCGCTCATGCTGTTTGTTATCCTTGCTCCTTTCGGAGTAATCAGTGACTTCACCGGTATCGATCCTCGTACTTATTGGGCCCTGGCGCTTGCGATCTGTGTAGCGTTTCACCAGCTTAGATACAAGCCTCGTATTCCAGCCAGCGCGCGGTTGGCATGGTGTTTGTTCACGGCGGTAGCCGCTGTGGTGCTCTGGATGCGCGGGGCGAACCTTGAGGCCGCCGAATTCGCGCAGGCCCGCTTCCTGCTCCAATATTTCATTCTTGGCAGTTTTTCTGCCGCCGCGATCATTGAACTTCCCCGCACAGGGCGCGATCAACGTCGCATCGCGTACGCGTTCACCATAGCGGTTGCCTGGACAAGTGTTGTATGCATTGTCGAAGGAGCTCTCTCGTGGCGTGCAGGGACCCCGCAACGGGTAACCGGGACGCTTGGTAATCCCAACTATATGGCGGCGTTTCTTGCGATTTCCGCAACGTCGTTGCTGCTGTTGCAGTCGCGTAACGCGGTTCACAAGTGGCATGCGTATCCGGTTGTATTGATGGCATGGATTGCATGTGGCTTCACGATGTCCCGCTCAGGATTGCTAACGGCTGTCGTTGGCCTCGTCCTGCATCGCGCATGCATGACTCCGCGTACTCGCCGGTTGCGCCAGTTGGCCATAAGCAGTTTCGTAGTCGGCGCTTTTTGCCTGTTGCTCGCCTTCTACATGACGCGGGCGCGTGCCGAATTCGAGTCTGCGTCGTTCACCGCCAGCCAAGCGAGTACGGCTCATCTCGCCCAGTCAGTTTCGGACCTTGGACGGCTCGAGGCAGCTATGTATGCTGTGAAGCTGTTCAGAGAGAGTCCAGTGTTTGGGGTCGGGTTCGCCACGTTGACGGCCAGAAATTACGATGAAAACGGAATTTACCTGACGACGCACGACACATATCTTCAACTGCTCACCGGGACCGGCATATTCGGAACCCTGCTGTTTGCCATACTGGTTTACAAACTGGTGCGTAATTTACCGAGAGGGCAGCGCCTGTATCTGATGCCTGTTGGCGCTTGCATCTGCACAAGCGCTGTTTCTGGCGACTACCTGCAGTCGGTGGAAATGTTTGTGGCGCTTGCAGTTTGCTATCTGGTCGTCCTGCCGCTTTGCGTGCAAGTGCCGCTCACAACTTACACGCGAAAGCCAGCAATTGACATCAAATAGGAAAGCGGCTAGTAAAAGAGAGCGTGCAAAGTTGTGGGGTGATCACGCTGACGCCGCCGCCTGGAGCCCATCCGCAATTGGCCGAAAGGCTTTGTGCCAATGGCGGAAGCCGACTTGTGGAGCAGCCCGCCTACCCTCATGGTCCGGTTGCGCACGGTGCTGGCAGTTGCCTTGGCGGACAAAGGCAAGAGTTCGCCGAGGAAGTCCGCCACCTTGCCATACGGTAACAACGCAGCCAGCTTGGAGGTGAGATAGCGCAACCCGGGCGTGACCGGGTTCTTATTCGTGAAAAGTGTCGAGACGCTATGGGCCTGCGATCCCTTGCAGGAACATCCCATTACCCGCCGGATGCGCACGCCGACATTGCCGTATACGGATCGAAGAGTGGACTTAACCCTTCGTGCGGAACTCCTTTCTGGGGTCTTGCCAGAATGATTGTGCCCTCACCTGTCGTCAAGCCGATGGAGTCGGGCGACATCATGGTGACCGGCTGAATGCATGACACCTCAGCCACCTCTTTCTGAAATATTTCGTTCGAATACGCAGTAAAGCTGTAATTCACCCATGGCGGTGCTGGATATTTGTCGGCATTGGTTTTGAAGCTCCATATACAGATTGAGTGTGTTCTGGATGGGCTCCGGGTAGGAACCATGAAACTCCATTTCCGGGAGCTCAGTCCTGAACTCCTCTGAGTCTGCGTGAATCTTCGTACCTTTCAGCAATTGGGATAAGTTGCGAAACCCCTGCTCCAGTACCGCATGCGTCTGGCTGGTGAATTTGTCCCATTCAGGAAGCTCACTCGTTCGAGGCCACGTAAGTGCCGTGAGAAAAACACTGCCCGTGGTTGAAACCGCGTTCTGAATCTGCTCGCTAATGGCCTGGTCTTTTTCGATACTTCGATCGAGTTCGTAAGGAATGACTTCGGCGAGTGCGCGTATTGTTCCTGCTATCTCATCGGCTTCCTCGCGTAGAGCGGGAACCTTGTCGAAACGCGCAGTGCGGAGAAGATACATTAGATCGGCTTCAATTGTAAGAAGCCGGGCTAGGCCATGACGCATCTTGTCCACGGTCCGCTCAGGATGGAACTGATGAAAGATCATCCACATCACGATTAGAGCCAAAAAGATTCCGATCAGCCTGTCACGGGCCGGTGTCATCTGCGTGGGCGCTGAAAATCCTTCAAAGGCTATGAGATAAAAGGAGAACACAATCTGCAATCCGACATAACCGAAGTGAGCGCTGCGCGCTATCCATGCGCCAATGAATGAAACACAGGCAACTGCGACTAAAAATGGAACTGCTGTGTCAGCATAAGGGAAGACAAAGATAATACAGCCGATCCCAAAGATGATCGCCCCGATAGTCGCACCCAGGATACGGAAAATCATCTTCTGATATGTTGCCCCCGTACTAGAAAGTCCCGCAACCAGCACGGTAAGGGTTGCGGTTGAAATTCCCGGCCAGGCAAGCGCGTTGTAAATTACATAGCAAATGGTTGCACACAGGCTGAGCTTGACCGCATAGACTACGTACGTAGGATTGCTCCATGCATCCTTGTGCAGCCAAGGAGAACTTTTCCTTCTAGGTAGACCTCTTAGATATTGCTCATGCGATAAAACATGGCCTGCATGAGACATCGCGCCAATGGTGTACAACGTTTGTTCGATTTGACTGAGTAAACTGTCGGCTACTTCCGGCTTCGTCTTTAAGAGTGATTGAACTTCATCGAGGCGTCCGGCTCGAATCGCACCAATCGCAGTTGCCAGCCGTTGAAATAGCGCTCGATGGCCACTACTTTCGTGTGCTGAATTATGCTCGCCATACGCCGCAGTCATGTCCAAAAGCCACGCGATTGTTGGAATCAACCCAGGCGGGATAGTAAAAGCAGAGGTATCTTTCGTTGGGTGAATATGAACTTCTTCCACTAGGGCATGCATATTTCCCTGGCCAGCGAAGGCATAACCCCTGACGACTAAAGCCTGCTGCTCTATTTCCTCTTCCGGGGCGTTTATGGCATACAGTCGGAAGAGCCGTTCCAGGGCATCAAGACGGCCATCCATTTCTTGCTGCAGCGCGCGTTGCGGGTCGCGGCGGGTAAATGCATACTCTATGGCAACCTTGCACCCCACAGCCAAAGCTCCCGTTGCTATCGGCCACATGGAAAGATGAACCAGCCTCTCCGCTGGTAGATGCGACTCCCAAAGGGACAAGGTAAGGATGGAAAATATTCCAAAATTCATCGCTGCGAATGGGCGAGTGGATGCACGCAGGAAGAATGCGGAAATAAAAGTGAAGATTGCGATTCCCAGGACACGAGCCATGGGATCGTTCCCCGTCACCTCCACCAGCAACAGAGCAGCGGCAATACCAACGCATTCGAAGGTTAGCTGGAAGATGCTGTTCTGGAAAGTTAGGTAGGCCGAATCATAGGAGACAAGAAAAATCAGGTATATGCCTGGGGCCATTTGCGGTGTACGCAACGCGAGCAGAAGGACGGTCGCAATCGTTGCGGCCAATGCAGTTCTTAGCGCGCCCCCCCAGCGACCCTGAGTGGGTGCCAGTTCCCGGTGTATGTTTTCGATCCATGTTGAGGTTCCGCTGAGAGAATGTGCCAACGGTCACCTCACAATGCTGATCGCGGTTTCGCCTACGCGGAATAGAGCTGGATCAGGGTTTTGCACGCGGATACGAATGGGAAACCGGGCGGCAAGGTGAACCCAGTTCAGAGTGTGATCTATCTGCAGCAGGCCGTTGTTCAGGTTGGCATCGTCAGGCAAAACTCCGTACCCGATGCTCTCTACAATGCCATCAAATTTCCGCGATGGATTTTCCATTACGTAGAGATCGACATGCTTTCCAGGCGCAATCGACTTCAAGTCCGACTCGCGGTAGTTGGCCACGACATACCATGTGCGGGTGTCGATCAGCGTAAACAACGGAACGCCCGGCTTTGCATATTCTCCCTCGGAAATATTGAGATTCGTAACGTACCCATCAAAGGGCGCCACTACCGTGCATCGCGCCAGATCCAATTTCGCGTTTTCCACCTTCGCGGCTTTTGCGGGTCGTTGAGCCAAAAGGCTGCCGAGTCGATCGATCGCGTTAATGCTCTGATTTAATTTGGCCTGGGAAACTGTTACTGCTACTTCTGCTTCGCGCTGCATAGATCTAGTTTGTCTTTCCTGTGCAGATGCTTGCTGAAGGGAAGCCCGAGCCTCTTGATAGTTGTGTTCTGCCACCTGAGCCTTGGTGCGAGCGTCATCCACCTGCTCCGGTGTCACATACTGCTTCGCAAGAAGAGGCTCGATACGACTGAGGTTATTGAGAGCAAGCTTCCTCTGGGACTCTGCCGATGCCAGGAATGCCGTGGCTCTCTCGACTGCCGCAACTGAGGCTTGCACTCCATTGGCAACTGTATTGGTCTGAGTTCGTGAACTGGCAACACCAGCACGGGCGGCCTCCACGGCACTCGTTTCCGAAGCAATTCGCCGCTGGGTATCGGTAATCTGTTCTTCCAAAAGCTGCTGGTCAGCAAGAGCCTGATCCAGAGCGTATTGATAAGGGCGTGGATCAATGGCAAACAACACGTCTCCCACATGCACGAAAGCGTTATCTTTGATGGGGATGCTGACAAGGCGGCCACTCACCTCGGGCGCGAACTGAATGTAATTCGCGCGTACGCTCGCATCGTCGGTGCGGGGAAATCGGTTTGTCTGCCAAAGAACTCCCAGCAAAAGAACGACGGCGGAGATCAATGCGCCTGCCGATAGAAACCGGTTTGCTCCGGCGCTTGACTTTGTAATTTCCACGCTTCACCTCACAACTTATCGAAAGAACAGGAGCCACAGCAGGCATGCCGTTGCCACTACAAGGCTTGGGTAGAATACGACCAGGGGCATCACAAGGTGCTCAAGCTTACGTTGCATCAATTGCCACCGTGTGAAACCGGAAACCAGGACCCCGAGGCAAAGGCATAGCATCCACGAGGGCAGGAATGATCCAACGACATTGATGGAAGGAGCGCGGGAGCATCCCCCCGTGAATAGCAGCCAGAGGCACATGGGCAGAAGTTTCGAAAACCGAGTGAACACGACGCATCCTTTCAGTCTGGTGTAGGCTGGGCGACTGTCGGCCGCGCGGGAATGGGCCGCTGCCGCAGCAAGTTGCCGGTGGTGTAACCCAGAGTGACAGCGCTGGTCAGCACTGCAGACCTCGCTTGGACATCCGCCAGTCGTGCTTGTGCGAGCTGAGATTCGGCTGTTACCAGGTCGATCAAATTCTTTACCCCATATCGATAGGCATCCAGAGAAGCGTCGTATGAGGTTGTCGCTGCGGCAAGCAGGCTTTGTGCCGCATCTTGCTGGCGCGCTGCGGTTCTAAACTGAATATAGGCAGTCCAGGTCTCACGGGCGACTTCATCGCGCTTTTCGCGCAATTCCTCCGCAGCCTGCCTCTGCTTTGACGCTCTGAGCAGGACTTCGTTCCTGCGCGCCCCTCCGTCAAAGAGCTCCCACTGAAGGTTCAGCCCTACACTCCAAACGAATTGAGTTGTACTGCCCAGAGCTTGCGGGTTGGTTGACGGCCACATAGATTGCGACGCCGCGGTGGATTGTAGATTCAGCGTCGGGAGATAGAGAGAGCGTGCCACTTTGATATCCTCGTTTGCGGCACGAAGCTTTTCTGCGAATGAATTAAGATCAGGACGGTCGCGGATGGCCGCTTCCACCAGGGTTGTTACGGAGTTCGAAACAGCGGAGACATCTGGAGAAGAAACGGGCGTGGCTACAGTGATTTCATCGGAAGGCTCGATGCCAAGGGCTTCGCGCAATCGTACCCGCGCCATTGCCTCATCGCCAATGCTGCTTTCCAGATCGTAGCCAGCCTGTGCAGCAGCGGCTTTTGCATTCAGGACGTCCGGTAGCGTCGCGCGGCCATTTGCCAATTGAGCTTCGGCGGCGCTTTGAGTAGTCAGCGCTGTGTTCAGGATCTGACGAATGGCAGTGAGCTTTTCCTGCGCAGTTACAAGGTTGTAGTAGGCGACAACCACCTTGTAGGCCACATCCTGATTGGCACGCTGGAAGCTTGCGGCTGTGGCAAATCGAAGGGCCTTACTGGATTCCAACTGAGATTGTCTTTTCCCAAAGTCAAAGACTGTATACTCCAGTGCAAATCCTGATTCCACGGCTGGAATATCAACCATGACATAGCCGTTCCGAGCGAGAGGTTTAGGGAAAGGCTCGATGATCCTATCCTCTCCGAACAAAACCATTCCTACCAATTTTGGAAAATAGGCGCTACGGGCGATTCCGACATGCTCCGCAGCTTGTTTCGCCTCTTCCCACGCGATCCGGGTGCGAGGATTGTTGGTCTCCGCAATGTCAATTAGCTCTTCGAGGTGATAGGGCCGCACAGGGTCGATCGTGGCGACCGCTGTAGGAGACTGTTCTTGCGATGTGCATGCTGCGGCGGTCGACAGCTCCGAGACCACCCCAACGCACTGCGCCACGGCCGGGAGAAAAGCGAATTGCAGTCCGGCCGCCAATAGCAGGACGTTTGCGCACAATACGGCCCGCGGGTGTTGGGGAACGCGAATTCTAGACAAAATCCGCTGCATTTGTGTATAGTGTACACAATGTATGTGCGATACGCAATGACTGCCGGTGTGGCGTCGGTTCGGAAAAACGCATCGGTTGCTGGAACAGGAGAGCTAGACGGTGAGCAAGGTCAGGCGATCAGAACAGAAAACGTTTAAGGCTGGAGAGGAACTGAGGAAAAGAATTCTCGATTCGGCCAGCAGGCTCTTCGGAAAGGAGGGGTACGAGAATGTGTCCATCCGAAGAATCGCGGAAGAGGCCGGCTGCTCCCAAATGGCAATGTATCGCCATTTTCCGGATAAGAGTGCCCTGATTCGTCACCTCTGCATTGAGCTTTATCAGCAGTTCACGATCCAGCTGCACGAAAAGTGTGATTTTCTTCCAGACCCGAAAGAGCGTCTGCGTCAAGCACTCCGGGATTTTATTCTCCTGTCGCACAAGCATCCGCATCATTATCGGCTAACCTTCCTTGTTTCAACCTTCGACCCCCAAGCGGCGGAGGTTCGTGAGGCCGTAGCGAATCCTGCCATCTCGTATTTTCGGCAGAACCTGAAGCTAGCTCTTCCGCCGGGCACTCCGGACGAACTGGTGGAAGAGCGATTACACCAAATACTTGCAGTTCTCCATGGCATGACCATCATGCTGATAACACATCCGCGCGCCTACGGGCTCACTAAGGAGAGCGCCCTGAAACAACTCGAATCTGCGTTCGACCTTTTCCTCAATGTGGCATGAATCTGAGTGAACGCTAAGAAGGAATCCGAACAGGCAATCGCAAGAGGCAACCGTTTCGAGTCGGCTGAACTGTGGGTCGCGCCCGCGGATAGGTACCGAGCTCTCCATCTTGGAGAGCTGCAAAGTTGTGGGGTGGCGTAAGCTGGCTAGCCCTGCTGAGAAAATCGAGACAGATTCAGCAAAAAGAGAAAAGCCCTGCGTGTCGTTGCAGGGCTTACTTTTCTTGGTATTTATTGACTTTTTAGCTTGACTTGGTGCCGAAGAAGGGACTCGAACCCCCACACCCTTGCGAGTACATGGACCTGAACCATGCGCGTCTGCCAATTCCGCCACTTCGGCACGGTGAAAAAGAGGCGCTGAACGCCACGATGACCTTACCAGTCATGCGCTTTTCACTTGGCTTGCAAATGGATTGTAACATACAGATCTGCTTTGTCGAATCTAGGCGATGGAGATGCTTTAGCGAAAAGAGTCGGTCCCGCGACGCGCTGCGCCATGCCAATTTGTGTCTCGCCTGATGCTGAGATCTGATACCGAAAGGCGCGGCCGCCGGTATTTTCGTTCCGGTCTTTGCGTAAAGATCGAATGGCGGACTATATTCTTGCTATTCGGTTGCAACCGGCGGAATTCTTGTTCTACGCCCGGCAGCAACATTGGTAGCAGCATTGCGGCGAGCAGAAACGCTCTATTTTACTTGCTGCAATGTCCATTCGTGCGCTCGCCGTCCAAAGGTCGAGTACGAAAAAAATCAGAGGTGCTAGATGGTTGAGCCACGTTCCGATAGCGCGCCCAAAATTCCTTTGCCGATCAGCAAGGAACTCCGTACACTTGCCCACGACCTTAGCAATTCCATTGAGACCATCATGCAGGCTACGTACCTGCTCAATCAGGTCAAGATCGACGATGCGGACCGGAAGTGGCTGAATCTCATCGATCAGGCGACCCGCGATGCCGCCAAGATCAATCGCCAGATCCGGGAACTGCTGCGCTCACAAAGCCAGGAAGAGTAAAAACTCGCATCGACTCCGTGACTTCGCACGCTGTAGTGAGTGCAGGAAAATCTCAGGCCGGTTCAGGAGACGCTCCAATGTCCGCATTTGAAAATCTTCGTTATGAGAAGAGAGATCAGATTGCCTTCATAACCATTGTCCGTCCGACGGTGCTCAATGCGCTCAACGGCCAGTGCGTGCAGGAACTCAGCCGCGCCATGCAATCGGTTCAGGATGACCTTGACGTTCGTGTCGCCATCCTTACCGGCGAAGGCGAAAAAGCCTTCGTGGCGGGAGCCGACATCAACGAATTGGCGGTTCTCGACGCGGTGGAAGCCGAGTCGCTATCGCAACGCACGCAGGCCGTCTTTTCCCAGATTGAAAACTGCGGCAAGCCCGTCATTGCCGCCGTGAACGGCTTTGCCCTCGGCGGTGGCTGCGAACTCGCCCTGGCCTGCGCGATGCGCGTCGCCTCGGAGAATGCCCGCTTCGGCCAGCCGGAGATCAAACTCGGACTCATCCCCGGCTTTGGCGGCACGCAACGCCTGCCTCGCCTGGTGGGCAAGGGCCGCGCCCTGCAAATGCTCCTCACCGGCGAGATGATCGGCGCTGAGGAGGCCTTCCGCATCGGCCTGGTCAATGCCGTGCTGCCCGCCCCCGAATTGCTGCCGCACGCCGAAGCTCTCGCCAAGAAGATCATCGCCAACGCGCCGCTTGCCGCTCGCTACTGTATGGACGCCGTCAACCACGGGCTCAGCATGACGCTCGAAGCGGGGCTCGCCTATGAGGCCGCGCTGTTTGGCCTCTGCTTTTCCACGGCGGACAAAAACGAAGGTACCCACGCCTTCCTTGAAAAGCGCGGCCCGCAGTTCAAGGGGGTCTGAGCGGTATCCGGGCAAGCGGGCCCGCCCCTGTTCGCGGGGCGAGTCGGCGCACGGACTCGACTTCGACGCCGATTTAGCCTCCCACCTGTGGTACAAAAGAGGATGTGATCCGCTCATTCCATCGCCTCATGCTGCCCGCCTCCGACGAAGACTATCGTTCGCTGGAGGAGTTTTTTTCTGCACTCGGCTTCGCTCCCGGCGAGAACTGGAGTGGACGCCGCTCCAAAGGCCGGAAGTTTGAGGCCTTCGAGTCCGGCGTCGAACTCGCCAGCGGCGAAG
>VFSW01004497.1_pt1 | contig 20790 bp, 17 predicted proteins | sample 5358111 | NCBI WGS metagenome assembly VFSW01 (sample SAMN11554181, study PRJNA540505) | mine drainage metagenome | isolation source: sediment from site ElyBrook_90M | place: USA: Ely Copper Mine, Vershire, VT | collected 2017
TCGACTCGCTGGTGGGACGGGCGGGCGAGCTGGGACTCGAATCCAGAGTAAGATTTCTCGGCCAGCGTCCGGACGTCGGACGGCTGCTTGGCGCGGCGGATATTTACTGTCAGCCAAATTTCGGGCCCGAGCCATTTGGCATCGTGTTTATCGAAGCGATGTACGCGGCGCTGCCGGTCGTGACGACCGCGATTGGAGGCGTGATGGAAACCGTCTATGAGCGTTTGGGAATTCTGGTTCCCGCGAACGATCCGGCCGCGCTCGCGGCGGCGCTTCGGCGTTTGATCGAGGATGGCGGCCTCAGAAAGCGGTTGGGTGAGCGCGGCCCCGCGCGGGCCGCGGAACTGTGCGAGCCGGGCGCGCGGATGCGCGAGCTTGCGGCGATACTGAAAGGGGTTGTCGCGCAAGGGCGCGCAGAGAATTCCGGCGGCGCGGGAGTCATTCGATGAATGCTTTTTCGCCGCGGCGGTTCGAGGCGGAACGCGGACAGGCCTCGGTGTCGCGGGGCCGGCGGCGGAGCCCAGGCGCGGATACTACGTTGGAAGCGGGCATGACTCGGGATACGATGGGTTGGGAGTTTTCCGCCGAGCGTTACGGCGTGCGGACGCACTGAAGGACTGAACTGTTCAATGGCGATCGCGGTTGACAACCGGATGGCGGCCGGCGTTCGAACAGCGCCGCGGCGGCGCCTTGAACCGACGGCGAGCCGGATCGTCGAGGGGCTGGTAGTCGCGGAGATCGTCTGCCAGCTCGCCCTGCTGTCGACGGCGCTTGCCCCCTACCGGCTCGTCTTCCGCGTCGCGGTATTCGGCCTGAGCCTCGGGTTTCTGATTCTGCTGTCGGGGCGCGGACGTTTTCATCCGGCGGCGAAGTTCGGAATCGGGGTGATGGTGGTGATTGGGCTGTCGCTCTTGAATCCCGATCTGAACAGCGTCGAGTCAGGACTCGCGCAGCTGGCGATGTATCTGGCGATTCTGAGTCCGCTCTTCTGGATGCCGCGGCTGCGGATGGACCTGCCCGCAATGAAACGGGTGCTGATGCTGATGTGGAGCTTTCAAAGTATCAGCGCGGCGATCGGTGTGCTGCAGGTCTATTTCCCCAGCCATTTCCGCTTCGCAATATCGTCAGTGGTGCAGTCCAACGGCAGCTCCTATCTGGCCGGGCTGCAGTTTCAGAACGCCTTCGGCCAGATGGTTTATCGTCCAATGGGGCTGACCGACACCCCAGGTGGAGCGGCGGGCGCGGGATTCCTTGCGACGCTGCTGGGCGCGATGTTTTTCCTGACCGACCATCGCAAATGGATGAGGCCCGCCTGTGTCGCGACCATGCTGACGGGGATGGCGGCCATCTACCTGTCGGAGGTTCGGGTGATGCTGATCATGGCGGTCACATGCCTGCTCTCCTTCGTCAGCCTGCTGGCCTGGCGCGCTCTGACGGTCAGGGAAGTTTCAGGAAAGCCGGCGAAAGGTTCGCGGCGGCTGGCGATGCTGGCGGGGTTCGCGACGGCGATCGTGGTGGTTGGATTCATCTGGGCGGTATCGATCGGCGGTGCGAGCGTGGGCGGGCGTTTCAATTCGCTGGTCGCTTCAGATCCAACGGTCGTGTATCAGAAAAACCGGGGCCTGTTTCTCACCTATACGCTTGATTACGTTCTGCCCGAGTATCCGCTCGGTGCGGGTCCGGGCCGCTGGGGCATGATGGCATACTACTTCGGCAACCCGCTCGATTCGGCGCATCCGGCGCTGTGGTCCGAGATTCAATGGACGGGTTGGCTATACGACGGCGGAATTCCGCTGGTGATGTTCTATGTCATGGCGCTTGGAGCCGCCTTCTGGACCGCGTATAAGATTGCGCTCAATCGGTTTTCGGGCGAACTGGCTATTTTTGGCGCGTTGGTATTTGCCTACAACGTTTCGGCGCTGGCCGCGACCTTTGACTCGGACTACTTTATCGGCGGCGCGGGGCTCGACTTCTGGATGTTGAACGCGATGCTGTTCGCGGTCGTCTGGCAATCGAGCCGGCGGGCGCGGCCGCCGCGGGCCGGGCGATGAAGGCGCCGTGGCTGATAGTCAGTCCGAGCTTCGTCAAGGCGGGCGGCATGGACGAAGCCAATTACGAGCTGGCGCGTTATCTTGCCGCCGAGGGCCACGAGACGCATCTGGTGGGCCATCGCGCGGGCGCGGAGATGACGAGTCTTGCGGGAATTCATTTTCATCGCGCGCCAAGGCCCGCGGAATCGGATTTCCTCGGCGAGCCCTTGCTGGCGGCGATCGGATGGTGGTGGGCGCGCGCGATTGCGGCGCGAGGCGGCCGCGTGGTCGTAAATGGCGGCAATTGCCCATGGTACGATGCCAACTGGGTCCATCACGTGCACTCGACCTTTCGTCCCGGAATCCCAAGCGGCCGGTTGCGGCGCCTTAAGAACCGCTTGCAGTATCCGTTCGACGTGGCGGCGGAGCGGCGAATTATCCCGCGCGCGCGGATCGCGATTACATGCTCGGATTTGAGCCGGTGCGACGTGATTGAAAAGCTTGGCGCCGATCCGGACCGCGTGCTGGCGGTTTATCTCGGAATCGATCCCGAGCGGTTCCGGCCGCCCACGGCGGCCGAAAGGGTCGCGGCGCGCAGGACGATTGCGCCGCTGTCGAACGGTCCGCTGATCGCATTCGTGGGCGCGTTGGGCGACGATCGCAAGGGTTTCGACGTGCTGTTCAACGCGTGGACTCGCCTTTGCGCGCGTGCCGATTGGGACGCGAACCTGGTAGTTATCGGCCATGGCGTGGCGACGCGGCGCTGGCAGGCGCGCGCGGTGGCGGATGGCCTGGATGCGAGAATTCACTTTCTGGGCTTCGACGCGGCGCCGGATTTCGTCGCGCGCACGCTTTGGGGATGCGATCTTCTGGTATTGCCGTCGCGCTACGAAGGCTATGGCCGACCGGTGCAGGAGGCGCTCTGCTGCGGGATTCCAGCGATAGTCAGCTGGCGCGCCGGGGTCGCCGAGCAATATCCGCCGGAACTGGCGGAGCTGGTGCTCGCCGATCCTGAGAACGCCGAAGCCCTGGCAAATCTGATGCTTCAGTGGCGCTCACGAACCGAGTATTGGAAGGGGCAGGTGGCGCCGCTTGCCAGCGCGCTCAGGCGCCATACCTGGACCGAGATGGCGCGCCAGATTGTCGCGATAATCGAGAGCCGCCGTTCACCGTCGGCGCTCGTGTCGCGCGAGGATTTCGCGGCTTAATCCGCTGCCATGCCGAAAGCGCTCAAGGCGGAATCATTCGAGGCGGGGGCGCGGGCGAAAGCGGCGCCCGGCTCGCATGCTCCGGAACCGGAGGATGAGGGGCACGGACCACGCCCGCTGATAATCGATTCGGGACGCAATCCGCTCGCGGCCGGGATGCGTGAGTTATGGTCGCATCGCGAGCTGCTCTTTTTCCTTGCGTGGCGCGATGTGAAGGTGCGCTACAAGCAGACGGCGCTTGGCGCGGCATGGGCGATACTGCAGCCGTTCATGACGATGGTGGTGTTCAGCCTGTTGTTCGGGCGGCTGGCGAAGGTTCCGTCCGACGGCGTGCCCTACCCCGTCTTCGCGTACGCGGGATTGTTGCCGTGGACGTTTTTCTCGAACACCACGGGCACCGGCGGCAACAGCCTGGTCAGCAACGCATCGCTGATCACCAAAGTCTATTTCCCGCGCATGGTGATTCCGGGCGCGGTGGTATTGGCTGGGCTGGCCGACTTTGGACTGGCGGCGCTGATCCTGTTCGGGATGATCGCCTGGTACGGGCTGAATCCGGGACTCGCGCTGCTGATGCTTCCCGCCCTGATCGCGCTGCTGACGGTGCTGGCGGCGGCGGTTGCGATGTGGTTCGCAGCGCTCAACGTCCATTACCGCGACGTCCGCCACGCCCTGCCCTTCATTCTCCAGCTCTGGCTCTATCTCACGCCGATAATCTACCCGGTGAGTTTCGTGCCAGCGCGATGGCGCTGGGTGCTGAGGCTCAATCCGCTGTCGGGCATAATCGAGGGTTTTCGCTCGGCGCTGCTCGGACGCCCGTTTGACTGGGATGGGCTTGGCATATCGGCGGTGCTGACGGCGGCGATTCTGGCCTATGCGCTATGGTCGTTCCGGCGGATGGAGCAGGGTTTCGCCGATGTCATTTAGGGAGAGCGGCCCGCGATGCGAGCGATAATCCGGATCGAGAAGCTCTCGAAGCGCTACCGAATCGGCAGCCGCGGCGCGGCGCGCTACGAAACCCTGCGCGATACGATCGTGCGCGGCGTGCGGATGCCGTTGCGCGCGGCGCGCCGGATGCTCAGCGGCTCGCAAACTGAGGACCGGGGCGCCGGGCGGCCCGAGGATGCAAAGTACATATGGGCGCTGCGCGATCTGAGCCTCGATATTATGCCGGGCGAGGTCGTGGGAATCGTGGGGCGCAACGGGGCCGGCAAATCGACGCTGCTCAAGGTGCTCTCGCGAATCACCGCGCCGACCAGCGGCCGGGCGGAGTTGTATGGGCGCGTGGGAAGCCTGCTCGAAGTCGGCACCGGATTCCATCCGGAGCTGACCGGGCGCGAGAACATATATCTGATGGGCGCGATTCTCGGGATGCGCCGGGCGGAAATAAATCGGAAGTTCGACGAGATGCTCGCGTTTGCGGGGGTCGAGCGGTTCGTCGATACGCCGATCAAATTCTATTCGAGCGGGATGTTTGTCCGACTCGCCTTCGCGGTGGCGGCCCATCTGGAGACCGAAATTCTGCTGGTGGATGAGGTGCTGGCGGTCGGCGACGCCGCCTTTCAGCGCAAGTGCCTGGGCAAGATTGGCGATGTCGCGCGCCACGGCCGCACGGTGCTATTCGTCAGCCACAACATGGCCTCGATCGAGGCGCTGTGCAGCTCGTGCATACTGATCAATGGCGGCGAGCTCGAAGCGAAAGGCGACGCCGCACAGATCGTGATGCGCTACATGGCCGCGGAACTGAGTGCGCATGAGGGAAGCCGGGCGCTGATCGGCCATCAGGGACGCACCGGAATTTCCAGTCCGTTGATGAAATCGGTGAGCCTGCTAGCCGGCGCGGGGCAAACAACCGGGATGGTCAGGATGGACGAGCCGCTCGACGTGCGGGTCGAGTTCGAGGCCGAGGCCGCAATTCGCCCGGTGCTCGGCGTGAGTGTCCGAACCGCCGAGGGGATGCCGCTCTTCGGCGTCAACAATCGCTGGACCAACGATGGAATAGAGAACGATCCGATTCGCGCCGGCACGATAACCTGCAGCCTCGGGAAGCTGCCGCTGATGCCCGGGATGTACTTTCTCGATCTTTTCTTCGGCGACTTCGGCGATCCGACCCGCGACCTTGACGTTGTCCGCGAGGCGATTTCGTTCGAGGTGGCGCCCGCCGACATCTTCGGCAGCGGAGCGCTGACGCCGGCGTCGGAAGGGCCGCTGCTGTGGCGGGCCAGTTGGCGCGCGCAGGCCGGGCGCGAGAGCAAGCCGTGATGACGCAGATGCTCCAGGAGCCATTGGCTGCGCATCGGAGGGCGGCGTCTTCAACTGCATCTGAACGGCGGACGGAAGCCTGGCCTGCGCGATCGCGCCCAATTTGAGGAGCGACGCTTGGCGCGCTGGCATCTGATCACCGGGGAGTATCCGCCCGCGTTCGGCGGCGTCGCGGATTACTCACGGATCGTGGCGGCGGGGCTGGCGCGCGCGGGAGAGGAGGTGTCGGTATGGACGCCCGCGGCGGCTGGGGTTCAGCCTTACGACGAAGGCGTCGAACTCAACCGGATTCGGAGCCGCTTCGGACCGCGCGCGCTGCGGCTTATCGGCCGTGAGATCGCGCGGCGGCCGGGCCGGCTCCTGGTCCAATATGTGCCGCACAGCCTCGGTCTCAAGGCGATGAATCTGCCGTTTTGCCTCTGGCTGCTGGCGAACCGCCGACGGCCGGTGTGGACGATGTTCCACGAGGTCGAGATAGGCTTCAGGCGGCGCCAGCCGATGCGCCATCATGCGGTGGCGGCTGTCAATCGGGCGATGGCGGCGGCGACCATGCGCGCGACTGAGAGAATCTTTATCGCGACGCCGCAATGGGAAAAGTCGCTCCGCCGCGTCGATTCGCGAAAGAACCTCGAGTGGCTGCCGGTGCCGAGCAACATCGCGGTCAACAACGACCCGGCGGCCGAATGCGCGATCCGCGCGCGGCTCGCTCCGGGGAACACCGTGTTGATCGGACATCTAGCGAGCCCGCGCGACAATACGATGGCGGCGGCGATCGGCGCGGCGGTGGAATCGGCGTTCGCTGAGCGTTCTCGCGCAAAACTGCTCATTATGGGCAATGGGAGCGAGGATGTACGCCAGAAAATCGTCGCGTCGTGGCCGGCGATCGGCGCCCGGACGAGCGCCAGCGGACGCCTCATCGCGGCGGACCTGTCGTCCAACCTGAGCGCGTGCGATCTGATAGTGCAACCGTATCCGGATGGCATCAGCACGCGGCGCGGCAGCGCGATGGCAGCGCTCGCCCATCGGCGCGCGCTCCTGACCACGGAGACGCATATCACGGAACCGCTGTGGCGCGCGGAAAATGCGGTCGCGCTCGTCCCGGCGGGAGCTATCGATGCGCTCGGGCGGGCGCTCGCAAGGTTGATCGATGATGCGGACGAACGCGGGCGCCTTGCCGCGGCCGGTGGGGACTTGTACGCACGCCGCTTCGACCTGGCGCATACGATCGCGGCACTTCTGTCCGCGTGATGGCAGCGTATCGATGCGGATAGCGATCGCAAACACGTATCAGAATCGCGTCGGCGGCGTCGAGGCATATCTCGATGCGCTGCTTCCGGCGCTGGCACGTGCCGGCCATCAGATCGCGTTCTGGCATGAGTCGGTCCCGGCGGACCACGACGAGATCACACTTCCACCAGGCACGCGGTCGTGGTCGGCCGCGCAGACCGGCCTCGACAGTTCGCTCGATGCGATGCGCGAATGGCGGCCGGAGATCGTCTTCGTCAATGGACTAAGCATCTCGAATCTCGAACGACGGCTTGCGGGCAGCGGACCAGCGGTGCGATTCGCCCACGCTTACGCGGGCACCTGTATCAGCGGCAATAAGATGTTCGCCCGGCCGCGCCCGCATCCTTGCGATCGGCGCTTCGGACCGCGATGCATCCTGCACTTTTACCCCCATCGATGCGGCGGGCTGAATCCGCTTCAGATGGGCAGGCTCTATCTCGGCGAGCGCGAACGCCTGGCCGCATTCGGTAGCTATTCGGCAATAGTCACTTCATCGAATCACATGCGCACTGAATATTTGAAGCATGGTCTCGAACGCGTCAGCGTTGTAGGCCTTCCGATACAATCCGCGGTCGAGCCGGCAAGCCAGGTTGATATCGAAGCGGCGGGCGCGGGCGACTTTCAGATCCCGCATGCCCGCGGCGCGCGCGGAGAAATCGGCGCGATACGGCTGTTGTTTGCCGGCCGCATGACGCCGCTTAAGGGCGGCGACATGATGATCGATGCGCTCCCGATCGTGCAGCGCGCGCTGGGGCGCAAGGTCGAGGCGGTGTTTGCCGGCGACGGTCCCGCGCGGGCCGTGTGGGAGGCGCGCGCGCTGCGAGTCGCGGCTCACGACAACGGAATCAGTATCGAGTTTACGGGATGGCTCGAGCGCGCGGCGCTCGACTCGCTCATGGCGGATGCCGATCTGCTGGTCGTACCGAGTTTGTGGCCAGAGCCTTTCGGGTTGGTCGGGCTCGAGGCTGGCCTGAATCGGCTGCCCGCCGTCGCCTTCGCCGTGGGTGGAATTCCGGAATGGCTCGGCGATGGATGCAATGGACGGCTGGCCGGCGCGAATCCGCCTACTGCCGCAGGGCTGGCCGATGCGATCGCTGCCTGCGTGCGCGATCCCGGGACGCTCGAGCGGATGCGCGAGGGTGCGCGAGCGGTCGCTGAGAATCATACGATGCGCTCGCATATAGCCGCGCTGCTCGAAGTCTTTCGCGATGCGATCGCGCGTGCTCATCGCGATGGGTAAGGCCGGCGCCGTTGGCGAGGCGCTCGCATGAGCCGCATCCGCGTTGCTGTTATCTGCGACTTCATCGAGGAAGGCTGGCTGAGCATGGACCTCATTGGCGAAATGCTTTTGCGCGAGCTTGCGGCGCATCATGCGGCGGAGATCGAAGCGACGCAGGTGCGTCCCCGTTTCGTGCGCCGCTTCGGTTACGGCCGAATGCGCGCGCTTTTCAACGCCGACCGCCTGTGCAACCGTTTCTTCGACTATCCGCGAATCGTGCGGCGGATGCGCAATGACTTCGATCTCTTCCATGTGATCGACCACAGCTACGCCCATCTGGTCAGCGAGCTCCCGCCCGCGCGCGCCGTCGTCACCTGTCACGATACCGACGCTTTTGCCGTCCTGCGCGAGTCCGCGCGCACGCCGTTGGCCCCGATTCTGCGCGCGATGGCGCGTCGGACGCTGGCCGGAATGCGGCAGGCCGCGCGAATCACCTGCGATAGCGGCGCGACGCGCGAGGCTCTAACTGCCGCGGGACTGGCGCCGGCGAATCGCGTGACAGTGGTCCATAACGGCGTCCATCCCGCGTTCGTCCCGTCGCCCGATCCCGAGGCCGACGCCGAAGCCGCGCGGCTGTCCGCTACGGCGGACGATGCCGCAACCGGCGACTCGATCGAAGTTCTGCATGTCGGCAGCACGATCGCGCGCAAACGGGTCGACGTTGTGATTGGCGCGATCGCCGAGTTGCACAGTGAGTTTCCTCGAATCCGGCTGCTGCAGGCCGGCGGCCAATTCACCCGCGAGCAACAGCGGATGATCACCGGCCTCGGACTTGCGCGCTCGACGGTGACGGTGCCGACGGTGCCCGGTCGCATTCTGGCCGCGCTCTACCGGCGCGCAGCGATACTCGCGATGCCGTCGGAATCGGAAGGCTTCGGCCTGCCGGTGGCGGAGGCAATGGCCTGCGGAACTCCGGTGCTGGCCAGCGATATTGCGCCGCTGCGCGAAGTCGGCGGCGATGCCGCAAGCTACTGCACGGTCGGGGACGCGCACGCATGGGCGCTTGCGATCAGCACGATGCTTCGTGAGCGAAGCAAAAGCCCCGCGTCATGGGAGCGGCGCCGCCAAAGCAGTATCGACCGGGCGCGACAGTTCACGTGGCACGAGTTTGCCGATCGGATGGCCGCAATATATCGCGAGACTGTCTCGTGACGGGTAAAAACTCCGCCGTGACGAGTCGCGCCTCGAAGGTCCTGCATGTCGGCAAGTTCTATCCGCCCCATAAAGGCGGCATGGAGACACATCTGCGCGACCTTTGCCTTGGCCTCAGCCAGTCGCTCGAAGTCGAAGTGCTGGTTGCCAACGATTCGTGGCGCACCGAGCGCTCGCGTCCGGACGGCATATCCGTAACCCGCGTCGGCACGCCGTTTAGCCTGCTCGGCGCACCGGTCTCCCCCACGACCGCGCGCCGCATCCGCGATGCCCGCGCGCAGATCGTGCACTTGCATTGTCCCCATCCGACCGCCGTATTCGCCTTTCTCGCCAGCCGTGTCGAAGCGCCGCTGGTCATCAGTTGGCATAGCGATATCATCCGCCAGAGGTTTACGACGATGCTGATCGAGCCGCTGATGCGGCGCGCGCTTGCCCGATGCGGTGCGTTGATTGCGGGCTCGGCCGCCTACCTTGATAGCTCGCCGACTCTGTCAGCGAATCGCGCGCGATGCCACGTGGTTCCCTACGGTGTGCCGATCGGCAAATTCGAGCGGCCCGACGGCGCTCGCGTTGCGGAATTGCGCCGCCGCCATGGTGACAGAATCGTGCTCGCGGTCGGACGCATGATCTACTACAAGGGCTTCGAGCATCTGGTGCGCGCGATGGTCAACGTGCGGGGAAGCTTATTGCTGGCCGGCGACGGTCCAATGCGCAAGCGGCTCGAGCGCGAGGCACGCGAGTTGGGAATCGCTGACCGCGTCATCTTCGCCGGCCGCGTCGAGGATTCCGAACTGGTCGACCTGTATCACGCGTGCGACGTCTTCGCGCTGCCCTCGATCGCGCGCAGCGAGGCGTTCGGAATCGTCCAGCTCGAGGCGATGGCTTGCGGCAAGCCGGTCGTCAACACCCGGCTCGATTCAGGCGCCACCCAGGTTTCGATCGACGGAATGACCGGCCTCACCGTCGCACCGGGCGACCCGACCGCGCTCGCATCGGCGCTCAACCGGTTGCTCGGCGATCCGCCGAGGCGTGGCGCGAGGGGCGCCGCCGGCCGCCGGCGCGTGCGCGAAGAGTTCAGTAGCGAAGCGATGGTGCGCCGGACGATCGAGGCCTACCAGAGCGTGCTGCCGACGCTCGAACGCGAAAGCGCAGGCGCGAGGGCGCACGGTCCTGGTTTGTGAGCAGGCGTCGCGCGGACTGCGCCTCCCGCAACCTCGCGGGTTTCCCGTGCCACATCGTCGCACCCGCCCCGCAAGCCCTGCTATAAGCGAACGTATCCGCGCGTGCGGCTTCGAATCGGGAATGTTTACGATCTCCCGATGGAGGAGGAAGGGGTGGGCGTATCGCGTCGATTACCTCTTAGGTAATCGACGCGGGCGATCGGCGGCTGCCACGGTGTTCTTATGGATATCGATCGCAACGGGACAGCAGTGCAACCCAACTGGGTCGGACCGCTCCTGCGTCGCTGGTGGAAAGCCCGGCACCTGAGAAGGGCTATAGCCCGGTCCTGCTGCCGGTTTGAGCGCTTTACCTTAGGTTTCGCCAAGATAGATTTCCTCGGATAAATTAACCGTCTATCCGATGATTGGTATCATTACATAACTTAGAATACTAGATCCCCACCGGCCAAATGGGAGCCGCCGACCTCCGCGCCGAAGCCGGAATCTCAAATGTAGTCCTCGAAAATCAGGCCGCCTATGTGACCGGCTGGCTAGAGAAGCTCCACGACGATCGCAAACTTCTGATTCACGCAGCAGCCCAGGCACAGCATGCAGTCGATTTCATACTCGCTCGCAAACCTTGCGAACAGTGAAATTCGCGGCGCGCGCGCAATTACCTCTCAAGTAGTTGATGCTCCAATCGAAATGCGCAGATTATGCGTTATCCTGCGGGACAAGGCAAAGAGCGTTCTGCAAGGAAAGGAGCAAGCAAATGAAAGACATTAACGCACTAGCACAACGTTACATCGCCACGTGGAACGAAAGAGACCCGAGCAAGCGTCTCGAATTGGTTTCCGAAACGTATACTGAGGACGCCAGCTATATCGACCCGGTACGAAACGGCAAGGGTCATGACAGGATCAGCGCAATGATCGCGACTGTTCAACAGCAGTTCGCTGCTTATGTCATTTTGCTTGAAAGGTGATGTCGACGCGCACAACGATCGCGTGCGGTTTCAGTGGGAAGGGACGTTTCAGCGGGAAACTGAAGGCGCGAAGGAGGCGCCAGTGCACTTCGTCGGTACCGACTTTGGAATAATCGCCGGCGACGGCCGGTTTGGATCGATCACTGGCTTCGTTGACCAAAGGCCAGGATCGCCCTCGAAATCTTAGCGAACGACCGAGGGCTCGGTGGGGCTTACACGCCCCACCTGCCCTCAATCCTCGCGCACGACACTCGCGAACGGCTTCTCAAAAGCCTAAAGCTGATTCAAATAGGACGCTGCGCCGATTTCAAGAATTATACTGCAATGTTCCAACAGATTTTGGTTAAGAGCCGATAGCAATGGAAAGCAAAGAAGACTTATTAGCATATCTAGAAGAACACCCTCTCCCGTTCGCAAAGTTACTCGGGATCAAGTTTTTGTCTGCCACGGCCGACCGTTTGGTTGCTGAAATGCTCGTCCGCGAGGATATGTGCACCATTCCTGCGATCCTGCACGGCGGCGCAATGATGGCCATGGCGGACACCCTGGGCGCGGCAGCTACAGTGGTCAATCTCCGAGATGGTGCAGCGACGACTACCATCGAGTCCAAGACCAATTTTTTCTCCCCCGCTTCAGTTGGGACCACGATCATCGCTGAATGTACACCGCTTCATTGCGGGCGACGTACGATGGTATGGCAAACGCGGACCACCTCGGTCGACGGTCGGCTGTTGGCAGTGGTGACGCAAACCCAAATGGTGCTAGAGGCCAGGCCCGTGGAGAGCTAGTGCGGCGTCAGACTGTTACGCAATCACTCTCGACGCGACAAAGGCAAGTTTCACGGTTGTCCGCTCGGAGAGCGGACAGGAGATGACCAATGGCAGCGACAGCACTGACACCCGAAGAACGCATGGCGGCCTTGTTTGACGGCCTATCGCGCATAGAACGAATCGCTCTGTTGGGGCGCCTCGAGGCAATTCAGTCGTTGCTCTACCTTATCGCGGACAGCAGCTCGTCGTAGCGCTCGCACGTGAATGACGGTACTGGCACAATCCCTGAGGATGCGAACGTCTAGCTGAAGCCGCGGTTCGATAGGCGGATCGCGTTGATTACCTCTTAGGTAATCGACATCGGCGATCGGCGGCTGCCAGGGTCTTCTTATGGATATTGACCGCAACGGGACAGCGGTGCAGCCCAACGGTGTCGGACCGCTCCTGCGTCGCTGGCGGAAAGCCCGGCACCTGAGTCAACTCGATTTGGCTTTGGACGCCGAGGTCTCTACGCGCCACATTAGCTTTCTTGAGACCGGTCGAGCGGAGCCCAGCCGTGAGATGCTGCTGACGCTGTCGAACGTGCTCGACGTGCCCCTGCGGGAGCGGAATCTCATCTTGCTCGCCGCGGGTTACGCACCGATTTACGGCGAGACGAGCTTAGACGACCCGCGCATGAAGCAAGTACGCGCGGCAGTCGAGGTGATCCTCAAGTCGAACGAACCGCGCAGCGCACTCGCGCATGATCGTCATTGGAATATCGTGATGGCGAACGCTGCCTTCATTCGCTTCCTGTCGCGCACCTTGGGTCAGGAGCCGGCGGGTTTATTGCCCCTGAGTCTCTCGACGCCCCCAAGAGTGAATCTGTTGCGTCTGGCTTGCGATCCTAACGGCTTTCGCAAGGTAATCGTGAACTGGGAAGCGATCGCCAAATCCTTACTGGCCGAGGCCTATCGCCGGCTGGCATGGGCGCGCGACGATACCCTGAAAAAGCTCATCGCGGAGATCTTGAGTTATCCGGGTGTCCCAGCCCGTTGGCGCGAGCCCGACCTTGAGGCGCCGCATGAATTGATCCTGCCCATGGAGCTGAAGCTGAACGACAAGATTGTGCGGATGTTCAGCACAGTCACCACTATCGCGACGCCGCACGACGTTACGCTCCAGGAGCTTCACGTCGAAGTGTTCTATCCCGCAGACGATGAAACGGAATTGGTACTGCAGGCGCACGAGAAGCAGTTGCCGATCAAATTGAAGCGGACGGTCGAGGGAACCGCGCCTTAAGCAACGTCGCAGTGTCACGCACGATACCGATGAAGCCAAGGCTTCGACCAACTTTCCGCCAAAAATCGAATAAACCATCTGCGGAACACGTTAGAAAGTACGTGCGGCACGCAATCTTGCGTTCGAGCATGGATTTTTTCGGCTCGCCGCACCGTTAGCGCTGGGCAAAAGCAATGAGATCGCTGTTGAAGCGATCGATATGGGTGAACATTAGTCCATGCGGAGCGCCCTCATATACTTTGAGCTCAGCAGCCGGGATAAGCTTCGCGGTCTTTCGCCCGGTAAGATCAAGTGGCGTTGAAACGTCCTTGTCGCCCTGAATGATCAAGGTCGGCACATTGACCTTTGGAAGTTCGGCGCGAAAGTCCGTTTCGATGATCGCTTGATTACTATGAAGAAGGGCCTTTAGCGATGTTTGCGTCATGAGGCGCATTAGCCAATCCATCATCGCTTGCGAAGTATCGGCGACGAAGAATGGGCGCACGTTGTCGGCCAACCATTTCGGATAATCCTTAGCCCACTGCGCTCTCGTATTATCGAAAGCTTCCCTTGGGACGCCGTCCGGATTGTCCGGGGTCTTTAGAATGAAGGGTGTGGTCGGAGCTACCAGCACGATACGACTGACGCGGCCCGCGCCGCGACGCGACAGGTAACGAACGATCTCGCCACCGGCCATCGAATGGCCGATGAGCGTAGCTTGGCGAAGATCGAGTAGCTCGATCACTGCGGCAAGGTCGTCAGCCAGCGTATCGTAATCGTAGCCATGAGCCGGTTGCGCTGAGCGGCCGTGACCACGCCGGTCGTAGGCGACGCATCGAAGCCCTTGGTTGACCATCGGGGTCATCTGATACTGCCACATGTCCGAATTCAGTCCCCAACTGGACACGAAGACGATGGGCTTGCCCGAGCCCCAATCTTTATAGAACAACGGCGTCTCATCTTTTGCCGAAATGAAGGGCATTCGCATTGCCTTCTCCTTCAACGTTTGTTTCCCGTCCGTGCGGAGACCTCACCGCCTCTGCCCGCAGGTAGTTCCAGGCCAGCAGCCGCCAACGTCATCGATCTAAAGAAGATTTCTCCTGTCCATGAGTATGACCTCCGTTCCTCGACAATAGAGATTAGAAGATGAATGTCGATTACTTGAGAGGTAACGCCGGACACCTTTCACCAGGGCAAGGAACGGCTATTCGCCAGCAGCTTACAGCGCCCGCGCCGGAATGCCGCTTACCGTAGTTTCATGGTTGATTTGCGAGTTATCCGGGCAAGCTGATGTATGACTTCAGGCGCACTGCTGCCACGCGTCTGGATGCGACGCTGGCGATTTCGCGTTCCGTCGCAATTCCGTCGCGATGAGGGCTTGGATTGTGGCGCTGGAATAGGGAGAATTCTAATGAAATCAAGGCGATGGAGGAGGAAGGGGCCCGGTGGCCCCACCGGTCTTCAAAACCGGCCTGGCGGCTAATACTGTCGCCGGAGGGTTCGACTCCCTCCCCCCTCCGCCATAACCATCGTGGCCGACCGGTGCTCCCGACCGCGGTCAGACAAGCACGACCCCAATAAAGAGATGAATGATGAGCGCGAGCATCGCGAGCGCGCCCACCGTATATGCAATCGTCCGCCACGGTTGTATCGAATTGAGATAGCAAATCGTATGAACGATGCGGGCGGCCATGAATACTACGCAATAGATAGCGAAAGCGGTGGTGGAGAGCCCGGCGGCCACATATATCCAGGCGAGGATCAGGAACATCGGGATATTTTCCAGGTCGTTGCGAAATGCTCGCGCGCCACGCTCGACCGCGGGCGCCTCCCGCGACGATTGCTCGCCCCCAAAACTCGTCGCATCTTCAGGGTTGAGGAAAAGCTTCGTGCCCGTACGCGCGCGACCCTGCGCGACCGCTATCGCGGCCATCTTGAGCGCGAGAACGATCGTAGTAATGGCGTAAATCCGCAGCAATTCCATTGCAACGCCCCCAATCGGTTTGGATTCCTCCGCCTGATTATGCCAGGTCCGCTCTTGCTGCTACTGGAGACCCAGATCGGCGCGCGTGGTCGGACCCTTGTCACTAATACCGCTCGCATCCATTTTGGTCGCCGTGACAAAGAGGCGCGCCGGGTTTATTTTCTTGCTCAGATAACTGCGCGCGGCGTCGGCGCGCGCGGCCGCCAGCGCGGCAACATCCTGATCGGTCACCTTCATATTGGTGGCGAGCAGCTTCTTCATCTCGTCGGGAGGCAGCGACTTGTCAAGCCCGAGAACATTCGTCGGCTTGGGAAACTTGGCCGCCTTGTATACGCGCTTGAGATACTTATTGTATTCGCTCTCGGTCAACTCCACTGAGTTGGCATTCGCGGTAACCTGCCCGCTCCCGCTCCCGCTTCCGAGGCTCGCCCACTTGACCAGGTTGTCGACCTTCGCGTCGCGCAGGCCGGGACGATCGAGTGCCGGATCGACCCTTCCAGTAATCGTCAGCGAGAGTGACGGCTTTTTGTTGAGCACGGCCACCACCGTGTCGAGCTTCTTTTTGTCCTCGTCCGTCAGGATCGAGTAGCCGGGTTTGAAGGCGACGTAGCCGAGACCCTCGGCGTTCGCACCGCCACCCGGTATCGCCGACGCCAGCAGTTGAAACGGCGACGTCACCGCCTTCACAATCACGTTCACCAGCGCGTGAAAGACCAGGCTGCCGATACTGAAGCTAGGGTCGGAGAGCGACCCGGAGACCGGAATGTCGAGATTGATCTGGCCGTTTGCATCTTTGAGGATCGCCACCGCAAGGCGAATCGGCAAATTCAACACGCTCGGCTGCGCAACCTTGTCGCCGAAGGTCAACTGGTTGAGCAGGATATGATTCTGCGCGGTAAGCTGGCGTTGCTCGAGCAGATAGTGGACATCGACCGACAGTGTTCCCTTCTCGATCGGATAGCCAGTGTACTTCTCCGAATAGGCAGTCAGATCGGTAAGATTGATTCCCTCGGCCTTGGCCTTGATATCCAGGAACGCGGTGGCCGCGAGCGGATTGATCGAACCGTCAATATTGACCGGCGCGCTGCCATTGATATTCCCCTGCAGCGCCACCTGCGCCGGAACCGTCGAGCGCGTGCCGAAAGCGCCGACCTTGCCCGCAACATCGGTCAGGTTGGCCGAATAGTTAGGCTTGATGAAGTTGTCCGTGTACTTGATATGGCCGCTTGCGAGCCTGATTTGGCCGATCGCGAAATCGGTGTTGCTGGGCCTGGCCGGCGCGGACGGAGGCGGCGCAGCGGCGGGCGTGGGCGCGGGCCCCGATATCGGCGCGGTCGGATGCGCGCGCGTGAGCGAGGTGGGAGCCTGCTGAGGTTTCGAGGTAATCTGGCTCAGGTTGAGCGTGCCGTCAGCATTAAGGATTATCCGCGCGTAGAAATTATCGAGTGCGATTGCGCTGACGCGAACCTTCTGCCGCCCGTCCGCGAGCGCGAAGTCGATCCGCTCGAAGCTGAGCGCGGACCAGCGCGCGAAAAGATCGTTGGTCAGCTTGTCGAGCAGCCTGACGTTGCCGAGCGTGACATTGCCGCGATAGCTCGCGCGCAGCCGATGGCGCACATCCGAGACGTCGGCCTCGCCCGCCATCGTCAACAGCGCGCTCGCGATCTTCGCATTGAGATTGCTCGGCGCGTAGGCCTCCGCCATTGAGACGTCGAGCCGCCGCGTCGCAATCCTTAACTTCGCCTGAAGCGGCGCGAGCGCGGCGGTGCCGTTGACCTTGAACGTGCCGCGCCGGTTCAGCGTGCCGTCGGTTTCAACCGGAAAAGCCTTCGCGAAATCATCGGTGATATTTTGCGCGTGAACATTGAGCGGTGCGAGCGCGAGCTTGACCGGCTTCAGCGCGCCGTCATCCTCGATGCCTATCTCGCTGCGTTCAAGCGCCACCGATGCGATATCGTAATGCCAGGCCGGTCTTTGCGCTTGCGCTGGCGGCGGCGGCGAGCTCTGGCGCGGGTGCGGCCGGCGCGGCGCCATGGCACTGGCTGGATGCGTCGTCGCCGCCGAGCCGGTCCGGCGCACGAACGCCATCAGGTTCAGAGGGCCTTCGCGGGCGCGCCGGACGAAGAGCGTGATTCCGTCGGTGCGCACCTCCTTGACACTCGCGTGTCGCGCCGCCAGGTCGGCCTGCCCGACCGTAACGCTGACGGTATTCCATTCCACGGGTGGATCGTTCGCCTCGGGAGATTTTATCTCGAACTTGTCGAGTGACACGGCCGCGGGTTCGGCGTGCACATTGAACTTGCCCGGCGCGAAAATCGCGCGCACCTGCCCGCTTGCGTTAAGCTTTCCGGCGGCGATTTTCGCCGCCAGTATCGATTGCGCGAAGTTTTGCAGCGCCGGCACGTCGACCTGAGCCAGCGCAACGTCGGCGGTCGCAATCGACTGGGCAATGTCGAGCGTGCCCTTGACTCCGATCGTCCCGCCGCCGTTCAGCGCGGCGCCAAAGTCATACGGCGACGGCGGCGACGGCTCACCAAGCTTGAAATCGTTCAGGCTCGCGTGAATCGCTTGCACCACGACTGCGGCCGGTACGGCTCCGGTGTTGTCGTTCAGATGAACGACGCTGTTGGTCAAGTCGAAAGACCGCAGCGTGAGAATCATCGGGCCTTTGCTGGACGACGATGCGGGCGTGGGCGCGGCGGTTGGCGAGGGGGTTCCGGGCGCGGCCTGCACCAGCGAAGGAGCGCTCATCGCAGGCGTCGGAGAGGACGCGGGGGTCGCCTGTGCAATCTTCGCAGGTGGTGCGCTCGCGGGAGCATTCGATTCGCCCTTCGCCGCCAGGATCGCGCTCAGATTGTTGGTGCCGTCCTTGTTCAGGACCAGAAAACTATCGAGGCCGTCGACCGTGATCGTTCCGAGATGAAAGATATGTTGAAACGGCTCGAGATCGTCGATATTAACCGCCACTTCCTTCAGCCCGACCAGTGGTGAATTGGCGGCGTCGCGCACGTCGATAGCGTCGAGCTTTACGACGCCGCCGATTCGCACCGAGGGACCGGCCACGGCCTGCACGAAGTGGATCAGGAGAGAGGCCGACAGCGTTCCCTGGGGTAACGAGATCGGAAGTTTGCGCGGCGAATAGGCAAGATAAGACGAAAGTTGAAGCGCGCTCAGATTGAGTGCGAGTTCGGATTCGGGCTCGCTATTGAAGGGCCGCGCGGTGCCCACCAGGCGCAGCGGGCTTCCGTCGATCTCCATCTCGACCCTGGGCTGCTCGTAGATCGCGACGTCCTTCGGCAGATTCGCAATGAAGGGGACGCCGATCCCGATCTTATCGATCGTGTGCTTGCGGTTAACGACGCGATCGTCGAAATAGACCGTGCCCTCGCGAATCTCGATATTCGAGACCGCAAAGCGCTGCGGTTTCGAGGAGGGCGGCTTGGGCGGAGCGCCTGGACTGGGTTCAAGCAGGTCGGAGAAATTGAATCGATTCGGAGCGGTCCGCACCACGTGGATTACCAGCGCCCGCAGATGAGCCTCGGCGACCACCGGCGCGAACCGGAACAGGGAGGACCACGAGGCCTTCACGTTCAGATGGCCCAAATCGACGAACGATTCGGGGCTATCGCGTTCGCCGACGTGGAGTTTATCGACGTTGAGCCGAAGCGAGTAAGGGTTGAATGCGATAGCGCCGACGGTCACGGGCCGCTTCAGGCGTGCGGCGACCTGCGTCGTGAGCACATGCCGCAGGATCATCGGCAGGCCGAAGAAGCCAAAGAATGTGTAAACCAAAAGAACGGCGGCGATGCTGATGGCGATGCGGCGGAGCCGCCGGGAACGGCTGAGCGCCAGCAAACGCCCTGACGCGCCCCGGATGTGATCGGTGCCGGTCACAGAACACCCGTGTGGCGCAACCGGTTAATGCAGGATTCTCCCTTCCCTTTTCAGCTCGCGCCGTCCCTGCGGACGAGGACGCGACCTCGTATCGTATAGCAGACGCGAGCAGCTTCGTTCCATACCGCGCATCGGTCCTCATACCTCGAACACCTTCAGCACTTCGTCGCCATAGTGGTTGATGACCTTGACAGCGATCTTGCCCGACTCGGGCTTGTCGAAGGGCCGGCTTATCGTGCTGTGGAGACTGCTCCACGCTGCTTCGTCGATGTCGGCCCGCAGCACCCGCTTGAGTTTGTCGTAGGGATCATCCGCGCCGGTGAAATACGCGTGACGGACGAAAAAGCTCTCGCCGTTGTAGTCGGTATCGATGAACCAGCAGGCGATGTCGCCGGTCGAGGCACTGCGAATCTGTCCGGTGGTCGGTCGTACATGCCCTTGATCTCGGCAACGATCTGGCCGTTCTCCTGCTTCCTGATTTCCACATACGGCTCGCCGAAGACCATGAAGAGATTGCCTGCGCCGGTCTTCTTGAGCAGTTCGTCGCCCATCGCGAGGTCCGGGTTCATCTTGGCCGGCAGCACAGTCAGGTTGCCGTAGCGTTTCGCCTCTTCGGCGACGTGCGGGTCGAAGGCGAATCCGCAGACGATGAGCATCTCGAAGCCCACGCCTTGCACGTCAGGACATCTCCTCTACTGGTTCTCCTTATTGCCAGGGGAAAATGGCTTTGCTGACCATGCAGGCATGATGTTTCTTTCTTCAAGCGCTTGCCATAGCTCTTGCAACGCTCGCTCCTTGTTTGAGTAAAAGGCCGACTCCCTGACTCGGACGAATCCCCAGCCGCAGCGTTCCAATTGACGTTGGCGCTGCATATCCGCCTCATAGCGATCGGCACCGTGCCATTGGTCGCCATCGCACTCGACCGCTAATCGTGCTTGGCCACCCTCAACAACAAGGTCAATCCGCTTACCCGCAACCTCGTACTGCGGCAGGACGACAAAGCCTTTGCGCAGCAATTCCAAAGCAACATTAACCTCGAACCAGCTTTCAAATAGCGGGGGCGGATTGACAACACCCCGATTATCTTGGGAAGCTCTGCGCTCAAGCTCATCCCGATCGATCCCGGCAATCTCCTGCGGTTTTGTGCTCTCGAAGAATTCTATCAGCCGCCGCCTGAGACATGATGTGCTGAGATCGTCGCGGGTCACTGAATGGAAAAGTACCATTCGGTCACGTGCACGACTTGCCGCGACATTGAAGCGTCTTTCAGCCGGTGCTGTTGTGAGCGGCCCAATTCTCTCGTTCGGCGCGGCGACCATTGATAGGAACATGATGTCGCGTTCGTCGCCCTGGAAACTGTAGGGATTTCCGCAGATAAGGCGCCTCCGCTCCATCTCTTCCGCGCCCAATCGTTCAAGCAACTGTCCCTCGATCAGACCCGCTTGCGCTTCGCCTTGGAGAACAACAACGCCTATCGTCTTATTTGAATACCGCTGGTTTTCACACAGCTCGACGATCTTTT
>VFSW01004498.1_pt1 | contig 20786 bp, 17 predicted proteins | sample 5358111 | NCBI WGS metagenome assembly VFSW01 (sample SAMN11554181, study PRJNA540505) | mine drainage metagenome | isolation source: sediment from site ElyBrook_90M | place: USA: Ely Copper Mine, Vershire, VT | collected 2017
CTAGTTTAGTGGGATTCTGCTGGCAATCTGTGGATAGTGTCCGCAGCCGCCATCAATCGCTCCCTCGTGCGCCGCCGGTCGTCGTTGCCTGTGCACCTCTCTGGCATCCCTCGTAGCCGCCATCCTGCTTTTGTGACATGCTTTCCCGGCAACTCGCCCACGGCGAGTACCCACAATTTGGCTCATTCCATCCGGCGTCGAATGTGGTCCCGCGCCTCGCCCAGACAATCGGTCGCAGCCCGACGTTCGGCCGGTTGCCTAAAAAAGTTGGGTATTGCCCACTATCCTGTCCCGCGGACTGTATTGTGCTTCGCGATTCGGGTTAGAATGCACGTAGCTACGCTAATCAGAAAACCCAAGCAAGAATTTCTTGTCCGATCTCAACCCCCGACAGAAAGAGGCAGTACGCTACACGGCAGGCCCGCTGCTTGTTCTGGCCGGCGCTGGAAGCGGCAAAACCTCGGTCATCACCCGCAAGATCGCCGTTCTCATCCACGAGCGCGGGATCGCACCGTCACACATTGCGGCGGTCACCTTTACCAACAAGGCCGCCCGCGAAATGAAGACCCGTGTCGCTGCGCTACTCACCGGCAGCGATGCAAAGGGTTTGGCCATATCCACGTTCCACACGCTTGGCCTGCGCATCCTGCGCACTGAGGGCGTTCGTGCCGGCTACCAGCCCGGCTTCTCGATCTACGACTCCACAGACAGCCTTGACTTTATCCGTGATCTGCTGCGCAACAGCATGGCTGAGGAAGTGCAGCGCCAGATTTCGCACTGGAAGAACGCCATGATCGAACCGGATCAGGCTCTGGTCACGGCCGACGCCGATCCGGTGGCTGCGCAGGCAGCCAAGCTCTATCCCGAATATCAGTGCCACCTTAAAGCCTGCAATGCCGTCGACCTCGATGATCTGATTCTGCAGCCGGTGCTGATTTTCGAGAAGCACCCCGATGTCCTGTCTGCGTGGCAGGAACGCATACGCTATCTGCTGGTTGACGAGTACCAGGACACTAACGCCTGCCAATACCGCCTGGTACGGCAACTCGTCGGGACACGCGGCGCTCTTACAGTTGTAGGTGATGATGACCAGTCCGTTTACGCATGGCGCGGTGCGCGGCCGGAGAATCTGTATCAGCTGGAAACAGATTTTCCGGATCTTAAGGTCATCAAACTGGAGCAAAACTACCGGTCAGCCGGCCGCATTCTCAAGGCAGCAAACAGTTTGATCAAAAACAATCCGCACGTGCACGAGAAGCGGCTGTGGAGCGACCTCGGCTACGGCGATCCGATCCGGGTGATCGTGGCGCGTGATGAGGAACACGAAGCCGACCGTGTCGTCGCACAGCTGCTGCACCACAAGTTCACACGTCGCACGACATTCCACGAATATGCGCTGCTGTACCGCGGCAACCACCAAGCCCGAGCGTTCGAACGTGCCCTGCGTGAACAGCGCATCCCCTATTATCTCAGCGGCGGCACCTCGTTTTTCGATCGCACCGAGATCCGCGACGCCATGGCCTATTTCCGCCTGGTGGCGAATCTGTCCGATAATAACGCCTTCCTGCGGATCGCCAATACACCGCGCCGCGAAATCGGTGCTGCAACCCTGGAGCGACTGAGCCAATTTGCCGCCGCGAACGGGCTCAGCCTGATCGATGCCTCATTCGACACGGGACTCGACCAACAGCTCAATACACGCCAGCTTGCAGTGCTGCGCCGCTTTACCACATGGATCACGGACCTTGCCGATCGCGCGCAGGAAACCGCCCCGCCGGTGCTCGCAACTGAGATAATCAGCGAGGTCCATTATGACACCTGGCTGGAAGAAACCTCTGACAATCCCGCGGCAACGGAAAAGCGCAGGCAAAACATCGCCGATTTGCTCGACTGGCTGCGCCGGCTCTCTGCCAATGACGGCGAGCTGTCTTTTGCCGAAGCCGTCGCGCGCATCTGCCTGATCGGGATGCTCGACAATGATGAACCCGATACCGATACTGACCAGGTCTCACTGATGACCCTGCATGCGGCCAAGGGACTTGAGTTCCCACATGTTTACATGGTTGGCATGGAAGAAGGCCTGCTTCCTCACCGCACCAGCGTGGACCAGGACACCGTCGAAGAGGAACGTCGCCTTGCCTACGTGGGCATCACCCGGGCACGCAAAACGCTCAGCTTTTCGCTCGTGCGCCGTCGTAAACGTTATGGCGAAATCGTTGATTGTGAACCGAGCCGCTTTCTCGCCGAACTCCCTGCAGAAGACCTAGAGTGGCAGGAAGATGCCACTTCGGCAGACCCGCTGGAACGTCAGGAACATGCCGATGCGCACCTCGCCAATCTGCGCGGCATGCTAGGCTCATCGTGAGCGGCGCCAAGATCGGTGGCAGGCTGCGCAAGTGTCCATGAAAATTCCTTTCGATGTCAGGCGATACTTGCCTACGCGCATCCCCGGTCGGCCAAGAACACGTCTGAACCTGCACCCGGTCAGTGTGGCGCACGTGGCTGCGGAGGCCGAACTTGATGGGCGCGACGGCTTTAACCGATCCGCCGCCCACCGATCCCGCGCACCACAGTCCTAATGTTGCCTTCGGCACTGGTGCACAAACCGCAACGAATTCGGTCACCGGATTCGCATCCCGGCAAGACAACGCGGCATGATGCAAAGCATCGAACCCCGAAGAAACCGGCAACGATGCGCCACCACATTGCGCGCACGGAGTGACGTGTTAGATCCCTGGTCGCCTATCCGGATCGGTCTGATGCGGTTTGACCCACTACGGCTTGGACCGCGCCGTTCTCTTATTGAAAAACAATTTTCCGCGAAATGCTCACAATGAAACGCATCACACTCATCACTCAGGTGAATTCGGTCAGGGATAAGACGGGAAAATAGAAATCGATCGAGACCGACTTTTGTTGCGGATCAGACTGAATCAACTTTAGCCTGCGCGGACATCACAGAAGACAATAGTCAATCGGGATACGTTGGGTCGATTTCAGGACTCTCTGCCGCGGCACCCGTCGCGTTGTCAGCATGATGGCACTCAGCCCCACGAACTGGTCAAAGAGGGCAGCGATCGCCGTCGCCGCCCTCCTCGGTTCAAACTGAATTAATCGCTGTCGTCACCGCTCTGGGATTGATTGCCCTGATCACTGTTTGAACCACTATCGGTCGAACTGTCGGTCGAACTGTCATCAAGGACGCTCCGCGACAGCGACCTATGTTCTGCGGACGCAACTGTCAGCGGACGATCATTCGCCGGCATCGAGGTCGAAGCCGCAAATGTCGGAAGGGTCGAAAGACCCAGGGTAGCTACTGCGACAGCAATCAATGGTATCTTATTCATAACAGTTCTCCTTCAGTTTGGATGGGATCTGCCGCGGCGGAAATACCGTGCTAGCAGATGGTGTGCATTACACCATTTGTTTGTAAGCAGAATATAAGCTGGGCCCGTATAATTGTAAGGAATTGTGAGCAGCCGCCATCAGGCCGCGCACCTGAGGTAGGATGAATGGCGAAGATCGAGCCACTTTCATGACCACGCCCGCGCACATCCTGATCGTAGACGACGATGAGAGCATCCGCAGTCTGCTCAAAGAGTATCTTGAGGGGCACGGTTACCGAACATCCATAGCAGCGGATGGTCCTGCAATGAAGGAGCTGCTGCGAAAGACACCCATAGACCTGATCGTTTTGGATTTGATGTTACCCGGCGAGGACGGATTTTCATTGTGTCAATGGATCCGTGCGGAACGGGATACTCCAATTATCATGCTGACCGCGAGAACTCATAGCACCGACCGCATCCAGGGCTTGGAGCTCGGCGCTGACGACTACGTTGCAAAGCCGTTCGAGCCGCGCGAATTGGTGGCGCGTATCCGCGGTGTGCTGCGGAGATGCCGGACGGGTAATCAGGGCGCGAACATAGTTCGCGCCTTCACCTTTGCAAAATGGAAGCTAGCGCTGCCTCAAAGGCAACTGCTGTCCCCTGAGGGGGTACTCGTTCCCTTGGCGGCTTCGGAGTTCCAGCTCCTGGTGATTTTTCTGGAACATCCACTCACGGTGCTTACCCGTGATCAGCTCATAGAACAATGTCATGGAAGGGAAGCCGGCCCGTACGATCGAAGCATCGACGTCCGGGTCAGTCAGCTGCGCCATCGTCTTGGCGACAATGGCCGCGAACCCCGTCTCATCAAAACAGTCCGTAGCGCCGGCTATATTTTGGCGACGGACGTCGCCCGGCGCTACTGAGTGAAATTCGTTCCACGTAACCTGGCTGCTCGAATGACCGGCGTGCTGTTGCTAGGTCTGGTCCTGGCGCAGCTGCTAAGCATGGCCGTCAATATCCTCGACCGCGGCCGTGCGTTTTATCGCAGCACAACCCTGCAGGTGGCGGAACATATTTCGGATATCGCGAAGGCACTCGATGCGGTTCGCCCCGACGAGCGCGCGCGAATCGTGAGCAGACTCAGCGATAGCCGTCTAGCCATTGTGCTTTCCCACAGCCCGGATATCGCAGATAGCGTTTCCGAACGACCCTATGCCCGGGCTTTTCAGGCGATGCTTCGCCGCGATCTCGGTGCGCACTGGCCGGTCCATGTTCTACTGCACCGTGCCACTCGGCGGGACAGCCATACAACACCGTTTTTTTCGGAAGTCCCGGCCAACGCCCTGGACCGCTACCTTACTCTGCGGCTATTTTATCTTGCGCCGCGTGGATTCGCGTTCGTGACACACATTCAGCTACACGACGGAAGCTGGGTCACGTTTTCAGCGCGCTTGCCTTATGAGCATATTGCTCGCCTTTACATATTGCTGCCGAAGCTGGTCCTCATGCTCGCAATCGCAGTCGCTCTGCTGCTGATCGCTGTTCGATGGGTCACACGTCCCATGAAAAAGATGGCCCGAGCGGCGCTCGCACTCGGGCAGGATCTTAATAGCGCCCCGCTTGAGGAAAGTGGCCCCGAGGAAATCCGAGCCACTGCGCGGGCGCTCAATGTGATGCAGCTGCGGCTCCAGGAGTATGTGCGTGATCGTGCGACAATGCTGGCCGCGCTTTCGCATGATCTCAAGACCTTTATCACACGTCTAAGATTGCGCACTGAACTACTGCCGGACAGCCAGCATCGGAACCGGTTGATCGGAGATCTTGCCGACATGGCGACAATGGTCAACGCGACGCTGGAATATCTGCACGGCATCGACCCGGGTCAGGGTCAGGCCCTGTTCGATGTCACCGCATTGGCGGAGAGCATCCGTATAGATGCTGAGGACATGGGTTGGACCGTCACTATCGAGGGCACGGCTAGGGAGCCTTTTTACGGCAACCCACAGGACCTTAGGCGCTGCCTCATGAATCTGGTGGACAACGCGGTCAAATACGGTAGCCGGGCAACCATCTATCTCGAAGACCGTTCCGACGGAATGACAATTGCGGTGTGCGATCCCGGCCCTGGTATTCCTTCACACGAACTGGAACGGGTATTCGAGCCTTTTTATCGGAGCCGACCGGCACGGGGCCGTGATCGGGAAGGCACCGGCCTTGGTCTCAATATCGCGCGCACCATCGCCCGCGCGCACGGCGGCGATGTGACCCTACAGGCCGGGACAGCGCGTGGATTTTGCGCTGTGATTCACCTGCCTCGTCACACATTTCCGGGAAAGTCAACATCTTGACCCCTTACCGCTTCATCGCGACGCTCCCGCCTGGGGCTCAGGAGCGGCCCGACGCAGAGTGGAGATATCTCCTGCACCAGATGGTTAGGCCTCCGTCTGACTCGCTGTGCGCTGCGCATCTCGGATGAACGCGTAGACTGTGCTCGCATCCTCAATGCACTCGAAAGTGGGTACCAGCTTATTGTCCATACCCGATCAAGCGCTACCGGACCACAGGGTATATAGCGGACTGGCAGGACCGAAGACAATGCTGCCCCTTCGATTGGAACAATTCTGCAACGAGATCTCCGCGAGATTCTTTAGGAAATTGCTCTTGGCATCTTGCTTCACGAGTCCACTCCCGATTTCGTTTCAGCGCAATACCACACTTGAATATCTCAAGAAGCTCCTTGTGAACCAAACCACCTGAAAACTGCCTTGCAGAGCCACGCTATGCTCCGCAATCCACCAGTAGTCGGTCACCAGCACACGGATCTTAATGCATGAGAAAGTGCTCGCCCAGTGGTGACCACGCGCTTCGCCAAACCAGGATCGCAAGCAGGGCTACCGCAGGTTAAATAGTGCGCCCAGAGATACGCCGCTAACGCCCTAGACAGTTCATTATGGCGGGAAGCGCCGCCTCGGCCGCCGTGCGTCCGGCCGCCAACGCTTCCCCTCCCCGATAAAACTCGTACGAATCGATGCCACCCACGTCCGGCGTCAACATGATATCGGGCGCCGACAGCGCCGCGCGCAGACGCACATTCTGTGCCTGCGCGATGGCCATCACCTGGTCCAACACCCGGCGTGCGCGCCAGACAGGCATGACCTGCTGTCCGTTCTCGTGGTTCTCAAGCTGCTCCTCAAGCCATTGGCGAAAACTTTCCGGACCGATCCACGGCTGCTGCAGCAATTGACGAATGCGCTCTCCCCACATCTGCGAACGCGTAGGTCGCATCTCTCGCTTGGTGAAGGCACGCGCGCCAGAGTGGACGGCCACCGCCAGCACCGGCCCGCCGAAACGTTCGCGCGCCACATCGAACGGCAGTGGATTGACGATGCCGCCATCGACAAAGTAACGGCCGTCAAGATGATGCGGCGCGAACACCGCCGGAAGCGAAATGCTGGCACGCACGGCGTCGACAAGTGGACCATGGTCCAAAACAATCTGTTCACCCGTCTCAAGGTCTGTGGCCAGTGCCACGTATCCGATTGCAAGGTTCTCGATCTGCCTTTCTCCGATCGTCTGATTCAGGAAATTCATGACATTTTTTCCAGAAACCAGCCCTCCCGTCGACAAATCGGGCAGAAACAATTGCAGAGTCTGTTTCCAGTCAAACGAAATCGCCAGAGCGACCAGCTCGGAAAGAGGCATACCGCTGGCGACAAAAGCGCCGATCTCCGCTCCGATGCTGGTGCCGGCGATCGCGCGCACGCGCACCCCATGCTCCGCAAGCACCTCAAGCACACCGATATGCGCCAGCCCACGAGCTCCTCCGCCCCCGAGCGCAAGCACAAGATCTCCATCATTCGCCGCCATATGTACTCGCTGCCATCCCCACGTACCGCCACATTGCACGGCCAGAATAAACCAAAATCATCCGGCGCAACATCATTCGGCGCAGACACAACTATGCCCTAGGCGCAGCAGCTGAAGGCTTGATATGCTTGCACGTCGTGAGCGCCGTCCGGCGCCTGTCAGAGGTGGCAATCCGATGTGGAACAATCTTTCCCGGATCCTGTTTGTCCTCGGGCTGATAGTGGCCGGCGCTGCCGCCTACTTGTACTGGGGTTACGGTGCACAGCTGCGCCGGCAAAGCGCAATGCTCAGCGCAAGGGCACAGGAGCTGGCACTCGAGAATGAACGTCTCAAGGAAGAGGTCATCTACCTCGGCAACCGCATGAGCCATGAGGTCGCAAAGATATCGAAGCAGAAGCAGGCTGAGATAGCCAAGGTTCGCAGCACTCGTGATGAGATGATCCGAAGCTTGCAGGGCGAAGTGACGCAGGGACAGGTGAAAATAACACAACTTGCCGACCGCCTGTCGGTGAATATCGTGAACCGGATCTTGTTTCCTTCGGGGCAGACAAGAATCAGTGGGCAGGGAATGAAGGTGCTCATGCGTGTAGGCACGGTGCTCGCAAAGGTGCAGGACAAAACCATCCGTGTCGAAGGCTTCACCGACAATGTTCCGCCGGGCCATAGTCTTAAGGGTCGCTTTCCCACGAATTGGGAACTGTCGACCGCGCGGGCGACCAATGTCGTGCGCTTCCTGCAGGACTCCACAGACGTCAACCCCGCGATGATGGAAGCGGTTGGCATGGGTCAGTATCACCCAGTGGCGAGCAATAGGACAGCAGACGGGCGCAGCCGCAATCGACGCATCGAAATCATCCTGGCTCCACGTTACAGTTCGCTCGCAGCGAAGCTTGTGCGCTCCGCAGTATCTGGCGGCAAGCCAGTGATTGCAAACACGGTGCCAGAAATGGCATCCGATAAACATCCTGCATCGAAACCAACTCGCTGAAGCGTGACCCCGGACACGGCTTCGAGACCGCAGACCATTCAAGTAAGATTTTCTTCCAAATGCTCTGACGGAATCCGCCCCAGCGGCCCGGTCAAAGCCCTGACGCAGGCGCCAGAAAGTCTGGATTCGGCGCAGACAAATCCTCCTGCAACTGGATCCGCCGGTACCGGCAAAAAGGGGGCACACCCCTTTGAGATGGACCGCGCATTCAGCTATAGTTTGGGCTGAACAAAACAACGTTCCACGGGCTCGGAAAAGGGAAGGTCATGCAGGCAGCAACTTCGGTAGAATCATTCCATACGGCATTTCGCGGCTATTTCACCAGCCTGCTCAGCTGGAACCAGCTCGATGTGTTCTGGGAAGTCGTACGGCAACATGCATCCGCCGGCTGGTACCTGTATGCGGTGGGCGAAGCCGTGCCGACGCAACCGAGCAGCGCCGAGCAGGTGCTCGAATTCATTCGTAAGATCGACGCATTGTTGCGCGCCGAGCACCACGAGGACTACTGCGGCATCGTCTACACCGACAGCAAGACCGAACCGCAGCTCATCAAAATCTTTGACCCCAACAATCTTGGCGTTTCCTGCGGCTACAGCGACAACCCTCCCCTTCCGGGCTGGATCATGAGCACGATCGCACCACAGGAACTGCGGGATCGCAGGCCGCTGCCGGGCAACCGCCGACGCTGGTGGCAGAAGCTGTGGGTATGATCCGCCGCATGCGTCAATACAGCGGATAGCCCGGCGATGGCCGCACCGGGGACGACAGGAGACGAGGGTGGCCGGCAACCAGGGCCGACGGAGAATATAGATTCCATCCTGACCGAAGAGCGCCGCTTCGAACCGCCGGCAAGTTTTAGTGCCGGCGCGCATGTCAAATCCCTGGCTGAATACCAAGCCCTGCGGGATGCTGCGGAGCGCGACCCGGTCGCGTTCTGGGCAGGTCTCGCCCGTGATGAGCTGCACTGGCACCGGCCTTTCACATCCGCCTTCGACGATTCGCGTGCGCCCTATTACGCATGGTTCGGCGATGGGCTACTCAACGTTTCGTTCAATTGTCTCGACCGTCATCTCGCGAAAAACGCCGACAAGACCGCAATCCTGTTCGAGGGGGAGCCCGGCGACACTCGCCGCATCAGCTATGCTGAATTGCACCGCCGGGTATGCCGCTTCGCCAACGCGCTGAAAATGCGCGGAATCGGCCTTGGAGACCGTGTCATCATTTACATGCCCATGGTACCCGAAGCCGTGGTCGCTATGCTGGCCTGCGCCCGAATCGGGGCAATTCATTCGGTGGTGTTCGGCGGATTTTCGTCCGGCTCTCTGCGAAATCGCATCGAAGACGCTAGTGCGCGCACGGTCATCACAGCCGACGGCGGACATCGAGGTGGAAAGGTCATCGAACTGAAAGCGGCTTGCGACACGGCGCTCTCCGAGGGGTGCAAGAGCGTCGAGACGGTGTTCGTCCTTCGCCGAGCGGGCAATCATGTCCGCATGCAGCATGGCCGGGACCTGTGGTGGGATGAGGCCGAGTCAAATCTTGCGGATGAATGCGAACCGGTGTGGGTGGACGGCGAACATCCTTTGTTCCTGCTCTATACCTCCGGCTCCACCGGAAAACCCAAGGGCATTCAGCATGCCAGCGCAGGTTACCTCGTGGTGGTTGCGGCGACTATGAAGTGGGTCTTCGACATCCGTGATTCCGACATTTTCTGGTGCACTGCGGACATCGGCTGGGTCACCGGACATAGTTATGTCGCCTACGGGCCGCTTGCCTGCGGCGCCACCGTACTCATGTACGAAGGTGCGCCCACGGTGCCCGATGCCGGGCGCTTCTGGAGCATCTGCGCACGCCACCATGTCACTATCTTCTATACCGCGCCGACTGCGATACGCGCCCTCATGAAGCTCGGCGAGTCTTTTCCCGCCCGCTATGACCTGTCCTCGCTTCGGCTGCTTGGAACCGTCGGCGAGCCGATCAACCCCGAGGCCTGGATGTGGTTCCACCGCGTCATCGGCCACGAACGCTGTCCCATCGTCGACACTTGGTGGCAAACGGAAACCGGGGCCATCATGATCGCGCCGCTTCCCGGCGCAATCACCACCAAGCCAGGGTCGTGTACCCGGCCGCTGCCCGGAATCGACGCCGACATCGTCGATGCGAATGGCCACAGCATCGCCGATTTCGCTCAGGGTGGAGAGTTGGTGATACGCAAGCCCTGGCCATCGATGCTGCGCGCTGTATGGGGAGACGACCGACGCTACCGGGATACGTACTGGGGCAAGTTCGATGGCCGCTGCTACATTGCCGGGGATACGGCGCACCGTGACCACGACGGCTATTTCTGGATCCTCGGCCGGTCCGACGACGTACTCAAGGTTTCCGGCCACCGGCTGGGCACTATGGAAATCGAGTCGGCACTCGTCGCCCATCCGCGAGTTGCCGAAGCTGCAGTGGTCGGCAAGCCGGACGAGACCAAGGGAGAATCGATATTCGCCTTCGTCGTCCCGCGAGGCGCGCGTCCAACGGGGGACGCTGCCGGGACACTCAGCGCGGAACTGCGTGCCTGGGTGGCACAGCAGATCGGGCCCATCGCCAAACCCGACCACATCCGCTACGCGGACAGCCTGCCCAAGACGCGTTCCGGAAAAATAATGCGCCGGCTACTGCGCGACATCGCGCGCGGTGAAGCCATCACCCAGGACACTTCTACCCTGGAAAATGAAGAGATCGTCAGACAGTTGCAGGGCGAGCCTTGATGGCAAGACCAGCAGCGACTTCAGATTCGAAGCCGCGTGGTGGTGCCCCGGGCCGCATGGCCAGACGCTCTGGGCGCCGCTGTTTCGCTTGCGCCCGCGCATCCGTTCGCGACGCGAACGCCTCGAACTTCCCGACGGGGATTTCATCGACCTCGACTGGGGCGGGCGTGCCGGCGCGCCGATTGTCATAATCCTGCACGGCCTGGAGGGCGGTTCGCGTTCGCACTATGCGCGCGGCATGTTCGCCGCACTGGAACAACACGGCATGCGTCCGGTCGTCATGCACTTTCGCGGCTGCAGCGGGGAGCCAAACCGGCTTGCACGCGGATACCACTCGGGCGAAACCAGCGATCTCGCCTTCCTGGTTCAGACTCTTCGCCTGCGCGAGCCAGGCACGCCACTTGCCGCGATCGGCTACTCGCTAGGTGGCAATGTTCTGGTGAAGTGGCTGGGCGAAACTGGCGCCACCGCCGGGTTGTATGCCGCGGCAGCGGTGTCGGTGCCATTCATGTTGCAGGATTCAGCCCAGCGCCTGAATCGCGGATTTGCACGCACGTACCGGCACTATCTGCTGGCGAGCCTCAGGCGTTCACTGCGACGCAAGTTCCGCGGGATGACGCCGCCGTTCTGCGCTGCCAGTGCGGCTGCCGCGCGCAGCTTCCAGGTATTCGACGAAGCGGTCACCGCACCGATGCACGGCTTCTCTAGTGCGGAACACTATTATTCCAGCTCGAGCTCGCGCCCCTACCTGCGGCACATCGCCGTTCCTACGCTGGTTGTGCACGCGGCCGACGACCCGTTCCTGTCGCACTCGGCCATACCAGCTGCGAATGAACTGTCCCCACAGGTGATCTTCGAACTCTTTCCGCACGGCGGTCATGTCGGCTTCATTGACGGCGGCTGGCCGTGGCGACCGCACTTCTGGCTGGAAAATCGCATCCCGCGTTTTCTCGCACAGCAGCTCGGGGCACACCACGCACCGGAAAACTGCGTTCCGGACGGGCATCGCCAGCGGCAGCCCTGACAGCAACCGGCCTTGTCCGGCCGCGGTACCAGCGGGCAGGTACCGGCGGACGGCACGTATACAGCAAAAAGGGGGCGCTAGCCCCCTTCCAGCCCGACTGCCCTGCGATATTCTCTCAGACCTGTTCTTCCACTGCCTTGATACTCAGGCGGATACGGCCTTGCTTGTCGATCTCCAGCACCTTGACCCGCACGCTCTCGCCTTCGCTCAGCTTGTCGCCGACATTTTCAACTCGCTCGTGCGAAATCTGCGAGATGTGCACTAGACCGTCCCGACCAGGAAGAATGGTGACAAATGCGCCGAAATCCATGAGCTTCACCACCTTACCCTGGTAGACCTTACCAACCTCCACATCCGCGGTGATCTGTTCGATGCGGCGGCGCGCCTCCTGTCCGGCAGCGTTATCGACCGACGCGATCTTCACAGTACCGTCGTCCTCAATGTCTATGGTGGCACCGGTCTCCTCGCACAGGGCGCGTATGGTCGAACCCCCTTTGCCAATTACGTCCCGGATCTTCTCGGGGTTGATCTTGAACGTAATGATCCGCGGCGCATATTCTGACATCTCCGCGCGTGGTGCGGGAATGGCGTCATGCATCGTCTTGAGCACGTGCATCCGCGCTTCTTTTGCCTGTCTCAATGCCACTTCCATGATCTCGCGGTTGATCCCCTCGATCTTGATGTCCATCTGTAAGGCGGTGACGCCAGTAGCCGTACCCGCGACCTTGAAATCCATGTCGCCCAGGTGATCCTCGTCGCCCAGGATGTCGGTCAGGACCGCAAACTTGTCCTCCTCCTTGATCAGCCCCATCGCAATGCCGGCAACCGGAGCCTTGATCTTGACACCCGCATCCATCAGCGACAACGTTGCTCCGCAAACTGTCGCCATGGAACTCGAGCCGTTCGACTCCGTTATCTCGGAAACCACGCGCAGCACATAGGGGAAGTCAGTCATATTCGGCAGCACCGCCGCGATGGCGCGCTTCGCCAGTCGGCCGTGTCCGATCTCGCGCCGCTTGGGGCTGCCGACACGGCCGGTCTCGCCAGTGCAGGACGGCGGAAAATTGTAGTGCAGCATGAACGGTTCTTTGCGCTCACCCTCAAGTGCGTCGATGATCTGCGCATCGCGCCCCGTGCCAAGGGTGGTAACGACCAGCGCTTGCGTCTCGCCGCGCGTGAACAGCGCCGACCCGTGGGTACGCGGCAACACGCCCGTGCGTATCGTTATCGGCCGCACGGTACGCGTGTCTCTACCGTCGATCCGCGGCTCCCCCGCCAGGATGCGGCCGCGTACCACCTTCTTCTCGAGCTTCTTGATGACGTTCTTGACCGTCTCAATTGCGTCGGGAGTGCTGTCAGCATTGGTCAGCTCCGACAATACATGGTCGCGAATCGCGTTCATCCGATCCTGACGCGCCAGTTTTTCGCGGATCTGGTATGCAGAAGCGATGTCCGCCCCAGCCAGCTTGGCCACGCTCTCGACCAGACTGGTGTTCTCAGCCGGCGGCTGCCAGTCCCACGATATAACCCCTGATTCCTTCGCTAGCTCCCGTATTGCCTTGATTGCCGTGCGCATCTGCTCGTGCCCGAACAGCACCGCACCCAACATGACTTCCTCGGACAGACCGGTCGCTTCAGACTCGACCATCAGCACCGCCGCTTCGGTTCCGGCGACGACCAGGTTGAGCTGGGACTCCTGGAGCAGTTTATTGCCGGGATTCAGCAGGTATTTTCCATCGAGATAGCCGACACGCGCCGCACCAACCGGCCCCTTGAACGGCATTCCCGACAGGGCCATGGCTGCCGAGGCTCCAAGCAATGCAACCACATCCGGATCGATATCCGGATCCACCGACATGGTGGTTGCGATTACTTGAACTTCATTGGTAAAACCCTTTGGAAACAGCGGGCGGATCGGCCGGTCGATGAGGCGGGAAGTGAGGATTTCCTTCTCCGACGGGCGCCCTTCGCGCTTGAAGAATCCGCCAGGAATGCGACCGGCTGCATAGGTCCGCTCCTGGTAATCGACGGTCAGCGGGAAGAAGTCCTGGCCAGGTTTGCTTTCCTTCCGGCCGACAACAGTCACCTGCACGACAGTGTCGCCCATACTGGCCATGACGGCTCCGCTGGCCTGACGGGCGATTTCACCGGTTTCTATGGTGACCAAGTGATCGCCGTACTGGAACGATTTCTTCACGATTTTCAAAGCTGATTCCTCAATCTATATAATGCAGAAACATGAGTCCAAAAGTTCCGGGAAAGCCACCGCGGCGCAGAGTGGACAGTCCTGCCTTACCGCTGCTCGCCGAACCGCGTCTGTATATGGAGATTCTACCGGATACGCGCGGCGACGGCCGTTCGTCCGCAGAGAGATGCTTACTTACGCAACCCGAGTCGGGCCACTAGCTGCCGGTAGCGATTTCCGTCCATACCCTTGAGGTAGTCGAGCAATTTTCTACGTTTACTCACCATCCGCAACAGCCCCATACGCGAGTGATGATCCTGCTTGTGGGCCTGGAAATGCCCGGAAAGATCGTCAATGCGCGCCGACAGCAGAGCAACCTGGACCTCCGGCGAACCGGTGTCGGCTTTGCCTATGCCGTAGTCCTGCACTATTTTGGCCTTCTGTTCCGCCTTGAGGGTCATCTATACGTACCTCACTACTCGGTATTTCGGTCGGTATGAATGTTAAGGGGCGGTATTCTAACCGCGGCGCACGCGCACCTCAACCGCTTTCTTTCGTATTATCAGATCGTTCCGGGGAGCGGATCAGCCGTCGCGGCGCGACCCGGCCGTCATCCAGGATCTGCCCCAAGCCCAGAAACCGGCCATCGGCCTCGTACAGACGCACCGGACCCGGCGGCTGCCCCTGGGCCGTGAATACCGCCTGGCCCTGGCTCAGATAGTAGGTCGCATTGGCCGACAGACTGACAGCCGGCAGCTTCTCTACCGCCCGGTCTCCGGGCAGCAACAGGGCCGCGCGTTCCTGCGGGCCCGGCAGCTCGCGCAGCCGCTCCAGGCTGACCGACTGCTCCACCCGGAATTCTCCCAGCGCCAGGCGGCGCAGCTGCGAGACATGGGCGCCGCAGTCCAGGACTCGGCCGAGATCATGGGCGAGGCTGCGCACATAGGTGCCCTTGCTGCAGGTGATCTCCAGTTCCAGGCGTTCATTTTGCCAGTCGAGCAGGCGAATCCGGTGGATCACTACCCGCCGGGGCGCGGGATTAACCGCCACACCGGCACGGGCAAGCTTGTACAGCGGCTGGCCGCCCTGCTTGATCGCCGAGTAGGCCGGAGGAATCTGCTCGATCTCGCCGATGAAACGGGCCAGCGCCGCCTCGATCCGCAGCCGGTCGGCCGTCACCGGGCGAGTGTCGACAATCGTGCCCTGCGCATCGTAGGTCGATGTTTCCTGGCCAAGCCGGAACTCGGTCCAGTAGGTCTTGTCCGCATCGAGGAGAAACTGGGAAAACTTCGTCGCCTCGCCGAAACACAACGGCAGCAACCCACTGGCGAGCGGATCCAGACTACCGGTATGGCCAGCCTTGCGTGCTTCCAGACAGCTTCTTGCTTCCTGTAGCGCGCGGTTCGAAGTCACTCCAGGCGCCTTGTCCAGAAGCAGAATGCCACATACATCACGCATATTGCGCCGTGTGCGGCGCTGACCCGGCCCTTCGACTGCCTTATCCATGCGGTTATTGTCCGGCCAGCACGGTTTCAGCGCTGCTTCCCGCCGTCGTCCCCGGCCCGCGCACGTTCGATAAGGCGCGAGATTTCCGCGCCTCGCTCCACCGACTCGTCGTACAGGAACCGCAGGTCCGGTATAACGCGCAGGTCCAGGCGCTGCCGCAGGGCGTGCCGTAGAAAGCCGGTGGCTCGGTTTAATACCGCCAAACTGGCCGGGGCGTTCGCCACGCCGCTGAGCTGGGTGATATATACCTTCGCATGCGACAGATCGGGCGCGACATCCACGCCGGTGATGGTCAGCCGGGACAGCCGCGGATCGTCCAGCTCGCGCGGGATCAAGACCGCAAGTTCCCTCTGCAGCTGTTCTGCAATCCGGCGGGTTCTGCCTGTTTCCTTACGCATCAAACTTCAGTCACAGTGACCGCACAACCTCGACTTTGTCGAATATTTCGATCTGATCTCCGGCATGTATATCGTTGTAGTTCTTGATGCCGATACCACACTCCAGGCCAGACTTCACCTCATTGACGTCATCCCTGAATCGCCGCAGCGAATCAATCTCACCTTGAAAGATCACAACATTATCACGAAGCACGCGGACCGGGCGATTACGCCGAACCACACCTTCGGTGACATAACAGCCCGCGATCGCCCCGATCTTGGGGGCTCTGAAGACTTCACGCACTTCGGCAAGTCCGACGACCTCTTCCTTGAACTGCGGCTTGAGCATACCGGTCAGCGCCGCCTTGACATCATTCACAGCGTCGTAGATCACGTTGTAGTAGTGCACATCGACGCCTTCCGACTCGATCAGGCGACGGGCACCGGCATCAGCCCGCACATTGAAGCCAATGATGATCGCTTGCGAGGCGCGCGCCAGATTCACATCCGACTCACTGATTCCACCGACCATGCCATGGATTACGTTCACCTTTACCTCGGCCGTGGAGAGCTTCTCGAGTGCGTCTGAGAGTGCTTCCACCGAGCCCTGCACATCCGTCTTGATGACGAGATGCAGGGTCTTGACCTCACCCTCCTGCATCTGCTGGAAGACGTTCGCAAGCTTGGCGGCCTGCTGGCGCGCGAGCTTGACGTCTTTGAACTTGCCCTGCCGGTAAAGTGCGATCTCACGCGCCTTACGCTCGCTTTCCACGACGACCACCTCGTCCCCGGCGTTCGGGACACCCGAAAGCCCCTGGACCTCCACCGGAATGGACGGACCCGCCTCTTTGACTGCGCGCCCGTTCTCGTCGGTCATGGCGCGTACGCGCCCGCTTTCGTGGCCTGCAAGGATCACATCTCCCTTGCGCAACGTGCCCTGCTGCACCAGCACTGTCGTCACTGGACCGCGCCCTTTGTCCAGACGCGCCTCGATGACCAGGCCAGCCGCCAGACCGGTTTTCACCGACTTCAGCTCACGCAGCTCTGCCTGCAGCAGCACCGCATCGAACAGATCGTCGATCCCCTGGCCAGTCTTGGCCGAAACGTTCACGAAAATGTCCTCACCGCCCCATTCCTCGGGCACCACCTGTTGCGCCACAAGTTCCTGCTTCACCCGCTCTGGCTCCGCACCTGGCTTGTCGATCTTGTTGACGGCGACTACGATGGGCACGCCGGCGGTGCGGGCGTGATGGATGGCTTCGATGGTCTGCGGCATGACGCCATCGTCGGCTGCCACCACGAGTATCACGATATCCGTTGCCTTGGCGCCACGCGCGCGCATCGCGGTAAACGCCTCATGTCCTGGCGTATCTAGGAAGGTCACCACGCCTTTGGGAGTCTCGACGTGGTAGGCACCGATATGCTGGGTAATGCCACCTGCCTCGCCGCTTGCCACCTTGGTCTTGCGGATGTAGTCGAGCAACGATGTCTTGCCGTGGTCCACATGGCCCATCACGGTCACCACTGGTGGGCGCGACTCGGCCACACCCTCGGCTTTCCCACCACCACCGCCACCGCCAAGCAACGCCTCGGGATCGGTCGGTCTGGCCGTCTTGGCGACATGGCCCATTTCTTCCACAACAATGGCTGCAGTATCGCGATCGATGACCTGATTGATGGTCACCATCATGCCAAGCTGCATCAGCGCCTTGATAACCTCGACGCCCTTGACCGACATCTTCTGCGCAAGCTCGGCCACTGTGATGGTTTCCGGCAGCAGTACCTCACGCACCACCGGTTCGGTAGGCATCTCGAAGGCATGCTGACCGGACATGCTGGTCTGTATTGGTTTTTTTGTCAGCGGCCTGGGCTTGCGGCGAAGCTTCTTGGCGTCGGCGATATGGAGCTCGGAACGCTCACGCGTGTGCGCTTCGCGCCAGTCTCCGGTCTTTTCGCCCTTCTTGAACTTTTCCGGCCGGCCCGCCGGCTTCTTGGTCTCCTTGGCTGGAGCCTCGGCGGGCTGGACGGCGGCCGGCTGGACTACCTCCGGGACCATAGGTGGCATAGGCGGCTGCACGGCCAGGCCCGCCTCGGGCGCTACTGGTGGCGGTGCAGGCGGCTGCTCCGCCACGACGGCGGCCGGCACCGCCTGGGATGGGGCAATGGCTTCGACAAGCTCCTGATTTTCCTCCACCTCGGATACCGCGGCTTCTTCAATCGCGCTGCGTTTGACGAAGGTGCGCTTCTTGCGGACCTCCACCTGTACCGTACGAGTAGGGCCAAGGCGCGTGCTCTGCTTGATCTGGCTCACTGACTTCTGCTTGAGCGTGATCTTCTTGGTTCCCGCTTCCGCGCCGCCATGATACGTACGCAGATAGGTGAGAAGCGTCATCTTCTCTTCGTCACTCAGGCTACCATCGACGCCCTTGCCGTTAATGCCGGCTGCGACAAGCTGCATGAGCAGCTTGTCGGCCGTAACACCGATCTGGTCAGCAAAGCTCTTAATGGTAGTTTCAGACATGAGCGCGTTCCGGGTTAGGTTTGGGGTTTGTCGAACCACGGAGCCCGGGCGGCCATGATGATCTGCCGCGCCTGATCTTCATCAAAGCCCTTTATTTCCATAAGTTCGTCGACGGACTGCTCGGCCAGCTCTTCCATGTTCTTGATCCCATGACTGGCAAGCAGGCGCGCTGTATGTTCGTCCATGCCTTCGACTTCGAGCAGATCCTTCTCCGGCTCGGCCATATCGATCTTCTCCTCCAATGCAATGGCCTTGGTCAATAGGACATCGCGCGCTCGGCTTCGAAGTTCTTCCACGAGATCGTCGTCAAAACCGCCGATTGCAAGCATTTCCTGCTTCGGAACATAGGCGACCTCGTCCAAGCTGGTAAACCCCTCGCGCACCAGGACCGCAGCCACGGTCTCGTCGACGTTGAGCTGTTCCATGAACAACTGCTGAGCAGCGGCCAATTCGCTTGCACCCTTCTCGCTCGCCACCTCCTCGGTCATGATGTTGATCTCCCAGCCGGTCAGCTCCGAGGCGAGGCGCACATTCTGCCCGCCGCGCCCTATCGCCTGCGAAAGCTGGGTCTCGTCGACGATCACATCCATGCTATGTAGCTCTTCATCCACCACTATGGATTGAACCTCGGCCGGGGCCAGCGCATTGATGACGAACTGGGCGTGCTCTGCGGACCAATTGATGATGTCCACACGCTCACCGGCAAGCTCGTTCGAGACACTCTGCACGCGCATGCCACGCATACCCACACACGCTCCGATGGGATCGATACGCGGATCCTTGGAACTGACCGCAATCTTGGCACGCAACCCCGGATCGCGCGCGGCACCGTGGATCTGGATCAATCCCTCACCCGCTTCGGGCACTTCGAGCTTGAACAGCTCGACCAGCAGCCGGGGCGCCGTGCGGCTCAGAAACAGCTGCGGTCCACGCGGCGTGGAATACACGTCATCCAGGTAAGCACGGATGCGATCACCCGGACGTAGCCCCTCATGCGGAATCATCGCCGACTTGGGCAGCAGGGCCTCAGCCGATCCCAGATCGACGATCGCATCGCCCCGCTCCATCCGCTTGACGACACCGGTCACAAGCTGTCCCTTGCGTTCCATGAACAGATTGACGATTTGCTCGCGCTCGGCCTCGCGCACCTTCTGCACGATGACCTGCTTCGCAGCCTGGGCCGCGATGCGTCCGAATTCCACTGGCTCGAGGGGTTCCTCTACGAATCCGCCGACAACCGCCTGCGGATCGCGCGTCAACGCCTCGCGCAGCCGCAGCTGACGGTCCGCGAATTCGATCGTCTCGGTTTCGTCGGGCAGTATCTCCCAGCGACGAAAGGTGTCGTAGACGCCGCTGTCACGATGTATCAATACGCGGACATCGACGTCTTCCCGATAGCGTTTGCGCGTGGCGGTAGCCAGCGCAGCTTCCAACGCCTCAAAGATCACCTCGCGCTCCACACCTTTTTCGCGCGATACCGCATCCACAACCATCAAAATCTCGTGACCCATAATGCCCCCATGGGACCTGTCATTTGTTCTTCGGTACTAATCTTGCCTTTTCAATATCATCCAGCGGCAAACTGAAGCTCTCGGCTCCGGACTCGAGGACGATTGATTCACCCTCCATTCGAGTCAGCGTGCCGGTAAAGTTCCGCCGCCCCAGATTCGGACGGGACATTTTGACCTTAATCGTCTCGCCCGTAAACCTCTGAAAATCCTTGCGTTTCACTAGCGGCCGATCCAGCCCTGGTGACGACACTTCCAGTCTGTATTGGCCTGGAACTGGGTCCTCGACATCAAGGACCGCACTTACCTGGTGACTCACCGTCGCGCAATCGTCAACGGTCACCCCGCCATGGCTGTCAATATACAGCCGCAACAGTGCATGTCCGCCTGTTCCTGAGAACTCCACATCTACGAGCTCGAATCCCAGTGACTCAACCACCGGTTCCAGCATGGCTCGCAGTGCAGCCGTGTTACCACGCATAAATCCTGCCCCAAAAATGCAAAAGTGGGCACTTGGCCCACTCGCTCAGACTTCGAGCAGCGGGATTATAAGCCTCTTCACGGGAAACCACAACGGAGTGTGTCAGCCGCACGACAGGCCTGGGCGTTGCATCCTGGCGAGGAACATTACAGACCCCACTAAAGCCCATGCCTGCTAGGCCGCTTGCGCTGTCTGGGCGGAAGCCCCCACCATTACGACTCTGGGAATATTCAGTAATTCT
>VFSW01004499.1_pt1 | contig 20780 bp, 17 predicted proteins | sample 5358111 | NCBI WGS metagenome assembly VFSW01 (sample SAMN11554181, study PRJNA540505) | mine drainage metagenome | isolation source: sediment from site ElyBrook_90M | place: USA: Ely Copper Mine, Vershire, VT | collected 2017
GAAAAAATCAAAAAAATTTTGGAGCGCGAAACCGGACTAGCGGATGCTCTTTTAGATCTTGTCTCACGAATTAACCCGCCAGCTATCGACGCCATCGCCGTCACTGCCGGCCCGGGACTGGAGCCAGCGCTCTGGGTTGGTATCAATTTTGCTTTAGCACTTGGTGAAATTTGGCACATTCCCGTGTACCCGACCAACCATATGGCCGGCCATCTTTTTTCGCCGCTCATCTCGGGCGGCACATTTCAATTTCCCGTTGTAGCTCTTCTTATTTCCGGCGGCCACACCGAGCTCGTGCTCGCTGAAAATTGGCACGAGCACCGAGTGATTGGCCAAACGCGAGATGATGCCGTAGGCGAAGCTTTCGACAAAGTAGCACGGCTTTTAGGACTACCGTATCCGGGCGGTCCGGCTATTTCGCGTTTGGCCCAAGAAGCCCGTGACGCGAATGTCATCGCCGAATTCTCCCTACCTCGACCAATGCAAAATTCCGGTGATTTTGCTTTTTCTTTCTCGGGACTGAAAACAGCGGTGTTATACTTACTGAAAAAATTCGATGACGTCAACGACGACATCCGCCGCCAAGTCGCTCGCGAATTTGAAGATGCGGTTACTGACGTACTCGTCACAAAAACCGAATCAGCTCTGCGCGCCTACAATCCAAAAACGCTCGTCATCGCCGGCGGCGTCAGTGCCAACGCCCACCTCCGCGCCGCCTTCACGAATTTAGCGGAAAAATATCCCGACCTAACCCTGTTAATTCCGCCGCCGGCGCTTTCCACCGACAATGCGGTTATGATCGCCGCCGCCGCGTACATCGACATTCTTGCCGGCCGAAAACCGGCGGCGATTATCCACGCTCAAGGCAATCTGACATTATAAAATGCACAAAAGCTGATTTTTTGCTACTATTTTCAAATGCAACCGAAGAATTCCGACAAAGGGACCGCCAAAATCCCGGACAAATTCCTAAAGCCCTATAGTCCGCAAGACACTGAACCCACTATCTATCAAAAATGGCTGGACAGCGGTTTTTTTAATCCTGATACCTGCGTCAAGGCTGGCGTCACTGCCCCCACTGCCGAGCCGTTTTCTATTGTGTTGCCGCCACCTAACGTCACCGGCACCCTTCACATTGGACACGCGATGATGCTCGCTATTGAGGACAGCATAGTGCGTTTCGAGCGAATGCGCGGCAAGCGCGTGCTCTGGATTCCCGGCACCGATCACGCCGCCATCGCCACTCAATCGCGTGTTGAAAAAGAATTAGCTAAAGAAAAAATTCGCAAGCACGATCTGAGCCGTGAAGCCTTCCTAAAACGGGTCCATGACTTCGCCCAAGCCAGTCATGACACTATTACCGATCAAATCCGTGGCATGGGAGCATCGGTAGATTGGAGCCGCGAAGCTTATACTCTCGACGAAAAGCGCTCACTCGCCGTCCGTACGGCATTTAAAAAAATGTATGACGACGGTTTGATTTATCGCGGTTATCGAGTAGTCCACTGGGATCCCAAAGGTCAAACGACAATTTCCGACGATGAGATTGTATACACCGAAGATAAAACAACACTCTACACATTCAGATATTCAAAAGATTTTCCGATTCCGATTGCCACGACTCGACCAGAAACAAAAGTTGGCGACACGGCCGTAGCGGTGTACCCAAGCGGAAAATATAAAGATTTTATCGGCAAGGAATATGATATTGATTTTGCCGGTGAAAAAATTCACGTAAAAATAGTGGCCGATGCTTCCGTCAATCAAGAATTCGGCACTGGCGCCGTCGGTGTCACACCAGCCCACAGCCAAGCCGATTGGGAAATCGCACAGCGACATGAGCTACCCATGAAGCAAGTTATCAACGAGCTTGGCAAGATGGATGTTGCTTCCCCACTATTAGCCGGCAAAAAAATCGGCGATGCGCGCGCGGCGGTTATTGATTGGTTAAAGTCACACGACCTCCTGGAAAAAGAAGAAACAATTACTCACAACATCGCCACCGCCGAGCGCACTGGTGGCATTATTGAACCACTACCCAAGCTTCAGTGGTTTATTGCGGTCAATAAAGAATTTTCGCAAAATAGCACGCCAACGACACTAAGAAAAAGCATGCACAAAGCAGTCGCGAGTGGCGCTATCAAAATAATTCCCGAACGTTTTGAAAAAACTTATTTCAACTGGATCGAAAATTTACACGACTGGTGCATTTCTCGCCAGATATGGTTTGGTCACCAGATTCCGGTGTGGTATCGAGGAGATGAAATTTACGTTGATATAGAGCCGCCAAAAGGCGACGGTTGGACTCAAGATCCAGACACTCTTGATACATGGTTTTCCTCCGGTCTGTGGACATTTTCCACCCTTGGCTGGCCGGAAGAAACCGTCGATTTAAAAACCTTTCATCCAACGTCGCTCTTAGAAACCGGCTACGATATTCTCTTCTTTTGGGTAGCTCGGATGATTCTTATGAGTGGTTATCTCCTCAACGATATTCCGTTTAAAACGGTGTATCTCCATGGTTTAGTTCGTGATGGTCAGGGCCGAAAAATGAGCAAATCGCTCGGCAACATCATTGACCCGCTCGATATGAGTAAAAAATATGGTGCCGACGCGGTGCGCCTTTCCCTTCTAATCGGTACCGGCCCGGGCAACGATAGCAAACTTTCCGAAGATAAAATCCGTGGCTACAAAAATTACGCCAACAAAATTTGGAACGCCACGCGATTTGTGCTTGAAAACACTAATGACATCGTTCTCAACAATCAACCACCGCTTTCAAAGAAAAATCAAGAAAACCTAAAAGAATTCGAAAATTTTTCTAAAGAAATCACTAATGATATCGAGCATTATCAACTCTATCTGGCCGCCGAGAAACTCTATCATTATTTCTGGCATACCTTCGCCGACAACATCATTGAAGAAAGTAAGAAAGATCAAAGCGACGGCACTCGATGGACACTTACGTACATCCTAGTACATAGCATTATTATGCTTCATCCTTTTATGCCCTTTGTTACTGAAGAAATTTGGGGCTCCCTGCCGGAAAATCTTAAAAACGAACCTCATAAACCACTCATCGTCACGCCATGGCCCCGCTAATTGCTTTCATCGCCAGATTTTTCGACAGTGCTAACGGCAACCCAGTGTATTTAGTCGCGCTCGTCTTAGTCGCTATTGCCGCCGGCTTGGGGCCAGTTCTCGTATGGCTATGGGTTTGGGAACATGAAGACAAACACCCTGAACCAACCAAATTAGTTATATACGCCTTTTTAGGCGGCGTTGTAGCTGTTCTTGTAGCGTTGCCGTTGGAAAGTCTGGCTCTCAGCGCGTTTACATCAACCGTGCTTATCATTTTAGTTTGGGCAGCCATAGAAGAATCGCTTAAATATTCTACTGCCTACCTGACAACGCTCTGGCGAGCCGAAAATCATGACCCTATAGACGCTATGATGTATATGATTATAACGGCGCTCGGTTTTTCCGCTCTGGAAAACATACTATTTGTCGCCGGTCCGCTCATGGCCGGTCATTTTCATGTGGCTGCGGTATTGGGCATCAATCGCTTTTTCGAAGCCAGCGTTATCCACATCATAGCGTCCGGCGCCGTCGGCTACGCTCTAGCGCTTGGCTTCAATAAATCTCCCGCTAAAAAAAACTTCTATACCGCCTTGGGGTTATGCACCGCTATTGTCTTGCACGGCGGTATAAATTTGCTTATACTACATAATGTCAGTAGCTCAGCGATCCCCCTCTACTTCATCTGGTTTGGCCTTATCACCCTCGTTATCTTGTTTGAGCGAATCAAACACCTTCAAAAAACATAAACAACATTAATTATGACAAAAGACAAACGATCTTTTTTTGAGCGATTAACCGGTAGCGTCAAAGTCGACGAAGATATAGATTCCTTTGAGCCGGCTGAAGAACCAGTTCGACGCATTCAACCCCGACCAGCATCAAGCGGCCGCGGCAACAGCGCGAGTGTTAGTGTCACTCCTGCGCGAAATTCTGGCCGACCGGCCGCTGCCGAGCCTGTCAGCGAGTCTGAGTGGCTTGAAGAAACCGCCGAAGAGGGCCAGCTGACCGTCGACGTCTACCAAACCACCAACGACATCGTTATTAAAACCATCGTCGCCGGCGTCCGACCCGACGACCTCGATCTTTCCATCACTCGCGATATGGTCACCATCCGCGGCCGTCGTGAAGAAGCCAAAGAGACTTCTGATGAAGATTATTTTCATAAAGAATTATATTGGGGCACATTTTCTCGAGTTATCATGCTTCCCGAAGAAGTTGACGTCGAGGGTGCTGAAGCAACGCAAACTCACGGCCTCTTAACTATTCGTCTGCCAAAAATCGACAAACGCCGCCAAACCAAGCTCCGCGTCAAAACCGCCAACAATTAAATTTCATTTTCGTTTAGTGAGATACTAGAGTACTGAGCAATCTTGATGATTTGGCGATTTTGTCGGTCATCTCCCAAACGGTCAAAACGCGCAGTAAAAGTATCCATTCCTCCAAGAATTTTTCTGGTCATTTCTCCAATATCGTCAACTTTTTCCTCGAACTTATGAAATTCATCCTTGGTCAAAAATTCTTAAATTTTTCTAAAAATCAGCAATAGAATATCATCAATACGTTTTGTAAAGAGTCATAAATACTTTATAATCTAAAAGTAGTACCTCACTAACGGTGCCGAGGGCCGGGATTGAACCGGCGACCCCACGCTCTTCAGGCGCATGCTCTACCACTGAGCTACCTCGGCGTTTATTTACAATTTTACTCCTGTGATCTGACTCACTTTATTAATGAGTTGACTAAGCGGTCCAAGATACGGCTGGACAACATAATACGACCCCAAAGCTATCGCGATAATAAGAAGCCAATAGACAATTTGAGTGACACGGCCCCAAATCATTGAGCGATATAGATGCCGAAGCATCTTGTTGTTCTGCTCAGCCATTTGGGCGGCACGCTCAAGAATTTGACGTTCTTCTGGAGTCATAATAAAGTTGCCAGCCAAGCGGCCAGACCTCAAAACTATAGCACAAACTGTGCTATAGTCTAGCCAATGCTGGCAAAATGCCCTCGTAGTTCAACGGATAGAACAGCTCCGTCCTAAGGAGTAGATGTCAGTTCAATTCTGGCCGAGGGCACAACAATATACCCCATACTATAGTACTATTAAGTATCTATGAAATCGTATCGCCGTGCTTCTTTTCTTGCTCTTATTCTTGCTAGCGCCTGCGGCATTTTCTTTACTAGTTATCATTTTGCCGCAGCCGCGAGCTATACGCGGCTATTTTACTATCGCCCCAGCGCGGCTGCTGACCAAGCACTTTTTACCCACCCTAATTCCATAGACATCCTAGCACCGCAAACATACGCGCTCGCAAGCGATGGCGCGCTAACGGGCAGCACCAGTCCAGTCATACGAACATTCACTGCTGCTCACAGTATAAAAATAATGCCCCTCGTGACAAATGGTTCATTCCAACCAAGTGTTTACCAAGCAATTTTAAATAATCCAACCGCGCAAAACGCGGCCATCGCCGCGCTCATCGCTGAAGCAAAAAAACAAGGCTACTGGGGCTGGCAAATAGATTTTGAACCAATGAACGCAGCGTATCGTGATCGCTTTTCAACATTTGTGGCCGCAGCAGCCGCAGCCTTGCATAAAAACGGCTTCGAGCTGAGCGTCGCTGTGGTTGCTCAGACCTCTGACAACCCAGCCAATTATCCTGGTAATTTTTGGCAAACGACGGCGGGCGTCTTTGATTATGCTGCATTGGCGAAAAATGCCGATTTCTTGAGCATTATGAGCTACGATGATCCCCTTTCTGGCGGGCCGATTGTTGAGTATCCTTGGCTTAAAAAAGTTCTGGCTTATAGCGTGGCCCGCGTACCGGCGGAAAAAATTTCTCTTGGCATTCCCCTCTATTATTGGCAATGGAATAACCGAACCGGCAAGCGTATTGGCATCGGCGGCGCGGCAGCATTCACCGATCTTCTCAAGGCCCACGCTAGCGGCGCAAGCTTCGCTTACAGCGCTTATGAACAAGAGCCACTTTTTCGCTATCAGCATTACGTCGTATGGTATGAAAATACCCGCAGTTTGGCTAGAAAAATTTCGCTCATTAAAAACGATGGCTTATACGGCTTTTCCGCTTGGCGGCTCGGCCTAGAAACTCCCGCAATTTTTAGGATTTTTTAGTTTTTATTTAAACGCTTAAAAGTTGACGTAAGCGCGTCTCGTCGAAGCCGACAATTATTTCGTCGCCAACAAGAATAACCGGCACGCCCATTTGGCTGCTTTTTTGAATCATTTCTTGACGCTTAATAATATCGGTGCCAACGTTGTAGTCGGTATACGCGACATTATTTTCTTTAAAAAAGGCTTTCGCGGCCTGGCAAAAGTGACAGGTTGCGGTGCTATAGATGGTGACATTTTTCATAGGTATGTAAGTATACACCGCGCCCTATTCGTATCGCAATGCTTCAATTGGGTGTGCGGGATGGGAGAATCGAACTCCCGTCTAATGCTTGGGAAGCACTCGTTTTACCACTAAACTAATCCCGCATAATCTCAAACTCAATTCTTTAATTACCCTGACTACTGGTCGTCGACGTGCTTGATGCCATGATAACCACCAGTTTCTCGCCCGGCCGAGTCACGTTATAGGTTGACCGTATAGCTTCATCTGCCCCTTCAGGCGTCTGCAGTCGCGTTATTTCCTGAGAAAGCGCAGCTTGACTAGCCGCTAATTCTTGGTGCTGAGCCTCTTGGGTGGCTAATTTTTTTGCCGTATCGCGTTCTTTTCCATAGAGAATCCACACCGACCGGCCGAGTGCTACCACAGCCACGGCAAGCGCCACTATAACCAACGGCGAAAAGAGCCATTTACTCAATTTTCCACGGCGACGCTTTTGTTGTTGAAATTCCCGCATACCATGCTATTATAACGAGCATTATGCTTCTAAACAAACGCCAGCGTAAAATACTCAACGTCGTGATGGTTATCGTATCCGTCGCCGTCGCTTTGGGTATGATTATGCTCTATTTTCCAGCCCTTTAAAAAAGAGCTTTACTCCTCATTACGCATCATTTTAAGGAAGACGTCCTGGGGAATGTTCACGGTGCCGCGTTCCTTCATTTTTTTCTTGCCCTTTTTCTGCTTTTCGCGAAGTTTCATCTTGCGAGTAATGTCACCACCATACATGTGCTGTGTGACATCTTTGCGCATAGCTGAGAGCGTTTCAGAAGCAATGATCCGGCCGAGAGCTTTAGCTTGAATTTTAGTGACAAACATTTGCCGCGGTAGCACTTTAGCGAGCTTCTCGACGGCCTTTTTAGCTTCTTCAGTGACGCGACGACGAGAGACGACGCGAGCAAATGCCAAGACTGGTTCATCAGCAACGAGAATGTCCATGCGCGTAACATCGGCAAGACGAAGCTCACCAAACTCATAAGCGATTGACGCGAAACCAGACGAAACACTTTTAAGATCGTCAAAAAAACCGCGCATCATTTCTCGAAGCGGCATCATAAAATTAAGCGCCGTGCGTTGCCCGGCACCGTGCATTTCGCCAAACGTTTCCGTTTCCCCTATTTCGGCTTCGTGCTCATAGAGCAGAGTCATAATCGGGCCGAGGTACTGGGCCGGCGTTAGAATTTTCGCGGTAACCCACGGCTCGCGCACTTCGGAAATTTGATTATCGTCAGGGAAAAAGATTGGTGAGTAAATAACTTCTTTTTTACCATTGCCAAACATGATTTCATACGTGATAGACGGCGCGGTGATGATAAGTTCCAAATTAAATTCACGATGCAACCGCTCAGTAATAATCTCCATATGAAGCATACCGAGAAAACCACAACGAAAGCCACGGCCGAGCGTGCCGGAAGTTTCTTCTTCATAGGCCAGTGATGAGTCGGAAAGTTTTAAACGCCCAAGTGCCTGACGCAAGTTCGGAAAATCATCTTGAGACTCCGGGTAGAGTGACGCCCAAACAACCGGCCGAGGAGTATCATAGCCGGGTAACGCAGGTAGAGCTGGTTTACCACCGGGACTGATTGTGCTTAATGTATCACCAACTGACGCAACGCCCGCCTCTTTAATACCGGTGATAATGTAACCAATTTCGCCGGCCGCGAGAGTCGTCACTGGCTTTTCTTCCGGCGCGAAAATGCCGACTTCAAGCACACTGAATACTCGCCCAGCAACAGCAAAAATGAGCGAATCACCCTTTTTAACCGCGCCATCAGTCGCTCGAATGTATACCGTCACTCCGCGATGATTTGAGTATTGAAAATCGAATACTAGTCCTCTAAACAGGGCACTATTTTCACCGGGCTGATTTTCATTCGACATTTCACTTTTTGGCGGCGGCACGCGCTTTACAATTTCTTCCAAAAGCGTAGCGACACCCTGACCTGTTTTTCCGGAACATTCCAAAATCTCGCTCGCGGATACGCCAAGCACCGCCGCAATTTCCGCCTTCGTTTCAGCAATCCGAGCCAGAGGTGAATCAATCTTGCTAACCGCCGGCACCACAGTCAAGCCTAACGTGCGCGCTATACCAAGTGTTGTTAGTGTTTGAGCCTGCACCCCTTGCGTCGCGTCTACCAACAGAAGACACCCCTCCACAGCCGTAAGCGCCCGCGATACTTCATAGGAAAAATCGATGTGGCCGGGCGTATCAATCAGATTCAAAACATACTCTTCGCCACCGGTTTTGAACACCATTCGAACTGGTTGCATCTTGATGGTAATCCCCCGCTCGCGCTCCAACTCCATAGAATCGAGAACCTGGTCACGCATCTTGCGATGCTCCACCGTGCCGGTCAATTCAAGCATTCTATTGGCAAGCGTCGACTTGCCGTGGTCAATATGAGCGATAATTGAAAAATTTCGGATGTAGCGCGAATTCATTGATTTAGTAGGCCTATACTAACAGAAAATGGCCGCTTGTCACATTAAAATTCTCTCGAAGAAAAATTAGAAATAAAATACATTATTTATAAAATGGTACCGGACTACGCGCCGCTCGGATCAGGCGGCACTATTTCCCGCTTCCAAATGCGATGTTTGAGCGCTCGCGCGACTTCAAAAAGCTCCTGATTTTTGAAAAAGTAGAGCAAACCGAGACCGACAAAAATAGAGATAATTCCGGCAATAAAACCCTGAAGAAACACCGCCAGCGTGGTACTGATTGTGACCAGGTGACCGCCTAAACCCAAAGTAAACGCGAGGGCGGCAACCGGTGCGCCGATACCGGTAGCATTGATGATAGTGGACAAACCGAGAATCGGCGCCAAAATGTTTAAGAAAAAATAACAGACCGCGCCCATTATGACTGAAGCGGAAAATACTTGGAACGCGGAGCGAACGATAGCCCGAGTGAATCCCGGAAAGTCATGATTGAACGCCACCCAATGAAGAATTAGATTAACACTCATCCCTAATGTGAAGCCGAGCGGCAACATTAACACTTCCGTGCCGGGCACGTTGTCCACTCGAAAGAGCGCCTCGATGAAATAGCGAAACAAAAGCCAACTCTGAAATAGCTGCAGCAATCCATAAGAAAACGCGATGATAAGCACCGCCGAAAATACGTTCATAAGAAGCGGCCGGGCAGTATTGGTGCGCGAGTAATAGGCGCGGACAAACAACGTTACGAGACTTTGCGGAATGAGCGACAAGGTAAATAGAGCCAGAGCGGCGGCGGTTAAACGAGTATCCGTCCAGGTGAATCGTCCGGAACCAAGAATCACTCGGACAATCTGCGCGCGCAAAACGATAAACAGAGCCATCACCGGCAACGACCAAAAAATAATATGCCTGGTTGACACAACCATTTGTTCAAAAAAACGCTTTATGTCACCATTAACAAAATGCCGAGTCAGCACGGGAAATGCGGCTAACGCGTAACTCGTTCCAATGATAGCGAGCGGCACCGACTGTAGATTCCAAGAAAAATTGAATGATGAAATGGCGCCTGCCGTCAATCCACCAGCCATAACAATCAGGAAAAATTCGGCAATCTCGTTGGACGACACGGTAATAGTGCGCGGAAACGACGTCAAAACGACTTCGCGAATAATGCCAGATCGAAAACTCCAAGTGAATCGAGGAAAAAGTGACTTGTGCCACACGAACGGCAACTGAATAAACATGTGCATGAACGCGCCTAACGCGACGCCCCACGCCAAACCAGTTAAACCAAAATGCGGATAAAGCACCACGGTGCCAACGATAATGCCGATGTTATAAAGAAGCGGTGACAGCGAATAGATGAGATATCGCTTGTAGATTTGAGTAATGCTGGAAAAAAAATTGGAAAAGCCGAGAAAGACCGGCGAGAGAAGCATAATCCGAGCCATCGCCACGAGTGTGCCAGCGTCACTACCGGAAGCAAGCGCCGGAAAAAAGAGATGCATCAAAAATGGCGTGAACACATAAGCGACTAATGCCGTCACCCCAATAATTAAAAAGAATGCCGAAAAGATGCCATCAATAAGCTCTTTGGCAGCCTGTTCGCTTTTCTCCATACGTTCCAGCAAAAATGGAATAATCACGCCGCCCGCTACGATTGAACCCATAAGCGCGTAGATAAAATCTGGCACCCGAAAGGCAGCATAGTAGAGGTCAAGCGTCCGGCTTTCACCAAAATAACTAGCCAGCAAGTGATCACGAACAAAAGCAAGAATAGTTGAAGCGATTGAAAATGCCGCAAGTAAATACGCAGCCTCATGCAAGCCGCCAACTTCCTGTGCAATAAAATTCCAGAATCGTTTGACCATATATCCAGTACCACTCGGTACTAATACCCTATCAGGATGATTAGATTACTCATAGGCGCCAAGCTATTTTTTTATAGTTTTTTTAATCTTTGTACTTTTCGCTACAGATTGCTGGGAAAAAAGATTGAAACCAAAATTATCCAAAAGTTGCTGAACGGTAATCGCTCCTGCTGGCGCAGCAACAGAAACAGGTTTATTTATATCACTGAGACCAACAGTACTTTCAAGCGTCATTGTGGTCGGAGTGCCGTTGGCTGAATAATTAATGCTTTGGGTAGGAATATATATTTGGTATACATAAGAGTCATTCTTACCAATCCACACCTCGAGAGAAAGCGGTGGTAGAGGTTGCTGTGGTGTCTGAATAGCGGCCGTAGACGTACTGACAATAGTTTGAATTTCCTTTGATAATTTATTCAAGTCTAGAACCAGCGCGTAATGATACATAGACACGCCATTCAGTGTCGTGTCTGGTAATTCTGAGATAGAACTGACGTAATCAAATGTCGCGAGTTTGGCGAGTATTGCTTGTTTTTGAGTGGCAATATTATTTTGATTGAGTGTTGTATTGATGGCAGTAGGAGTACTAGTAGCGTAAATCCACTGACCTTTAATGCGACTGACGAGGCCGTCAATAAATGTTTCTGCTGCAGAAACAATTGGATTACTGGTCGGCGAAGTAATGTTAAGAGATGCGTTATTGAGAACAAAATATATTGCATTAGCCGAATCTTGTTTGAGTAATCTATTTTCAAAATCGAGTGCCACACTTCCGGAATAGGTAGTGGTGCCAGTGGAAACCGTTCCGCCAATACCAAGTTGAAGATAGTTATCCAACACAGGAAATAAGAGCGAACTAAAATCAGCACTGCCCGTACTTGTCGCTGACACTAAAATACTGGCAGTGCCAGCAATAGGCGTCGAGGTAGAAACAGCATTAATATTCAATTGACCAGAACCAGCATAGGTAAACGACGTAACGTCCGCCATTGCCTTTACAGCATCAGCGAGTACAGTCTGGGGACTAGGTCGTGATGAGAAAAACGGCAACGAGAGTACGTTAAAATAGAAAGCTGAAGCAACCGCGGCACCGATAACAATAAGAACAATAATGATGGCCGCGAGCCAAATACCCTTTTTCCCTCGCTTGGGCGTGTTGGGACGCTGCAACGGCGAATCTGGTTTAACTTGTGGACTAACATTAATCGCGGAAAGCGGCGCAAACGAGTGCTCTTCCGGAGCAGTCGGCGCAGTTGGTTGTGATTCTATGACCGAAAATACCTGATCAACATCCTGCTTGTTCCAGCCACCCTTATTAATGAGCAGCGTAGTAATATCTTCCTTACTCGTGCCGGCGGTTAGTCGACTTTTTACGAACGTATACAGATTCGGATCGACAGGCATCATGATTAAGGTTTCTTAGTCGACGAGGTTGGGTTGGTTGCTGTCGTACCAGTTGTCACGTCTTTTACCGGCGGCTGTGAAGCTTTTTGGGGAGTGCTCGCCGGAGGCGTCAAACCAGCCAACGGATCATGACCGGCTTTTAAGTTAGCGATTATCGCGGTAATAGTCGTGTTATTAGGATACGATGCCGCCAAATTTTCAAACTGTGCTAAAGCTCCGGCAGTATTACCCAGTTTTGCTTCAGCTAAACCAAGAAAATATTGCGCGTTAGCGTAATTAGGCACGAGATTCACTGCTTGCTGAAAAGCAACAGTGGCGTTAGCCCAGTCTTTTGTATCATAATAGAGAAGACCGAGATTGAAACGCAAACCGGCGGAATTAGGCGAGGTTAGCGCTGCGGCTTGTAAAGATTTAATAGCACTTGCAGTATCACCTTGACTACTTTGAATTTGAGCAAGCAAGAAGATGGCGTTCGTATAATCACTCTTTAAAGCTATAGCTTGACTGACATCAATGGTGGCCGTGGCCATATTACCAGCGGTAATATCGAGCTGGGCTAAAGCTAGAGGAACTGATGGGTCAGTGGGGTCAAGCTTTTCGGCTTGTAGAAAATCGACGCGAGCGGTGGTGTAGGCGCCGGCGGCGTTAAGCGGCACGACTGATCCAGCGACTTGAGCAAGAGCTAGCCAGTTTTGATAATCGGTTGGATCAATATTTTTTGCTGTTGCAGCAGCCGCTTGTGCTTCAGAAAGTAATCCTTGGAATTGACTCGCCATAGCACTTTGAGCCTGAGTTGTTGTGGCTAAAATCTGCTGCATTTTTGCCACATCAAGCTGAGCGAGCGTTCGATAATACATAGGATCAGGATTAAACTGAATCGCCCGAATCAAGTTGTCGCGGACAGCTGCGATGTCGTTATTATTCGTAGCGGTTTGAGCAATAGCGACAGCTGTATTGAAGTAGATAACAGAAACAAAACGGCGAGTTAGACTGTACATCGACACCAAGCCCACGAGCAATAAAACCACAAAAACCATAACCGAAACAAAACTGGCTTTAGAGTTTTTAGTGAAATCAAATTCCCAGGTGCGCACCAGTGCCGTTTCGGCGATCGAACCAAGAAAAATACCGGTAAAAAAGAATGTGAGTACTAGAAGAGCAATCGACGGCACGTAAATAATGCTAAAAATCCAAAAATAGAGAGCGATGATGAAACTTGAAACCGTCACGTACTCAGCAAACACATTTTCTTTTCGAGCGAAAAGTGATCGGAAACCAAACCAAAGAAACAAAGCAAAGAAACCAACCCAGAGCAGAAAACCAATTGGTCCAGTGGTTATAAAGAAGGTCGGAATCAACCCAACTCCGTAATTAAAGACGATAGTCCAAAAGGGCGTCGTGTTAATACTGACTGGTCGAGCGAGCAGCCATTCAGAAGAAAAACGATTGGGCCCCGTGCCAAATATTGGACTGGTATGCATTGTCGCCGCGGCGACAGCCACCGTGCTTGATAACGAAGGCCTGACTTCAGTCGAAGCAACAGAGAAATGATCAAGAAAGTGCATATTGAAAGGCGCATTGGCCAGTGTGATATAGACATTGCTCTTGACCAAAATAAAGATAACGGAAACGATAAAAATAGCGAGTGACGCCCACGGCAAACGGCGATTGCGAGCAATTCCGCTATTCAGCGTTTGACTATCGTTTGTGGTGACCTCAGTATCGGTGTACTCTGATTTTTTGAAAGAAAAATTATAAACAAAGAAGACAACTGCCGAAGCCGCTAAAACGTACCAAACCATCGAGAAATCAACGACTGACAAAAGGAAAAGAGCTAAAATCATCAGGATCGTAAACAGGTATTTGTATTTTGCCTCCAACGCTAAAAGCTCAAGCGTGATGAAAGCAAAGAGGGCGACACCACCAAAATAGATACCGAGATCATTCCAACCGCCAACAATACTTGATGCTGTCGACGTAAAAACGCCAAACGACAGCGCGTTCGGGAAAAATAGCCTGATAAATTGGAAAATGGCGACAAGAATAAACGAAACAAAAAATGCCAAATACGCGTAAGCACTTTGACGAGTGCTTCTGAAGAGAACTGAGACTAAGTAACAAAGAACAAAGAGTGCGGCGATGAAAGCAAAAGTGCCAACTTCATAAGCACTACCCACCAAGGAAAGTGAACGATTAGGCGAGAAGAGCGTGGTGATTAAAAACCATGCTGGAATGGCCAAGAAAAAAAGATATAGCCATGAGCGAGGCAATGCGAGTCTGCCATCCTTAAGACGTGCCACGATCCAAGCGGCAGCGGCGACAATCACTACCAAGAAAAAGAGATATGCTTTCGCCGATTGAAGCGGCACAATAGCCGAGGGAATGAAAAAAATCGGCACCAAAAGGAAACCAGTAAGAAATGTCCAAAAAGAAACTTTATCTGCTTTGTTTTCGCCAGCACCAGCCGAATCGGCGCTTCGATTCTTTACAAAAGGCGACTGCGTGACATTTTGCTCCAAATCTTCGTTCATATAATTTTTCTTTTTTAAGTCGTCAATAATAACCTATCTATTGTAACGCTCCTACCTCAGAGTGGCAATAGGAAAAACCGAGCCTTTAGGGCTCGGTTTTTCTTGATGTTGCTGTTCATCTGTAAGCCGAATTCTGTCTATCCAATACCCCCTTACAAAAAAGTGGTACTGGGCGAGATTCGTATTTATCTTGTCCGACGATTACTCGCCGGATCTATGCGACTCGCCACAGTTATTTTTTGAACGCGTCGGCATTCTGAAATAACTGCGGCCCGGTCTTGCACCAAAGTAAGGATTTAGCCGTTTCAATTTGGCATTACTACCAAAATCATCCTATACCACTTTTGTTTTGCAAAAGTGAATGGGAGCCATTAGCTTTCACTGCTGGCGTCTCTGTTCGCACCTCGCGCGTTACCGCGGACGGGCGTTACCCGCTACCTGCTCCCCGAGCCATTTTCGCTTTTGCAAAAATGATTCAAGGTAGTGTTCGGACTTTCCTCATCCCACGCCACTTTCACTTATGGAAAAGTGGTACGAGACGCACGAATCCAATGAACAGCAAAAACTATTATACCACAAATACTACCTAAATCAAATTTTCTTTGAAAAGTTTTACTAAAATGTCTGGCTTGGCAGCACCGCGCGTAGCCTTCATCCCCTGCCCTATTAAAAATTGCATAGCAGCGGCCTTGCCAGCTTTATAATCAGCGACAACAGCGGGGTTTTTATTTAAAATTTCATGTACTATTTTTTTAAGCTCTTCTTCATCGGTTTTCTGAATAAGACCTTTTTCTTCAGCAATTTTCATCGGATCTGTCGCAGTATCATCGGAGAACATAACCGCGAGAATATCTTTAGCTGCTCGCGAACCAATCGTATTCTCAGCAAGCATTGTAATGAGGGCGGCAAACGCTCCGGCAGTAATAGGTCGCTCACGCCAGCGCGTCGGCTCTTTTTTAGCTAAACCAAGCACATCAGAAGAAAGATAGTTGGAAGCAAGTTTGATGCGCCGCGCATCACCTCCAAAATGAGCAATCAACTTCTCAAAATAATCTCCCCATTCCGGCTGAGTCACGAACACTTCAGCTTCTCCGGCAGTTAAACCGAAATCTCGCGAATAGCGATCACGTCGACCTTGCGGCAATTCACCAATTTCTTTTTCCAAGTTCGCCCGAGAGAATTCCGGAATCTGACGTATCCACAGTTTAGGTAAATCAGGGTCGGGAAAATAGCGGTAGTCGTGTGAATCTTCTTTCTGCCGCTGACTCACTGTGGTTTCCGCCGTTTCATTCCAGCCGCGAGTTTCTTGCGCAACTCGTTCGCCGTTTTCCAAAATTTTTTGCTGACGCGCCAGCTCATAGGTAATCGCCCGCTCTACCGCACGAAACGAATTAAGATTTTTTACTTCAACTTTCGTACCTAGTTTTTTCGGATCAGCACTTATGGAAATATTCGCTTCAACACGCATTTCCCCTTTTTCCATATTAGCATCGGCGACGCCAAGGTAGCGCAGCAAAAGCTGCAGCTCCTTAGCAAAACGCACCGCTTGCTCGGCATTCGTCACAACCGGCTCCGTCACTAATTCCATAAGAGGCACGCCAGCTCGGTTGAAATCAATCAAACTAGCGTCCCCAGTGTGAGTATTTTTACCCGTGTCTTCTTCCACGTGAATGCGAGTAAGCGCCACGCCCGAGAGCTCTCCGCCAGAAACAAGTGGATATTTATATTGGGAAATTTGGTAGCCTTTGGGAATATCTGGATAAAAATAATTTTTACGATCAAATTCGGTAAAATCAGCCAACTCGCCGCCGACAGCGATACCAACTTTTAGAACATGCTTGACTGCTTCTTTATTGACGACCGGCAACGTTCCGGGGTGACCCACGCAAATCGGGCAAATGTTGACATTAGGCTGTTCCTCGCCGGAAACGTTTGGAGAGTCACAGAACATTTTCGTCCGCGTCTTTAATTCAACGTGAATTTCCAAACCAATAGTGGGCGTATACGTTTTCATAATGACTGAGCATAGCAAAAATCAGCCCTAAAGACTATGGCAAATCAAAACTACGCGTAATTAGGACGCTCTTCAGAAATACCCGCTTTATGATTAGAAAGCCTGGCCAGCGCGTAGAGAATACTTGAAAGCCGATTAAGAAACGCTAAAGTCGCCGGCTGAATTTTTATCGCTCCTTCTTCCGCCACACTAACAACGCGACGCTCGGCCCGCCGAGCAATCGTTCGCGAAACATCAAAAAGAGCTGCCAACTCTGTTCCGCCGGAAATGAAAAAATTCTTGATCGGCGGCAATTCCTGTTCACACGCGACAATAATTACTTCGAGTTCTTTAGCTTTTGTTTCTGGAACATCCATCGGATATCCAGCTACCTGAGCTTGGACCATGAAGAGCGTCTGCTGTAATGCGTGAACGATATCGGAAAATTTTTTTCCGGAAATTTCAAAACTGCTCGCTTTTGGTTGCACTTTCACCAATCCCAAAAAAGAATTAATTTCATCCAACGAACCGAGCGCCTCGGCGATGGCCGAGCTCTTTGACACTCGTTGATCGCAACCGTAGGTCTTGGTTGTCCCGTTATCTCCTTTTCCAGTAAAAAGCGCCATAGTAGGTATGACAAAGGTGTTAGTTATTTATGACAACTTTTTAGCAAACGAAAAACTCATGTATGAAAGGTAGGCGGCAATCACAACACCAAACCACGACAACCAAAGCGGCACATCCCAACCAAAAATATCTAAAATAACAGCGCCGGTAAAAAGACGGGCAAGATGCAAAAGCGTGACTAACGCGAAGATGACACCGGCAATCGTCAGATAGGTGCGTTCGCGGAACGCGGGAATTTTGCCGACATTCCAGCCATAGTGGATAAGAATAAGGATAAGCGCAGCGTCAAAGAGTAGCCCTGGAGCGATAACTTGCGACGTCAGCGTAACGCCTAAAAAATGAATAGGTAACAGCCCTTGCGCAGCCATCCACCACAGCGACAGAAAATCCCCGAGCACCAAACCAGCTAGAAACTTGGCACTATCCCGTAAAACACGATGCTTCATAATGTAGTAAGATTATACTGATAAGAATGTGACCTTTGGATAGTATACAATATTCATATGAGAAAACTCGAATTAGGAAAGAAACATAAACGCGGTAAGCGGACGTTCTTTTTCATTTTTATCCAAAAATGTTGGCTACTAGCACTTATTGGTCTGGGATTTTTTTATCTTGCTGGATCAATCTATTGGGGCAATCTACGCCAACCTACCACGCAGCTTCTTGCCGCACACCCTAATTGGTATGTAAGTGTCGGAATGTTGGCCGAGTGGTTTTTATTGGTTGGCATTTCATTTTTCATCGTCGGCTATTTGCGAGCCAGCGTGCTCTATCGAGCCTATAAATTCTACCTAGATGAATACGCCGTGCACTTACGGCATGGTCTTTTTTACATCCGAGAAACCACTATCCCCTATCACCAAATCAGCAACGTGCACATTGGTCGACCCTATCATTACCTCTTGCTTGGTTTGGCTCAACTTGATATCGTCACCGCTGCCGACAGAAGCGACGACCGACTAGAACGATCGTCTAAAAAATTTCTTATGCCCATTATTGACATCTCACTTGCTCGAATACTCTCCCATCAACTTCTAGAAAGCGCCGCTGAAAGCCGCCGCTATGGCCACCTCGTCACCAACGAAAATGATGACGATTCTGATGATGAGGATGACGATGAATATACTGAGGAAGATGATACCGCGCCAGAGGAGGAAGATACGTTAGAATGAACGTAATAATTTTACCGCAGCATCTTTGAATGCCTTCACTGAATCGTCATCAATCACTGAGACAGTGAAAACGTGATTAGTGTGTTTCCGCGCCCAAGCGATTGCCGCTGAAATTTTTTCCGGCGATGTAAGGTCGGTTTTAGTCAACACAATAACCTCCTGCTTTTTAGCTAATGTCGGATCAAACGTAGAAAGCTCGTTGCGAACAGTCTGATACGCCTGCTCACCATTATCGTCTTCCAATGAAATACAGTGGAATAGAACCCGCGTCCGGCGGATATGACGCAGAAATTTAACACCGAGACCCTTGCCGCCGGACGCTCCCTCAATAAGACCGGGAATATCGGCAAGCACAAATTCCTCCATCATTCCCAACGATGGATCAAGTGTTGTAAACGCATACGCGCCGACTTTAGAACGAGCATTAGTAAGCGCATTTAAAAGACTCGATTTGCCGGCATTCGGCAAGCCAATCAAACCCACGTCAGCAACCAGCTCAAGCTCAATAAGAAAATCAGCCGACTCACCTTCTTTTCCTGGCGTCCATTCTTGCGGCGTCGTGTTTGTTGAAGCTTTAAAATGTTCATTACCAAGGCCGCCGCGACCACCAGCCAAGAGCAGAATCTTCTGGTCTTCCTCCGTTAGAAAAAGTTTTTTATTGAAAGGATTGGTTTCAGTCGCGGAGCCGCCGGTTTGTTCTGCTGAAATATTAGTGATGATTGAACCAACCGGTAGCTCAATCACGACATCAACACCATCAGCACCATGACGCGATTCTCGTTGGCCGTTTTCGCCTCGGCTAGCGGCAAATTCTTTGACATGACGATAGCTCGCTAAGCGGTGAATATCTCGGACGGCGACGGCAAACACACTGCCGCCGCGGCCGCCATTGCCACCCGATGCGCCGGAAAATTCCTTGCCTTTTTCGTGGCGCCACCGCACCACGCCATCCCCGCCATCGCCAGCGCGGGCATGAATAGTAATTTCATCGATAAAGGCCATTATGGTTGTTTAATAACAAGCGGATAGAGTTCTAGAAGCGCGAAAAACAACGCCATCATAAGCGGGCCGATAATAAAACCAATCGGTCCGAAAACGACAATGCCGCCAATGACTCCAAGCAAAATCATAAACGGATGAACAGCGATACCACCGCGCTTCAGAACATGCGGTGAGAGAATATTATCAATCAAACTAACCGCGAGAATATACCAAATCGTGAGCAAGATGCCCTGTATGATGTGACCAGTAAAAAAGGTGAAAAGAATAAGCGGCACCATAATAATGCCAGTGCCAACACCAGGAAGGAAACTAGTGATGCCGATCATAATGCCCCAGATAATCGGCGATGAATAGCCAGCGATGAGAACCGCCACAGATCCTTGAACAGCTTGGAGTATCGCCACAATAAGCGATCCTTTAATGACCGAGCTAATGGCCGAGCTTAAGGTGGCGATAATCCGTCGGTCATATTCATCGGGCAACGGGCTGATTTTCAAGTATTGATCTCGAAGTAGATGACCATCGCGCAAAATATAGAAGAGTGAAATAACCATAATCAATATCTCAAAAGCAATACGCAAGAATTCGGTAAAAAAACTATTAAGCTGCGACACAACCCACTGGAGACCTTGCTGAATATAGTCGGAGGCGTTTAAGGTAATTTGCGGAGCAATGTGACTGCGCAAATACGACTGAAGGTTGGCAACACCTTGGTTAAACCAAGCTTCTCCATGGCCACCAGTGCTCACTGACGTATAGAGCGACCATGCTTCATTAAAAAGCGCTTGGCCAATAAAAACAAGTGGAATAAGGACAACAATTAAAATTATGATGACTGAAATAATCGCGGCAAGCGTCTCGTGATTTTTAAAGCGATTGTTAAAATATTGATAGAGCGGTCGAAATATAAGCGCAAGGGCGAAAGCTAAGATAATCGGTGACAAAAATGACTGAATGATTATAAAAATCGTAACAAGCACCGCGATAAAGACGGCGAGAAAAAAAAGATTTTGGTACCGGCTATATATATCAGACATAGTGTTAGTATACCACGGCAATCATTTGAAAAAATCAACACTAATGTGATGCACCTCATGGATGAAAGCCAACTCTTGCACACGACGAGGATACGGGATATCGACCTGATAACTTTTAGCAACCGTGCCTCCTTTTATCAAAAAAATCGTTTCGGCCAAAGCCACCGCTTCTTCAACAAGATGAGAAACCATCACTATCGTCGT
>VFSW01004500.1_pt1 | contig 20775 bp, 17 predicted proteins | sample 5358111 | NCBI WGS metagenome assembly VFSW01 (sample SAMN11554181, study PRJNA540505) | mine drainage metagenome | isolation source: sediment from site ElyBrook_90M | place: USA: Ely Copper Mine, Vershire, VT | collected 2017
CGCGGTCCACCGCGCGCGTGACGGCGCGGCCCGCCCCTCCGCCCCCCGGCGCGTCCGCGCGGGGGCGCGCGGGCCCCCCCGCGCGGGGCGCGACGAAGAGGCTCACGGCGTCGAGGCGGCGGCGGATCTCGGCGACGCACGTCAGCGGGGCGAGCAAACGGCGGCGGAGCAGACGGGCGCCTGGGGCGGTCTTCGTCGCGTCGACGTGCTCGAGGAGCGAGCCGCGCGCGCCGCCGTCCACCGCGCGCGCGAGCTCGAGGTGCGACTGCGTCGCCTCGTCGAGCAAGAGCGAGTCCCCCATCACGGTCTGCGCGAGACGCGCGATGGGGAGCGGCCGCCCCCCCTCGCAAGCCTTCGCGGTCGCGAGACACCGCGCTGCGGCCCGGCGCGCGACCTCCGGCGGGCACGACGCCCGCGCCTCCCCCGCCCCGAGCTGCGCGTCGAGCACCCCGTCCGCGTCCTCGATCGCCTCACCGGCGACCCGCACGACCGTCCGCCCGCGCGCCTCCGCCAGCGCTCTCGCGACGCCCTCGGCCCACGGCCCCGCGAGCAGCTCGCGAGGCCCCAGGCGCACGAGCTCCGCCAGCGCCGCCGCCTCGTCCGCGGCCTCGCACGCCGTGAACTCGCCCGTCGACAGATCGAGCGCCGCGACGCCGAACGTGCTCCCCGGGGCTCGATCCCGCTCCACCGCTGCGAGGTAGTGATTCTCCCGCGCTTCGAGCCCGGCGTCGTCGTACGCGATTCCAGGCGTCGCCACGCGCACCACCTCGCGCGGCACGATCCCCTTGACCTTCGACGGGTCCGCCATCTGCTCGCAGATCGCGACCTTGAAGCCCTGCTCGAGGAGGCGCTGGACGTACGAGCTTGCCGCGTGGTGCGGGACGCCGGCCATCGGGATTTCGTCGGCGGCGCCCTTGTTGCGCGCCGTCAGCGTGAGATCGAGGGCGCGGGCTGCCGTGACCGCGTCTTCGAAGAAGAGCTCGTAGAAGTCCCCCATCCGGAAGAAGAGGAGCGCGTCCGGATGGGCCGTTTTCGCCGCCTGGTACTGGCGCATCACCGGCGTCTGCGACGGCCCGTCCCCGGCTCCGCCGCGGCCAGACCTGGGGGCCTTCGATGCTGCCATCGGGAGGCTCAGAAATACGGCGTGTGCGCGAAGGCCAACGTGTTGAGGTCAAACACGACGAGGCCCTGCTGCTGGCCGTCGACGACGGCGAGCTGCTGGAGCGAGGAGATGAAGAGCATCGACTGCGGCGAAACGGGGACGTTCGTGCCCTGGGTCAGCGACATCGTGAGGGGCGCGAAGCTGCCCCGGATCGAAAACCTCCAGGAGTCGTCGCGCGCCGTCGTGGTGTGGTCGACGTTGGACGCGGGGGCGCCGCAGCCGCTCCACGTGACGTAGGAGAACATGGGGTTGCGCAGGGCGAGCACGCTGTCCCGCCCCGGCGCCAGCAAGCCATTCGCCTGGCAATTCGGGAACGTCGCCCACGGAAGGTCGAACGATCGCGCATTGGCGAGCGCCAGGCGCGGGTCGCACGAGAGGACGCACGCGCCGGTCGACGGGTCGGTCTCCACGTGGTGAAGCAGCCCCAGGCTGCTCCCGTTCGCCACCCACTCGCCCCCCGCGCGGACCGCGAAGCCCGCCTGGCTATGAAAACAGCACTGGGCGAAGCGCATGGACGCCGCGTTGCCGGGGTCGGGGCCGACGATGATCCGGTTGGTGGTCTGCTCGGAGACGGTGTTGCCGCACCAGTCCTTCGCCGGCCAGTAGAAGCGGCCTAGGACAAGATGATCGTCGTAGGCCTCCAGGATGGGGAAATCCCGCGCGTAGACGATGTTGACGTTGTACCCCAGGTCGCCGTAGCTCTGGCCGTTCACGCCTTCCGCCACGTAGGACGTTCCGAAGACCCGGTCGCACGCGTTGTAGCGGTTCTGCCCGATGTTCGGGTCCGTGTCGTTGGCGAGCGGGCCGTCCCAGCAGGCGTTGTCGGGCGCCCCGTCCGGCGTCTTCGTGGGCTGGGTCCAGTATTGGTCGAAGCTCGGAAGGAGATCGTCGGTGATCTGGATGTAGTCCCCCGTCCAGTTCTTGAGCGACAGGTCCGCCGGCAGATTCGGGTCCGTCGTGCAACCCGACTGCCCCGGCGGGTCCTGGGGAGGAGGGACGCTCAGCGCCGTCGAGCCGAGCGCCGCGATCACCGCCCCGGCCCGCTGCTGCCCGACGCGCCAGTCCTCGATGCCCCGCTCGCAGAGCTGCGAGTTCGGCGCCGCCAGCGTCATCGTCCGGTAGCCGTCGTCGCTCGACAGCGCGCCGTTGATGCCCGACACCGAGCCCAGCGCGCCTTCGTAGGTCACCGTCCAGTCTTGGTCGACGTGCGCGGTCGGATCGTCGAGCGAGACGCGCACCGACGCGCCGAGGTTGTCCGTCTCGGCCTGCGCGGGAACGAGCTCGCTGTTGTTCCCCGATTCGACCGGCGCCGTGGGGGTGGTCGGGATCCGCACGCCCGGGTTGGGCTCCGTGGGGTTGCTCACGAACGCCGGGTCGAACCAACCAGTCGGGAGCGCCGTGGCGAGGATCAGCGGCGACGCCGCGCCGAGCGGCACCGCAGAGTTGTTCAGGTTGACGAGCTGCGGAGCGCTGAGGACGGCCGGGAGGTGCGACCCGAAGGCCGGGTCGTTCTCGAGGAGGAAGCTCGATCGCACGCGGTTCGGCGCCGAGACGGGGAAGAACGCCTCTTCGGTGACCGCGGGGCTCTCGCTGATGAGCGAGTTGTACGTGAGGGGCGCGTGGTACGGGTCGAGGTCGGTCGAGCTCAGCGCGGCAGGCTCCGGGACGTCGAGCGCGCCCGTCTGTCCAAAGAAAGAGGCGGGCTGGGTCCCCATCGCCGTCGTGGTATACGTCTGATTCCCAAGGTGGTCGATCGCGAGCATCGTCGCCATCGGGTCGGGCCGGCGGCACGGCGCGTCCCAGTCGTCGACGTCGATGACCACGATGTTGCCGTTGGAGAGCGTCGCGAAGCCGAACACGCCGCGGAGGCGCATCGGCAAAAAGGCCGCCGTGCCGTTCGTCTGGATGAGCGACGCCTGGTCGGCGCGGTAATACGCGCCGTTGTCGAGGAAGAGGCCCGCGTCCGGGTGCGCGTACGGGTTCGGGTTGCAGAGCAGCCCCGTGCTCTGGATCATCGGGTTCGATGCATTCGTCTGGTCCGCAAGGGACCAGTCGTGCATGGCGAAGGCGAGGGTCGCGACCGGCGCGGTGAAGGTGATGCGGTCGGGATCCGCGAGTGGGTTGAGCTCGGCGTGCGGCCGGACCATCGGCATGTGCGGAGAGGCGACGGGGTCGGTCACGTCGTAGACGATGAGCGAGCCCGTGCCGCGGTCGACGGCGTAGAGGTACCGTTTGAAGTCGCGCGTGACGGGGCTGACGGCGAGCTGCCCCACGGTGACCGCCCGCTGCGGGTTCACGAGGCTCGTCGCGAGCAGCGGCTGGAGCTCTTTCGGCGCCGTCGGGTCGCTCAAGTCGACGACGTGGATGAGCGGGAGCATCGAGTCGGCGACGTAGACGATCGGCCGATCGTCGCGCGTCGCCATATAGAGCGGCGCGGGCTCGGCGCCGATCGTCACCGCCAGCGGGATGCCTCCGTCCCCGGACGCCGGCTCCCCGGCTCCTCCCGCGCTCCCGCTCCCGCTGCACGAAGGGCCGAGCGGCGGCACGTCCCCGTCGATGTCCACCCCGCCGTCGACGTACGGCACGCCGTCGGGCCACGTCGGACCGGGGGTCCACGCTTGCGGCGTCGCCCCCGAGAGGTTCGTGTAGCCGAGGATGCGGCACGCGGACAGCGTCCCGTGCGGCTCGCCCACGAGCGCAGAAATGTCGATCGCCGCGACCTTCGGCGCGAGCCCGGCGAACTCGCGCAGCATCGCGACGAGGACGAACCCGCTCGACCCGACGCTCGGCTCCACGACGAGCGCTTGCGGCGGCTGCGGCAATGCGCACGCGCTGAGATCCGTCAGCTTGAGGGGCGCCGGCGGGGGAGTCCCTTGCGAAGTCCCGAGGAGCCGCGTGTTGTCGATCCCATAGATGGCAGGCTTGCTCGGGTCTGCGCTCGAGACGAACGTGTACTTGCCGTCGGGCTCCGTCTTCACGTCCGTCGGAACGGGGCCCAGGGGGATGACGTTTACGCCCGGAGTCGACGGGCCCTCGTCGACGACGTCTCCCGCCGTCAGATCGACGACCGCGAGCTCGCCGCGCGTCACCTGCGTGACGACCGCGTAGAGGTGGTTGGGCAGCGGGCTGCCGGCGTCGGTGGTGTCGGGCACGTTGAAGCAGTTGTCCTGCGTGAGCGGCGTGATCTTGCTGGTGGGCAGGGGGCTGCCGTTCGCGTCGTTCACGTGGATGCAGACGACGTCGATCTTCTGGGCCTGCTCGAACGATCGCACGGCCACGTTGACGGGCGTCTGGTTGCACGACGCAGCAGCGACCGCGACGAGGGCGAGGACAGCAGGAGCGAGGAGCGCCAGCCAGAGGCGGCCCCTCCGCGAGCGCTGGGTCCTGTCCTTCATAGGCCGAGGGAAGTCATCTGGTTGCTGCCGATCGGAGGCGTCGGGTTGCCGACGGTGAAGACGACCTGCTCGAAGGTCGCCGAGCCCGCGAGCCCGCTGTTCGGAGGCGGCGTATCATCGAGGTCGAGGACCTGGACGTACGACTGGGTGAAGCTGGCGATGTACGCGTAGCGGTACGTGCGAAGCGAAACGTCCGTGTAGCGCGGGTCGGTCGGGACGACGGCGTTCGTGGCCACGTCGGTCATGTCGAAGGGGTCGAAGGCCATGGCGAAGGGGCCGACGCCGACGTCGACGACGTTCTCGACCACGTTGGCGTTCGGGTCATAGATGACGAGCTGGTTAGAGTCGAAGCAGACGACGAAGACGCGTACCTCGTACTTGCCGGCAATGACCACGGGCGCGATGTATACCCTCGACGGGCCGTTGGACACGGGGATGTTGCCGGTGAAGGTGAGGAGGTCGGGGTTGTAGTTGCCGTCGCCGCTGAGGGACGGGCCCCCCACAGTCGCCGTCGCGAGGACGTTGGCCGAGCGGTTCGCGAAGAAGACGCGCGCGGGGATCTCTCCGCACTGGAGCGGAGGTTTGCCGAGGGCCTTGCAGGCGAGCCTCTGGGTGGCGTCGATGGCGATCCCGCGCGAGTCGACCCCTCCGCCGGAGTTCGATGGGATGGTGTACCTGCTCTCGACCTGGATGTACGGCCGATGCAACGTGGAGCCGTCGTCGCTGTAGTAGCGGAGGAGATCCATCTCCGCGACGTCGCGGCTCGTCTGGAGGAAAGCTGGCTGAACGCAGACCTGCCCGGGCTTGCGAATCGGGCACTGGACGACGTCCGGATCGTGCGGGATGACGGCGATTCCGTTGCCGCCGTTGGCGACGCCGCCGGCGACGAACTGCATGGTCGGAGGAAAGCGCCCGTTCGGATCCGGGCAGACCCCGTCCAGCTCCGGGCAGACAGCTTCGACCTGCGGCCCGATGCCGGTCGTCAGCAGAGAAGACTGCGTGTTCGTCTGGCTGGTGACGACCATGACGGTGCCGTCCTCGGACTGCGCCAGGCCGAACGGCTCGCCGGGCATGGTGACGTTGCGCGTGTTGGCGGGCGAGAACGGGTCGTCGCCGGTCTCGTACATGCTGGCGCAGCGTCCCCCATTTGACCCCTGGCCGCAGTCGATCTGGAAGCGCTCGTCGTTCTTGGCATCCGCAATCGAGGCGGGAGCCGCCTCCGTGAGGCTGTCCGGGCCGACGTCGGCCCACGTCACTGTCGCGCTGCCGCGCACGGGGGCGAACAAGCGCGCCCCGTCCTTCGAGAGCTGGAGGTCGGTCGCGAAGGCACCCATGACGGCGGAAGACGTCTGGTACGCGGTCGAGTCCATCGGGGGGGCGCAGTTCGTGCCGAGCTGGAGGCCGATGATCGTGCCGTTGTTCGTCGCCAGAGGGGGCACCTGGTAGCAGAACGCGATCCCCCCGTCGCCCCCCGGCCATTGCAGCGTGCTCGGGTCGACGGGGGACGAGGAGAGTTCGCCCGGGCCGGGGTCCGCCGCGACGTTCGGAAACGGCAGCCCCTGGAGGGCGGCGTTCGTGAGGACCGCCGCGTCGCGGCGGATACGGTGTAGATCGTACGCTTGGAGCGTGCCGCCGCTCCACTGCAGGTCGAAGTCGGAGTTGACCGCGTACAAAACGTTGCCGCCCGCCGAGACAGCCAGCCCGGCGGGGAAATAAAACTCGTCCGTCGGCGGGTCCGTTCCGCCGCCCCCCGCGTAACAGCCCCCCGCCGCAACAGCGAAGACGGCAGCGCCGAGCCCGAGGCGCACCGCTCGCAACACAACCTTCATGGCGCAGCGAGCCTAGTAAGCGCCACCGGGAGTGTCGAGACGTGACGCTAGGCTGCGTCGTCGTCGTTCAGCAAGTCGATGATGACGACGCCGCGATCTCCGCCGGGCACGCTATCCTCGGGCGCCTGCGGCGCACGAGGCGCCGGCCGCTCGACGGGCAGCTCCAGACGCGGCTGCTCGTGCCGCGCACGCTCTTGCTCTTCTCGCCTGCGGATCTGCTCGATGATGAACGGAGGTAGCATCGTGGACCTCCTCGACCAAAGTTTCGACCGGCCTCCGGGCGAAGCCGGAGATCCGCCGTCCGTGACCCTCACGGCAAGATAAGCGCGCCGTGCCTGGAGAATCGAGCCAATAACGCGCAGACGCGCCAGTCGCGCCATAAAAAGAAAGTAGCAATGCGAATGCCACGGTCAAGAGCATGCAGCACGGACGCCAGCGTGCGGGGGCACGCCCGAGCGCGACGCGCGACGCTCCGCGTCCAAGACGTCCGCTCCGCCTGGTTTCGCACTCTTTCCTCGCCTATTTCTGCCTCACTTGCCTCGCTCGCCCTCGCGATGCTCTCGATGCTTTGCGTCGCGGCCTTTTGCCGGAACGCGCGGGCGGATGACCCGAAGTCTCGGGCGTTCGATCCGACGAGTGAGAACTGGGAAGGGCTCGCGGAGCTCGTCCGCCTCGCCGGCGAGGAGCTCGGGCCGCAGCGCGTCGTCGTCACGTCTGTCCTCCCGCTCGGTCAGCTCGAGCAAGACGATGCTCTCCTCCTCGTTCATCCCACACGCGCGCTCGACGTCGACGAGCTCGCGGCCTTCATGCGCGCGGGCGGTCGCGTCATCCTCCTCGACGACTACGGCACGGGCGACGAGCTCCTCTCGAGATTTCACGTCCTCCGCGTGCCGATGCCCGAACGACCGGCGCGGATGCTCCGCGGCAACCCGTCTTTTGCCATCGCCGAGCCGGCCAGCGATCACCCGGTCTTGGTGGGCTTGGCGGGGCTGGTCGGCCAGGCGGGCGGCGGCCTTCGCGACGCCCCGCCGGTGGTCACCAACCACGCGACCGGGCTCGAGCAGCCGGCGCTTCAGCGCCTGCTCGTCGTCCGCGGCGACGGAGAGCCCGACGTGACGCTGGCAGTCGCGGGAGTCGTCGGCCGAGGCCGATTCGTGGCCGTCGGCGACGCGTCGCTCCTCATCAACAGCATGCTGCGCTTCCCGGGGAACGGCACGCTCGCCGTCGGGCTCGTGCGATACGCGGCAGGCACCCTCTCGCCGAGCGAACGTCACGGCAAGCTGTATCTCTTGACCAACGATTTCGACACGACTGGCAGCTTCGGCGACGACTCGACGCTCGGGGGCGCCGTGGGGAACGCCCGGCGCGCCCTATCCGGAGCGCTCGAGACGCTCCAGCACGACGGAATGCCGGCACCCGCCATGCTGGTGCTCGCGGTGGTCGTCACATTGGGGCTCATCGCCTGGACGATGGCAAATGCGGGGAGAACCTACAGGCCCACGGTGCTCCGCTTCGTGCGGCCGATACCGGTCTCGATGCAAGGAGGCGCAGCGGGCCGCGCGGCGGCGCTCGGACGGCCAAACGGGCCGCGCGGAGAGGCCGTGCTGGAGATGAGGCGAGCGCTCGAGGAAGCACTCGCAGCCAGGATCTCGATCGAAGGAGGACCTCCGGCGGCGCGCCTGGTCGAGGGCGTGCGCCAATCGGGGCTGCTCGGGCCGGACGACCTCGAAGAGCTGCGCCGGCTATTGGGGGAGCTGCGGCAGATGGAGGCAGCGCTCGCACACGAGGCCCCACGGCGTGCCTGGAGGCTGACGCGCCGCGTACGGCTCCGCGAGATCACCGGCGTGTCCAAGCGCGTGCAGGGTCTTTTCCGTGCGCTCTCGAAAGGGGGAGACTCGGCTCCGAGCGGTCGTCGCGGTGCAGCGTAGGGTCCGTGATAGATTCCCACGGTCCCTCCGAGCACCGACGTGACCGCCGCCGCCAACACGAACGAGATCGCCGCCGCGCGCGAGCGCATCGACCACGTCCGCCACGAGGTGGCGCGCGTGTACATCGGGTCGCCGCGGTCGATCGACACGATGCTCGTGGCCCTCCTCGCCCGGGGGCACGCGCTGCTCGAGGGCGTTCCCGGGATCGCGAAGACGACGCTGGTGAAAGCGTTCGCCGCAGTCCTCGGCTGCAGCGCGCGCCGCATCCAGTTCACGCCCGATCTGCTGCCCGCCGACATCACCGGCACCTACGTCCTCTCGCCGCGCGAGGGCACGTTCGCCCTGCGGGCAGGCCCGATCTTCGCCAACGTGGTCCTCGCCGACGAGATCAACCGCGCGCCGGCCAAGACGCAGAGCGCGCTCCTCGAGGCAATGCAGGAGCGGCAGGTCACGATCGAGGGGGATCGCTACGAGCTGCCGCTTCCGTTCCTCGTCCTCGCGACGCAAAACCCGAGCGACCTGGAGGGGACGTACCCGCTGCCCGAGGCGCAGATCGACCGCTTCCTCGTGCGCGTCTCAATGGGCTATCCGGCGGCCCGCGAGGAGGCGCTGATGCTGAAGACGTACGGCGCCGACGCGCCGGTCGCCCGCCCGCTGCTCACGGCGCGCGACGTCATCGCGCTGCAGTCGATTGCCGCGAGCGTGTACGTCGAGGACGACCTGCTCGACTACGCCGTGTCACTCGCCGCCTTCACGCGCCAGCACCAGCGCGTGGCCCTCGGCGCCAGCCCGAGGGCGACGCTCGCGCTCGTCCAGGCGTCGAAGGCGCTCGCGCTTCTGGGAGGCCGCCCTTTCGTCGCCCCAGACGACATCCGCGCCGCCGCCCCCGCCGTCTTTGCGCACCGCCTCGTTCTCACCGGCGACGCCGAGGGAGAGCCGAAGGCGCGCGAGCGCATCGTCGAAGAGGCGCTCGCGAAGGTCAGCTACCGGCGGGGGATGCGAGCGGTGTGAGCGAGGAACGCACGTCCGGTGAGCCGTATTTCGAGGCTGCAGCGACTCCGGACACATGACAGCCAATCAAGGGCCCTTGACGCTCGTGGTCGCCTTCGCCACGCTCGCACCTCTGGGATGCGGGAGCGGAAGTTCCATCGTCGCGCCGCCCGTCGAGGCCGGCGGCGCCGACGGCGGGTCGCCGGCGCAAGATTCGGCGAGCGGGGGCCCGGAGAACCAGGATTCGGCGACGCCGGATTCCGATGCGCCGGAGACGGGCAGCGGTCCTGGCTTGGATTCCGGCATGCAGGGCGACACGTGGGTCATGGCGCGAGACGGCGGAGCCGCGCCACCCGACGCGGACGGCGGCCCGTCGGTCGCGGCGTTCGATTATGCGCCCTACTTCCCGACGTGGGTCTGGGGCGCTAGCGGCTACGCCTTCAGCGGACTTGCCGACCTTCAGAAGAAGTCGGCGCTGAACGAGGTCACGATCGCCTTCGTCCTGTCGAACGGCGGCTGCGATACGACGCAGGACATCGAGCAGAACGCGAGCGACGTGAAGGCTTTTCTCGCCCTGGGCGGGCACCTGAAAGCGTCCTTCGGCGGGGCGGACGGCAACTACGTGGAAAGCCAGTGCACGAGCGCAAGCGCCCTCGCCTCGGCCATCGAGGGCTTCGTCGACGCTACGGGGATCACCGACCTCGACTTCGACATCGAGCAGGGTCCGATGGAGACGGACGCGGTGAACGCGATGCGCGGACGTGCGCTCAAGATGGTGCAGGACGCGAGGGGGATCCGGGTGGCCTTCACGCTTCCAGCCAACCCGTCGCCGGGAGGAGGCCTCGATTCGAGCGGGATGTCCGTCGTGAGCAACGCCGTGTCCGCCGGGGTCGCCGTCTCACACGTGAATTTCATGACGATGGACTACGGAAACAGCTTCGCGGGGAGCCCCCTCGCCCCGATCGTCGAAGGGACGCTCGACGACGGGCACGGTCAGGTCATGAGCCTCATCCCCGGCGTCACGTCCGCGCAGGCGTGGCGGATCGTCGGCGTGATTCCGATGCTCGGGAAGAACGACGACGCCGAGGTATTCTCGCTCGCGGATGCGCAGAACGTGGCCGCGTTTGCCGCGCAGAACGGCGTGGGTCTCGTGTCTTTCTGGTCGATCGACCGCGACCAGCCCGGGACCAACTACAACGTATCGAGCACGGTCCAATCGAAGCCGTTCGAGTTCAACGCGATCTTCGAGGCGGCGCGCTGACGAAACGACGGGGTTCCCCCGCCTCAGCGCTCGCCGTAAGGCGTCGTCGGGAGGGTCTTCAGGTACGCCCAGAGCGCGTGCATCTCGGTGTCGTCTAGGTTCTTCCAGTTCTCGACGGGCATGAACGGGTCGAGCGCCTTGCCGCTCTTCCGCTGGCCGGTGCGCATCAGCCTCTCGAAGTCATCGAACGTCCAGCCCGCGAGGCCCGACGCATCGGGGGTGAGGTTCGCGGGCGCCGGGATCGAAGGCGGCGTTCCCGGAATGCGTCCGCCGCTCAGGTGCTCGCCGTGGCACCCTGTGCACTGGCGGACGAGAAACGATCCGTAGTTCGCGGACGGCTCGGGCGCCGGGCCGACCTGGATCTTCGCGTGGTCGATCCGCCGGGCGACGTCGAGCGTAATCTGATCGTTGCGGTCGAGCACCTTGCCGAGAGTCTTGATCACCGTCGTACGGTTCTCGCGCTCCACGCCGGGGATGGTCCGCACGTACGACACGATCGCGACCACGTCGGAGTCGGGAAGCCAGTTGATGTCCTGGGCGGGCATGAGCAGCACCGTGCGCCCGTCTTTCTTGATGCCGTGCTTGATGACGCGGGCGAGTTCCCCATCCGAGTAGGCCGCCCCGAGGTTGTCGCTCGTCAGGTTGGGGCCCGCGAGCGTCCCGATCGGGCCCATGGCGATCGACTCTCCGCCCCCGAGGTCGGCGCCGTGGCAATGCGCGGACGCGCAGGCGGCGATCGATTCCACGAGGTGCTTGCCGCGGGCGATGACGGCCGGATCGCTCGACCGCGTAACCGCCGGCAGAGGCACGTCGTAGACCTTCGCGACGCTCGCATCGAAGCGTGCGCACTCCCCCCACACGAACGCCGCGAACGCCACGGCTACGAGGGCCGCGGCTGCCGCGACCCCCTTCAAGATCTTCTTCACCATGCGAGCCCTCCCGGCGTCGCGGCGATGGTATCGAGCACACGAGGCCGCTGGAACCCCGAAAAGTGCCTCCGTGGTGGTGCTATGCCCCCCGCCCATGATCTACGACGCGATGGTTCAGATGAAGAAGATGCTCGTCCACCTCGACAAGTGGCTCGACGCCGCCACGGCGTTCGCTCAAAAGAAGTCCTTCGACGCGAACGTCCTTCTCACGTGCCGCCTTGCGCCCGATCAGTTCGCGCTCGTGCGCCAGGTGCAGTCGGCCTGCGACACCGCGAAGTTCGCCGCGGCCCGCCTCGTAGGCAAGGAGCCTCCGAAGCACCCGGACGACGAGCAGACGGTCGACGCCCTCCGCGCGCGCATCCGCTCGGTCGTCGCCTGGCTCGACGAGCTCACCTCGAAGGACTTCGAGGGCGCCGAGGTGCGCGTCGTCACGAACCAGCGCTGGGAGGGCAAGGTGATGCTCGGCAAGGACTACTTCCACGAGCACTCCATCCCGAACTTCTACTTTCACCTGACGCACGCCTACGCCATCCTCCGGCACAACGGCGTCGAGGTCGGAAAGAGGGACTACCTCGGCCCGCTCAGCCTGCGAGACGCGGCGAGGGAGTAGGGAGCGTCCAGGAGGGCGCTGGACGAGCGCAGGAGATTGCTGCGTGGACCCGCGAACGTCGAGCGCGGCCGCTACACCCTCATCCGAGGCCGCTACTCCTTGCTGGAACGCCCCTACCGGTTGCTGGACCACCGCTACCGGCTGCTGGGCCGGCGCTCCCGCTTCGTCGAGGACCGCAGCAAGCCGATGGCTGGCCGCTACGGCTTGAAGGAGCAGCCCAGACGCGACATGGGCATGTCCTACTGCCTGTAGGGCGACCGCTACAACTCGACGTGCCCATGCGACAGGCTGACGTCTGACCGCTACATCGGATTGGACGACCCTCCCGGCTCGAGCTCCGAAGGTCTGGCCGATTTCCGGCCAGACATGAGCGACTCGTGGCCGAGCGATGACGCTGCCATGACGCTGGGCTCGGTACCGTGGGCTCATGGGAAGTACGAACGTGGACGAGCGCCGCGACGAATCGAGGCTCGCTGCGTGGCCGAAGGTGATCCCCTTCGCGGCGGTGCACGTCGCGGCGGTCGCCGGCGTGGTCCTGCTAGGGTGGTCCTGGCGCGGCTTCGCCCTCGCGGTGGGCCTCTACTACGTGCGCATGTTCTTCGTGACGGCGGGTTACCACCGCTACTTTTCGCACCGGAGCTACCGCACCAGCCGCCCCATGCAGCTTCTCCTCGCGCTCGGAGCGATGTCGAGCTCGCAGAAGGGCGTCCTCTGGTGGGCGAGCCACCACCGGGGGCATCACAAGCACTCCGACCAGCCGGGCGATGTGCACTCTGCTCTGCGCGAGGGCTTCTTCTGGAGCCACGTCGGTTGGATCCTCTCGCGCAAGTACGAGCCGACCGACGACGCCCGGGTCAAGGATTTGTGCAAGTACCCGGAGCTCGTGTGGCTGAACGCGTGGTGGTTTCTGCCCCCGGTCGCCCTCGCCGCGGGCTTGTTCCTCGTCGGGGGCTGGTTCGCTCTCGTCTGGGGTTTCTTCGTCTCGACCACGCTCCTCTGGCACGGCACCTTCACCATCAACTCCCTCACGCACATGTTCGGCTCCCGCCGCTACGCGACGACGGACAACAGCCGGAACAGCGCCGTCCTGGCCGCCGTCACGATGGGGGAGGGCTGGCACAACAACCACCACTACTACCAGCGCTCGACGCGCCAGGGCTTCCTCTGGTGGGAGATCGACCCGACGTACATCCTTCTTCGCTCGATGGCAGCGCTCGGCCTCGTGTGGGATCTGCACGAACCGCCGGCGCACATCGTCGCCGGCAAGCATGGCATCGCCGGGGGCTCGCTCTTACCGCTCTGCCCGCAGGACGTGCGAAGCTGAAGGGAGGCGCCTCAGCTCGCAGGCATGGCGCGAGGGTGGCGCACGACCCAGGCAAGCGCGTCGAGGTCCGTCAGCAGCGCGACGACGCGCTCGTCTTCGCCCGTGACCGGAAGGGCCCGCGCGCGTTCGCGCACCATGCGGTCGACGGCGTGAGAGAGCGGAGCGGCTTCGTCGACGGGTGCGACGGCGTGCGCCATTCGCCGCGCGCATGCCGACCGGGTCGCGCGCAATACCTCCGCCGCGTAGACGATTCCCACGCTTCGCCCCTCGTCGTCCACGACGACCGCGATCCATTCGCCGTACTCGCGGAGGGCGCTCGCGACGACCTCCGCCGGGACGTCGCCTTGGACGCACAGGACGGCGTCTCCCACGGCCTCCCCGACGCAGGCATCGCTGCCGAGCCGCGCAGACATCGGGAGGACCCGCATGTCGTCCGCGTAGGGGGGGCTGCACGCGATCGCGTCTTGCCCCGGGCGGAGAAGGAACGGGCAGGTGAGGCACGTGGCGAGGTCGAACGAGCGGGCTCTCGCGGGGCAGAAGACCGTAGACATGACGCTTCGGTCACCGTGGCGATCGACGCGCCGCAGCTTTCGCACGCTCAAGAGCACGGCCTGCATCGTCACGGTAGGCATTGCACCCCCCTGCACGATTTTCGTGCGTGTTTTTCACGCGTGACGCATGCGTTCCGGGTCGAACGCGCTGCGCCTCCCTCTCCGGGAGAACCGTGCAGCGGACGTGCCGATCGTCCCGTGACACCCGCTGTTTTGTCCCGGACACCCGGCGGCACTGCCTTTCCTCGACGATCCTGCGTGCATGCGAGCGGGCACGAAGCTCGCTCAAGCGAGGGGGACGCATGCTCGCCACCGCCCTCAGCGCGTCGCTCCTCGGCCTCCAGGCGCACCTCGTGCGCGTCGAGGTCGAGGCCCTGCGGGGGCCGCCGTACTTCGAGCTCGTGGGCCTCGCCGAGGCTGCCGTGCGCGAGAGCCGCGTCCGGGTCAAGAGCGCGCTCGCGCAGGTTGGCGTCGACATCGCCGAGTGCCGATTGGTCGTCAATCTGGCCCCAGCCGACGTCAAGAAGACAGGCAGCGGGTTCGATCTGGCCATCGCCGTGGCGGCGCTGGGAGCCGTCGGCGTCGTGCCCCGCAAGGCCCTCGATGGGGTGCTCTTCGTTGGGGAGCTTTCGCTCGAGGGGACGGTGCAGCCGCTTCGGGGTGTCCTGCCGCAACTGCTCGGGGCGCGCGCCCGCGGCGTGCGAAAGGCCATCGTTCCGGCGGCGAACGCCGGAGAAGCGGCGCTCGTCACGGGGGTGGACGCGCGCGTGGTGGGTTCGCTGCGGGAGGTCGTCGACGCGCTCTCGGGCAAGAGCGAACTTCCGGAGGCGACGAGCGTCGTCGAGCCGTCGAAGCCGCCGCCGCTGACGCTCGAAGATCTGGCGGACGTGCGGGGGCAGGCGTCGGCGCGGCGCGCCCTCGAGATCGCGGCTGCGGGAAACCACAACCTTCTCATGATCGGCCCACCGGGCGCGGGCAAGACGATGCTCGCGCGCCGCCTGCCGGGGCTGTTGCCGCCGCTGTCGACGGAAGAGGCGCTCGACGTGACGGCGATCCACAGCATCGCGGGGCTCCTCAACGCATCGCGAGGCCTGTCGCGGGCGCGGCCCTTCCGCGCGCCGCACCACACCGTGAGCGAGGTCGGGCTCGTGGGCGGAGGAGACGGGCCGCGCCCAGGGGAAGTGAGCCTTGCGCACCATGGCGTACTTTTCCTCGACGAGCTCGCCGAGTTTCGCCGCGGAGCCCTGGAGGCCCTTCGGCAGCCCCTCGAAGACGGCGTCGTGACCATCTCTCGAGCGCACGCCAAGGCGATTTTCCCCGCACGATCGCTGCTCGTATGCGCGATGAATCCCTGTCCGTGCGGGTGGCTCGGCGACGGGAGCTCTCGCTGCGGCTGCTCGCCCGAGCGCGTCCGGGCATATCGCGCGAAGATGAGCGGCCCGCTGCTCGACCGCGTCGACGTCCACGTCTCGCTCCCGCCGGTGGAGGTCGCGGCATTGCACGGGCGAGCGAGCGGCGAGGCGAGCGCCGCGGTGCGCGCGCGCGTGGAGGCGGCCAGGCACGTGCAGCGCGAGAGGGTGCGCCGAGGAGAGGTCGGCGCGTCGACGAACGCCGCGCTGTCCCCTCGGGACGTCGAGCGGGTGGCGCCTCTCTGCGACGCATGCGCGGCGTTGCTCGCAGCGGCCGTACAGCGCCTGGCGCTGTCGGCGAGGGCTTACGGCAAGGTCGTGCGCGTCGCGCGTACGATCGCGGACTTGGCGGGGTCGCCCAACGTGCGGCCCGAGCACGTGGGCGAAGCGGTCGGCTTGCGCGTGCTCGATCGGGGCGTGCTCTCCGCCGCCGCATAGAAGACGCAGCGCGCGCCGCGCCCGGGCGACGCGCGCTGAAGGACGGCTCCGGGAACTGACGCATAGGAGATGACGGACATGCTCGATCAAATCGTGGAAAAGGTGCGCGCGCTGAAGGGCCTGATGAGCGCCGCCGAGAAGCAGTTCGGCAAGGGCGCCGTGATGACGCTGGGAGACGAGGAGGACCCCGAGCCCGTCGAGACGATCCCGACCGGGTCGCTCGCGCTCGATCTCGCGACGGGCATCGGCGGCTACCCGCGGGGGCGCGTCGTCGAGATCTACGGCCCGGAGTCGAGCGGGAAGACGACGCTCGCGCTCCACGCCATCGCCGAGGCGCAGAAGGGCGGCGGAGTGGCCGCGTTCATCGACGCCGAGCACGCGCTCGACGTGGCCTACGCGCGCGGGATCGGCGTCGAGACCGAGCGGCTGCTCATCTCGCAGCCGGACACGGGCGAACAGGCGCTCGACATCACCGAGATGCTCGTGCGAAGCGGCGCGGTCGACCTCGTGGTCATCGACTCCGTGGCGGCGCTCACGCCCAAGGCGGAGCTCGAAGGAGACATGGGCGACGCGCACATGGGCCTCCAGGCGCGCTTGATGAGCCAAGCCCTCCGAAAGCTGACGGCGGTGGCGTATCGGTCGAGCACGAGCCTGATGTTCTTGAACCAGCTGCGCCAGAAGATCGGCGTGACGTTCGGCTCCCCGGAGACGACGACCGGCGGCAACGCGCTCAAGTTCTACGCGTCGATGCGTTTCGACGTTCGCCGCATCGGGCAGGTGAAGATCGGCGACGAGCCGGTGGGCGGGAGGACGCGGGTGAAGATCGCCAAGAACAAGTGCGCGCCGCCGTTCACCGAGGCGGAGTTCGAGCTCCGCTGGGGCGTCGGGGTCGACCGGGTGGGCGAACTGCTCGACCTGGGTATCGCGAGAGGTCTCATCGACAAGGCAGGCAACCACCTGTCGTTCGCCGGTTCGCCGCTCGGCAACGGGCGCGAGCGATCGCGAGATACGCTCGCGGCGAGCGAGGATCTGCGGACGACGCTGAAACAGGCGATCGTAGCGGCCGGGCCCGTGCGCCCGGGACGGAGAGTCGAGTCAGCGGACGCGTAGTGCCGCGCGGCAGAGAAGGATTGTGCCCTTCTCCTCGAGAACCGAAGGGGTTAGAGCCCGCGGATCTACTTCAGCCAGGCCAAGAGCTTCTGGAGCTTCTCTTCCTTGGTGAGCTTGAGCGGAGCCTGCTTGTCTGTGGGTACTGAGGGGTCCAGGACGAGCTCTTCGTCGCCGACCGCCGCCACCATTGTACCCTTCCGCGCAACGATGTACTCGGCTTTCGCCCGATCGGGCGCCTCCTGGAGGATGACTTGCACCGCCTCCTCCCCGAGGTTCTTCACGGGCAAGCTCCCGGGCCGCAGCCTGAAAGCGCGGAACACCTCCTTGGCCCCTTCGACGTCGGTACGGACCATGGCGACGTCGCGCCATCGCTTCTCGTCGTTTTTGTAGTAGCCAACGGCGACGGGACCGATGCGGGCCAGGCCGAGGGCGTCCTTAGGGTAGTAAGCGATACCGAGCGGAAGCTGCCCGTCCACGGGCAGCGCCGCCGCACTGGCGGGGAGGTCGGTCGAGCCCGGGAGTCCGCCGCCGATCTCCTTGGCGATCGTCCCGGTGGCACGGTCGCTCGTGTGGGCGATCGCCAGCGCGCTCATCTTCGTGTCCTCGGTGACGAACGTGAGCTCGGCAAGGTAGAGACCTCGCCAGACGTACGCGTTGCTGCTGCTCTCCGCACCTGCGGCGCCGGCCTGAAGGGGCCTGACGCTCGCGCGGGCGGGGTCACCGTCGGCCACGACCCGCTTCGTGAACATCCCGTACGCCCCGTCGATCGTCTTGAAGCGCGACAGGTTGACCTCGACGCTGTTGGGCGCACCGGTCCCGTCGACGTAGCGGAGGACGACGACGCGGTCGAGGCCGAGCTTCTTGTAGACTTCGCAGTCGCCGTCGAACGCGGTGGTACACACCTCATCCATCGACAGCTTGCCCTTGTCGCCGTACGTCTTGGCCTCCGTCTGCGGGTCCACGCAGTAGCCGCCCGCGGAGCGCGGAATGAAGGGCGCGCTCACCGCGTCGACGTCGATGCCGCCGCCACCGGCGCAGACGTCGGTCTGCATCGCCGTGGAAGGAGGGGGCGGCGGGGGGGGCGAGCGGTCGTTTCTGGCGTCCTTGCTGCACGAGGGGAGGACGGCCCAGGCGACCGTGAGGGACATGACCGAGAGAAGCACGCGGCAAGAAGGCAAGCCACCGTCGAGGCGGGGGAAGGTGGCGGGGAAAAACCGGCGCGTCCTCCTTCGGAATTCGAGCATCACCGAGGCGTGTACCACGCGGTTGCCCCGGTCCGCACGTTTTGCAATGCGTGGAAATCGTTGCTGCATGGGCAGGCACCCTCCGTCCGCAAGTGCTCGCGAAGCCTGCGGAAAGAGGCATGTAGCGCGAGGGCATACGACTTGCTGTGCTGTCGTCGGTGGTCCAGCGAGCGTGGAAGGCGGGGGAGGCCAAGGCCGCCCGGCGTGTTGCCGGACAGCGCGGCTTCTCGCTCATCGAACTGATGGTCGTCGTCGTCATCATCTCGATCATCGCCGTCCTCGCCATCCCTTCGATGCAGGTCTCCCAGTACGACCGGCACGCCTACCAGGACGCGGGCGCCATAATGCAGCTCTTTCGCGAAGCGCGGACGCGGGCCGTCGCCCGTGGGGGGGCGGAGCTCGTCACGATGACGGCGAACGGGACGGCGGATCGCGGCACGTTCATGCTGTACGAGGCGGTGAGCGCGAACGCCGGCGGTCTCGGGCTGAACCGGACGCCCGTCTCGAGCTGCAAGTCGCCGACGAGCTGGGCTTCGCTCCTCTTTCCGAACGTCCTGCTCGTCGACGGCGTGAACCTCAACGGCTCGCAGGCCGAAACCGACGCCGACATCGAGACGGCGATGACGTTCTACAGCGACCCGGCGAACGGCGCGGCGACGACCTTCACGTCCGGCTACATCTGCTACACGCCGCTCGGCCTGTCGTACGCGAACCTTCCCGCCGGGGCGACGCCGGTGTTCGACGGACTGCTCCCGACGATCAGCCCCATCGTGCTCAGCGTGACGCGCCAGGGTGGCGGCAACACGCGAAGCGTCCTTCTGCCCCCCAACGGGATGGCGCGCCTCTTCTCTCACACGTGAGCACGAGAGAGACGACCATGAGAACCCGATTCGAGCGCCGCGAACGAGGCTACACCGCCGTCGAAGTGATGATGGCGATGACGGTCATGACCATCGGGGCCGCGGCGGTCATGAGCATGCACAAGACGAGCGTGACGGCGAACTACGACGCGCGCGAGACGGACGTGGCCAACGGGATCGCGCGCGCCTGGGTGGAGAGGCTCCATCGGGATGCCATGTCGTGGACTCTCCCTGGCGCGGTGAACCCGGCGGGAAACAACTTCACCAACGCCAAGCTGCTCGCGACCCACGTGAACGACACCTGGTATCTGCCCACGGACGAGATGGGCACGGCTCCCGAGACGATGAGCCCCGCCTTCGACATCCTCGGGCGGGATCTCGCCGATATCGCAAGCCCGTTGGTCGTCTTCTGCGTCAACGTGCGCCTGTCCTGGTTGGTCAACCAGGCGCTCCCTTCGGAGCCGGGCCTCATTCGCGCGGACGTGCGGGTGCTGTGGCCGCGCGCCATCACGACCACGCCCACCGGCTTCTGCAACGCTGGAACCGCATCCCAGGACAACCCCGATCAGGCGGTCCCGCCCGTCTACCACGCGATCTACTTGACGACGGCCATCAAGGAGAACGGCGAGTGAGGCGCGCGCGCCGCAATCGCGCCGTGAGCGCCGGCTTCACGCTCGTGGAGCTCACGGTGGCGCTCCTCGCGGGGCTCATCGTGGCGATGGGAATCGTCTCCTTGGCCAAGGCGTCGACGCAGACGTTCCACGAGGAGACCCGGGCCGCTGCCGCGGAGGCCACGCTGCGTACGGCCATGGATCGCCTCCGCGCGGATCTCGCCCGCGGCGGGTACATGAGCACGGGCAACATCATGGCCGACACGAACATCGCGAAACCGTTCGGGCAGGCCACGCCGCAGCTCCCCGCGAGCATGCCCGGGCTGAAGCGGCTCGCGTCGATTCACCTGTTCGAAGGGGGCTCCCTCGCCAACACCATCACCACGCTGTCCAACGCGCAGCCGACGCCGCTGGCTCCGGACGCCATCGAGATCGGCGGCAACATGACGTCGGCCGAGGAGTTCGAGGTGCAGCTCGTCGAGCCGCCGAACGGCAATTGCCAGCGGGTGCTCCTGTCGAGCGCGTCCCCTGCGATCTACCGGGCTGCGCCGAGCACGGACACGCAGCAGGCGGCGGACCTGCGGAACCTCTTCCAGCCGGTGCCGAGCGCCATGACGACGCAATTCATCGTGCGCATCGTCGACGACACCGGGCGCTCGCAGTTCGTGGCCACGTGCCCGGAGGCCAACGCCGCCGGGTTCGACCTGCCCACGGGCCTCCCGTACGTCGACATCGACGCGATCAACACGCCGATCTTGACCTCGCAGCAGACGGGGACCCTCGGGGGCATCAGCGGGTTTGCCTCCGGACGCGCGTTCGTCAATGCCGTGCAGATCGTCCGCTGGGAAATCGTCGGCTCCGCGGACGAGGCCAAAAACCAGGCGCAGTACGCCAATGCGCTCGACAGCCTCTCGACGGGCGGGACCGATCCCAACAAGTACGATCTCGTGCGGTCCTATCTGGACATCACGACCGGGCTGCCCATCCCGCAGACGACGGAGCTCGTCGCCGAGTACGCGGTCGACCTCGCCTTCGCGTTCTAGGGCGACGACCCCCACGTGGGGGGGGGGGGGGGGGGCGGGGCGGCCGGCGGGGGGGGGGGGGGCCGGCGCCGCCCCCGACAA
>VFSW01004501.1_pt1 | contig 20773 bp, 34 predicted proteins | sample 5358111 | NCBI WGS metagenome assembly VFSW01 (sample SAMN11554181, study PRJNA540505) | mine drainage metagenome | isolation source: sediment from site ElyBrook_90M | place: USA: Ely Copper Mine, Vershire, VT | collected 2017
TACCCGTCCCCGTACCCGTCCCCGGAAAAAATATTTGTCCAATCCGGAAGTGTACCTATGACCACGGTGCGGCCTCCCAAAGTTTTACGGCCTCTGGCGAAACCTCCACGACGGAGGTAACGCCGCGCAATTCCAGGTCAGCCGCCGGGCCGATCTTGCAGCCATGGCCAGGTCCGACCGTTGCCAGACCCATGAACCCGCGCAGATCGGCCGTCCAATAGATGCAGAGCCGGGCGCGTTTCAGGTTGATCGTTTCGCCGGACGTTTCTTCGGCGTATCCGAAGAAAACTCCTTTGTGCACGGTAGTTACCAGCACTGGCCTTGCCACTTTCTTTGCCACGTTCTTTTCTCCCTTAGTTTGGGTTTCGTTCACTCGCGGCCTGTCACCTAGGCTGTCCATCGTCCGAGCCGAAGCCCTTTAGGGCGTGGATGCGTTGGTCATGGGGCCATTGTCGGATTCACACCCGACGGATGTAAGATACTCTAAATGGAAGCCATTGTCAACATCAATCTTGACGAATCGTTACAAACCTGCGATACTGCATACAGCGGTGGAATACACAACACGCCCATTTCGTATTGAGTGGAGGCCGCCCGTGCCCGATACCGCCGTTATGGCAAGCAAAAAAAGGTCTGACGATCCGTCAACCGGCAGGCACAAGCCCCGGCGAATGGCCGCAATCAAGATCGGTCTGGCGCAGGCGCTTGAGCCGATCATCGACCGCAATTTCACGGACTTCACCACGGAGGTAAATCGCGCCGTCAAGGAATTGTGTGAACGGGAAGGCACGTTGCACTCGCGGACCGACTAATCCCACGTCAACCCAGCTGCCCGTGCCGCCGCGTCCTCTTCCTCCCTGTCCGCTCGCCCGGCTAGCACGCCCCGGCCGCACGTCAGCCCGCGACGTTTCGCCACGGCGGCGTTGAACGCTTCCACGTCTTCTGGTCGGAAGAAATTCCTTCCGCCAATGGGGGTGACGACGAGCCGGACGCCGTAGCAGCCGCCGCCTTTCTTGATCGCCCTGGTGCTGACGCGCAGGAGGGCGGCCAGTTCTTCGGTGCTCAGTAGGTCCGGCATGGTTCTTCCCCTGTTGGCCAGGGGGAAGTAAAACAAATGGGGGGGGGTGTCCGTAAGGTGTCTGTGTCTGTGTCCGTCCGCGCGGACACCCCTAACAAAAAGGAGAGAGAGAAATGGACGTGACGAAACTCAGTCCGGCACCGTGGTTTGCTTACGGGAAGCAGTTGTGTTCGGGCAACGTCTTGGCAGAGTTTGAATCTGAAACTGACGCGATAGCCGCGGCCCTGGCCCGCAACGCATTGGATGTGCTGCTACGGCGTGGCGATACCTTCCTGCTATGTCGTACCGATGACGGTAGGTGCTGGATGGTTGACGGGCCGAACGGGTGGATTACGGGGTCATGGTCGAACCCTTTCACCGCCCTGGTCGAAGCCGACAAGAAGTACGCCGCGAACGTCGAAGGGGCTCACGCATCCGGCAGGGAATAGGTGCCGTCCTCGGCCAGCTCGATTTCCCCGGCGTCGCGCATGGCCTTGATTTGCGAGCGGAACGAGCCGGAGAACTTCCGGCCGCACAGGTACAGCTGACGGACGCGAGCCGAGCTGACACCCAGCTCCCGGCCCGCCTCGGCCGTGGTGAGGTATGTGATGGTCATACGGCACGAGAATAGCTAATATCATGCCGTGAGATCGACTTAGTCGGACCCAGGAAGAGAGGGGAAGAATGAGCGAAGAGTGCAAACCAGACGTGTTGATTTCGGTGGCTCCCCTGAGCCTGCGCGACTACTTCGCCGCGGCGGCGCTCATGGGCCTGATCGCGCACGAAAGCGCGGAATGGGAGGCGGAAAGAACGGATTATGCTGCCGCAATGCGCGCCTACCAGATCGCCGACGCCATGCTCACGGTAAGGAACGAGTAGCGGTAGTGTCTCAGTTTGAACTACACCGCCGTTGTCTCAAATACGGATTTTTCTTGACTTGGCACGGATTTGCGAAAGGGATGGTCCTTTGGACCATCCCTTTCGGTGTTCTTATCTCGCGGTTCGTGGCTCAAGTCGATCTCCCGGCAGGGAGGCAAGAATGGCATCGACGGAAGCGTTGGGTTGGACGCGAACGCCCTTGGTCGGATCGCCCATCAACCGTCGCAGGTCTTCCGGACGAAAAGCGCCGGTCCGACGGTAATGCTCGATCATCTCCAAAAGCCACGCTGGCGGCGGCGTGCTTTCAAAAAGTTCGTGCAATGCTCGGACAATCTCATCTTGACTTGGTGCTGGCATCGGTCGCGCCCCCGTAAGAGATCGCGGCGTCTAGCCCCTTGTGGCAGACCCAGCGGAATGGACGGTCGGTGGTGATTACGGCAACCTCTACCGGACCACCGCACACCGGCGAGAGCTGGGAAAATTTCATCGCCTTGATGGTACTGTATACCGAGGAATATACCCAGTCAACCGCATCCCGCAGCGGCAGGATGCCTGGGAGGACCAATTGCCCCTGATTTACAAGATTCGACAGATCGCCGGGCGTGCCTACCCACCTTCCCGAAGTGAGGATCGCCGTATACAAGACGGGGTCAATGCCCACCAGCATCCTTCTGATGATGTTTGGCACACCCCAAAAGCTGGTTTCCCCGAACTGAAGCGGGCGAACGCCCGGACCGGCACCCAGCGGATCATACGTGACCTCCACGGCGGCGGGCGTCCTGTCGTGGAGCAGCGTTCCACCAAGGCAGAACCCGCCGGCCAAGTTCCCCAGCAGTCCGTCTCTCTCCTTTTGCTCGTCAGCCGTCAGAACCGGGCTGGCCACCAAATGCCGCAGGCGCAGAATCTGGGTAGCTTGCCTTGTCGTGTATTCCCGCCAAAAGAACTGCGCGAAGCGGTTTGCAACATCCTCAATAGTCGTGGTGGCGTGGTGCAAGTTCTGCTCAGCGAACTGCGCGATCAATGTGCGATGGCTCAATCCGACCAGGCCGCCCAAGCCCCACATGACGATGCCCAACGTGCTATCACGATAACCGATCTCGAATATCTTCTGTCCGTGATCGTAGTGCCTTGGCACTCCAAACGTGCTTGGAAACGTGGAGGTGCTGTCCGCGCCGAAAACGACGCCTTCGGTTGAAAGGTAACAAGCGGCGATTGTCATGGTGGTCCTTTCGACTGGACTTCCTGACCCAGGTTAGCGATAATGCCGGTATGCGTAAACGCTCAAGCAAAATGCCCCGTGACACGAATCAACTCGCCAAGCGCGTCGTGGATCTGGCGACGGGCGATGAAGCTGCGCCCGAGGCCGTGCCGGAGCCAGCGAAAAACCCCGCCGCCGTCGCACTCGGCAAGCTGGGCGGCGCGAAGGGCGGACCGGCCCGCGCCGCGAAGCTGAGCAAGAAACGCAAGAGCGAAATCGCACGGAAGGCGGCGTGGGCGCGGTGGGCGAAACGTTCCTAGCCTTCTTCGCCGACGAATTCGGTTTCACCGCTCTGGTCCGCACGGTTTGGGTTCTGTGCCCATTCGAGCAACGGGTTCTGCACTTGCTTTGGTAGCGCACGGTTGATCGCTTTGTAAAACACGCCCCATTCCTCGAAAGCCCGCATCAATGCTATCACGGCCGAAAGATGCTCCCTCAGTCGCGGGTGTCCGACATCCTCAGTCAGCCGCTGAAAGTATTTATGCTTTAGTCGCCCTTTGTCATCGCGCGGCGTGACTTTTTTCAATTCTTCCAAGACGAACGGAGCGAGCCGTTGGTAAACCAGATCGTTCGTCAGCCTGCCAGCCAGGATCGGACGCTTTTTGGAGATGCTGTTGTACTGCCAGCGTTTCAGCCGAAACATCTCCTTGTAGAAATCGTCAGGGAACATCTTCGCCCATTTAAGAAGTTCCTTGGAGATAAATTGCTCAAGGATTTCCTCAAGGGCGCGACGGGCACGGTCGTACTGAAAGCCGGTAGCCTCATCGACCAATGCAACGATACCGAGTCGGGCGAGACCCCGCGTTAGCAGTTCGCAAGCCTTGGCGACGTGCTTTTGCTGTCTTTTCAAAGCCCCGGCTTCGCGGGCGGCTAGATACGTCTCACAAACCATTGGTAGCGTTTTAGCTTCGTAACCGTAAGCCCGACCGCCCGTCGGCGTGCGGTAAAGTATCGGCGTCATCGACCTGCGCAACTCCTCACTAATAAACGGCTTAAGGTTCTCGGCAACCAAAAAAGGCGGCATTCCCTCGACCAGCTTGGAACTGCCTGTTCCGGCTGTCGCCTTTGCCGAACGCCCGATAGCCGTTAGGAATGTTTCCTGATTGAGAACCCGCCTCTGATCTTCAAGAACAGCACAATCAATAATCCGTTCTGCAATCGTAAACTTTCCACCATGCGTTGCTTTCGGCAGGTTCGCGCCCCAGCGGGCTTCAGCCGCTTGCCTAGCGATCTTTTCCCGCGCTCAAAGCGAAAGTGGCCGATCATCTGTGGACTTTGGAAGAGCTGGTGGGGCTGATCGAAGAAAATCAGAGGAATCGGGAAAATGATTCAAACTGAGACACTACCCGAGTAGCCCTACCATTGCCCAAGGGCCGTGGTAACATGAGCATTGAGGGCAGCGCGAACCTTACCGGCAACGGCAGCGGCCGTGAGCAATTCTGCCTAGTGAACGACCCGGTCTTACACGGCTGGCATGAGGCGTGGATAACCGATCTTGTGAGCAAGCATGAACCGAAAGAAGCCGGCCCCGGCGATAGTGGTGCAACAGCGGGTTGAGGAAGTCTTAGGCATCCGCCTGGCCGGCGCGGAGTTTTGGGACGTGCGCGAGTACGCGCGAGGGATGGAGAAACGGCCTGGGTCCGCGTGGCTTTTAGCGGCCGATGAACCGCCGCTGAGCGACGGGCAACTCTGGCGGTACATCGCCCGCGCCGACAAGCTGGCGATGGAAAGCACACGCTCTACCCGTAAAACCCGCGTCCGAAACCACATAGCCAAGCGTCGTTACCTTTACGCCAAGTCGGTTGCGTCCGGCGACTACGGAAAGGCGCTGGCGATACTGGACAGCGAGGCGAAGCTATTGGGATTGTTCCCCTCAGTGGACGCGGAGGCGAAGCGTATCATCGACCAGTTGACGGAGCGGATCAGTGGCCTCGAAAGACTTCAAAGCGAAGCTGGCCGATCTAATGGCCAGAATGGGCAGGCTGGAAACGGCCGGGCCAACGGACACGCCCCTGGGACGCTTACGGGCTGACCCGGCCCGGCTGCTCAGTGACGCCGGCCTTCAACCCGACGCCTGGCAACAAGAAGTCTTGCGTTCGGCCGAGCCGCGACTACTGCTCCTCTGCTCGCGCCAGGCCGGCAAGAGCTTGACGGCTTCCGCGATGGCATTGAAGACAGCGTTGCTTGAACCCGGATCGCTTGTCCTCTTGCTCTCCCCTACTCAGCGGCAAGCCGGTGAGCTGTTTAAGGACAAGGTGTTGAGACTGTACAACCGCCTGGGTCGCCCGGTCCCCAGCGCCCGGCCGCGGGACAACGCGACCATGTTGGAGCTGCAAAACGGCAGTCGCATCATCGCCCTGCCCGGTGAAGAGGAAACGATCCGGGGGTATTCGAGCGTGGCCCTGATCGTCATTGACGAGGCGAGCCGCGTTCCCGACGCCCTCTACTCCGCGGTGCGTCCCATGTTGGCGGTGAGCAAGGGCCAGCTGGTGGCCCTGTCCACTCCGTTCGGCCGGCGGGGATGGTTCTATGAGGAGTGGGAGGGCCAGTCGGCGTGGAAGCGAATTGCGATTGCGGCCACGGATTGCCCACGGATTACGCCTGAATTTCTGGCCGATGAACTCAGGAGCATCGGCCCGCGTTGGCATCGTCAAGAGTATGGGCTGAGCTTCGAGGACACGATTGCTTCGCTGTTCAGCTGGGAAGAGCTTCAGCGGGCGTGCAGGGCTGGCAACGCGATAGTACCGGAGGAGCTACCGGAGTGAACCCCGTAACGCGAAGAATTTACGGAATAGACCTCGGCAAGCGATCCGACTTCACCGCGTTCGTTTCCCTGTCCTTCACCTGGCCCGAACCGTTCAACCCGTTCCGCCCGCCGGCCACGCGCCCGACCTATGACATTCGGGCGGTGAAGCGCTGGCCGCTGGGGACGGAGTACCTGGATATCTGCGCGTGGCTGGTGAGACTATTTCAAAAGGGCTACGATGCGACCAAGCCGGCCCCGATCCTTGTTTGCGATGAAACCGGAGTAGGCATTGCCGCGGTCGAAATGATAAGGAAGGCGTTACAGGAAGCCGGTTGTATCGGCGGCCTGGTCGCGGTGACGATCACGGCCGGGAACGCGGTGACGATGCCACAGCCCGGCGTGTTCCGTGTGGCAAAAAAACAGCTGGCCTCAGTGCTCGTTTCCCTTTTTGCTCAGGACCGTCTGAGGCTGGCGAACGTGCCGGAGCGGGAGACGCTGTTGCGCGAGGCGCAGGCGTTCGTGGTAAAGGTAAGCACGTCGGCGAACGAATCATTCGAAGCGTGGCGTGACACAGACCATGATGATACAATCCTTGCTCTAGCCCTTGCGTGTTGGGCGGCGGAATGGATGGACTGGCCGGACGCACCGACGCCGCCAGTGACACACAAACTGGCCGAAGAGTGGAAGAGAGCCACGACGTTTTGAGGGTTGCCATGAACGCCCCGCCCCTACCCGTTGCCCTACCCGACCGTCTGGCCCAGCTCCGCGAGCAACGGGACCAACGCGCCTTGCAATTGGAGATCAAGCACCTGGAGCGCACGGCCAAGCTACAGGAAAGCGACTCCTGGGATTGGGTCAGCGCCTACAGCGACATGCTGGGCATTTGGGGCCAATCGAGTGGGGTAAACAACCTCTACCCGCGCGTCAGCACAATGGCAGACCGCCGGGCCGGGCGCGACTTCCCCATCTTTCAAAACGAAGTGCAGCTTTCCTTGCTCCGCGCCCCGGCCCGCATTCTGTGCCAAACGAACGACTATGCAATCGGGCTGGTGGAAGGGTTGACCTCGTTCGTCGTCGGCACGGGTCATCGGCCCGTGGTCAAGCCGCTCGACGATGCCGCGACACCGGGCGGGGAAAAGTCTCTTGTGGCTCAGGTGCAAAAGGTGCTGGACGAATTCCAGGCGCGCACGAAATGGAGTTTGCTTGAACAAGAGCTATTCGGCCGGACGATGGAGGACGGGGAATACCTCTTGCGTCACGGGATGTACCCCGACACCGGGCTTACCTGGGTGCGCACGGTGGAACCGGAGCAGTGCTTCCAACCACCGGACACCGGCAGCTCGGCCGAGGCGTGGTCATTCGGTTGTCACGCGCCCGGTTGGGAATTCGGGGACAGCGAAACGATTGACCGCTACTACTTCGCCCACCTGGGAAACCCCACCAACGGGGAAGAGGTAGACGCTGCGGAGATCGTCCATCAAAAGGCGAACGTCAAGCGGCGCATGAAGCGCGGCCTTACCGACTTTTGCTTTTCCCACTATGACGCGATTGAGCTTGCGGAGAAGCTGCGCAAGAACATGAGCATCGGCGGTGCGGTGCAAGCTTCCATCGCGGGTGTGAGGCAGCATGAAACCGCAAGCCTGGCACAGACGCAGGCGTTTCAACAGGGGCTGGTCACGTCCACGTACACCGACCCGTTAACCGGCCTACCCGTCTCGACTCAGCGGGTGACGCCCGGTCAGATTCTGGACATTAACAAGGGGCTTGTGTGGGCAGACGGCCCGGCCGCCGGCAATGCGCCCTCCTATGAACTGATCCTGGGTGCGTGCTTGCGTGCGCCGTGCGTGAGGTACAACGCTCCTCAGTGGCTCGCGTCGGCTGATTCGAGCGACAGCAATTTCGCATCGGCGTTGGTCGCGTCCAGCCCGTTCACCAAGCGGATCGAGCGGATGCAAGCTGTCTCAGTGGGGGCCAGTGTTGAGACGTGGCGAATCGTGGTAAGGCATGCAATCGAGGCCGGCACGCTCCCACCGGACACTCTTGAGCGCGTGAAGATCGACGGCGAGGCGAACAGCCCGCGCGACCGCGATCCGTTGGCGGAAGCGCAGACCAACACGGCCAAGATCACGGCGAAGTACATGTCGCCTCAGCAAGCAATCGTTGAGGACGGCCGGGACGTGGAAGAGACGTTTCGGCAGATTGAAGAATTCCAAGAGCGGTTCGGGGGCGGCGACGGCGAGATGTTGGGGGATGAGCCTGATGACGAGGACAGCGAAAGCACAATGGCCGGCGACGTGGGCGATCCTGAGTTGCCCGATGCACCGAAGCCGCCCAAGGCGACGATCAAGAAACCGAAGACGCAGGTGCATGAACGGCTTGAAGAGTTGCGGGCACGCTACGGGGACGACGACGCTGCCCGTGTCAAGGCGGCGGCCGTGCAACTGCTCGAAAGCGGTGCCGTGTGAACGCCGAACTACTTGCTCTGGAAGCGATGGACCTGGCACACCTGATGCGCGAGAGCAAGGATGCGACCGGCCATGAACACGCCGCGGATGGCACGCTCGGCACAGGCGGCGCGGCCAAGGCCAAGCTGAGCGCGGCCGTCGCCTCGGTACGGGCCGACGTAAACGCCAACCCGAAGCTCAAGGGTATCGCCGCCGGAGCAGCGGCAAGCTCTCAAATGCCCTGACCACCATGCGCCAAGCAAATGAACGCCTGGCCGCACACGCCCACATACGCCAGGTGTCCGTCCACAACCGGGCAGACGTGGCCGCGAACGCCGCCGAGCGTGCCATCCGTGTAGCGTGGAATCAGCTACTCAGGATGATCCAGGCGGGCCGTGCGGACGTGGCAATCCTGTTGCTCGATGAAATCCGCTACGCCCCGATGCGAACTATTCTGGGACACCTGAAGTCGTTGGTCAAGTGGGGCCATGCGTCGGCGGTGAAGGCGGTCAAGGCGAGTGTGCCGTTGGGGTCGATTAAAAGGAAGGTGAAAGATGGTTCCCAATTGGGTGAAAGTCGGCTGGTTATTGATGATAGGCGTCTTTCTGCTGTGGGCGATATTTCTGAGGCACTAACCCTGACCGACATCCTGGCTTTCTTCCGTGGTGACGAGCCACCGGACCAAGACATTTGGTCGCTCTTGTTCCCAGCCTTCACCCCGGAGCAAGTAGACCGCGTGGTCTTCTCTGGCAACTGGCGGGACCGTATCACGGCGGGGACCAAGCTCGGGGATCCCGGCGAGCTGGCCCGCATCATTTCAGCCGGCTTGACGTTCGGCAAGACGCATCAGGAGATAGCCCGTGACCTTAAGCCACACGTACAAGGCGTCGTGGCCTCGGCCCGGCGCGTGGCGCGGACGGAGTGCATGAGGGTCGCTCAAGATGTACAGATGCAGGCCCATAAGCAGCTGGGCGGGTTAATCATCGGTTGGCAGGTGCTTGCCACTTTGGACCAACATTCCCGGCCGTGGCACGCGCACCGGAACGGCCAAGTTTACTACCTGAATCCGAAGCCAGGTCAGAAGGGAATGAAGCAACGGCCGACGCCTCCCGATGAACCGATGGACCCGGCTGAACGTCCACCCGGAACTTCGCGCACGGCCTGGAATTGCAGGTGTACGCTACTCCCGGTACTATCCGATCCGTCTGAGGAAGTGTTGCCCCAATCGGCCCGCAAAGTCCTTTCCGACAACGCCTCCTCTGTGGTGCCGGACACGCTGACGATGGGGCAATGGTTCTCTCGCGCCCCCTTGCGTGACCAGAAAACACTGGTAGGCGTCAAGCGGTACAACGAACTGAAAGCCCAGCTTGGCGAGCGGCCCTCCTGGGCGCACTTCATTGACGCCAGCGGCCAGCTTCTTCCCCTTGACCGGCTCAGCAATGAGACGGCCCGGCAGCGAACCGTGCGTGTCGAGACGGTGCGAAAGCAGCTGGCCCAACGCAAGACGGCACAGGCTCAACTTGTCACTTTTGGCTTTATTCCAGGCAAACGAAACAATTCCTGAAAATCTCCCCTTGTATTGCCCAATGGCTGTTATACCTTGAAGTAGAGAAGACAACAACGAAGCCACGGTCCTTTCGGCCGTGCAACCGGATCGGCTGAACCCGGAGTTGCTGCCGGGGAGATGCCCAATTCATCGTAGCCTATTGGGAAGCTGCGGTCGAAAGACCGTGGCTTCTTTCGTTTTCAGGCTATGACCACCGCCGTTTTACCTTCCGGGTTTCGCTTGCTCCGCGAAGAGCTTTCACGGGGTGTCGCGCCGTTGGGTGCCAGCGAAAAGCGGGTCGAAGTTGTCGGCATGTTCACCGTGTTCCGCGGCCTGAAAGTCGTTGGTCACGAGAGCAAAAATACGCACAAGCAACCCGGAGCCAAGCGGTCGGAATACCTGCCCGAAGCCCTGCAAAACGAGTTGCGGCAAATCGAAGGCATCAAGGTCAATTCCAACCATCCCCCAAAAGACCAGCCGGGCAAAGAGCGGGACAACGAGGACCGGCTCGGCAAGCTGAAAAACGCCCGGCTGGTCGAGGGCGAAATCTATGCGGACCTCTGGGCGATTTCCGCGCACCGCGTTACCCCGCTGATCGAAGCCGCTCTTTCCAACCCCGACATGGCGGACCTGTTTGCGCTATCGCACAACGCCTGGGGCCGGGGCGAAGTGAAAGACGGTGTGTACCGCATCTCCGAAGTGAAAGTCGTCTCGGTCGACGTCGTGACCGACGGCGGCACCAATACCTCCCTGCTCGAAGGGTTCGCACCCATGAAGATCAAGCTGAAAGACTACCTCAAAGCCCAACCCGCCGACAAGTTTCCCCAGCTCCGCAAGCTGGTCGTCATTCACGAAGCCGCCGGCGACATGCTGCTTGAGGCCGAGGGTGACGATGCGGGCGACTACCGCGATCACCTACACGCGGCCAAGAAAATGTGTGAGGACGCCGGGGATTCGGAGACGGCGAACAAGATTCACAAGCTGATGAAGCCGGCCGATGAGGGCGACGAGGAAGAGGAAGCCGACAAGGAGACGGCCGGCGATGACAAAAAGGACAAGGGCGACGAGGAAGCCGAAAAGGATGAGAAGAAAGCCGAAGAGGCCGCACGTCTCAAGAAACCGCACGGCATGAAGCTATTGCGTGAGAGCGTGTGCAAGGAATTACTGACCGTCGCCAAGGTCAAGGAATCCCCGAAGCTGCTCAAGGCGCTGCGTGAGTCGGGAAGCACGGAAAACGCGCTCGGCATCCTGTCCGCGATTCAGGAGTCCGCGCCGCCCGTCGCCCCGGCGCGTGGTTCCGCTCCCCGGTCCGCGCCCCAGGTTGCGGGCGGTGGCAAGCTCGATCTCAAGACGCTCCGCGGCGCGTTCCCCAAGAACTGAGGTAAGTCATGCAAGCCGTGCAAGCCCCATCTTCGGGCGTACCGCAGAAAGCCATTCAAGGCTATGCGTTTGAGATTTATTCAACGGTCGACGCCTCGCAGCTGCCACAGGGCATCGTGGCCACGGGCTTTCCCGTCCCCGGTGGTCCCGGCAGCCTAACGCAGCCTGGCACGGGTGCGGCCGCGCCGAACTATGCGCCCGCCGCGATTACGGACGTGTGGATGGCGATCCTCATGGAACTGCGCCAGATGAACGTCCAACTTCGCGCGTTCAACGACGGCGCCAGCTTCGACACTCGACTAAACATTCAGTCCTGACCCCAGGCCCGGCGAGTAGGCCGGGTATTAACCGCTTAACCAAAAGGTGAAAGCATGTTAGCCGAAGGCGTAGTCGGACCTCCAGCGGCATCGGTAGTCGGGCCGCAAGGTGTGCGGATGGGCAATACCCGCTGCCTAATCACCCACGACGCGCACGGCCGCTTCTACGAGGCGACCTACCGCAGCAACATCTTTTACGGCTCCACGGCCGTTGCCGGCGTTGCCCCCGGCACGTCGATCGGCAACACGGCCGCCTTCACCCTGTTCAATCCGAAGGCGTCCAAGGTCAACCTGTCCATCCTCCGCGGCGACATGCTGTACCTTTCGGGTACGCTCGGCATCGGCTTCGTTCAGTGGTGCGCCAACGTGAACTTGTCCGAAGCAGTTCCGACCGGCACGGCGATTACGGCGTTGTGCGGAAATCGCGGCGCCGGCAACTCGTCCAACGGCACGCCGTTGACGACGGCGACGCTCGCCGTGGCGCCGCTGCCCATCCGGGCCTTCTGTAACTTACCCCCGATGCTGGCCACGTCCGTGTTCGCGCCGTGGACGGCGACGGACTACGTTGACGGCGCGATCCTCTTGCCCCCCGGTGGTGCCGTCAGCCTCATGGCGACCGCGGCCGCCGGCACGTCGCCGCTGGTGCTGTATACGGTCATGTGGGAAGAAATCCCGATCTGATCCATCCTCCACCGCGCCCGCCGTCCTCGCAAGGGGGCGGCGGGTTTTGAGGACTTTTCATGTCAAACCGCTATCGCTACGGCGACACCAGCCCGGCCGAGCTTCCCCGCGCCACAGGCTGGCCGGTGCAGGTGGACGATCTCTGTTACTGGAACAGCGCCATTGTGTCCGATATCAATGCCCGCAACCCGGCCGGCGCTCTCGGCATCGTCGCCGGTGCCGCGTCCTACCCGTGGGCCGGCACGCTGGCCGCAACGCAAGCCGGCTTCGCGGCACTGTTCATCGGGGTTTCCGCCCAACGCTGGCCGCTGGCAAACGTCCCCCCGATCTTCGGCGGGCAGGACGGACTCCTGCGCGTCAACATCAACGGCGTCTATGACTTCGCCTGCGCTCCGGGGAGCAGCTTCTCGGCGTTTCAATACGTCGGTCCCGACTACCTGGGAACGGCGTTGCTCCCGCAACAGGTTATCGCCGTCACCACCAAGGCCAATGCAATCGGCAAGGTGGAAACGTCGGTCACGAATACCAGCATTGTGCGCGTGCGCATCTTCACGGCCGAATTTGACCCCCTCATCAATCTCTGAGAGGTTTCCATGATCGGTTACAACGGCCTGCAAACCTCACTTGTGGAACTGTGCCGCACTCACCCGCGGGAACAGGTCTACACGCTGCTTTCCGAGGGGTTGGAATTGGGGGCAATCGAGCCGGCCAACCCGGACGGCCTGAAGCCGGCCATGTTCAGCATCCGCGAATGTGCGGAAGCGTTTTGCGGCGAAGCGTGGGTCGATCATCTCAATCCGGGGGCGCTCTTCAATCGTGGCCGGGGCGGCATGGTGCCGATCCGCGAAGCCACTGACGCCGTTGACGTGACCGCCTTTTCCAACATCACCGGGCAGATCGTCTACTATCAGATCAAGCAAGCCTGGGATCAAGCCACGTTGATCGGCGACGCCTTGGTTGAAAAGAGCCAGACCGACCTCGACGGCGAAAAGGTGCCTTGGATTTCCCCGATCGTGGGCAACGGGTTCAAGGTGCATCCGGGGATGCCGTACCCGTCGATGGGCTTCAATGAGGAATGGATTCAGACCGTCGCCCTGGACACCTACGGGTTGATCGTCCGCGTCCAAAAGCTCGCCGTGTTCTACGACCGCACCGGGCAGGTTTTGAAAGAGGCCGGCAACGTCGGCGCCAGTCTCGGCCGCAACTACGAATTCCGCATCCTCGATACCGCATTGGGCGCGGCCGGAACGCCGCTCTTCAACTGGAAGGGCGTCAGCTACTCGCCCTACCAAACCAACGGCACGTTCTGGACGAACGACGTTTACTCCAATCCGATGTTTGACTGGACGGCCTTCCGGCGTGTCGAGAACCTTGCCGCTCAGGTGTTGGAGCCGGACCTGCAAGGCGGCGGCGTGAACATGCCCATCGAGATCGACCTCGATTCCGTGTTGTGCATGCCGTACCGCGAGCCGGACCTGCGCCGCTTGATCCACGCAACCGAATTGCAAATGTACAACCTGGCGAACGCGCCGACGAGTCGAACGGGTTCGCCCAACGCCGACGTTATCAAGCAGTACAAGATTTTCTCTTCCAAGGTTCTCCGCCGCCGCGCCATCGACGCATTGGGTTTGAACGGCACAACCGGTTCCGGCGTTGCGGGCATCCCGGATTCGAGCCAGGCCGACGAGTTGTATTTCATGTGGGATTCCAAGCGAAAGCCAATCGTCTACAAGACGAATTGGCCGCTCGTAGTCGTCAACGCGCCGCCTCAGAACATGGAAGAGTTTACGCAGGACATCGTGTTTCAGGCGAAGGCGAGCGAGCGAGGCAACGCCTCTTGGCAGGACCCGCGCATGATGTTCAGGTGCCGCGGGACCGCCGCATAAGGGGAGCCGATGGCCAGTAGCTTTCAGGTTACGCAACCGCTGACGGACACGCTGCCAGCCCACTTGACGGCGGCGCGGAACGCCTCGATTGCGACACTGTTTGCGGCGGCAGCTGGGTCGCTCAAGACGGACGGCACGGCGTACACGGTGAAATTTGCCGAGTCCATCGTCCAGCCCACCAAGACGGCAAAGGGGCTGGCCGTCGTAGCGGGACAGTACACGCTGTCTATGACCGTAGTTCCGCCCGGAGGTTGAACATGGCGAAGGAAGAGATAAAACCGGCCGCGCAGACACCATCGGCGCAACCGACGGTGCCGAAGGCGCAGACTTCCACCGAAGAAAAGTTGGCCGAGGCCAACGTCCGCTTGAACGCAGAAAACGAACGCCTCTTGGCCGAGTTGAAGCGGCTCAGCGACAAGGAAACCGTCTCGGTCCCCCAGCGGCCACGCGACCCCAAGGCGTCGAAGCGATATTGGAAAGTCGATCTCGACAAGAGCGGGCCGGTAACGCCGTCCGCGTTCTTTCGGCAAGAGAAGCCGGGCGATCCGCGCGGCTACGCAATCGAGGCCGATGACACAGCCGGGGCCTGGCAAGAATTCTGCCGGCTACACGGCATTCTCGGCTGCTCCGTCGCCCCGGTTATCACGGAGATGAGCGAGGCGGACGCGAAGGAGCTGAGGGAGCAGAAGGCACCGGCGGCCAAGGGCGTCAAGGTGAACGCCGTGACGCCGATGTTGCAAACCGCCGGGGTGTGAGATGGCCGCCGTCGCCACGCCGTTACAGGGGCTGAACGCCGTCTATCAGAACTGGATTCAGGTTCTGATACAGCTTGACGTGGCGCGGGCGAACCCCAGTCAGGCTAGCTATGACGCCTTTGTCCTAGCGGCGGATCGGACGGGGTTAGTAGTGGGATCGCCCGATTACCAGTTGGACGGGGAGATGTACAACTGGGATAAGCTGCGGGCGACCATCGTAACCAACATGCTCGCCCTACAGCGTGCGATCCAGGATGCCAGCGGGCCGTTCCAGCTTTCGACGCGAGCTTGCCCTTAACCTTCGTGCAAGGAACCCACGATGAACGCCAGTAACCAGCCTCAGATACTTGGACAGATCGTCATCAACATTGTGCCGGGTGGTGCAACGCTCGCCACGTCGCCCAACATCGACCAGCACCAGGCCATCGACATTCTGCTGGAAATGGCCAAGACGATCTCGAAACAACTGCCGGCGCCGCCGAGGCAAGAGCCGGCCGTCGAACTGGCAACCGAACAACAGGTTCCGCCCGCGCCCAATTTCGGCAACGGCCGGATTCACAACAGGGGATAGGTATGGATGCCTTGCTGGAAACGGCCGAACTGACCATTGCAATCACCTTCTGGGCAAGGCGTTCGATGATACTGCCATCTTGAAAGCAGCCATCGCCTACCTGGACAAGCACAAAGGAGATATGTAAGATGGCGGGACTCCGATTTAGACAAGTGCCTGTTGCCTTCGCAACCGGCACGGCCGTCAAGACGATGATCCAACTTTTGGCCGCGACCAACCAGTGTGTGAAGGTCGGCGAGCTGTCGATGTCGTTCAACGGCACGTCGAACACGAACGCGCCGATCTACGTCGAGACGGTCAAGCAGACCAGCGCCGGCACGCTCACCAATACCACAACGCTGGTAAAGGAGGATGCGGGCCGCGGCGAAACGATTCAGACCACGGGGAAGGACACGGCGACGGCCGAGCCGACGGACAGTGCGGCCGTCACAATGGCCGAATACGTTCACCCACAGACCGGTTTCCTCTGGCAAGCTCCGTTCGGTCAGGAGCAATTCATCATCGGGGCCGGCCGGCTCGGCTTCCGGCAGACCGCGGCCAACAGCGTTACCGCGGCCATTCGCGCGGTAGGAGAAGAATAATCCATGATGCGCATGCGTCATCATCCGGTGGTCAAGTCAAAGTCGTTGCACGAACAAATCGGCTATGACGAAGCCGAGGACCTGATTCGCGGCGATGCCCGCCGTGGCGATGCGGCGGCCAAACAGGCGTGCAAGGAAATCGACGACGCCGAAGCCAAGATGAAGGCAGACGCAATCGCGCTGAATCAGAAAATGGCCGGCAAACTCGGCATGACGATGGACCAGGCAACAGCCTTGGTCAAGCACCTGCACGACAACCCGGACCTGGAAAATTGGCTCCTTCGCCGCGTGAACCTCACACGCGCACACGGCCGGGAACTGACGCATGAGGAGCATCACTTCAACAGCAACGATTGACCTCTATCGTGCAAGGAACCCACGATGATTCCCTTCCCCCGCGAACCAGTTGCACACCATCCGCTGCCAACGAAGTGGACCGCCAAGGTTCACTCCATTGACGTGTGCTGGCGCGTAAAGAACTCCGATTGGGTAGAGATCGGCCCTACTCCGAAACTTGTGCTGTCCGTTCGCGGCCGGCGCGACGTGGAACTGCGGACGCTGCGGATCGACTTCCCAGACCTTGGACCTGGGGGCGGGAACAACTTCCACCTGTCGGGCAAGGCCGAAAGCGCTCTTGCGCAGGTGCCCTACGTGTGGGGCCTGCGCCGGTTGAAACCCGAGCTTGAACCCTATGTATGGGGCCAAGAGAACATCGACGCCGCGGCCATGTTCGGGGGCAAGCCGGAAGATCAAGCCAAAGAGCCGGAGCAAATCCGCTGGTGGGGCGGAACGGTGAACTGCGTCGAGCACAACGTCAACGCTTCGCCGAACATCTATTGGGCGATGGTGGGCCGGGTCGCAATCCCGAAAGGGCTGAGTCTTGGCATCATTGTCCGGTGCGACGTGGTGACGCGATGCGTAGCCCGCATGGCGGGGGTATAGGATGCCGCAAATAGGAGGGGCGAACAGCGGCGGCAGTCAGCGGCGCCCAAAGATCGCCGGCCGGCCGCCGATGCCGGTACTGATGCGCGTCCATCGCCGCTACGTCGTTCCGAAGCACGGTCCAGACCCTAAGCAGTTCATCGTTGTCCAGCTCCGCCACCGGCAGGCCAAGACGCCGCCCAAGAGGCCGCCGCCGGCTTCGGGACGGGCGATGCGTCGCCGGGTGTACCTGCCTACGCTCAAGACCGGGCCGGCGACTACCAAGCACCGGCAGTCACGGCTCAAGATGCCGCCCCCGTCGCCGGGGCGTAAACGTCGCGGCCGGGTTCCCAACATCGGAACCGCCGGCACGGCCGCCTTGCGATTCCGTGTTGATCGCAAACTGGCTGCGAAACTGCCACCTCCCGCTTACGCGCGTTCCCGACGCCGGCGGGTGTCGAGAGTAACCACCGGGCAGTTGCAGCCCCGGCATAGGGTGTTGCGAGCGGTCAAGGTTCCGCCCCCCGCGGCCGGCCGTGTGCGTCGCCGGCGCGTGCCGGACATCGGCTCGGCTCAGCTGCCGATCGTCCGCGGGCATCGGGTGCGATTGCCAAAGGGACTACCGCCGGCGAGCGGACGGAGACTGCGCCGCCGGGTGCCGGGCCTGGGAACGTCGGGGCCGATTGCCGCTCCGATTGTGCGAGGGCATCGGGTCTCACGGCTACCGAAAGCCTTCCCGCCGTTTGCGGGCCGCAGGGTGCGACGCAGAACGCCGGGGATAGGGCAGTCGGCAACGTCCTTCGTTGTGCGTCGCCGACCCGCTCCGAAGAACCGCACGCCCCTGCCGGTCAAGGGCCGGGTGCGGCACGGCAAGTTGATCGGCCTGGGAACGAGCCAATTATTCTTCCGGGTCATCCGCCGGCACCGTTGGCTCATGTGGCCATTGCCGCAGTTCATCAGCTTTCGCCGACGGAGACAGCCACAGAGGCTTACCTTGGTTGGGCAAGCGATTCTGGGCCCGTACTGGACGGCGGCCGCTCAGATTTTCACGCCGGGGACTGTCGCAGGGGACGTGCGAGGGCAAAACTGAGCCGTAGCGGGCGGATCGCAGGGGCTGCGGGGGAGAGCCGCAGCGGTTCCAACCGGCGATTCGCCCGCCACGGTTCAGGAGGATAGATGTTACCAACCTCATTGACCACTGGAATTATAACCGGCATCGTCGTCACCAAGACGGACGTTACCTTGCTCGCGCGGGTCGTCGGCAACCTGGGAACCCCGGTCACACAAGCCACGATCTCCGCAATCTCCTGGCAGGTGTCGGACCTCACGTTGGGGACCGTACTTGGCACCGGAACCTTTGTTGTAGCGAGCGTGATCTTCAACAGCCTACAGCAAGCCGATACGCGGTGGGTGCGGGACAGCGCAACGCAGCTAGGGGTGGACAAGGCGTGGGGTTACAACTTTCTGGCGGTCATCCCGGCCAGCGCCTACGCTGGGCCGGCGCTGATCGCAATGGCGAACGCATACCTGCCCGACGTGCTGCAAGCCGACGTGACGATAACCCCGACGACGGGGAACCCGTTCAAACTTGCGCCGTACCAGTGGCAACCGATTAGCAGTTACCCATGAACTTGACTTCTCGATTCGCCTCTGACTGGCGAGTTTGGGACAACGTAGAGGCCGTGACCTACGAGAAGGCCATGCGCTCCGTTGCACCGTTCGACTCCGACCCGCTCTTGCAAAAGCCGCTTCCCGTTGTCCCGTTCGACCCCGCGGCCGTGCCGGACACCGGGGTTTACCAGAGCATCCCGGTTGCCAAGCGCCGCAAGCTGTCCGTCCGCGAGTTGGCAGTCTCGGGCGGGGCGTACACCGGGCGCGATCGCGTGTGGTTCATTCCCCGGACCTTCCTTGCGGACGCCAAGCCCGGCGACGTGGTTGTCGCCGATCAAGAGCGATGGACCGTGATGGAGGAAGAGCTTGGAAAGTTCGGCCAGACGTGGCGGCTGACGACGCGAGACCTCACCGTGTCCTACGATCTCCGCGACGTGGTGAACATCGAGCGCCCGCAAATCACCTACGACGCGGCCGGCGCACCGATCATGCTGTTCCCCAGCGGCCCGGCTCCCAACGGCGGGGAAGTCTTATACCCATCGCTCGTATGTAAGGTACAGCCAACCACTCAGGAGATTGCGGAGGAGCGGGGCATCCGGGGGACGGCGCAGAGCTACGACGTGATTGTCAGCCGGCAAATAGCCGTGTGCCAGTATGACCGGATCGCATGGACCGCGGGGACGCAGACGGTGTACCTCGACATCCTGAAATTGGAGAACCCGCAGAGCATCATGGAATTGCCCAAGATTCAGGCGGTGAGGAAGGTGTGAGCATTGTCTTTTGGGTAGTCGATGCGAACGGGCAACCTCCCAAGGTGTTTGACACGGACGGCGCGGCCATAACCTACGCGAACAAGCTGAGAGCCAAGTGGTTTTCCGGCGTTGTCGTGTGGCAACTGAGGTAAGTGATGAGCCATTACGTTCCGGCTGGCTGGCCTGATTTAGAGATGTCCGTGGTTTGCCCAAAGTGCGAATGGGCCGGCAAACTCAAATACGCGAATCACCCGCCCCAATCGTTGGTGACGTGCCCCAAGTGTGGCACGCCGGTTGAGAAAAGTGACAATGATAAAAGCAACCCTTAATTGGCACGGTAACGAAGCAATCGCCCACGTCCGCGCCGCCGGCTGGGAACGGCTGCAAAGGTGCGTCGTGTTCTTCTGGCAAGCGGCCACGCTCACGCTGAACGTCTCGAATCCCCGGCCCTACCTCACGCCAAGCAAGCCGGGCGAGCCGCCGCGCAAGCGCACCGGGTGGTTGCAAAGGAATGTTTTGTACGAGCTTGACGAGCCGTCGTTGTCGGGCCGGGTTGGGATAACGCGGAATGCGAAGTACGGGCTTTGGCTGGAAATCGGCACCAGGTGGATGCACGCGCGGCCGTGGCTTTTGGCCACACTGAAGAAGGTTGAGAAACAGTTAAACAGCATCGCCGGAGGGTAGTGGTGTCTCAAACGCAGATCGTCATTATTTACTCGCCCAACCACGGCCGCCGGCGGACGGTCATCCTCCCCGACGATGACAGTCAGGTGCCAGTCCACACAACGAACCTCGCGCCGGGCGAGCAGGTGATGGTGGGCAGCCTGAGTGACTACCTCACGATAGGGCCGGACGCCATGCTCCAGCGCTACCTGGGAAAGCCGCCGGTCAATGATCGCTGTGCTCTGGTGAACGCGGCGGGGGTAGTGGTCGCCCACCTTTGCGCCGACCCGCTGATAGACCGCGTTGACGGCCACACGCTGCACCATGATCCGCAGGGCAAGAGCGTTGTCGGCAAGCTGGTGAACCTGTTCCTGGCAGGCTGATGAATGACCAGAGTTTTCAAAACGAGTGGCACGACCTACACGCTGCCGGCCGATTGGAACCCGGCCAACAACACCGTAGAGGCGATAGGTTCGGGCGGTAACGGTGTCGCCGCCGGTTCAAACGGTTACGGTGGCGCCGGCGGCGGGGCGGCGGCGGGCATTACGAACTTAGCGGACGCCGCGGCCACGATCGAGCTGATTACGATAGGTGGCGCTGGGGGCACCTCGGCGACGCAGTTCAAGAACGGCGCTACGCTGGTCGCGGACTACGGCAGGTCGGCGATAGCGTCATCGACTACCGGCGGCGCTGGGGGGTCTGGTTGCGAACTCTGTTTGGGCGAC
>VFSW01004502.1_pt1 | contig 20770 bp, 19 predicted proteins | sample 5358111 | NCBI WGS metagenome assembly VFSW01 (sample SAMN11554181, study PRJNA540505) | mine drainage metagenome | isolation source: sediment from site ElyBrook_90M | place: USA: Ely Copper Mine, Vershire, VT | collected 2017
GCTCTGGGTCGCAGACGTTCACCAGGCTTGCGTTCTTCCAGGCTATGCTACGCACGGAAAGAGGCGGCGCCAATCGAGTCAGTTCACCCTCGCGCTAGACCTCGCGCCGCAAGCCTCGCAGACCCTGAAGTGAAGGCGGCTCTCCGTGACGATGTGCGTGTCGGGGCTCCCGCATACCTGGCACTTCACGTTGTCGACCATGTACCGCTGGAAGAGCTGGACGAAGGAAGTCTTGTCCTTCCTCCCGATGAAGATGGCCCGGTCTGCGTCGAGGGAGGCCGCAGTCGCGAGCTCCTTCGCCAGATACATCAGGAGCCTGTCGGGGTCCCTCCGCATGAGCTTGGGATACTCGGAATAGTTGCGCAATATCGTCTTGTTCCCGACCCAGATGACCTGCGGCTCCGGAATCTCCAGCCTGTTCTGGGTGGACTTGTGGGCGGTCTTCTCAAGAGTGGACTGGGCCCTCGCGAGCAGCTCGTCGTATTGCCGGGTCATCTTGGATTCCGCTGACAAAAATTCCCCTGGCAGAGGTATTTCAACTCTCCTTTCCGGATTCCCGGTCCTTCAAAGATTTTAAGGCAAAAGGCGAGCGGGTCGAACGTGAGTCATAGAGCCGCAAGCATCGGAGTCATCGGAGGGTCGGGGTTTTACAAGTTCCTCCAGACGAGCGAGGCGTCCAAGCAGGAGACGCCCTACGGGGATCCCAGCGCGAGGGTGAGGCTCTCGGACGTCGGCCGCACCCGCGTCGCCTTCATCCCGAGGCATGGGGAGCACCACGAGTTCCCTCCGCACGTGGTCCCCTACCGCGCCAACCTATACGCTCTGAAGCAGCTTGGCGCCGAGAGGGTGTACGGCCCGACCGCCGTCGGGAGCCTCAAGGCGAGCATCAAGCCAGGCGACTTTGTGATATCGGACCAGTTCGTGAACTTCACGAGCGGCAGGAAGGACACGTTCTTCGAGGGCCCTGAGACCGCGCACGTCGGCTCCGCCGACCCCTACTGCCCCGAGCTGCGCGAGGTGGTCATCGAAGCCTCGAAGGGCATGGGGATCAAGGTGCACAAGAAGGGGACGGTCGTCGTCATCCAGGGCCCCAGGTTCTCGACCAGGGCAGAGAGCAAGTTCTACCGCTCCCAAGGCTGGGACATCATCAACATGACCCAGTACCCCGAGGCGATCCTCGCGCGGGAGCTCGAGGTGTGCTACGTCAACATCTCATTGGTCACAGACTACGACGTGGGGGTGGAAGGCGACCCGGACGTCGAGCCCGTCAGCAACGACGAGGTGATGCGCGTCTTCAACGCCAACCTCGCGAAGCTGAGGTCACTCCTCCTCAAAGCGATCGAACTCACCCCACGGAAACGCTCCTGCTCTTGCGGCAGCGCGATGCGAAACGCGAGGATCAAGGCATGACGAAGGCTTCGAAGGGGACGGGCAAAGTCGAGTCCGAGTTCAAGGCCGCGATACGGCGCATCCCGGACTTTCCGAAGAAGGGGATAATCTTCAGGGACATAACGACGCTGTGGAAGGACGGGCGCCTCCTGAAAAAGTCCACCGATGTGCTGTATGATCACTACAGGGACGAGAGGATAGACGCGGTCTTGGGGATCGAGGCGAGGGGTTTCGTGGTCGGGGCACCGCTTGCGGAGCGCCTCGGAGTCGGCTTCATCCCGCTGAGGAAGCTCGGGAAGCTTCCGGGCGCAAAGATCTCCGAGAGCTACGACCTCGAATATGGGACCGCCACCCTCGAGATCCACAGAGACGCCCTCGAGAAGGGTCAGAGGGTCCTCATAGTGGACGACCTCATCGCCACCGGGGGGACCGCCCTCGCAGCGGCGAAGCTCGTCGAGGTGCTGGGAGGGAAGGTGGCCGGCTTCGCCTTCGTCGTGGAGCTGGACGTCCTCAAAGGGCGGGACGCCCTGAAGGGCTACGACGTCTTCTCCATCGTGAGGTACTCCTCCGAAGAGGAGTGAGGCCGCCATGCAACGAATTTAATAATCCAACTTCGAACGGAGGCCCGAATCTCCATGGGGAAGATAGCAAACCCTGACCTCGCCAAAGAGGGCGAGAAGAATTTTCTCTGGGCCAAGGGCCACATGACGGCTCTCTCGAGCATCGCCTTGAAGTACGCAAAGGAAAAGCCCCTCAAAGGGAAGACTGTCGGGGTGTGCTTGCACGTGACGAAGGAGACCTCTGTCCTGATGGACTCCCTCCTCCTCGCCGGGGCGGAGGTGAAGCTCGCGGCAGCCAACCCGCTCTCGACGCAGGACGACATCGCGGCCTACCTTGCCACGCGCGCTGAGGTGTGGGCCTGGCGCGGCCAGAGCGGGAAGGAGTACGACTGGTGCATCAACCAAGTGCTCGCCTCGAACCCCGACCTGATAATCGACGACGGCGCAGACCTCCACGTCGCGGCCAACCTGAAACACGTGAAGTCGATCAAGGGCGGCTGCGAGGAGACGACCACCGGCGTCATGAGGCTGAAGGCCCTGGAGAGGGACGGGAGGCTGGGCTATCCCGTCATCGCAATCAACAACGCAAAGACGAAGTTCCTCTTCGACAACCGGTTTGGGACCGGCAAGAGCACGTTCGACGGCATCCTCCGCGCGACCTCGCTCCTCATCGCGGGAAAGAAGGTGGTCGTGGTGGGATACGGCTGGGTCGGGAAGGGCGTCGCGAAGAGGGCAAGGGGGCTCGACGCCAACGTCACCGTCGTAGAGATAGACCCCATAAAGGCGCTCGAAGCGCACCTCGACGGCTTCCTGGTCACCAACATAGCCGAGGCCGCGCGATACGGCGAGATCTTCATCACCTGCACAGGGCAGCAGCACGTCATCTCAGACCCGTCCGTGATGTCGATGACGGACGGGGCCATCCTCTCCACCGCGGGGCCCTGCGACGTCGAGATCGACGTCAAGTCGATCATGGATGAGGCCAAGTCGGTGAAGCAGGTGCGGCCGAACACCGATGAGATCGTCCTCCCGGGCGGGAAGAAGGTCTACCTCTTGGGGAAGGGGCGCATCGTGAACCTCGTCGCCGCGGAGGGGCACCCGCCGGAGGTCATGCAGATGTCGTTCGCGAACCAGTTCATGTCGGCGCTTTACGTCTACAAGAACCACTCGAAGCTCCAAAAGAAGGTCCTCGACGTGCCGCTCGAGATCGAGGAAGAGGTGGCAATGTCGACCCTGCACTCTCTCGGCATCACGATAGACAGGGCAACAAAGGAGCAGCTGAAGTATGCCGAGAGCTGGGCGCTTGAGTAGCGAGCCCGAATCGAAGGCTGGCGAAACAAGGCAAAGAGGGGAGGCGAAGCTCTCCCAGGAGAGGAGGAGGGTGCTCGTGTGCTGCGCCCTTCCCTATACCAACGCGGTCCCCCACGTGGGGAACATCGTCGGCTCCCATCTCCCCGCGGACATCTTCGCCAGGTACTGCAGGCTGAAAGGCTACGAGACCCTGCTCGTCGGGGGTGCGGACGAGAACGGGACCCCGACCGAGGTCGCCGCCATCGAGCTCAAGGTCACCCCGAGGCGCCTGACCGACGTCTTCTACCAGGTCCACAAGACCATATACGACTGGTTCGAGATATCCTACGACAACTTCTCCAGGACGTCTCTTCCCGTCCATCACAAGACGACCCAGGACATCTTCCTGAGGATCTACGAGAAGGGCTACGTCACGAAGGGTGTGATGCGGCTGCCCTACTGCGAGACGGACAAGCTGTTCCTGGCCGACAGGTACGTCGTCGGCAAGTGCCCCGTCTGCGGCTACGAGTTCGCCAGGGGTGACCAGTGCGAGAGCTGCGCGACCCTCCTGGAGCCGGAGCAGCTCATCGACCCGAGGTGCAAGATCGACGGGAGCGTCCCGGTCTTCAAGGACAGCGACAACCTGTTCCTCGAGCTCGAGAAGCTCCAGCCGCGCCTCGAGGCCTGGATCACCAGCCAGAAGCACTGGAGGAAGCAGGTGAGCTCCCTCGCCCTCGCGTGGATAAAGGAAGGCCTCAGGAGGCGAAGCATCACGCGCGACTTGAAGTGGGGGATTCCAGTTCCCCTCAAGGGCTTCGAGAACAAGATCTTCTACGTCTGGTTCGATGCCCCCATCGGATACATCTCGTCGACCAAGGAGTGGGCCGAGAGGTCAGGGGAGCCACGGAAGTGGGAGGACTACTGGCTGGACCCATCGACGAGGATCTACAACTTCCTGGGGAAGGACAACATCCCCTTCCACACGATATTCTGGCCTGGCGTGCTGATGGCCCACGGGGACCTGAACCTCCCCTACGACGTCGTCGGGCTCCAGTACTGCAACTACGAAGGCGACAAGATATCAAAGTCTCGGAACTGGGGGATCTTCTGCGAGAAGGTCGTCCAGAGCGGGCTCGACCCGGACATCTGGCGCTACTACCTCGCCTACCTCATACCAGAGACCAAAGACTCGGAGTTCAAGTGGGACGACTTCCAGACGCGCGTCAACAACGAGCTCGTCGCCGCGATAGGTAACTTCGTCCACAGGACGCTGACCTTCGCCTCCAACTTCCTGGGCGGCGTGGTCGAGAGGAAGGAGCTCGGAGACGAAGAGAGGCAGGTCGAGGCCAGGGTCCTGGAGCAGGTCGCAGAGGCAGACAAGGCCTTCCAGGATGTGAGGCTCAAGGACGCCCTGAAGAACGTCCTCCAGATCGCGATAATCGGGAACGAGTACTTCCAGAAGAGCCAGCCGTGGGTGCTCATCAAGGACGACCCGGACGGGTGCAGGCGCGTGATCTATTGCTGCGCGAACATCTGCATGGTCCTCGCCGTTACGATGGCGCCCTTCCTCCCTGGGGCGTCCAAGAGGATCGCCGGCCTCCTCGACCTGGAGGGGGGCCTCTCCTGGGACGGGGAGCTGAGCTTCTCGCTTGAGACGGTGAAGATGTCTGCGAAGCCGGAGATTCTCTTCAAGAAGATAGACGACAAGGAGGTCGTCCGGCTAAAGTCGATAGTCACGAAGAGCTCCGACGCCGCGGAGTTCTTCAAGAGCTGACCGCGGCTGAAGGCTGCCTGCTCACTGGTCGCACGAGACGATTTGCTCTAGGCCTTCGACGAGCGCGCACTCTAGCGAGTCGTCGATGTTGTTCTTCGCCCCGAGGATCGCGTCTATCGGGTCATAGCTGTCGTACTTCGTCCGAGTGAAACCCGAAGCCAGCACGCTCACCTGGAGCTGCGAGCCCGCACCGCTGCGGTAGCTCACCGCATACTCGACGTCGAGGGACGGGTTGCCGAACATCGAGCCCAGGCGTCTCACCGCCGTCGCGGTCTCGCTCGCCGAGATGCTCGCGTCTCCCGTCAGCACGACCACGGCGTTGCACGCGTCTTCCATATGCGCCTTCTACCCGATGCCTATGATCGCGCGCGAGAGGGCCTCCTCTGCCTTGTCTGTCGACCCCGACGATGCGCTGGTGAGGAAGGAGTAGCCGTCCTGGGTGACGGTCCCGAGGACCTTGTTGAGCCCGACCGGTATCGAGTCTTGAGACTGCCTCGCGAGGAGCGAGCCTAGCGCCTTCACCGCCTCCTTGTTCGCCACCTCGTGGAGCTCCTTTAGCGTCGCCTCGCTCCCGATGTTGAATAGCGCCCCGTTGTCGACCACCACAACGCCGTTGGAGACCGCCCTGAGCTTCTTGAGCGCGAGCCCCGCATAGAACCTCAGCCTCTCCTCAAAGTCGAAAGGCATGACCGCGATCGTGACCGCGTCTGCGCCCGCCTCCTTCGCTAGGCCGGCCATTATCGGAGCGAGACCGGAGCCGGTCGCCCGCCCCAGACCTGCGACCACGAACACGACCTTCGCGTCCTTGACCAGCCTCTTCATCTCGTCGCGGTGCGGCATCGCGAACCCCCTCACCATCGACGGGCTCGGCTTGTGCACCATCGGGGATTCGATCAGCATCTGCTCGCCTTCACCCGCCGCTTCGAGGTCCGCCGGGTCGCACGTCAGGTACGCGAACCGGTTCACGAGCGTTGTCTCCCTGCTAAGGGCAGACACGATCCTTATTCCCGCACTACCTATTCCGAGGGCGACGACTTCAGACGAGGAGATGGAGCCAGACATTGACTTTTGACAAGGTCCATTACCGGATTAGATTAATGAACCCACGAATCAAAAAAGTGGACCATTGGTTCAGGAATGTTCACCTATAACAAATCTCCAGGGGAATCTTTAGTAAAACGCCTGCCACGAGTCGCAGGTGCTTGGAAGGCGCGCGGTCACCACTTTACTTTGAGCGTGAGCGGGTGTGACGCCTTCACCTCGTCGATCCTCCCTATGCTCGTGTTCTTGGGCTCGTCCTCGAGCTCTCCAGCCTTCAGCTTCTGAAAAAGCGAGTTCAGCGCCTCTGCGTAGTCGTCGAGCGACTCGAGGGTCTCGGTCTCCGTCGGCTCGATCATGAGCGCCTCCTCCACCGTCAAGGGGAAGTAGACCGTCGGGGAGTGGACGCCAAAGTCAAGCAGGGCCTTCGCGATCTTCCCAGCTCCTCCCAGCCCGCCCTTCACCGAGACGACCGCTTCGTGCTTCCTCCTTATCCCCCCGCCCACCGGGATGGAGTATCCCTGGGTGTCCAGCTTCGATAGGATGTAGTTCGCGCCGAGGACCGCGAGGCTCGAGACGTTGTCCAGCCCTTCCGCCCCGAGGAGCCTGATGTAGCAGTACGCCCTTAGCAGTATCGCAGAGTTCGCGTAGAACCCCTTGAGCCTACCGATGCTATTCGGGCGCGCGTAGTCGAGCCTGTACTCCTCGCCCGCCTTCTCTACCATGGGCACGGGAAGATAGTCCTGGAGCTCCTCAGAGGCTCCCACCGGACCCGCTCCGGGCCCGCCCCCGCCGTGGGGGGTGGCGAACGTCTTGTGGAGGTTCAGGTGCACCACGTCGAACCCCATGTCGCCCGGCCTTGCCTTGCCCAGCAGGGCGTTCATGTTCGCCCCGTCGTAATACATCATGGCGCCCGCATCGTGGACCGCCTTTGAGATCTCGGCGACGTCCGGCTCGAAGAGCCCGAGCGTGTTGGGGACGGTCAGCATCATCCCGGCCGTGCGCGGCGTGAGCTTGGACTTCACCGCCTCGATCGTCACCAGGCCGCTCTCGTTCGAGGGTACCTTGACCACCTCGAACCCGGCCATCGCCGCGCTCGCGGGGTTCGTGCCGTGCGCGGAGTCTGGGACGAGTATCTCCGTCCTGTCTCCCCTCCCTTTGTCGCGCAGGTACTTCCTGATCATCAGGACGCCGGCGAACTCGCCCTGCGCGCCCGCGGCGGTGCTGAGAGCGAACTTCTTCATGCCAGCGATCTCGCACAGCATCCCGGAGAGCTCGTAGAAGATCTGGAGGAGGCCCTGCACGGTCGAGTCGTGCTGGAGGGGGTGCGCCTCCCTCATTTTGGGGGACGACGCTATCGCCTCGGAGACCTTCGGGTTGTACTTCATCGTGCAGCTCCCGAGGGGGTACATCCCGGTCTCGACCGAGAAGTTCATCTGCGAGAGCCTGTTGAAGTGCCTGAGCACCTGGAGCTCCGAGAGCTCCGGCAGTGGGGCGTCCCTGCTCCTTCGGAGCGACGCCGGGACGAGCGGCGCTCCTCCCTTCGCCTTCGCCCACTCCTTGATCTTCGCGTCCTCCGGCACCAAGAAGCCCAGCCTCCCATTCCTGCTTATCTCCGACAGGAGCGGCTCGTCCCAGAACGCCTGGCGGTACCTCCGCTTCGGCTCCTGGCGGGCGGCGTCCATCTCCTAGACCACCTCTCCCAAGGCGTCCACCAGGCGCCCGACGTCCTCGCTCGAGTGGACCTCAGTCACGCAATAGGAACCGGCCTCGCCTATCTGTAAGAAGTGTTCTGCGAGCGGATATCCGCCCATGACGCCCCTCTTTGCGAGCTCCGAGAAGATCCAGGAGGCCTTGCGCCTCTCGTAGCCTACCGTGAACTCCCCGAAGAAAGGCCCGCCGAAGAGCGGGGCCTTGACCCCGTGCAGCTCGCCTATCCTCTCTGCGGCGTAGTGCGAGTTGGCGAGGTTCACCTCTCCCAGCTTCTTGAAGCCGTTCTTCCCCAAGAGCGACATGTATGCAGCGCCCGCCAGCGCGAGCAGCGCCTGATTCGTGCAGATGTTGGACGTCGCCGCCTCTCTCCTGATGTGCTGCTCCCTCGTCTGGAGGACCATGCAGAACGCCTTCTCGCTGCCGTCCTTCGTCGTGGTCATCCCGATGAGCCTGCCGGGCATGCTCCTCGCCAGGCTGACGTCCTTCACCGCGAATATCCCCATGTGAGGCCCCCCGTAGTTCATGGGGACGCGGAGGGGCGGGCCCTCGCCCACGACGACATCGGCCCCGTAGCGCCCCGGGGCGCGGAGGACGGAGAGCGAGATGGGGTTCACCCCCACGACCGCCAGGCCTCCCGCAGCGTGGACCATCTCGATAGCGCTCTCGACGTTCTCTTCTACGACGCCGAAGACGTTCGGGTTCTCGAGGTACAGGGCAGCGACTTCTCCCGCCCCCTGGGACAGCTTTGACTTCAATGACGCGAGGTCCAGCTCTCCGGTCTTGGAATCGAACTCGACGGGCTGGAGCTTCACGTCCATAGGCTCCGCGTAGGTCTTGATGACCTCGAGCCTGCCCTTCCCGATGCTCTTCGCGACCAGGACCGTGCTCCTCTTCTTTACCCTGGCGGCCATCCTCACTGCCTCCCCCGCCGCGGACGCCCAGTCGTACATCGAGCTGTTGCACACCTGCATGCCGAGCAGGTCGCACATCATGCTCTGGTACTCGAAGAGTGCCTGCAGCATCCCCTGGCTTATCTCGGGCTGATAGGGCGTGTAGGCCGTGTAGAACTCCTGCCGTGACAATATCGAGTCGACGGCCGCGGGGATGTAGTGAGGCCATACTCCGCCCCCGAGAAAGCAGAGCGAGTCGGGCGGCGTCTTGTTTTTGGCGAGCCTCCCATGGATCTCCCTCCTCACCATGGCTTCCCCCGCAACGTCCGGGATCGCCAGCCTCCTCTTCAACTGGAGGCCTTCTGGGATGTCCGAGAAGAGCTCCGCGATGGAGCTCGCCTTCACCTGCTTCAGCATCCTCGCAATCGTCTCGTCCTCGAGATTCGGCAGGAACGGGTGCGCTTCTACCATTTTTTGGAGCGACCCATCCACCCCCACGAACGGTTAAAATACGTATCAGCGATGGCTATGCAAACCTTTGAACTGGAGAGCCCTCCTTGCAGTCGCCGTCTCGGTCTGCCTGGCGCTCGGATTTGCGCCCACCTTCTCGCAGGCCGCGCCCAACGCTCCCTCTGGGCTCGCCAGCGTATCGCTTAACCACTATTACACCATCACGCCATACGGATACGGCGTCCTGAACGACAGCTTCACCTTCAAGAACAACGGGACATCCTCCCTGCAGATCCCGACGCTCCAGGTGGGGTTGCCCGCCAGCATCGCCTCGAAGGCGTCCCGGTTCGTCGTGACCCCCAGCAGCGAGTTCTCCCTCTCCCAGTCCACGAGCAGCGGCACGACCATCGTCAGCATTGCTCCCGACCAACCGACCCTCAACGCGGGCGCCAACTCCACGGTCGCGCTCAAGGCCTTCCTGAGCAACATCTTCAACTACTCTAGCAGCGGCTACACCAGCAAGGCTCCTTCTCTCGTCCTGTTGAGCCCGTCGTTGAACGTGAACGTCTCCCAGCTGCACTCGACCATCATCCTCCCGACGGGTGCCACTTTCACCCCGCCTCCGACGGGTTTCGCGGCTCCAGCGTCCACCGCGACGCGGGTCGCCTACACTATGAACCGTACCGCTGTCCTGCCCCTGGTGTCGGCAGGCTACCTGAACTTCACAGAGGCCAACCAGTCGGCGTTCACGCCTATCGCGGTCAACAGCCTGACGAGGACGATCGTGCCAGCGGCCAACGGGTCGCCCATGATCGAAGACCAGTTCTCGATCCACAACCTGGCCTCTTACAGCATCGCGCAGGTCCACCTTCGCCTCCTCACGAGCCAGGGCTCGGTGACCATCGTTCCTAACACCGAGCCTCCGCTCTTGAACCCCCAGCCGCTCTCGGTGGGCGGCGGGCAGCTCTCTTTCGCGACCACCAGCTTCGGCGCTCCGTTGCTCGCCCACGACAACATATCCCTCACGGTCTCATACCCGGTGCCTTCCTCGGCGATGGCGGTCACGGGCAACTCCGTAAAGGTCACGATCCCATACCAGCCGTTCATCGCGGCGGCGGTGCCCGACTACGTCATCGCCCTCGCTCCCGTGAAGGGGGTGGCTCCTATTGGGCCGACCTCAGTCGATAACAAGACGGCCACCCCGTTGACGACGGGCAGCGTCGTCTTGAGCTATTCAGTGAGCGTAGGCTGGGCGGCGGACCAGGCGGTACCCGCTGCAGCGCTCTTGTTCGCCGTCGGCTTCGCGATGTTCGCGATCCAACGACCGTCGGCCAGGGAGAAGGGGGAGGAAGAGGAGAAGGAGTCTCTCGAGACCGCAGACGTATTGAAGACGTTCGAAGACAAGACCGGGCTCGAGACGCAATACATGGAGAAGCTTTCCTCTGCGACCAAGGGTTCGATAGGCAGGGCCGAGTTCGACCGCATGAGGAACGAGGTCAACGACCTGAGGGGACGGGCCATCCAGAGGTACAACGAGCTTAGGAAAGACCTCGGCTCCGGGAGGCAGTTCGACGTCCTCACGCGGGTTGGCGAGGCCGAGAAGGAGGAGGACAGGGCATTCAGGGATCTTCTCAACCTATACCTGCAGTACCACGGGAGCAGGATGAACGACGAGACCTTCAAGAGGCTCCAGAACAGCTACAGAAAGAGGGTGGAGTCTGCGATAAACCACCTGTCGGACCTTCTCGACGAAGTCCGGACCGAAGAAAAGTAGGCAGAAGGACGAGCCCCTAGAGTCAAGCCGACTTCGCGGTCGCCGGGTTTGGCTCCCCACTTCGAGCAATCGTCAAGGACCTTGCCGAACAACGCGACCACGGCTCCCGCCGGAAGGTCGACCTCAACGTCGGCCGGCTCGGACTGGAGACGCTCCGACGGCTGGCCGCACTTCGTGGGGTGCGTTTCCTTCCCCCGTCGTTACTTTACGATGACGGTCCCGGTCATCCAGGCATGGATGCCGCAATGGTACTGGTATGTTCCGGGCACGGTGAAGGTCACCGAGAAGGTGGCCCCTTGGTTCATGTTCCCGTCGTTGAACGTCTGAGCCCCTGCTGGAACACTCGTTGACGTTATGGTGTGTATGGCCGCGTCGTCGTTCGTCCAAGTCACCGTATTGTTGACCCCGATGACCACCGTGACGCTCCTTGGGTCGAAGTTCAGGCTTGAGCTTGCGCCTGTGCCGCTCGGAATCGAGACCTTGACGACCGCGGCTGCACTAGAAGCGCCGCCCAACCCCTGCGGGATCGTCTGACCGGTGTAGTCTCCGATCACGTAGGCCGAGTAGGGCCAGTTGAGCTGACCCGAGCCGTTCCCCGGGACGTTGGTGGTGCCGTACTGGTAGACCGTCTGGTTGGAGCTGTTCACGATTATGATGCGGTCGTTGAGCGTGTCTGCGATGCTCGTGTCGCCGTTGGCCAGGCGGACAGCGTTGAAGGGGTACGGGTTGGGGTTGCTGCCCTTGGATTCGTTGGTGTAGTACTGCCACACCGTCTGGCCCTGCATATTGACCTCGACTATTCGGGAATGGGCTGAATCTGCGATGATGGTGTCGCCGTTGGGCAGCCTGCTCGCGAACGCGGCCGTCTTGAGCCCTTGGCTATACTGCCACACGATGTTGCCAGTATGGTCGACCTCAATCACTCGGTTATTGTTTTGATCGGCGATGAGGACGTCCCCGTTCGTCAGCAGCTGAGCCGCGTTGGGGTTGCTGAGCTTGCCCGCCCCAGACGCCGGCCCGTAGGACCAGACAATTTGCTTCGCCGAGTTCACTTCGATTACTCTGTTGTTCCCCTGGTCGACAATCATGATGTCGCCGTTTGGAGCCTGGAGGGCGAAGACCGGGACATCGAGCAGTTCCGGACCTGAGCCGTTGACACCCGCTTGCCCGTATTGCCATGTGATCGTCCCCTGCTGATTCACTATGATCACCCTGTTGTCTGCGCAGGCGGCCACGCCTGGGTAGCCTGGAGGATTGCCAGTCCCCGCCATCAAGGTGAGCCCTCCAGCGAGGCGCTCAGCGTCGTTGGGCCCGATTATCGAGCCGGGGCCGGGGTTGCAGAGCGACCCGTTTCCGGAGCCGAAGCTCCAGACAATCTGGTTGGTCAGCGGATTGATCTCAATGACCCGGTTGTTGAACTGGTCAGTGACAAGCAGGTTCCCGGACGTGTTGAACGGGCCGCCTGATATGGAAGAGCTCGAAGCCTGCGCGCTGGAAGACGAGGCGGAGCGGGCGCTTGAAGAGGTGGCTGTGGAGCCTGCCTGAAAAGCATACGCAGCGAGGGCGGCCGCGACCAAGACGAGCAACACAACCACTGCGACCATTCGCATCCTGCCCATTGGAGAGCCGGTCTGTCCGGCGCTCAACTTGATTCACTCCGGCCTAGGACGGTAAGTGAAGGCAAGGACTCTCGCCTGACAGTGGTGGGTTGGCGATTGTGGCCGGCCACGGACGTTCCAAGCCTTCTCGCGAATCCTTCGCCGATTGTGGGCATACTACTATCGACATAGTATCTTGCGCCAGCATATATAAAAGATACTATCGCGGTAGTAGAGCGCCGAAGGACGTGATGGCTGCCACGAGAAGAGACCACGAAATAGGAGACCTTGAGGCCGTCGTCCTGAGAACTCTCAAGCGCATGGGCATCGCGTCGGCAGGCGAGATAATGAGGGAGTTGAAGCCGACGAGGGTCCTCGCCTACACCACCGTCAGCACCACCTTGGACAGGCTCCACAACAAGGGCCTGGTCGCTAGAAAGTCCGTGCCCGGAAGGACCGGCCAGAAATATGCGTACTCCTTCCCCGGGAACCCGAGCCTGGAGAAACAGGTCGTCGACAGGATGGTAGACACGCTCGTCAACGTGTTCGGCCCGTCGGTCGCCTCGACCATATACGACAGGCTGAGCGAGGTCTCGCCCGACGAGGCGTCGAAGCTTCGGGAGGCCATCGACGGGAGGATGAAGAGGGGAAAGGGCGGCGCTGATTCAACTTGAGCTTCCTGGGGTTCGTCGCGACCTATTTCGCCAGCGAGCCTGCCGTGGTCACCCTGGCTCTGCTCCTCTCTTTGCTTGCATTCCTTTTCGTCCTATTCCGGCTTGAAGAGTATCGGCCTCAGAGGAGGAGGCGAATACTCTTCGCCTCTTTCGCCGTCGAGGTACTTGCGTGGAGCTTCGTCGCGTCCAGCCTTCTCCTTTGCCGAGCGTTCATCGGGCTCTACCAGACGCTGGGGGATGTCACGACTTTCAGGATGGTCTTCGGCCTCGCAGTCCTGACGAGCCTGGCGATCGCCTTGCCTCTCTCCGCCATCGTGACCTTCAAGGTGCCCGGGGCGATAGCCAGAAGGCTGGCGCAGGAGCTTCCGGAGGCCGAGACTGGCGTGATGGCGATGGCCCGGGAGACTGCGCGTAGCCTCGGGGTTGCCTTTCTCAGGCTCTTGCAGTCTCCGAGCGACGTTCCGTTCGCCTACTCAGTGGGAGGCTCCGAAGGGATCATCGTCGTCTCCAAGGGGCTCCTCGCGCACCTCAACGGGGACGAGGTCGAGACGGTGCTCGCACATGAGATCGCCCACCTCAAGAACAACGACGCGGGGCTCAACACCGTAATCGCGGTCTATAGGAGGGTGCTCTTCTTCGACCCCCTCATCCGCATCCTAGAGGGGACGATCTACATCGAAAAGGAGTTCTCGGCCGATGAGCTCTCGGCCCGGAAGACTCAGAAGCCCCTGTCGCTGGCGTCCGCGCTCCTGAAAATCAGCGTGGCGCAATCAGGCGGCAGAGGGCTGTCGGTCAGGACCGAAGGCCTGTCGATACTCGGGAGCAACAAGATCCTTAGGCCGCCCAGCGTCAAGGAGAGGATAGAGCGGCTCATGAAGCTCGCGACCGAACTTGACCGGGAGGCTGACGCCCAAAGCAGAGCGTTGCGAGCCAGCTGAACTTTCAGCTGCTCACGAATATCGGGCTGCTCGTCTTGCTCGAGGCAAGCACGGCCTCGGCTATCTTGGTGACCATGAGGCCGTCCTTTCCAGTCACGAGGGGCTGCCTCCCCTCCGCGATCGCGGCCACGTACTCCTTCAGCTCGAGCATCAGGGGCTCCTGGACTGCGTGCTTCGGGACCCTAGTCCCCGCCTCCTCGTGCACCTGTATCTCCTGGGAGATGAAGTCCAGCGTTACCACCGCCTTCTCGAAGACCGCGCTCAACTGCCTCACCCTGCTCGGCGTCACCCAGTTCGTCGTGATGAAGGCGGTCCTCTCGCCTCCGAACCCGAGCAGTATGGTGGCGAAGTCCTCGTTCTTCCCCATGACGCTCCCAACGCGCGCATAGACCGTCTTCGGCTCCTCCCCGAAGAGCCACCTCGCGGTGTCGATGTCGTGCACGGAGGCGTCCTTGACCACGCCCACGTCGACGATGTTCTCGCCCCTCCTGTTCTCCCGATGGTATTCGAAAAGGATGGGCCTTCCTAACGTCCCCTCCATGACCATCTTCTTCAGCTCCGTGATAGCCGGGTTGAACCTCTCGATGAAGCCTACGGTGAGTATCTTTCCTGCCTTCTCCGCCTCGATGATGAGGTCCTGCGCCTCCTTCACGGTGCTCGTCATGGGCTTCTCGACGAAGGTGTTGACCCCCGCCCTCAGGGTCTTGCTCGCGACCGCGAAGTGCGTCGACGCGGGGGTGCAGATCGTGACCCCGTCTGGTCTCTCCTTCTCGAGCATCTCGTCCACGCTCGTGTAGCCCTTCACTCGGTACTTCTCGGCATATGCCGCCGCCCTCGACTCGTCTAGGTCGCAGATGGCGACGAGGTTGCCCAGCTCGCTGAGGACCCTGACGTGGTTCTTCCCCCAGCCGCCCGTGCCGATGACAGCGATTCTCACCATGGGGTTGCCTTGGCAGGCGCCTTCCGGGCGGCTTTAACGGTTTGCAGCCCTGGCGTCGTTCACGCCCTGCTTATCGCGGTCGTGGCCCTGAGGATGGTGATCTCGGAGCTCCTGAAGCTCTTCCTCAGGCTCTTGAACCACTCGAAGTCCGCGGGGGTGCAGACTATCGCCAGGCTGTGCTTGTAGCTGTCGATCAGGTCGTCCGTCCGAGACTTCGCGTCGACCTGCCGGACGTCGGTGACGTAGTCTCTCAGCTTCTCGGTGAGGGACTGCGCCGTCGCCAGCCTGTCCGCGCGCATCTCATACTTGTCTGCCGACCACGCCACCAGGACCCTGGTCCTGCTCGCCTTGAGCTGGAGTTCCCGCAGCAGGTCGCGCGTCTCCTCGACCACGTACCTCTCGTAGTTCTCCAGGCTCTTCACGGCCGCGCCCGCCAGGTACGTGATGGGCTCCCCCACGTCCTCGCTCGACTGGATCGCCGTCAGGTCGTAGACGAGCGAGGCGAGCTCGTCGATGTACCTCTCAGGCTGGGCCCCTCCAGAGACCTTGAGCTCCCGGGACTTGCGCATCAGCTCGACCTCCGCCGCCATCGACGTGCAGAGCGCGAGGACTCTGGCGATGTACTCGAGCTCCAAGGTCGCGATACCCTCGTAGATCGGCTTGAACCCGAGGTCCTCGAGCGAGGCGAACTCCTTTGAGGCCGCCTTCGAGCCGAAGACGGCTGTCGGGTTGGCGGAAGCCGAGGCGTCCGCGCCGGTCCCTCGCTGGGGACCTGTAGGGCAGTAGGCGTAGTTCAGCCTCTCCCCGACCTTCATGCCCGTCTGCTTCTCCAGCAACGCGACGTTGTCCGCGTTCCCTCCCACGCCCGTCGGAAGCAGGTTCACGACAGTCGAGCCGTTGGAGGCCGACTTCGCGACGTCCCTGAGCTTCCCGCTCGCCTCGATGACCGACTCGTCTCCCACCTTCCTGAGCTTCGGGGCGAACACGATCACCGACGCCTCGGAAAGGACCTGCGAGACCGGCTTGAGCCCCATGAGCATCTCGTCGCTCACGAGCTCCTGGACCGTCCTGTGGGACTTCACCATCCCTTGCTCCAGGTCCATCGCCATCTGGAGTGTCTCGTCGACGATGGTGACCGCGGCCTTCTCGATCAGACGGGCCGCCACGGAGTATCCTTCGCTGGTCAGACCGTAGACGGCAACCTTCGGCTTTGGCAAAATTGTGAGAGCTCTGCGCCATCATCTTCCATCCGTGAGATTATAGACTTTCGATAGGAGGATATTCGAGAGAAATGGGGCGGGCATTTTTCGCGGCCTGTGCGCCTTTATCGTTTTTGGACAGGTCTCCCAGGTACAGCGCTTCTTTCCCATCGCTGTCGGAAGCGTCCCCCTACCAAAGCCTGATGGAAATTGGATTGGGCATACGTCCCTGGATTCTTCGATGGAGAAGGGGGAATCACAGTCGATGCCCCAAAAGACTCGAGAGTCCTGGTGTTGAGTTTGGGGGTTGCGGAGAAGAGCAAGGAAGTGCTTGAAAATATCGCGTTGTTTCTAGGAACCTATGGGATTAGTTCGCGGTTTGCCACTTCAGGCGGAGGGATAAACAGACTGCGAATTGGAAGAGTCAAAGACATAATTAGTTTCCTTTCGCATTTGACGCTTGCAGTGAAGGCGCGACAAGCCGAGGCGAGTCTTGACTACCTCAGAGGTCACATCCCAGGCAATGATTTGCTCTCGATTTTCAAGGGGGAGTACCTCTCGGGTCGCCGCCGATCCGCACCCCTTGTAGGTAGAGAGCTGAACTTCTACCTGACGCATGAGGGGGCAATTCTGCTCGCAAGGCATGAACGTGCAGAAGCCTCGGCGGTAGCGAGGAATTGTCTGACACGTTCTGGTCTTCGCAGAATGGTGATGGACCTACCTCGCGTCTTGTGTGTCCAGGATGTTGCGGTCGCGCTCGCGATGTCGAAACAAAGGACTCGTTACATAATCAGTTTGATGCGACGAGACGGGCTCGTTCTCGCTGAACTTCGTTACCGCTCGCACACGAGAACCTTGACTTGCAAGAGAATGGTTTAGCGATGTGAAAAAAGCATGAAAATATGGTTTGACCTCTTGACCCCGAAGCAGTTGCTCTTCTTCCGACCAGTGATCGACAGCCTCCGCAAGGACCGCCATGTGGTGCTCGCGACCTCGAGGAGGTACCGGGAGGTGGAGCAGCTCGCTCGGAAGCTGGGGCTAGAGCTCACCTTCGCGGGGTCGAGGGGCGGTAGGGACCCGCTAGAGCAATTCCAGCGGAGCCTCGAGAGAATGGAGCAGCTCCTCCCCGTCGTCGTTAGCTTCTCACCCGACGTGTCCGTCTCGGTCGCGTCGGCGGACTGCGCCAGGATATCCTTCGGGCTCAAGGTCCGGCACGTCGCGGTGAACGACTCCCCGCATTCGCTCGTCGCGGGGAAGCTCTCGCTCCCTCTCTCATACCACCTCATGACTCCCTGGATAATCCCCTACTCGGCCTGGTCGCCCTTCGGGATCTCCAGGAGCCAGGTCAGCCGATACCGCGCTTTGGACCCCGCCGCCTGGCTCAAGCGAAGACCCAGGAAGGCGTCGCCCCCCCTGAAGAAGGAGAGCGGCGGTAGGCGCGCGACGATTCTCGTCAGGCTGGAGGAGTCCTACGCCCCCTACCTAGCCGGCAGCGACGAGTCGTGGTCGGAGCGGGTCCTCGCGAGGCTCGCCCGCGACTTCAAGGGGCACGAACTGGTCGCGCTCTGCAGGTATGAGGACCAGCTGGCGAGCGTGCGGAAGAAGTTCGGCTCCTCCTACATGGTCCCTGAAGAGGTCGTCGATGGAGCAGAGATGATAGAGCGGTCGGACGTCTTCGTCGGGATGGGAGGGACGATGACCGCCGAAGCCGCGTTGCTCGGCGTCCCAGCCGTCTCAGCCTTCCAGGGAGCGGAGCTGAGCACGGAGAAGTACCTACTCTCGAAGAAACTCCTCCTGAAAGCGAGGGGCGTCGCGGAGGTCTCGGAGTGCGTCAGCGCTTCCCTGGACCCAGGCTACAGAGAGAGCTACCAGCGGAGGGCGCGCACGATGCTCGACTGGATGGAAGACCCCGCCGCGAGGGTGGCAGGGTACCTCAAGACCCTCTCCTCCGCCTCGAAGTAGGGCTGCGATCAGGGCAGTAATACGGCGACTCTATATTTATCATGATTCTCAATATATCTCATCGATAACCAATAAATCGAGAACCAACGACAAGAATAGCAAGTGAAAAGAGTAATGGAAAACGCAGTAATGGAAGACGCAGTAATGGAAAGGCGGAGGGACGAGCTAGGTGTCCTCGACACCAAGAAGCTCCCGATAATGAGGACTCTGGCGAGGCTTCATGAGTGCGACGTCGAGACTCTCTACAGCAGGATCGACGCGAGCGAGCTGGACGTCCACGACATCCTTGAAGAGATGGTCGCGAGGAATGAGGTGGAGGCGTCGCCCAGACAACCGTCTGGAGAAAGGCGCAACGAGAGATTCACCCTGACCTTGAAGGGCTGGGGAGAATACATGCAAGTCCTGGGTTCGATCTACGAACTCCCCGAGTAGAAGGGACGAGGTAAGCAGAGGACCGAAGCCTCCCTTGTTTGTTTTCATGCAAGACGGAAACGGACGGAAGGATTTGGTCGAAACGAGCCAGATGATTTATATCGCAACGAGGGGCGACATGGCAAGGACCCGCTCTTGTCAGTCGAATCCCGGTCTAACTCGTGCTAAATCATGGACCTATTCATCCTTAGACACGCGGAGGCGGGGAAGCGTCTGCCCGCGCAGGCCCGGGACTCAGAGCGGTCATTGACCGCGGAGGGGAAGGAGCAGCTCGAAGACGTCGCCCGCGCGCTCTCCAGGCTGAAGATACGGCCAGACCACATCATCTCGAGCCCGCTCAAGCGCTCGCGCGAGACTGCGAGCATCGTTGCCAGGATCTTGAAGGAGCGGGACAGGGTGGAGATCTGGGACGAGCTGAAGCCCGAGGGCAGCAAGCAGGAGCTCTACAGGCGGCTCTCGAAACTAAAGCCAGAGTCGAGGGTGCTCTGCATAGGGCACGAGCCCTACCTCACCCAGGCCATCAACGAGATCATGGGCCATCAGGGGGCGTCGAGGATCCTGCTCAGGAAGTGCGGCTTGGCGCGGCTTTCGATAAAGGCGTTCGCCCCCAAGGTGGAGGGAGAACTCAGGTGGTTGTTGACTCCAAGGCTCCTGAAGCGGATGTCGTAGGCTACGGCCCCGAGGGCTACGGGCCCTCGACCGGGTTCACCGCCTCGGTCTTGGACCTCGGTTTCAACTCCGCCAAGCTCGCCACCTACCACGTGAACGGGAGGACCAGCTACAGGATAGTCTCGCAGGAGGACGCGAAGGTCAAGCTCGGAGAGGCGCTGGACGAGACGGGCTTCCTGGCCGTCCCCCCGATGGAGAGGACGCTCAGGGTCCTCAAGATGTTCAGGGAGATAGTCGACTTCGAGTCTCCGAGGTATGTGCTCCCTGTCGCGACGAGCGCGGTGAGGGAGGCGGCCAACAGGAGCGAGTTCCTCCACCTCGCCGAGGAGACATCGAAGTTCAAGTTCAGGGTCCTCTCCGAGCAGGAGGAGGCGCTCCTCTCCTACTTCGGCGCCGTCCTCTCGCTCAGGATACCTACCGGCGTCTTCTTCGACCTCGGCGGGGGGACGCTCGCGATAGTCTACGCCGAGGAGTTCAGGGTCAAGAAGGTCCTCTGCCTCCCGCTCGGGGCAAGGAGGCTCTCCTACCTCTACGGCAGCCCCAAGAAGGGAGGCCTCTTCGTGCGCAAGGACTACGAGAGGATGAAGGAGCACATTTTGGAGCTGCTCCCGAGCAGGAAAGAGCTTCGGCTGGCGAAAAAGGCGAGGCTCGTCGGCGTGGGGGGGACGGTGAGGGCGCTGGCGAGCTATCATACGGACAAGTCGAAGTACCAGTTCGAGAAGCTGCACAACTACGTGATGGACTACCCCGAAGTGGCGTGGACCGCCTCGCAGTTCTTCAGGATGAAGAGGCGCCAGATGAGGTCGCTCAAGTCGATGGGGCAGGCAAGGGCGGAGACGATGGCCGCGGGCTCCTGCGTGGTCAGGCTGCTCATGAAGACGCTCGGCATATCCGAGCTCGTAGCGAGCACGCACGGCCTCCGCGAGGGCACGCTCGCGCTCTTCCTCCACGACCACCGCTGGTTCACCGCAAGGAACTTCGAGCCGTCCACCATCGACCGGCAGCTGAGCTCGGCGGGGAGGACTTGGAGGACGACCTGGGAGCGACACGTCAGCGAGCTCTTCTCCGCGAAGATAATCAACGAGTACGAGTTCTCCCTTCTCCTCGAGGCACTCCAGATCGTGAAGAACGCCCCCCAGGCTGCCGACCTCAAGGCGCGCTTCCACGAGCTGATGGGGGTCGACTCGGCCCTCAGCCACGTCGACCAGCTGAGGATAGCGATTTCCATAATCTTCGCGGCGAGCGGGAGCTACGCGAACGTGCTCGTGGACCAGTTCAGCCCTCCGCTCAGGCGGAAGGACAAGGAGAACATCAAGAGGCTATCCGCCGCCTACCGGCTGCTCGAGCTGCTCGAGATGATGAGGGCGCGCCTCTCCGTCACCGGCTCGGCGGACTCGGGGAGGGGGAAACCCATCAAGATGGTGATCACCGTCCCCGGCGTCTACGCAGAGGCGCGCCACGCGCGCGCCATCTCGAACGG
>VFSW01004503.1_pt1 | contig 20769 bp, 17 predicted proteins | sample 5358111 | NCBI WGS metagenome assembly VFSW01 (sample SAMN11554181, study PRJNA540505) | mine drainage metagenome | isolation source: sediment from site ElyBrook_90M | place: USA: Ely Copper Mine, Vershire, VT | collected 2017
CCCCCCCCCCCCCCCCCGCCCCCCCCCCCCCCCCCCCCCCCCCCCCCCCGCCGCGTCCCGCTTTATGATTTGACATCACGTCCGCGAAAATCGTACTGCTCAAACCATTGCGCGAATCGCATTGCGAGTCTGGAGGAGTAGATGAATTACGATCGAGCGTCGGTGCGCGGAGTTCTGGACAAGGTCAAAGCGGAGAGCCGCACGTCATTGACTCCCGCCGAATGTGAAACGCTCTGCGCGGCATACGGAATCCCGCAGCCCAACGAGGCGATCGCAACTTCGGCCGCGGAGGCGGCACGACTGTCCACGGAAATCGGTTTCCCGGTGGTCATGAAGATCGTTTCGACCGACATTTTGCACAAAACCGATGCGGGAGCGGTGGTGGTGGACGTCAAGCACGCGACAGAAGCCGAGCGCGCCTACGAAACGATTCTGCGCAATGCGAAGCGGCACCATCCGACGGCACATGTCAGTGGCGTGCTCATCCAGCAGATGCTCACCGGCGGTCATGAGGTGATTATCGGCGCGCTGACCGATCCGAGTTTCGGCAAGGTGGTCGCCTTCGGCCTCGGCGGCGTGCTGGTCGAGGTGCTGAAGGACGTTACGTTTCGCCTCGCGCCCGCGACCGAAGCGGACGCGCTATCGATGCTGGATGGAATCGCGGCGGCGGAAATTCTGCGTGGGGTGCGCGGCGCGGCGCCGGTCGATCGCGCCGCGCTCGCGAAGATCATCGTCGCGGTTTCACAGCTCATCAGCGATTTTCCCGAAATCAATGAACTCGATCTCAACCCGGTTTTCGCGACGCCTAATGGCGCGAATGCCGCCGACGTGCGAATCATCGTGGACTTCGCGCCACATCGCGAGCGCTATCGTCCGTCGCAAGAAGAAATTCTGCGCGCGATGAATCGCATCATGAAGCCCGACGCCGTCGCAGTTATCGGTGCATCGCCTGAAGACGGAAAGATCGGCAACTCAGTGATGAAGAATCTCATCAATGGCGGCTACGCCGGCGCGATCTATCCCATCCATCCGAAAGTGCCGGAAGTGCTGGGGCGCAGGGCTTACAAGAGCGTCAAGGATATCCAAGGCCCCATCGACGTGGCGGTGTTTGCGATTCCGGCGCCGCTGGTCGCCGGAGCATTGACGGAGTGCGGCGAGAAAAAAATTCCCGGGGCGGTACTGATTCCCTCGGGCTTCGCGGAAACCGGCAACGTCGAGTTGCAGGATCAAATCGTCGCGGTCGCGCGCGAGTACAACGTCCGCCTGATGGGCCCGAACATCTATGGATTCTACTACACGCACAAAAATCTGTGCGCTACTTTTTGTACGCCTTACGATATCAAAGGCAAGGCCGCGCTTTCGTCGCAGAGCGGCGGGGTTGGGATGGCGATTATCGGGTTCAGCCGCTCGGCCAAGATGGGTGTGTCGGCCATCGTCGGACTCGGTAACAAATCCGATATCGACGAGGACGACCTGCTGACGTTTTTCGAGCAGGACCCCAACACGCAAGTCGTCGCGATGCATGTCGAGGACCTCAAGGACGGCCGCTCATTCGCCGAGGTCGCGAAGCGCGTGTCGAAGACGAAGCCGGTGATTGTGCTGAAGGCCGGCCGTACCGCGATGGGTGCGCGCGCGGCGAAATCTCATACCGCGGCGCTGGCCGGCAACGATCGCATCTACGATGACATCCTGCGTCAGTCCGGCGTGGTGCGCGCGATGAGCCTGAATGACATGCTCGAGTTCGCGCGATGCCTGCCGATCCTACCCGCGCCCAAGGGCGAGAACGTGCTGATTATCACCGGCGCCGGAGGTTCAGGCGTTCTGCTTTCGGATGCGTGTGTCGATAACGGACTCACGCTGATGACGATGCCGCCGGACCTCGACGCGGCGTTTCGCAAGTTCATTCCGCCATTTGGCGCGGCAGGGAATCCCGTCGACATCACCGGTGGAGAGCCGCCGCAGACTTATCAGAATACCATCAAGCTCGGCCTCGAAGACCCGCGCATCCATGCGCTGATCCTTGGCTACTGGCACACCATCATCACGCCTCCGATGGTGTTCGCGAAGCTCGCCAGCGAGGTCATCGAGGATGCGCGGCGTCGCGGCATCGATAAGCCGGTGGTCGCATCGCTGGTCGGCGATGTGGAGGTCGAGAGCGCGTGCGAGTATCTCTTCGATCGCGGGATACCGGCGTATGCGTACACGACGGAAAAGCCTGTCGCGGTTTTAGGCGCGAAGTATCGATGGGCGCGTGCGGCCGGGCTGCTCTGATCAAATGACCGAGGTCACTTGATCACATTGCCGGCGCGCAGTTCCTCGATCTGCGTGCGATCGATGCCGGCCTCGCGCAGCACTTCCTCGGTATGCTCCCCTAACTTCGGCGGTACGCGGAAGAGCTTCGCCGGAGTCTCGCTGAAGCGCGGGCCCGGCGTGACGGTGCGAATCTTGCCCGCCACCGGATGCTCATAAGTGGTGAAGCTGTCGTTCGCGACAATCTCCTCGTCGGTGAAAAGCGTGTCGTAACTATGCACTGGGCCTGAGGGGACGTCGGCTTCTTCGAGAATCGGCAGCCACTCCGCGGTGGTTCGCTCGGGCAACAACTTTGCGCATCCGCGCATGATGCCGCGCAGGCGCTCAGTGCGATCCGCGACGCCGGTCCACCATTCCGGATGTCCGAGTCCGTTGCACATCCGCTCGAATTGCGCGTCGGTGAAAGGCGCGATGGTGAGCCATCCATCTTTCGTGCGGAACGGATCGAGCGTGGTGCTTTTGGGCGCCTGGCCCTTGAAATCCGCTTCGGGGAGAAACGTGTATCCATAAATGCTGTCGTTAGCGGCGAAGTTCATCATCGCTTCCAGCATCGGAACTTTGATGTACTGGCCAACGCCGCGCACCCGCGCCGCATGCAACGCGCTCACGATGCCGAGTGCTGCGGTCATGCCGCTGACTTTGTCCGCGAGCGCCATCTTGACCGCAGTCGGCTGCCCGGATTTTCCGCCCTGCACATTCGCCATTCCTGAATAGCCCTGGATGACGGGATCGTACGCGGGGGCATGCGCCTTCTTTCCCTTGGGAGCGAATCCGCAAATCGAGCAATAGACGATCTTCGGATTAGTGCGGCGGATGTCCGCATAGCCGATGCCGAGGCGATCGGCGACGCCGGGACGATTGTTCTCCACCAGCGCATCGGCGCGCGTCGCCAACCGGCGCACCAGGTCGCGGCCATGCTCCTTTTTCACATCGATGACGATGCTGCGCTTGTTGCGATTGAAGTTGATGAAGGCCGCGGTGAAGCCCGCTCGTTCCGGACGCCCAGTGCGGCGCATCGAGTCGCCTTCGGGCGCTTCAATCTTGATGACGTCGGCGCCCAGGTCGCCGAGCAACTGCGTGCAGAAAGGTCCCGATACGACCTGCGTGAGATCGAGAACTCGAACACCAGCGAGAGGGCCGTCGGCCATACCTTGTTCCCCCGGTTCAGCGCTTTTGAAGAACCACGGATTCTATACGGCGCGACGCGCTACGTCACGCTCGGTCGCCCGTTCGTTTTATGCCGACCTGCGGTTTCGATTATCGCGCAGCGCTCGCGGTGTCGGCGATGGGCTTCGGCACATCCATGCCGTACGCAACTTTCAAATCATCGCCTGCGAACGGATAGACATGGACCATCCATCCGAACGCTTGCTCGACCAGATGGCCACCGGCCGCAGTACATTGCCGCGCGTCCGAGATTTTCCCTTCAAAGCCGAAGCGGCCGTCAGCGAGGAAGCCGTAACGATGATTCAGCTCGACCGCATTCGCTCCGGCCGACACCGGCAGCATGCCCGGTAAATTGGCGCGGTCGGCGCCGACATCGTTGCGCAGCAAGTCGTCGATGGTGAGATCGTTGGGCAGGCAAATGTTGGTATGTACGTGCCATCTGGCGATGCTCAACGGCACGATCGCGTCGAGGTCTTGAGGCAACGCATCGGGCGGAGCGCTGTACATCGCGCCGACCAGCGTATATCCACCGTCGGGATCCTTCGCATAAAGCAGCGAGCCGGGATGCGCTATATCGAAGCGGCCCTGATATTCATTGCCGGTCTGCGCGTAGTCGGTGAAGTGGTAGACATCCTGTGGAATTCCGGGAAGGAAAATGCGCATCCCCCTGGCTAGCGCGACGCGATAGTTGCGGTACCGAACCAGCGAGCTGCGCAGCGTATGCAGGATGTAGAGCGCGCGATCCTCATCGTCCGGGGTCGCGGGACGCAGGTCGGTCACCCGCATATGATTTTCCATCATCTGCATGTGACCACCCATCGCGGCGGGCGCCATCGTATGACTCATCGAGCTCATGTCCGCGCCGCCCATCCCGTCCATCGCCGCCATGTCATGGGATGATGCGATACCGGCCGCGATAAGACATCCCAAAGCTCCCACGCTTGCGGCGAAACCGATCCTACGAACAACGCTGAAGGTTTTCATCGAATGCCTCGCTTCAGGCTTTTAACTTTGCATGCGTCAGGGCAGGGAGCTCATTGCGGACCCGGTCGAGATAATGAAGATCGATGGGCGCGGTCACGACGCACTCCTGATCTGATGCCCGGCCGAGTACGCGTCCCCATGGATCGATGATCATCGAATTGCCGTAGTCAGAGAAGCCATGAACATTGGCGCCGAATTGCGCGGGCGCGATGACGAAGGCCTGATTCTCGATTGCGCGGGCCCGCAGCAGGGTTTCCCAGTGCGCTTCGCCGGTAGGAAAAGTGAAACAGGCCGGCACGATGAGAATCTTTGCTCCGCCGAAGGCCAGGCGTCGATACAGCTCGGGAAAGCGCAGGTCGTAGCAGATGCTCATGCCGACGGCGCCGACCGATGCCGCGACGCATACGACCTCGGAGCCTGCGAGGCGCGAGGCGGATTCGGTTGCGGTCACGCGTCCAGGCAAATCGATATCGAACAAATGGATCTTGCGATAGACGCCCATCCGCGAGCCATCGGGACCAAGCATCACCGAAGTGTTGTAGGTCTTCTCCTGACCGGGGATCTGTTCCGTAATCGATCCGGCGACGAGGTGGACCTTCAGATCTCGCGCGAGCCGCGCCATCAGCGAGATCGATTCGCCCTCGACGGTTTCCGCCGCCGATGCTTCCGCGCCGCGCTTACCGCGCCAGTTGAAAGTTTCCGGCAGGGCAATAAGCGTCGCGCCATGCGAAGCCGCAGCTCTGACCAACCGCTCCGCGCGTTCCAGGTTGGCCGCCTTGTCGGAGCCGGCGCTCATCTGAATTGCCGCGGCCAGGTAAGACACAGTGTTGTCGCCCTCTCAGTAGCGCGGAACCGACGGATCGATTTCCGACCAGGCATCGATACCGCCAGCCAGATTGAGTATATGCCCGAAGCCGTTGCGCGCGAGATACATTGCGACCTGCGCGCTGCGAACTCCATGATGGCACATCACGATGAGCTCGCGTTCCGGATCGAGTTCGGCGCGGCGCGACGGAATGTCGCCCATCGGAATGTTTACCGTGCCTGCAATCGATGCTGTGGCGATTTCCCACGGCTCGCGAACATCGAGAATAATTGGTTTGTCGCCCTTGCTGATGCGACGCTTCAGTTCAATTGGATCTATCTCAGAGAGCCCCCGCATTGTTCCAGCATATCCTGACCGGCCCTCTTGATCGATGTCAGTCAGGGCCTCGTAACGTTGGAAAACAACTCGACCTTGTCAAATTTCGGCAGCAGCGGCATCGGCACGCCCATCACGAAGGTGTCACTCTCGCCCGGCTGGAGCGGCGTGAAATGCGGTTTCTCCTTGAGGATGCGCTCGATCTCCTCGTCATCGGAAAGGCTTACAGCCTGATGATTGTAAACGCTTTCAGCGTGAAGCACTTTGCCGTCTTTGTCTTCGAAGGCGAATACGAAATGTACGTAGTTGACCGGCTGCTGCGAAATGTTAGTCACATGGCCGGAAATGACCAGATCGGGCGGCCGGCAGCACGATCGAATGATACGGTCGGTGTTGATTGCGACCTTCAGCCCCGGATTGCTGATTGCCTCAGCCTTCGGGTGGTCGTTGAGGCTGTGATCATAGGCGGCTTGGCGAGCGTTCTCTTGTTCTTCTTCGCTCGGCTTGATTTGGACTTGCGCCGCAGCGAACGCGGTTGATGCGATGGTGACAAAGAGCGCGGTCATCAGCAGCTTCTTCATGTTCAAAAGGCCTCCGATTGCAGGTTCATGCCTGAATTCCCCGACAACCTGTTGAGGCGATCCTGAGACGCGGGATTGCATAAGTCAACGTGCTATTACAAGAGAGATGGGCCGACCGAAACCGACCGCCGAAGATGCCGCCTTCATGCGGGAGGCCCTCGCCGAGGCGCAGCATGCCTCATCGAAAGAGGAAGTGCCGGTCGGCGCGGTGGTGGTGCTGAACGGTGCCATCATCGGGCGCGGAGGCAATCAGCCGATTGCGGGAATGGATCCGACCGCGCATGCAGAGATCATCGCGATCCGGGAGGCTGCGCGTGCAGTCGGAGCATATCGGCTACCCGGCGCAGTCCTCTATGTAACGTTGGAGCCTTGCGTGATGTGCGTCGGTGCGGCAATCCATGCGCGGATCGCGACGATCAAGTATGGCGCTCGCGACGAGAAAGCCGGCGCGCTCGGCTCGGTCTACGACATCGGGCGTGACGGGCGACTCAACCATCGCATCGAGGTGATCGGCGGCATCATGGAAGATGAATGCGGTGCGGTGTTGCGCGATTTCTTCAAGCGGCGGCACATGAGAGGCGCGAAGTAGGCGGAGGAGAAGACATCATCGGATGGGATTGCGATTTTATAAGCGGGTGCATCTGTTTCCCGGCGTTTCGGTCAACGTCTCGCGCTCGGGGCCGAGCCTCACCGTCGGTGTCCGAGGCGCGCACGTCACGGTCGGGCGCACGGGAGTGACGCGTACGGTGGGGCTTCCGGGGACCGGCATCTACTACACCTCGCATCGCGGGTATCACAGCGGATTTCATTCGGCGTATGGTGGAGCGCCGCGGCCCCCGTCAGAGCAGGCGAGCGCTGATCGCAGAGCCGAGCGGATGATGGGCATCATGGCGATGATCATCGTCGGGCTGGTGGTGTTGCTGATCCTCGCACTGTCGAAGTAGCCGGCGGTGGCTATCCAAACCTGATGCTTACCCTGTAAACTAACGATCGTTAGTCATTTCCGATGGAGTAGATTCCGCGCACATGGATGCTTCGAGCCTGGTTGTCGATTGCGATTCGCACGTGATGGAGCCGCCCGATTTGTGGGAGCGCTACATCGAACCGAAATATCGTGACCGTGCGATCAGGATTGTTCGCGATCCCGCCGACGGCCTCGAAGTCCTGATGATCGACAATCAGCCGATGCTGCGCGGGATGCTGGCGGGCCTCGGCGGCGCCAACCTCGAGCGGCAAAAGCTCTTCGTCCCGGGCATGGTCTCCTACATGGATGGATGTCCGCCGGCGAGTTATCTGCCGGAGGAACGCATTCGGATGCTCGATGCGTGGAGGGTCGATGCAGGAGTGCTGTTTCCCACCGTCGGGATTTTGTGGGACGTCGCTGACAACGGGCTCGCGTCCGCTTACGCGCGGGCCTACAACAACTGGATCAATGATTTCGCGGCGCACAATCGCCGCCGCATAATTCCCATCGCACATCTCGCTCTGCAGGATACCCGGGCGGCGCTGGCGGAGTTGCGGCGATGCCTCAAGCTCGGCTTCAAAGGCGTCTTCCTGCCGCCCGAGAACATCAATGGCAAACGCTTCTCGCATCCCGATTTCGATCCGATTTGGCATGAATGCGAGGACGCGGGGATTCCGGTGTGCCTGCACGTCATTGTGCGGTTCAATCGACGTCCCGGGATCGTCGGCGATTTCTACCAGGTCGGCGAGTTTCGCGCGGTGTGGGGTTTCGCGCTGGGAGGCTTCGCGCAGGTGGTACCAGCGGCCATGACGATGGTGGCCGACGGGCTTTTCGATCGTTTTCCGCGCCTGAAAGTTTTGTGCGTCGAGGCGGGATGCGGATGGGCGCCTTATATGATGGATCGCCTCGATGAGAAGTATGAGCATCTCGGGTGGACGCATCCACTGAAGATGAAGCCGAGCGACTATTTTCGCCGCAACTTGTGGGTGGTTGCCGAGCCCGAGGAACGCACCATCGGCGCTGTGATGGATCTCATGGGCGAGGACCGCGTGCTATGGGGCTCCGACTTCCCGCATATCGATTCGACGCTGGAAGCCTCGTCGCTGATTCGCGGAAGTATCGCCGCGCTCAGCCCGGAGCGTCAGCGCAAACTCCTCGGCGGGAACGCGTCGAGAGTTTTTTCATTATGATCGCGAAGCGCGGTTACCGCTCTCAGTGGCGAGCGCGCTAGATTCGAGGGGATGGCGGGGAAATTGAATGCCGAGTGAGAAAGCCAAAGAAAACAAGAACCTGATCGCGACTTGCATCGCATGCGGCAAGCCGGTTTCGACCGAATCGATGGTGAGCCTGCGCGGCCGCGAGGACAGCATCGCCAAAAGCTTCAGTGTGTGCGTCGCATGCGCGAACAACGGATGGCGACCGCCCGGCTTCGCCGGCGTCTACGCCGCCCGTCCCATCTGATTCAATACTCGACGCAGATCAGCCCCACATTTTTTTCGCTTCGGCGCGAAGCTCGTTGCGAAAATCCGGATGCGCCACCGCAATGAGTTCATTGGCGCGTTGGCGAATCGATTTCCCTTTCAGCCTCGCGATGCCGTACTCGGTGACGACATTGTGCACGAACGTCCGCGGCGAGGTGATGACGCTTCCCGGCGCCAACCCCGGCATGATGCGGGAAACTCGCTGGCCCTTAACCATCGAGGTTGACGGCGTCACGATTATGGTGGTTCCTCCGCCGAGCGAGGCGCCGATCACAAACGCGGTCTGACCGCCGGTGCCCGTATACATCATGGGTCCGAGCGATTCGGCATTGGCCTGTCCGGTCAAATCGACGCTGAGCGCGTTGTTGATCGATATCAACCCTTCCTCTTTTGCAATTAGCCGGATGTCATCGGTGAAGTTGAAATCGTACAACTGGTAGCGCGGGTCGCCATTCGCGCGGTCCAGTTCGGGCTGAGGCGTGAGGACGGCGAAGGCCGCGCCAACCACGAGCTCCGGAAAAATCTTTTTGTATTTCCCAGTCAGGACGCCGGATTCCACCAGCGGCGTGGTGCCCCACGGGATGATTTCGGTCTGCATCCCGAGGTCATGATGATTGCCGAGGTGATACATCAGCATCCCCGACATCGAGCCGACGCCGATCTGGATGGTGTCGCGGTCGTGGACGAATTCCTTCGCGACGGTAGCGCATACGGTGGCAATCGCGCGTTGCTCTTCTTCGTTCACGGGCGGAAGAATGCCCTCGGGAAAATCCATCGCACGCTCGACGAAGAAATCGATCTCGGAGAAGTGCATCTGGTTGTCGCCGCCAACCCGGATGTAGTTCGGCTCGATTTCCGCGATCACCAGATCCGCAGCGCGCGCCAGCATCTTCTGCATGATCTGAATGTCGCCGAAATTGACGAATCCATTTTCATCGGGCGGGCTGACCTTGATGAAGCAGACGTTGAAATTCTCCAGCCCCGGCGGCAGCGAGCCTTCGCGATAGTACGAAATCGGCGTGAACTCCGCGCGCCCCGACGCATACACCGAGCGATCGTAGGGCGAGCAGTACATCGATTCGAGGCGATAGCGTTCTCCGAGTCCCGGCAAATCCCAATTGAAGGCCGCCGCGCCATGGTTGACGACGACGTTCTCGAGCTCCATCAGGCGGCCCGAGAGCGCCATGCACAAGGTCAGCGGTGTCGCCTGCGCGATCGAGATGACGACGCGGTCGCCTGACTTGATGTGGCCGACAGCTTCGTCGGGCTGCACCAGGCGGGAGCCGAGTTGCGTGCGCCAATCATGAGTGGGCTTGCTATAGGTGACGGTCGGAGCAGTTGCCATCGCGGATGTCTCGCTTCGATCAGATTTCCCGAGGAGAGCACACAAAACCCGTGGCGCGCAAACATTTCGGCCCGATCTCGAATGGCTCCGCGGCGGTGAATTTGGGGACCCGAAAAGCGAGAGGCCGAACCTTTCGGCTCGGCCTCTCAGTAAGGATAAACGGTTCTCTATGACTACTGCGCGATTTGGCCGAGGGTCGGGTCGATGCCGATATCGCGCAGGAAACCCGACGTCCGCTCGTTCAGCAGCCCAACCTTCTTAATGTTGGTGACGACGGTGGTATGCATCTCGCGCCGGAACAGCTTGCGGAACATGGTCTGATCGTTCCCGGTCGTCGCCGCGTCCTTGCGCGCCTTCTTCACCTTGTCGATTTCCGCGGCGCTCATGCCGATCGCCTCGTAAGCCTCTTTAGGGAACTGGCCGCCGAGCACCAGTTGGATCGCATCGCGAGTGAAGTCCTCGACCTCGCGCAGGTCGCTGGGGCTGAGCGAACGAATCTCCTCGGGCAGGCTCAGGATCGAAAATCCCATATGGCGCGATTCATCGGAGAGGATGCGCTTGCAGATTTGACTCAGAGTCGGGTCCTGCGCCGTCTCACCGAGGAGGCGGAACAACGCGACTGCGAAGGTTTCGGCGATCAGCTGCAGGCCAACGGTTTTGATGAACCATTTGCCCTGGCCGAGAATGTAGTCGAACAGCGTCTTCAGATTGGGTGAAACCGGATAGATGTTGCCGCCGCACTTATCGATGAGGTAGCGGCTGAGCACTTCGGTGTGCCGCGCCTCGTCGACGACCTGGGTCGACTGGAAAAATTTCGCGTCGTTACCAGGCACCATGTCGACCAGTTGGCTGCAGGCGAGCATCGCGCCTTCCTCGCCATGAAGGAGCTGCGAAATCCGCCAGCATGAAAACTCTACATTGAGGCGCGCCAGGGTTTTGGCATCGAGATGCGCGAGCGCATCGGTGCCGTAGCCGTCGACCAGCTCATTGGCAAAGATGCCCTTGTCGAGGTCGAGCGGCGTTTCCCAGTTGATGTCGCGCGAGGCGTTCCACTGGTCGCGCTTGGCTTTTTCATAGAGCCCGCGCAGATCGGGTGCGTCGACAGTGTAGGAACGCTGCCACAGCGTATCGAAATTGGTAGGAATCAGGTCAAAAGTCGCAACGCCCATCCTGGAATCTCCCTCTACCAAACGGTAGGTATTGATAAAGCCTAGCAAATTATCCGCCGATTCGGAAACACGGACGATCAGGCGCTTGGTCGCGCTCTCGACCGAATGATTTTCCACCGCCGGCTATTTTTGCCCTCGCTTGTGAGTGTTGTCTTCGGCAGGAAACGCCGAAATAATTAGTCCAACACATTTTTCGAGGGGGGACTTCATGAAGATCGCTGTTTCGATTTCCGCTCAGCGCCGATGCGCCCGTGTCTATGCTTTCCTTTTTGCGCTGGTGATTGGCGCGGCGCTGATGGGCGCGGATTCCGCAAGCGCCAAGGAACCTTTCACCGCATTTACCTATGCCGCCGCTCCCGTCCTATCCAGTCCTGGTCAAGGCAGTCAGGCCTGCATGGACACCGGCGTTCCGCTCTGTCCCGTCGGACATACCTGCGACTACTATGGTTACATCGGTAACGCCGTGGGGAAACCGGGGTTCGGGAAAACCAATATCGAGGTCTGCATCAAGGAGGACGATCCGAGCCTCGGTCAGCAAAATGCTACCGGCGGAAACTGCGCCCCAGCCTCTGGGTTGGCGCAAATCACGTATCAGATAAACCGCCGCAGTTCGAAAGTTATCGTGCTCGGTCTGGTGGGGCAGACCTGCGAGGCCGAAGGAGCTTCCATCCCGAGCCTTACCCAGGACCTGTCTTTGACCCAGGGACCGTGGGCCGGAAAAATGTCGATCTCATCGCTCGTGACGGATGGCTCTACTGCGTATCTGAGTATCTACGGCACCGTTCAGGCCGGTCTGTGACGCCGAGCCGTCAATTCGATTGCCGGCTGCGGAGCTAACCCGCCGATGCCGCGGCTTTCTCCGCGCGTCCAATCGATTTGAGGATCTCCTCGGCGCCGTGCTTGAAGTCCATCCAGCGCATGACGCGCGCCCATTTGCCTGCTTCGAGGTCTTTGTAGTGCTCGAAGAAATGGACGATCTGATTGCGCAGCATCGCGGGCAGGTCGGTATAGTTTTCCACCTTGCTGTAGTACGGATTCAGCTGGTCGACCGGCACCGCGATGACCTTGTCGTCGCCGCCCGCCTCGTCTTCCATCACGAGGAGCCCGATCGGCCGGCATCTGATGATCGCGGTCGCCATCACCGGAACCTGCGTCACCACCATGATGTCGAGGGGGTCGCCGTCGCGCGACAGCGTATGCGGGATGAAGCCGTAGTTGGCCGGATATACCATCGAGGTATGCAGGAAGCGATCGACGAATAAGGTGCCGGAGGCCTTGTCGAGTTCGTATTTGATGGGAACGCCGCCCTGCGGAATCTCGATGATGGCGTTGACGTCGAAAGGCGGATTCTTGCCGACCGGAATTTTGCCGATGTCCATCCCGGAAGCTTAGGCGGTCGGCACGCGAGGTGCGACCGCCCAAGCGCCGTTTTCAATACTCATCAATGATGATCATCGTCGTCGTGACCATCGCCGTGGCCGTCGAGGATAACCACCTGCGGCGAATTTGAGGCATTGTCCTGCACCACCAGTTTCCCTTGGCGCGAGCCGCCCGCCGATGGGCTGAACTGGATCGCGATCGCACACAGCCTTCCGACTGGTAGCGTCGACCCGCAGGTGGTATCGCGGGTATCGATCGAGAAATCACCGCTGCCCTGAATCGTGATGCTGCTGATAGTTGCCGGTCCATTGTTCCACCATGGATTGAATAGGAACGCCACGCGGGTTTGCCCGCGCTGCCGAATTTGGTAGTGACCGAAATCCAGCTCGGGCGGAGTCAGGTAGATGGGGCCGACCTTACCGACCGGAGTGGGAGTCGCGGTTGCAGTGGCGGTTTTGGCGACGGTGGCGGTCGGCGTGGCCGTCCGAGTTGTCGTTGGAGTTGCGCTCTTTGTGGCCGTAGGAGTCGCGGTCCTCGTCGTCGTGGGAGTCGCTGACCGGGTTGCGGTAGGAGTCGCAGTTTTGGTCGCAGTGGGAGTCGCAGCGGCGGTCTGGGTCGGCGTTGCCGTCGATGTGAGGGTCGGCGTCGACGTTGCGGTCGGTGCAAGCGTCGGAGTCGATGTCGGTGACGCAGCCGCGGTAGGAGACGACGTCGGAGTCGGGGTTACGCTTGGCGACGCAGGCACAGTCATCGCGTTGAAGCCTCTTGAAGCGTGTGAGGCAAGATATCCCGGCGCCGTGCTGTCTCCTGCAAACGTCGCTGAGAGCCCATTTATGCCTTGCGAGCCGATCGTCACCTGGCAACTGGCTATGCCCAGGTGGTTGGTGGATCCGGAGCAGTTGGCACCATCGAGGCTGAAGTTGATCGTATACTTAAGCAGCGGCAGCGGCGGATTAGCCGAAATGTCTACCAGCGATGCGACCAGGGTTGTCGTCTGCCCGGACGTTCCACCGGTTGGACTCTGGTTGAGACTGAGGGCCGTTGTGTGTGCTCCAAAGCCCCAGGTTACTATCGCTTGATTGGAATTCAGGACGGAGCCACCTAATGTCGTGGTAGCGGCGATCGTGTCCTGACCTGGCTCCAGCGCAGTATAAGTGAACGATGCCTGACCATTCGAGTTAGCATTCACGAGCCTGTTTTGTGGGTTGGCGCCGTTAACGGTGAATAGCACCGGCGTTCCCGCCGTCGCGGTCCCGTAATGGATGGTCGCGTTGAAAGTCTGCGCGGTTCCCTGCAACGGATTAGGTGATACCGAGGTCGGCGAGAGCACCAGCGCGGGTGAACTGAGCGCCGCTCCACCATAGCTGCAGCCGCCGCTGGTGTCAGTGACTCTGAACACCGTCGTGCCCTGCGACACATAGAGACATCCGTCGGGGCCCAAGGTCATGAAGTTGGCGCCCGAGGCGGTGGCGAACGTAGTGCCACGAGTCGGCGGAGTCGTTGTCAGGTCAAGGCTGTCGATGCCTGCAGCCGTGCCGTTGAGGTACGGATTTTCGATGAGGAAGGTTGCATCCATGCCATTGGTTGCGGTACCACCCGCCAACAGGCCCAGGTTGTTGAGTTGGAACCCGGGCAGGTTGCTGATTGTCGGAGGTCCAGCAACGTTGGTGCCGCTTACCTTGGCGATTTGCGCGTCGTTCCAGACATAGATAGTGCCGCCCGGTCCGAACGCCAGGGTCGCGTTCGGTTTCGAGGGCAGGGTTGCGTACACCGTGGTGGTCGGCGAACTTGCCGGACTTTGGACACGCCAGATCGACGCGTTACCCGTCGCGCCGCCAGAGCAGGAATCATCGGTAAAGAGATCTTGGCTTACTGGATCGATCGAGATCGTGGTGGGGCAGATCAAATTCGAGGCCACCGTCGCTATCACAGTGCCATTGGACGGATTGATCTGCTCCACGGCTCCAGTGGTGTAATTGCCGGCGGTGGTCTCGTCGACGCTGGCAAACAGATTGCCGCTGTGGTCGAATGCCAGCCCGGCCAGCGTAAATCCCAGCGTCGTGAGCTGGGTGCCCGCATTCGCGACACCCCCAACACCGGGCGGGAACTTGTAGATGTTTCCCGACGGGAAGTCATTGACGTAGAGATATCCCGAGCTGTCGAATGCGAGGCCCGTGGCGCCCTCGCAGCCAAAATTGACGTCGGTAACGATGGTCTGCGCGTTGAAACCGGTAGCGTAAGGAGTAAAGACGAAGCCGGGCGCCGCGGGTGGATTGCCGATGCTGCAGGTGTTACTTGCGATGGTGCTAAAGCCCACCACATTTGCGCCAAAACTAGCCGGCCGAATCGGCAGGTTGCCATCGGTTACGTCAATGGCCGCATATGTGACGGCTTCCGAGACCAGGTCGGTGGCGGTGAATTGAATCGTGCCCGTCGCATCGGTGATGGCCGGACTGGGACCGCTGATAATCGAGCTGGCTGGCGTCGGGGCCAGATTGCTGGACTGCGAGATAGTGATTTGCTTGCCAGGCGTCGGATTGCCGTTCACGTCCTTCAAGGTGATTGTAATTATGCCTTCCGACACGCCATCGGCGGGTACGCTGCCGGCCGCCACTTGGAGCTCCGCCGAGGTCGCGGGCGGGGTAACGAAGGTCACCTGCGGAGTCGTGGCGAGTGGGATCCCGTCGGTCGCGTCAGTCGCGGTGAAGGTTACCGTCTCGGGGGTGAGGTCGGTTACCTGGAAGGTGACCAGTCCACCGTTAGTGCTCGATGGACCGCCAGCCGGACCGATGCTCGCGAAACTGCCGTTATTAGCGGCCAGCGTCACCGTCTTGCCGCTTACTACGTTGCCGTTGGCATCGTACAAATTCACGCTAATATTGAAACTTGCTTTTCCGTCCGCGGGGACGGCCTGTATGCCTAGTGGCTCCGTTGGAGATTGTATGGCGTTGATCAGAAAGGGTTCGACCACGGAGACCAAAGGATCGACAGCACCCGGCGTTTGGCCCGTTAGCAGCTGGTGGAGTACGGCAATATTCGGAGAACCAAGGCCAACGTGAGCAAAATCGCTGCCCATCGATGCGGCACCATGAAATCCGCCGGTTCCGGCGAGCGGATAAATGAGCGGGTTCAGAAAGCCGAGATTGGTTCCCTGCGACTGATTCAACAACGCGGTGAAAGCGGCCCAGGCGGGCGCCGCCAAACTGGTTCCGCCGTACAGTTGGCCGTTGGGGCATCCACCGTTGTCCGCCTGGCAGAGCACCACGCCTGTGGCCGGATCCGCGCTCGCAACCACGTCGGGAACCGAGCGCGCGGTGGTCCCGCTTAGGAGAGTTTGATAGGGCGCGAAAAAGAACTTGCTGGTGCCAAAACCACCCGCCCCGGACTGCGAATCATTCCACCACGACTCCGTACCGTAACTCAGTCCGGCTCCGAGACTGAGCGAGCTACCCCCGACGGCAGTTAGATTGGGCGAGTCCGCAGGAACATCTATCACACCCGTGCTGCCGTCCAGGCACGTGTTGCCGTTGTCGCCTGCGCCGGTAAAGACCGAGATGCCTGCTATGGCTGCGTTCTGCAGAATTGTATCGATGCCTTGCGCGTCGGCCATTGTCGTTTGGTCCTCGCAATAGGCCCAGCTGTTGGAGATGATCGAGACGCCGTCATTTATCATCTGGTTCAGCACAGGCTCAAAGCTGCCCTGCGCGCCAACGAACGGCGCATCGTAGACCACGACCTTGGCGCCTGGGGCTATCGACATGACGGTGTCGATATCACACAACACTTCGTCCTCGTTCGGGCCGATAGCGACACCACCATTAACATCCTTCTCGCTTAGATTGTTGATCTCGGTGGGATCCAGAAGTCCCACTCCAGTAAAGTTCAGAAAATCGTTAACGTCACTCGAATTGAAGTTGTCGAACTCGACCAGACCAATGGTTTGTCCGGTGCCGTCCACTCCCTGCCAGGCAGGGGGCGGGGGATCCGAGTTGGCTATCTTGCCGTAGCCAGTGGCCGAGGCGTTAGCGGTTAGGCATTTCGCGCGGTCTTTAACAAAGAGATCAGCTGCACACTGCTTCTGGTTCTGACCAGTTGCCTTATAGTGATCGAGGCAGTAACTGCCGATTACTTGACCGAGGGCCTCGAGGGAGCCGACAATCGTACAGGTTAAGTTGGTTACCGCTTCTTGGAGCGTGGCCGACGGCTTGGGAGCCGAGTAGTTAGACAATCCCGTCACTGCCTGAACGTGACGAGCCAGTTCATCCGGTAGGCCGGGATCGCGGTCGTTGGAATAGAATTGCCGATTGGCGAGGCGGTAGTCGCCCATTGCCACATCGAAGGCGCCTGCCACATCTGAACGACGGCCGCGCACCGTGAGCGTCAGGCGATTTTTGGAACCCTGCGCCAGTTTGAACCCGTGCGCTCGCAAGTATGCGAGGGTCGAGTCGTAGGCATGCTGCGAGGGACCAAACCGACGGGCAATCTCGCGCTGTTTCAGAAAATGGTGAAAATTCTTTGAATGCGGTTCGTAAATTTCACGTAGATATTTATCGAAGCCTGCCTGATCGTCACGCTTGAGCACGATCGTAAGTGTCACTGGCTGATTGGATTCGTCTTTCGGTTGCGCGACTTTAGTCGCCTTCGCGAGCGCCGGCAGCACATGGCCCGGGAGCCGGACCATCTTCGAATTCCCGAGCGAAGGCTTCGGCGCGCCGGTCGTCGTCGCGAGGGCCGCCAGTGGAAAAAGAACCATCAACGCCACTGCCAGGACCGGAACGCGCTTAAACATCATGTCCCCCGAACGCCGAATTGGAGATCGATTACTTCGAAAAGCTGCGAACCAATTCAGCGCGTTGAAGAGGTCACGGGCAACGGCAGAGTGTGCCATTCGATGGCACAAATGCGGCGTCACATGATCCGGCAGTCGATTAGTCGGATAGTTGACGGTCTAGGTTGTCCAGCTCCTCGGCTGGTCTTCGTCGAGGGCGTAGCTGCAGGTGTGGCCGGTGCGGATGCGGGTGGCGAAATGACGCGCCAGCTCGCGATGCGTCAAGCGAATTCTTGCGATGACGTCCTTGATGCGCTTGGTCACCATCAGCCGCGCGCGCTCGCGGGCCGCATCATCATGGAGATGACTTTCGCCATTGATGCGTCCATTGCGCAACGCTGGCGCCTTCTTGCGGCCCGCGCGTTTGAGGCTGATTTGGTGCGCGCCCGCCGCGAGATCTTTTGCCGAAAACTGAACTCCCGGATTCGCGATCAGCCGGCTGATGTAATGCATCCCCATCGTGTCGCGCAGCCGAAAAACCGAGCCTTCGAACAGGATGGTCCAATATTCGCCTTCCTTGCGGAACACGTTCGACCCAGGAGCCTCAGCCGCGGTCGATGCCGATGAATGAGGGTCGAGCGCGATGAAACGGAAAACTGCGGCTTGTATCCGCTCCCTAAATAGCGGGGTTGCGATCGAATCCAAGCCGGCAAATGCGGCGTTGTACTTTTCCGCTGACGCGCGATGGCGCGAAGCCGCGAACAGCACCCGCGACCAGAAGAGCTGTACGCCGACCACCTCCCACGGCGCATGGTAACGGCGAAAGATTCCGATCGCGGCGCGAAATTCCTCCGCCACCTCGTCGGGGAGCCGCAACTCCCCGCCGTTATGCAGCGAAATCCTCCACACGTCGTCCGAACCCTGCGCCGCTCGGAAGCAATCCGCCGCGCTGACCAATGCCGAGGCGGAGGCGAATGCGCCCCGGTGCCCCCGCCAGTCTTCGCCATTGGCGAGGATTTTCTGACATCGTGCTAGTTGCGCCTTCGCCTGCTCCACGCGCCCGCGGTCGGCATCCAGCAGCGCCAGCTCGATGCGGGTAAACAGCTCGCGATTGAGGTCCGGCCATGCGACCGCGGCGGCCAGGCCCTCGTTTAGATACTCCTCGGCCTCGATGCGCTGATTGCCGACTCGCGCAAATCGCCCCAACAGCGACGCGCAATCGCCGACCCCCTGGAGCCGGCCCGCAGCGCGCGCCGCCTCCAGCTCCCGGCGTCGCAGCATCACGCCGTGCTCCCAATCGCCCTCGCCGTAGGCGAGCAGGAAGTGCTTGGATGCGGCGCCTTCGAATTCGTCGAGTAGCTCGCGTGCTCCCGCGAGGTCGCCTTGACTGACTCGCGCCGACGCCAGCAGTGTCGTCAACCCATAACGCCAATCGGCAACTCGCTGCGAGCGTGGCCGAGCAAGCTCGCGCGAGTACCATTCTTCGGCGCGCGGATAGTCGTAGAGCTTCGCGCAGCTCGCGCCGGCCAGTGCCGCCGCGAGGGCCCCCGCGATTGGATCATCGAGGCGGTCCGCCACCTCCCATGCCTCCTTGAACTTCGCCATCGCTTCGGCGATGCGGCCGTTGGCATAGAGAGCATCGCCATGGTGCGTCGCGGCGCGGCTCCATTGCGCGCCCTTCGCAGTCGCCATCAAACGCCGGGAAACTTCCAGCATCTCGCCGGCGCGCAGCGTGCCCGCCGCGAGGCGCGTCAGCTCCCCCTCGATATCGAATCCACTGAGGGTCACAACTGCTTTCCGCCGGGCCGATATGTCTGCAGGCATGCTACTTACCAGGGACGTCTATCACGCATAGCACGCCTGATTTCGCGAGGAAAAGAATGCGCTCTGAGGCCCGCGGTCGACAATCCGTCTATGTCCCTGCTTTTCCGGGTTGCGATGATGTTGCCGCGAGATTAACCCGAAACTCAGCATCCGCCGCGGGCGTTTTGCCACTCGCCCGATCGATGACTAGACTTTTTTGGCATGACGCCCAGCGAAAAAGATGATCATCTCACCGCGCTCTGTCGCGAGGTCCTCGAGGCTTTCGATGCGGTCAATGGAGGAGTGCAAGCCGGATACCGCCCGGCGCATGCCAAGGGCATCATGCTGTCCGGCACCTTCACCCCGGCGCCCGGAGCGAAAAACCTCTCGTGCGCGCCGCACTTAGGTCGTGCCTCGACGCCGGTGAGCGTGCGGTTTTCCGACTTCGCCGGGATTCCGACGATTCCCGACAACAATTCGAATGCGAGTCCGCGCGGCTTCGCGGTTCGGTTCCATCTCGAGGGCGAGGCTTACACCGACATCGTCGGCCATTCCACCGACGGTTTCCCCGCCGCTACCGCGCAAGAACTCGCGGCCTTCCTGCGCGCGATCGCGGCGAGCGGCCTCAACGCCGCGAAACCGACGCCGATCGAATCCTATCTCGCGACCCATCCGGCGGCGCTCGAATTCGTGCAGGCGCCCAAGCCCTTCCCCAGCAGTTTTGCGAAGGAGTCTTTCTTCGGCGTCAATGCCTACAAGTTCATCAACGCGACTGGCGCCGCGCGCTTCGGCCGCTATCGCATCCGTCCCGAGGGTGGCGGCGACTACCTGTCATCGGAAGCCGCGGCCACGAAGTCGCCCAATTACCTTATCGATGAGATCAAGGAGCGCGTCGCGAAAGGCCCGGTCAAAATGCACATCTTCGTGCAACTCGCCGAGCCCGGCGACATCGTCGATGACTCGACCAAGCATTGGCCGGCCAATCGCAGTGAAGTGGAGTTCGGCACCATCGCGTTGACGGCGGTGCAGCCGAATAACGAGGCGGCGCAGCGCGAGCTGATTACCGATCCGATTCCGAAGGTAGATGGGATCGAGGTTTCGGGCGATCCGTTAACTGAGCCTCGGTCGGCGGTATATCTGATGGCGGGCCGCCGCCGCGCCGCGAAGTAGCGGGGCGAGAGGAGCAGCTGTGCTAGCCCTGCCGGGATTACCGGGCTTGGCCATCCCATCGCATCCGTGTTTTCCCTGGTACCACTGATCGTTGTACTGCTCAGGACTTTGCGCACTGTAATGCTCAGCGAAAGCTGGCGCGATCGCTCAGAGGTGCCCAACCCTGCGTGCAATCGGTTACATGGAGAACCCAGTCCGACGTTTGAACACGGTTAGGATTGCTCCGTTCTGTTAGATTCATGAGATGCGCGCTGTCCCCACATCATCAGGAATCCGGAGACTCAGGGGACTTAAGAACATCGCCTGGCTCACCCCTCGCCAGCTGAACCGCCTCGCCGATGCGCTAACCACTAGTCGGGTTGTAAAGCGGGCCATCATCTTCGATGAAAAATGCGCTCCCGATGCTGCTTACGTCCTGCTTTCAGGAGTCGCGCGCATCACTTGCAACAATCGCAGCGGCGCCCGCTCTCTGGTGATAATGGTCGCGCCGGGCATGATTCCAGGCG
>VFSW01004504.1_pt1 | contig 20767 bp, 21 predicted proteins | sample 5358111 | NCBI WGS metagenome assembly VFSW01 (sample SAMN11554181, study PRJNA540505) | mine drainage metagenome | isolation source: sediment from site ElyBrook_90M | place: USA: Ely Copper Mine, Vershire, VT | collected 2017
AAGTGGAGGAGTTTGCCCCGGCCGCGGGTGGGGGAATTTGGGTGGCCGCCGGGGAAGCTGACTCGGGCCACCGGCGGGCATACTATTCGACGCTTGGCGCCGGCCCGCCCCCGATAGGCAATCTCACCATGCGGATACCCATATTCGCCCATGTCATGTACGCAAGCGCCGTGGCGGGGCTCGCCATACTGAGTTTGCTCTACGGCGACTTCGCGCCGATATTGGCACCGTTCCCTGCCTGGCTTCCCTGTCGGGACGTGTGCGTCCATGGATTGGGGGCGATCCTGCTCGCCGCAGCCGCCGGGCTGCTCCTGGCGCGCACGGCCCGGGTGAGCGCCATGGTGATCGGCGTGTACGGATCGGTCTGGGCCGCGGCACGCGCCCGGCCTGTTTTTCTCGAGCCCCTGATCATCGGCAACTGGTACGGACTTGGCGAAGCCCTGGGCCCGCTGCTCGGCGCATGGATCCTTCACGCCGTGCTGCGCCGCCAACATGACTCGCCCACGGTGACCGTGATGACCGGGGAGCGCGCGCTGCACGCGGCGCGGGTTCTATTCGGCGCGGCCTGCGTGACGTATGGCGCCGCGCACTTCGGCTACCCCAGGCTTACGGCGGCGATGGTACCGGCCTGGCTGCCCGGCCGGATGGCGCTCGCGCACCTGACAGGAGCCGCTCATGCTGCCGCGGGCCTCGGCCTTCTCCTCGGGGTTCTCCCCCGCTTGGCGGCGACACTGGAAGCCATCATGATGACGCTATTTGGCGTCTTGGTTTGGTTGCCGAGTTTCTTCGCGCAACCTGCCCCTGGTTGGGCGCCCACGAACCAAATTCGATGCTCGGAGACGCTCCTGACTTTCCTGCTGGCAGGGTCGGCATGGATCGTCGGTGCATCGCTGCGGGGCACCCCGTGGGGTTTCGCGCCGCGCGAACGCCGCAAGGCGCCGCTCATCTGAGCGTGCAGCCGCTGCGATTCACCTGCCGGACTACATCGCCTTGCCGAGCGCGCTGCCCACACCCGCACCACCACGCTCCTTGGGCAGTCCCGCGAGCAGATCCGCCAGCTCGTCGGCATGCTCCTCTTCCACGGCCAGTATCTGTCGCAACATGTGGCTCGTGGTGGGATCCTGATCCTTCAGGTACTGAATCAGCTCCCGATAGCTGTCGATGGCGATGCGTTCGGCGACCAAATCCTCCTTGATCATGTCGATGAGCGTATGCGCCGGCACGTATTCCGCGTGACTGCGCGCCGTCAGGCTGTCGGGTGAGAAATCCGGTTCGCCGCCCAGCTGCACGATGCGCCCCGCGATCTGATCGGCATGCCCCTGTTCCTCATTGGAGTGAATCAAGAATTCGTCCGCGGTGCTCCGGGCATCGATGCCGCGCGCCATGAAATGATGACGCCGATATCGCAAGACGCACACGATCTCCGTGGCGAGCGCCTCGTTGAGCAGTCCGAGCACCACGGCCCGGTCCGCCGAATAGCCGGCCGTCACCGCGCCTTCGCCGATGTGCCTTCTGGCCTTTTCACGCAGCGTCTTGGTGTTCGTCAATTCGGGAATCGTGGTCATGGCCTCTCCTGATCCTGATGAGCGTGGGTGGCACATGATGACCCAGATCCCAAGGGTGGTAAGTACGAGAACCCACATAGGCCGGATTCCTCCGCAAGGCAGCGTTCGTGTCGAGGCGGTACGCCAGCGCACAGACCGCGCCGCCGGCCGACCGCAATATCGCACTCCAAATTCGAGAAATAATCGCCCATGAGGTTTCATTCTATGATCATCGCCAATTCGAGAGCGGCCCTCGGTCTTGCCGTCGCCGCACTGCTCGTGAGCACCACCGCCTTTGCCGAGAGCAAGGCGAAGATCGACGCCGGGGTCACGAGGACATTGAAGGAATTCGAGAAGATCAATCCAAGGCACCGCGACCTTGAAGCGTCCGCCCAGGGCGTACTGGTCTTCCCGCGCGTCACCAAGGCGGGCGCGGGCGTCGGCGGTGAACACGGCGACGGCGCGCTGCAAGTCGGCGGCAAGACGGTCGGCTACTACAGCGTGACATCCGCCTCCGTCGGCTTGACCCTCGGCGTAGCCCATCACAGCGAAGTGATCCTGTTCATGACGAAGGACGCGCTGGACAAATTTACGAGCAGCCATGGCTGGTCGGTCGGCGCCGACACGGCCGCGGTGGCCGCCTCCCAGGGTGGCTCCAAGGAATACAGCCCCCAAACGCTGGCGAAGCCCGTTCTGACCTTTACGTTCGCGGAAAAGGGGCTGTTGGCCGACGCCTCGCTGGAAGGATCGAAGGTCAACCGCATCGATCGATGAGGTAGCGGACGAGCCGCGCCGCATCGTCAAAACCCAAATCCTTCAGGTGCCCGAGCACACCGCCGGTGTCGGCCGCCGGCGGTGTACCCATGACGATGGCGGCTGGCCGGGTTCGCCTCCTCGTGCCGTCGTCGAGCGCGCGACCGACCGGCTGCTGCCTCAGGCTTCGCGACCCGCCCCACGCCCAGTACGACCGCTCGCCCCTGTGTGCGCTGACAGACGGAATTCCGCCGATCGATGCGGAATGCTGCAAGCGGTGACCACCCGGGTCATATGCACTTCCCGAGGCCCTCCCGTGAACGTCCATTTCAGCATCGGTCCGTTGGTCGCGCTGATCGCCGGCATACTGATTCTCCTCGCGCCTCGCCTGCTCAATTACGTGGTGGCCATTTACCTGCTGCTCATCGGCGTACTCGGGCTGTTCGGCGATGGGAACTGGCGGCTCCACTAGGGATTCGCGGCCGGGTGGCTCGAGCGCGCCGCCGCGCCAAGAGACGGCGGTGGGGGACGTGCTGGAGAGGCGCTATCTGGTGCGCGCCGTTCTCGGGCGAGGCGGCATGGGCACGGTGTTCGAGGCGATCGATCGTGACCTGCCCGCCGATGGCTACGGGGACCGCCGGGTGGCGTTGAAGATATTGCATGGCGCCGCCGTCGGCATCGCTTCCTCGGATACGGACTTGCGGCGCGAGTTCCAGCACCTGCGCGCGCTATCTCACCCCAATATCGTGCGCGTGCGCGAGTTTCATGCGGGTCGGGAGATGTCCTTCTTCACGATGGAGCACCTGAGCGGTGTCCTGCTGAGCACCATCGTGGCCGCGGGTCCCGTGCACCGCTCTTACGCGGGTGTCATCTTGCGCGAAGTCGGCGCGGCCGTGGCATACGCCCATAGCCGCGGCATCGTCCATGGGGACCTCAAGCCGGACAACATCTTCATCACCGATGCGGGCGAGATCCGCGTGCTCGACTTCGGCGCCGCACATCGGCTGCACCAAAGCCCGAACGACGGCCCGCCGGAGAGCCGCATCGGCACCGCCACCTCGATCTACGCGAGCTGCCAGCTTCTGGAGGGCGAGCCCACCGACACGGCAGACGACGTGTATGCCCTCGCCTGCGTCGCGATCGTGCTGCTGAGTGGTGCGCATCCGTTCGAGAATTGCGCCGCCGTCCTAGCCCGGCACAGGAGGTTGAAACCGCGCCGACCCCGCGGGCTCAACCAGCGTCAGTGGAGGGCGCTGCGCGCGGGACTCCATTTTGATCGCAAACGGCGTCCTCCGCACATACAGGCGTGGCTGGAGCGGCTTGATTTCGGACTGCCCGCCCTGCCTCTGCCGGCGCTGCCCATCCTGCTCGCATCGCGCCCCACCAGCCGGGGAGTCACGCGGTGGGTGGCGGGCAGTGCCGCCGCCGCATCCATCACGGCCGTGGGGTGGTGTATGGGCACGGACCACCACGCGCCGATCCACCTGGTAGCGCCATCCGGGGTACCGAGGCGCGACGCCGCGGTCGAGGCGGCGCCGGTTTCGCCGGTGCTGACGCCTGCCCCTCGGCCGGCGACCATCGCCGCCGGCCTGGTCGATAAGGCCCCTTTACCGGTGGCCACGGTACCCAGCCTGGTTGCCGGTCCGGCGCGCGCACGCATCGAATTGGCGGCCGACAACGTGGACGTGACTGCGGGAGACAACGCGGCGCGTATCATCGTGCGCCGCCGCCACAATTTGCGCGGTGAGGTCAGCTTCAGCTGGTGGACCGAATCCGGGACTGCGAAGGCGGGGCGAGACTTCGTCGCCGCCCAATCCCAGATCGAGCATATGTCGGACGGTGTCGATTTCGTGCGCCTGCTGATTCCGCTGCTCGGCGCCGGCCCGCGACAAGAAGCGCGCAGCTTCTACGTGGTCATCGACAAATCCTCCGATGAGGCGGCGGTGGGACCCCGCACCTTGCAGATGGTCACCATTCTCCCGGGCGCATGATGCGCCACCCTGCGTTCTCGGCCGCAAAGCGTCTGCGAGACGGGAAAGACATCGGCGGATCTGCGCAGCCCCGATCGCCCTCGGTCTTCGGCACCCGGTGGAATTCCCACACGAGACGGCCGGTCTTGGCATCGAGCGCATACCTGCGCCCGCTCACACCCTGATCGTCGCCACCGGTATTACCTTCGAGCGCGGTGTCCTGCCGGGTACCGTGCGTGCGCACGTAGCGCCCGCCGGAATCCGCAGGCCACCCTCCGAAGCAATTCTACGCCTTATGGGCATATGCACGGCCCTGCGACCGGCTCTCGGCACGATTCGAGCGCACACCGGCGCCACATTTCGCGGCCGTCAGCAGCAGCAGCTCAGCGATTCGTTCAAGGTGGCTTGCCACCTGTTCGCTATTGAGCGACGGATGCCTGCTCGCGGTGGTCAACATGGCAATTCCAACCAAGTCCTGCGCCAGTTCGCCGCTCAGGAATTGCTCGAGCCTCGCCCGCCGTTTCAGGGCCACCTTGAGTCTCGCCCGGGAGCGTTCGAGCCGCAGCCTGGCGGTGCGGCTCTCCGAGCATCCACAAGCGCTCGGCGCACCGTCGGAGGCCAGCATGTCGTTGAGCCCAGACGTGAGTACATCGCTACCATCGGTTCCCGAACGCATATAGCCCTCCCAACAGACCCCGGAACGTCTGCAATGAATGGGCTGCATGCTCGTGATCGGGGCTCGCGCGGTCTGTGCGCCATCGCACGCAGCGCCGCCTCGCCAGATGGGGGTGTTTGAACGGCTCCCGCGGACCTGCCCGGCCTGCTCCGCGGCGGCGATGAACCCGGAGCCGGCGCACTCGAACTGTTGGCGTGCTGGCCGGCCTCTTCATCAGCGCGTAGTTGCGACTCGGTGCCGCACCCCGGCGGCCGGCGCCGCCCCGGCCTCACGCAGCAATTGCGTACCCACCCGCACGATGGCGTCGATCACCGGCACGAGTTCTTGCCCGAGCGCCGAGAGGGCGTACTCCACGGAGGGGGGTGAGGAGGGCATCACCGAGCGGATCACCACGCGTTTGGCCTGCAGTTCGCGCAGCCTCGCGGTGAGCATCTTCGGGGATATTCCGGGGATGTCCTTGTAGAGCTCCCCGAAACGGCGCGGCCCGCCGCTCAATTGCCAGATCAGGTTGGTCGTCCACGCTCCGCCGAGCAGTGCCATGCAGGCGCCCATCGGGCAGCCCGCCGGCGGCGGCGGGGCTTTGCTCTTGCGAATCTTCGGCGGCATGCATGCACTCCTTACCGGGAGGATAGTGGATTCCTTAACTTACCGGAAGTTATCGGCTATACAATAGTAAGCACTGGTGGTAACGTGCCGCCGAAATGGAACCACTCGATCGGGAGATTGGCATGAAACTGTACTTCGCGAGCGGCGCCTGCTCGCTCTCGCCGCACATCGTGGCTCAGGAAGCCGGCATCGCGCTGCGCCTGCAGAAGGTCGACCTGAAGACCAAGACCATCGCCACCGAGGGCGATTACCTCGCGATCAACCCGAAGGGCTACGTGCCGGCGCTCGAGCTCGACAACGGCGAGCTGCTCACCGAAGGTCCCGCGATCGTGCAGTATCTCGCCGACCAGAAGCCGCAGGCGGGCCTGGCTCCGCCGGCGGGGACGCTGGCGCGCTATCGGCTGCAGGAGATGCTTGCCTACATCGGCTCGGAGCTGCACAAGTCCTACTCGCCGCTGTTCAATCCGGCGACGCCGAGCGAGATGCGCGCCGAGCGCGAGGCCTATCTGCTCAGGCGCTACGCGCTCATCGACGGGCAGCTCGCCGGCCGGCAGTACCTGTTCGGAGACACCTTCACGGTCGCCGATGCGTACCTGTTCACCGTGACCAACTGGGCGCGCACGGTAAAGCTCGACCTGTCGCGGTATCCGAATCTGCTCGCCTTCCAGGCACGCGTCGCCGCCCGCCCGGCGGTCCAGGCCGCGATGCGGGCCGAAGGGCTGATCAAGTAAGGGACTGACACGAGCGGCGGCGCGACGGACGCGAAGAGCACATGGTGTTGAGGCGGTACACGGGAGAGTACGCGGCCTCGGCGCACCCAGAATCAATTCGGCGCATCGGGAGCGGCCAGCGCCTTGAGCTTGTCTTCGTCGATGTATTTCGCGATGCCCTTGGTCCCATCAACCACATGGGGGTCCGTGAACAGTCCCCGAGTCGCCGCCTGACCAAGAACCTGGAATGCATATTGCGTCGTCTGTGGCCCCTCGTTCTGAAGCGCCTGCCGGGTCTGCGACCTGCACGACTCGAGAAGCAACCGTTGCAACAGTGCCGCTGCTTTCTTTGACATCTCGTCTCTCTGCGCGGCGGAAACGGACGACATCGCCTTCAGGTCCGGATGCAGGGTGATCACGCCGAAGATCCATTGCACGAGCACCGTGCGATCTTCAGCCGAGGTCGAATTGACCAGGCACTTCGCCATGTCATCGGCAAAAGGGCCGGCCGCCGCCAGCTTCGGCGCGCAAGCCAGCGTTGCCATAAGCGCGCCGACCATCCAAGATTTCATCTGCGTTGCTCCCCGGGTTCGAAGAACGGACACTTGAGATCCCGCGCAAGACTCGAGCCAAGGATAGACCACCTGGCCACGAAGCGCTCGCGCCGCGGGACTGCCGGCGGCGCAGTGAAATCGTCGCTCGGGAAACGCTTCTCGGACAGTTGACCCCGAATAGCCCGCGGCAGATGATGGATAACGGACGGGATGCTGCGCGCGTCACTCCTCGGCGAAAGGGATGTCCCGCCGGGGTCCTGGAGCGCTTCGTTCGCAGGACTGATTCCGCCCACCGACCCGATCCGGCCGCGCACGCATCGCACCTGGAGGCCATATGCGACACCCAGCGAAATTTCCCATGCTCTCGATGACGGCCTGCTTCGCGGTCTCGCTGGCGGCCTGCGGCGGCGGTGGGGGCGGCTCGGCACCGGCGGCGGCCAGCTACGATCTTCAGGCGGGCTACGTCAATCGTGCCAATGCGGGCTTGAAGGCCAACGTGACCCTGAGCGGCACCGCTCTTGTCAATGGAGTATCGACACCGTTCACCGGCACGGGGACCCTGATCGTGGCGCCCGCCGCTTCGGCGACTTTCAATAGTTCACCGGCATTGGCGCAAGTGGAGGTCATTTCAGGAACCGTGACCGCGGCCGGCCAGTTCGCGCCGTATTCGGCCGTCGTGACGCATTACTACGCTCCGGGGAGTTACGCGGTCCTGGGCGAGTCGACGAGCAGCGAATACGACGTCGTTCCGGTCCCGTTCAACTACCCCGCCTCCCTGATAACCGACCCGAGCGGCGTCCTGGGCACGATGAACCGTTACACCGATAGCAGCATGGGCGTATCGCTCGGCACCGCGCAGTTGAGCTACGCAGTGACTCTCGCTCCCGTGGACCCCGGCAGTCCCCTGCAAGTGCAGCTCACGAAGAAGATCTTCGATGCCCAGAACGCGCTCACCGAGACGGACGTGACCACGTATGCGTTGACCGCCAACAACCAGCTGTCCTTCGTTTCGGCCACCGTTCAAACCAGCTCGGGCACCGTGACGATAACGGCTCAGTGAGCGAGGAGAGTCCGTGAACGGGCTGGCTTGGAGCGACAACGCAGCCATGTCCACGAGCGCCAGCCGAATGTTCTCCCTCGCCGCTCCCTCGTTGGCGAGGCGCAACCTGCAATCCATGCACTCCATGCAAGCCGCCCGCGGCTGACGAAATGGTTCGCCGTGAGCCGATCAATTCGGGTCTCGGCTATTCCGGGAACGTCTACGACGCCGAGTCCGCCACCGTGCTCGGCAACTTCTCCGTGAGCGTGCTGCCGGCGCTCAGCGCGACGACCGAGTACGCGCTGACCAACGGAAGCCTGCAAGGTATCCAACGCAGCAACAACCAGGTCCTATGGAGTTTCGCGGGTGACGGCGCCCTCGTCACCTCGCCGATCGCCGTCAACAACTACGTCTTCGTCGGCTCGTCGGGCGGCAATCTCTACGCTCTCGATGGCTCGACGGGCGCCCAGGTCTGGACGCAGGCGACCGGCGACGGATCATTGGCGCCACCACGGACGGCTCCTACACCGAAGGCACTCCGACTGCAGCGGGGGACTTGAGCGCCGGCCGCCCGGCTCGCAGGGCCGCGGTATCGAGCGACTCGACGAAGGCGCGCTCCACGAGATAGTCGCCGGGCACGCCGATTTGCGGCGACGCCTCGAATCCCCGCGACTCGAGCAACGCCGTCGCATCCGCGAGCATGCGCATATTGCCGCAAATCATGAACCGGTCGCAGGTCGGATCAAGCGGGCCGACCCCCAGGTCGCTGAATACCCGCCCAGTTTCGACCGCCGTGGTCACGCGGCCGCGGTGGCGGCCGATATCGCGCGTGACGGCCGGGTAGTCGAGCAGGCGATCCCGCACCGTGTCGCCAAGATCGGGATCGTCGCGCAGTCTGCGGACGACGGCATCCCCGTAGGCAAGATCCGCGTTGCGGCGAGCGCCGCGCAGCAGAATGACCTGCTCGAACTTCTCGTAGGTCTCCGGATCCTTGGCAATGCTCAGGAACGGCGCGATGCCCGTACCGGTGGCCAGCATGACGAGGCGCTTGCCCGGCTTGAGGTCGCGAAGCACCAAGGTACCAGTGGGCTTGGTGCTGATCAGCAGGCTCGAGTCGCGCTGCACGTGCTGAAGCCTGGAGGTCAGCGGTCCGCCGGGCACCTTGATGCTGTAGAACTCCAGATACTCCTCGTAGTTCGCGCTCGCAATGCTGTAGGCACGTACGATCTTCTTCCCGTCCATGTCCAGGCCGAGCATGAGGAACTGACCGCTTTCGAAGCGCAGGCCCGCGCCGCGCGTGGTCCTGAAACTGAACAGCCGCTCGCTCCAGTGGGTCACCTCTAGGACGCGCTCCGTGGTGTAGGTCGCCATGGAGTTGCTCCTCAGAATCGGTAGCCGACGCCGAGGCCGGCCAGGATCGGGTCGATGTGCACCGTGGAGACCCGCCCGACGCCCACCAGACTGAGGTCCGAGCCGATTTTGACCCATTTCACGTCGGCATTGAGGTACCAATGATTGGGCAGCTTGTAGTCGAACCCCGCTTGCGCAGCGGGACCGACGCTGGTCGAATTCAGATCGAGCGTGCCCACGTGAGGCACGGCCAGGTGCACGTCCGAGATGATCGTGAGGTTGAGCCCGGCGCCGATGTACGGCTGGAAGGCCCGGCCCGGCAAGAAGTCATATTTGAGCGTCAAGACCGGCGGCAGGTGCTTGAAGGTGCCGATGGATGTCCCGCTCACCGTCACGGTCTGCGATTGGGGATAGGTGAGCACGAGCTCCGACGACCAATTCGGTGAGAAGAAGTACTCGAAATCCAAGTCGGGCAGCACCTTCGAATTGACATGGATGGCATTCGCGGGGGCGAGTGCCGGAATCGCATCCGACTTGTTCGCGGGGTCCAAATAGACTCCGCGCAGGCGCACCTCCCACGACTCGCCATCCGCGCGTGCCGGGGCGCTCGCAAAGCCCGCAACCAGGGTCACAGCCGCCAAGAAACCCGTCATTCGTCTGTCCACGTGCCGCTCCGTTTATTACCATTCTCTTATATCTATGTTCTTATCGGACGTTGCGCCTTGGCATCCGTACTTCCCGCACTGGGTGCGCATGGCGTCGACGGGCTTGCAGCTGCGACCGAGCGCTCGCGCACGCTCGGACGTCTCTGCCACGGTACGTAAACTCCCGAGTTATCGTGCGCTTGCGCGCCCGTTAGGCTTCTCGAGCATGGAGCGCGGCCGCGTTCGCCCGACGCCACGGGATACGCAACGATCGGGAGGAAATCCAATGTTCTCGACGGAAATGAAGGACCGCCTGTTCACCACCCGGCCGATCGCCCACAAGTGAGCGTGAATCGATGAACCCTCTCACGGATGCCGAGAACCGCGCGCTCCACGAGGCGCTTGACGACGAGTACCGCGCCTGGGCGACCTATGATCAAGTCATCGCCGACTTCGGCGAGGCGCCCCCGTTCAGCAATATTCGCGAATCCGAAGCGCGCCATATCGAGGCGCTTCGTACCCTGTTTGCGCGCTACGCAGTGGCCATTCCCGAGAACCCCTGGCCGGGAAGGATCGACCGATATGCAAACCGGCAAGCGGCCTGCGAGGCCGCCGTCGCCGCCGAGATTGCCAATGTTGGAATGTACGACCGGCTGCTGACGGCGATCGGACACCCGGACATTCTTGCGGTTCTGCGCACTCTCCAGGAAGCGTCACAGCAGCGCCACCTGCCGGCGTTTCGGCGTTGCGCGCAAGGGTCGGCGGCAGGTGGAAGGGGTCGTGGGGGGCGGCATCGTCACGGCGGAGGGTGCCGAGCATGAGGCCATGCCGCCGGAGTCGTGCCGGGTCCTAAAGGCGGATTGCGCCGGTCATTGAAGGCGATCGCCAGGACCATCGCGCTGCTGTGGAGCTACGCGGGCCTCCCGATCCGGTGGACCCCGGCAGCCCCCGGCGCGGCCACATACCGCCGACGCACGAACTCCCCAACGGCAGTCGGTGTCCGTGAGATCACCGCCGCATGGTCAGCCAGGTAGAGACCGGGGCCGAGGGCCTCCGGCATCACGGTGCCCTTGGCGCAAGCGTCTTCGGCGCGCAATGCTCGCGGCGCTGAACGGCTCTGTAACTTTGCTCCGCCTTCGGTGTTCTCTAGTCAACGACGACGTTCTTATCTTCCACACCGAAGTCCAGGAGTCACCTCATGAACACTTACGACCTCACGACTATCAAAGTCGCCGCCCTCGGCGCGGCCGCCACCGTGCTGATCAACGCCGCGATCTTCGGCGCGCTGGCGGCCCTCTTCATCACAGCATGAGAGCGATTCGGTGCCGCGCGCTGGACATGCGGCCACAGTCCGGGTCCCGCCGATCAAGGAACGGCAGCGGGACTCGCTCGCGGCGGCGCCTGGGTTCCGTTCGTACCTTGGATATTGCGGCGCGTTCGGAGAGATCGCTTCGGGCCCTTCGATCCCTCGTCCCTCGCTTCGCCCAGGACTGGCACCGACGAAGGGTTCTCCAAACCGCCGGTGCCGCCTTGACGCCTGCCCTTGACCACGGAATCGGCTGAACCGCGGTCGGAAGGCGTATCCCGGCGCTATACTCTCGCCGCACGACCCGAAGAGCATCCGGTCCGCGCGCGCAGTAGGCGTGGCCGCGCGATCGGCATCCAAAGCCTGCGGCTGGCACGCCGCGTTGCCGAATGAAGGAGGAGTCATCATGGGCATTCTCGCGTGGCTAATCGTCGGTCTGATTGCCGGCTGGGGCGCCGGCAAGGTGATGAAGGGCGGCGGCTACGGCGTCCTGATGGACATCATTCTCGGCATCCTGGGTGGCATTTTCGGCGGCTGGCTGTTCGGCGCGCTCGGGATCTGGCCAGGAGGCGGCCTGCTCGGCTCGATCCTCGTCGCCTTCATCGGCGCGGTGATCCTCGTCTGGATCACGCGTCTGATCAAAAAGACGTGAGCCGCATCCGCTGAATGCGGACCCAGGCGATGGCCGGTCATCTAACTCGCCGGCCGTTCGCGTCGATCAAAAGTTCGCCGTTTTCCTTCGAGAGCGGCGATATCCAAGGTATCGGCACGGGCGCCCAGAAGGGTCCTCGCAACGGATGCGGCCGACCGTCAAGGGGCCGAGGAGCCCGCCGATCCGCATTTCGCGGCTTCCGGCGTAGATCCGCCGCCTCATCGCCCCGTCTGCGGTGGTATGGACATGGCGCTCGAGCGCACAATGCACCGCGGGATGCGCGCCCGTGAATCTGCGGAGACGCGGGTCCCGCGCGCACGTCGCGTCGATGTATGCATGGAACAGGGAGGGGAAGCGGTGTCGATCTCGAGTGTTCACAAGTCGTTGCAGGCCTCGATCGAGGTGCGCTCGATCGACCCTGTGCCCGAGACCGAGCGGCACGGCGGACTTGCCAGTCAGTTCACCTTGTGGCTTGCGGCCAATCTGCAGATCACGGCGATCGTCACCGGCGCCCTCGCCGTGGTATTCGGCGGCGACGTGTTCTGGTCGCTCGTGGGGCTGATGGCGGGTCAGTTGATCGGCGGCGCCGTCATGGCGCTGCACGCGGCACAGGGCCCGCAGCTCGGTTTGCCCCAGATGATCTCCTGCCGCGTCCAGTTCGGCGTGCACGGCGCGGTCATGCCGATCGTGGCGGTGTGCTTGATGTACATCGGCTTCTCAGCGAGCGGCTGCGTATTGGCCGGACAAGCGCTCGGCCGACTGATCCATGTCGATGACGGCGTCGGCATCGTGATCTTCAGCGTGTTCATCGTGCTGGTGACGCTGCCCGGATACCGATACATACATCTGCTCGGGCGAGTCGCGAGCGTGGTCGGCATGGGCGCTTTCATCTACATGTTCAGCCGGCTGTTGGCCTCACACGACGTTCGGGCGCTGCTGGCCGTGCGCCATTTCTCGCCGGGCCAGTTCCTGCTGGCGATGTCCTTGTCCGCGTCCTGGCAGATCGCCTACGGCCCCTACGTCGCCGACTATTCCCGCTACCTGCCGCGCAGCACGTCTGCGGCGGGCGTATTCGCGGCCGTGGGCCTCGGGTCGGTCATCGGTTCGCAGATATCCATGACCTTCGGGGTGTTCGCCGCGGCACTCGCCGGCAGTCAATTCGAGCACCACGAAGTGGCCTACATCGTCAGTCTCGGATCCACGGGTGCGGTCGCGGGCCTGCTGTACTTCAGCATCGCCTTCGGCAAGGTCACGGCGATGTCGATGAACGCCTACGGCAGCTTCATGTCTCTGGCCACGATGGTGAGCGGCTTTCGACGCGACCTCCGAGTCTCGGTCGGCAGCCGGATCTTCTACATCGTGTCGATGGTCGGCATCTCGGCACTGCTCGCGCTGATCGGGCGTCACTCGTTCTTGAAGGCGTTCGAGAGCTTCATCCTGTGCCTGCTCGCGGTGTTCACGCCGTGGAGCGCGATCAATCTGATCGACTACTATTGCTTCACAGGGTCGCGCTACGACGTGCCGGCGCTGTCCGATCCGGACGGCCGCTATGGCCGATGGAACATGACCGGCATCACGGTCTACCTGATCGGAATCCTGGTTCAGGTCCCTTTCCTTTCCACGGCGTTCTACACCGGCCCGTTGGTCGAGCCGCTCGGCGGGGCGGATATCTCCTGGATCGTCGGTCTGATCGTGCCGGGCGCGCTCTATTATGCATTGGGGCGGGCCTCACAGCGCCGTGCGCCACCGCAGGTCATCCTGCCCACCTGAGGGCTCCGCGTGGCGATCGCCCCGGCCACAGTCGACACGAAGTCAGCCGTGTTTCATCCACCACGAAATGACCATGGCCACCCAGCCCCTGAAGCATCGATTCGGCTTTCACCCCGATATAGCTGCCGCCTATCACGATCAGGTGTACTGTGGAGCGCCGCAGGCAGTCGGTCAACACCTCAGGCTCGGGTATTTTGCAACAGGAGACGATACGCCATGACTCCCAACGTCGGAACCATCGATCGTTCGCTGCGCATCATTGGCGGACTCGCGCTGATCGCGCTCGCCGCCCTGGGTAAAATCGGCTGGTGGGGCTACATCGGCGTCGTGCCGCTCGCCACGGGTCTCTTCCGCTTTTGTCCCGTCTATACGCTCCTGGGACTGCGGACTTGCCCGGTCGATTCAGCGAAGCATTGACGCAGGGTCGGTGGCAGCCGCGGCCAAAGATTCCGCGCCGCGATGTGGCCGGTGTCCGAGCCCGCGGCTAGGGCCAGCGCTGCGGCACCGGCCTCAGCTTGGCGGCATCGTATCCCAAGCGCACCACGATGTCGGCAAGGCGCTGGTACTGAGCCGGGTCGAGCTGCGGCGTGCGCGCCATGATCCAGACGTAGTCGCGCGCGCTGCGGGCGATGATGGTGGCGCCGTAGGAATCGTCCAGATAGGCGATGCGGTATTCGGCCTTGAGGGGCCATAGAAACTGCATGCTCCACACCGCATGACTCGCATCGCGCACGAAGCCGCGCGGGCGCATAGTCTTGAGCGGCCCGTCGAAGCCGCCCTTGCGGAACGTGAAGGTGGTGGCGATGGTGCCATCGGCCTCGAGCGCGTACGACTCGCGCGCGTCGTACGCGTCCTTCTCCAGGAACGTGGGGATGCTCGCGATCACGTACCAGTCGCCCATGAAGCGGGACAGATCGACGTAGGGCACGGTGGGTACGGGGTCGGTCCGCATGGTGGAGCAGCCTGCGGCCGATAGGGCCGCGAGAACGACGAGAGTGGAAAGGTGGCGCATAGCGGATATATTCGCATCCCAGGGGTCGTTCGGATGCACCGCGATGCGAGAACCTGAAGCACATCGAGACTGCCATGGTCCCGAGAGTGGCGCGGCGCGCCCGTTGGCCGGGACGCCCGTGCCGGAGCCCCAAGTGGCTCCATTACGCCGCCAGATGACAACCCGCGACACGCCGGCCTCGCGCGCCATCGCGCGAATACTCGAGCCTGACACCTCGATACCTGCATCCGCACCGTTTGCTCCTGAGCCCGCATAGGCGCCTCCGAAGCCGCCGTCATCACCGAGCCCGGGCGCATCGCGGATCTCGCGCGCGACCACGCGATCGTGCAGGGATGGGGCGCCGGCCGAATCCCGTCCAGTCACGGCAATCCGGCGACATTGATCGACGCGAGGCGCATGCGAACAACCTGAAGGAGATCGCCGAGGCTTGCAAAGGCGGCGCGTAGCCGACGGTGGACGCCGGATGCGCGTCTCGCGGCGTCGGATACGACGCGGAAAGACCGCCCGAGCCGGCGGCTCGATCGTGCTTGCTGCATCGCGTTCCCGCGGGATCCTCATCATTCCCTCACAAGTTCCAGGCCCTTTACCGGGCGACTTGCGTCTATGGTTCGCCCATGGGCGTGCGGGGTCGCACGTCCGGCATTACGAGCAATCACAGGGAGATTTCACATGGACACAAGAGTCGAGCGAAATTCGGTCAAATCCAGGCCGGCGATCTGCGCCGCGATGATTGCGGCGCTCGCCGCGATGACCTACGCCGGGGCGAGCCACGCCGGATGTGCCGACACCGTTACGGCGGCGGCGTGGAAGGCCTCGATCGGCATTGCACCGGCCGCGTATCGTCCGGATGCGGCGGGCCTGCCGTCGTTCGTGCGCGTGAACTACGGCGGGGACCGTTCGGCCATCGTGGGCCTCTGGAAGTTCGAGATGATCTCGAAGAACACGCCCACCCATACGAATCCGATGCCCGACGGCACGCTCATCGATTTCGGGACCGCGGCCTGGCATCGGGACGGCACTGAACTGCAGGCGTCGGGAATCCGCAATCCCAGCGACGGCGACGTCTGTCAGGGAGTGTGGGAACAGGTCGATGAATCCACGTTCGTGCTGAACCACTACGCGCTCGCGTGGACCAGCGGCTCCTATACGGGGCCGGTCAACATTCGCGCCCGGGTGAAGGTCGATCCCTCCGGCCAACACTACAACGGGACCTTCGCGACGGTCGTGTACCTGGCCGCGCCCGTGGCGGGCCACGAGTTCGACGAGACCACGGTGCTCGCGACCATCACGGGCACTTTCACGGGCACCCGAGTGAACGTGCCTTAACGCAAAGCCGGCGGCACCACACGTCCGGCACCGGTCCGTCGGGGTGTCGGGCGTGCGGTGCGTTGCCCCGCCGCGCACGTATACTATGCCGATCTGACGAGGCGGCGCATCGGGGAGTCGTCGACGGTGACGGGCGCTCACTATCGTTGTGGTGACTTTGACGTCGATCTGGGCAATCGGCGCTTCCTGCACAGCGGACGCGAGGTGCCGCTCGAGCCGCGGGTTTTCGCGGTGATTGCGCAACTGCTCGTTCGGGCCGGCACGCTCGTCACGCGCAACGAACTGCTGGATGCGGTATGGGGACATCGCTACGTCACGCCATCGGCTCTCAACCGCACCATCGCCCTCGCCCGCCGCGCCTTCGGCGACGACGTCGCCGAACCGCGGTTCATCCAAACCGTGCACGGCGCCGGCTATCGCTACGTGGGCCCGCAACCGAGCGCCAATCCCGTGGAGATCGGGTCGCGCGCGCGCTTCGCGCCGTCATTCGCCGCCCGCCTGCCGGCCCGCATCGACGCCCTCATCGGCCGGGACGCCGAACTCGCCGCGCTCGAGGAATTCCTCCGTCAGCACCGCATGATCACCGTGCTCGGTGCGGGCGGCATGGGCAAGACGCAGTGTGCCCTCGAGGGCGCGCGGCGTGCCGCCGGAGATTATCCGGACGGCGTCTGGTTCTTCGACCTGTCACCCATCAGCCACGCAGGCGAGTGGATGCGCCTGCTCGGCTCGGCGCTCGCCATGCCGTCCGCGATCCCCGATCTGCTCCTGCCGCAGATCTGCGCGCTCTTGCGGGAGCGCCACGCGCTGATCGTGCTCGATAATTGCGATCGAGTCGCCGCGGATCTCGGATCGATCGTGTTCCAGATTCTGCGCGGCACGGAGTCCGTGAGGTTCCTGGCGACTTCGCAGCGGCCGCTCAACCTGGCCGGCGAGCAAATCCTACGCATGCCTCCACTGCGCGTGCCGGAGGAGTTCACGCCGACGGAGCGGGCGGCCGAGCGCATCGGTGCCTATCCGGCGGTCGCCTTGCTGCTCGAGCGCATACGCGCCGTTCGTCCGGATTTCGAGATCAGCGAGGGGAACGCGGCCACGCTGGGCGACATTTGTCGCCGGCTCGACGGGATGCCCTTGGCTCTGGAACTCGCCGCGGCGCGCTTCGCGCTGCTCTCGCCCGAGCAGGTTCTCGAGCGCCTCGAGGAGCGATTCCGTTTTCTTGGCAGCGATTCGGCGGGTCGAGACGTACGACACCGCAATCTGCGCAGCCTGCTCGAGTGGAGTTACGGTTTGCTCTCGGCGGCAGAGCGACGATTGCTCAACGGGACCGCCTTGTTCGTCCAGTCCTGGTCGATGGAGGCCTTCGTCGCGATGGCGGGAATCCTCGGACACGAGCCCGAAGCGGCGATCGATTTGCTGTCGGGGCTCGTCAGCCATTCGCTGGTGAGCCTGGTTGCGGACGTGTCCCCGCTCCGATATCGCTTGCTCGAGAGCGTGCGCGAGTACGCCCTGGTTCAGTTGCGCAGCAGCGGTCTCGAGGACCCGGCGCGGCGAGCGCATCTGCAGGCGATGGTCGTCGTCTGCCGAGCGGCGCATCACGACGTGATGATGGGCCGCATGCGGGAGCGAATCGAGCAGCTCGCGCTCGATCGGGGGAACGTGCAGGCTGCGCTCGAGACCGCGAACACGCCCGGCTCGGATCGCGCGCTCGGACTGGAGATTCTCGGATCGCTCATCATCTACGCCAAGGGGCACGGGGACTACATGACCGTCCTGCGCTGGTGCCGCCAGGTGCTCGCACCGGCAACCGACGCCGAGACCCCGGCGCTGGCGCGCGCCTTGCTCACACTCGGCGTGGTCCAGGTGCATCTCGCCCGTGCCGACGTGTGGAGCGCGGCCGCATTGCCCGACGCCGCCCGGATCGCCGGCGCGTGCGGGGATTGGTGGACCGAGGCGTACGCGCTCGGCTATCACGCGCTCGGCTGCATCAACGAGGGCCGGCACGAGGAGGCCGACCGCTACGCGCAGCGCGCCCGCGAGGCGGCGGAACAGCATCGCGACGAGCTTCTCACGGGGCTCGCCGGCCTCGCCGTCGGATGGATTTGGCTCGCGCGGGGCGAGCCGCAGCGCGCGCTCGCCGAGTTGAACGCCGTTCGAGATCTCGGCCCGGATCTGCACCAGCGTCATTTCATCGACATGTACATCGGTCTCGCGCTGTTCGCGATGGGGCGCGAAGCCGAAGCGGCGCGCCAGTGGCTGGAGAGCTTGAAACTCAGCATCGCCGTCGGAAACCTGCGCGGCATGGCGGGCTCGATCGAGGGCTGCGCCTATCTTTCCGCCGGTGCCGGAGAGTGGGCGGCGGCGGCGAGACTGCTGACGGCCGCCCGCCTGATCCGAGAGCGCACCCAGGTCCCGCTCTTCAGGTTCTGGCGGCCGCATCGGGATGCGGTGCTCGCCGCGTTGAAGGCCAACCTCGCCGAGGCGGCACTCGAAGCGCAGATGCAGGCCGGCGCGGCGCTCCGGCAAGAGGACGCCACCAACGCGGCGCTCGCGACGTTGCAGGCGATCTCGCGCGGCCGGAACCTGGACGCGGGTCAGAGCGCGACAAACCTCGCGTCAGGGTCGTAGCGGCGCCGCAGGGCCCTGAGACGATCGGCCACGCTCGGGCCCAGCTGATCGGCGACCGGCCCGTCATCGTGCTGGGTGAAGTTCGGCAAGGACTGGGCAAGGGCGCCGGCGCAGATGCGCCGGTGAAGATCGCGGACGGCGTCTCTCATTGCCGGGTATTCCTCGGGCCAGGGTGTGGCTCCGATGAGGTTCACGAAGAATCCGGCGTCGCGCTGCGCGAAGGCCGTCTCGTCCGCCGCGACGCGGGCAACCGCGCCGCCGAGGTGCTGGACGTGAATCTCGCTCTGCTGCGTCGGCAGGGCGCGCACGGCCCCGGCAAGGGTATCGATCACGCCGTCCGGCAGGCCGCGGAAGCTGGCCGTCTTCCAGTATTGATGGCGGCCGGGGGGCGCGCCCCCGTCCTGCAGATGTTGCCATTGCACGTAGGGGACCGGCCCGACGTGATCGGCGAGGGGCGAACCGACGCGGCGCAACGGTGCCAATGCCGTCTGCGCAGCGGCGGGATTTCCGCACCAGCACATCGCCGTGATCGCGACCGGTCGCCCATGCCAGGCCGCGTCGAGGAACGGCAGGGGTGGCGCGTGCACCAGGGCCGTCATCCCGCAGAAATCGTCCGGCGCCGTCGCGGCGAAGTCCCGGAACGCGCGCAGCGCGAGCGCGGCCTCGTCGGCCGACCGGATCACCACCCCGGCATACACGGTCGTGACCGGGTGCAGCGCGAAGTCGAAGCCGGTGACCACCCCCAGGCCGCCGCCGCCGCCCCGCAGTCCCCAGAAAAGGTCCGGATGCTCGTCGCGGCTCGCACGCACGATGCGACCGTCGGCCAGCACGACCGACGCCGAGAGGAGATTGTCGATGGCGAGCCCGGCCTTGCGCATGAGCCAACCGACCCCGCCGCCCAGCGTGAGGCCGCCCACGCCGGTCCCCGAGATCAGCCCGCCGGTGGTGGCGAGGCCGTGACGCGCGGTGGCCACGTCCAGGTCGTGCCATAGGGCGCCGCCTTGGACCTCGGCAACTCCGGATCCGACGTGGACCGAGACGGCGCGCAACCGCGTCAGATCGATGAGCAGCGCCTGGTCGGCGAGCGCGCGTCCCGCGACGTTGTGGCCGCCCCCACGCACCGTGACGGCGAGGTTCTCATCTGCCGCGATGCGCAGCGCCCACGCCACGTCCTCCGCGTCGGCGCAAACGGCGATGGCGCTGGGTCGCCGATCGATGGCCGCGTTCCACACGCGCCGCGCGCGCGGATACTGCGGGTCGCTCGGCATGACCAGCGACCCGCGCAGCTGGCGTCGCAACGCTTCCGCGGCCCGAGTCCATGCCGGATCAAGGGGTTGCTCCACGGTGTCCTCCGATGCCGCCCGAAAGGGCGCCTATCACCGCCGACTCTACTCCAGGTGCTCCCGGCGGGTTGTGAGCATCACGTGAGGAGTGCATCGTGCCGGTGCCCCACAAGCACCGGTTCCCCCACTCGACCCAGCGCCCGGACGGATTCGAGCCATCGACCACCGGGTCCGAACAAGCCCGGCAGGCCAGAAGCCCGGCAGACCAGAAGGCCGGCACTCGATGATCTGTACAGTCTTGTTTTACATAGACAATTTTGGACCCATTGTCCAATGGGGTTGGCGGACACGACGCGACAGGGGCCGGTGTTCCCTGACCTTGCCTTGGTCCACGGCCTACCGGTCTCTGTTGCGCGCAAGCGCACGATGCGTACCCGCGCCAGTGGCCCTCGGTCCCGCGCCCGACATGGCAGGGTTCAACTGCCGCATTCCATCGCTCAATACGTCGCCGCAACGCCGCGCTTCATCCAACCAGGTCGGCGGCGCCTCCCGGACCTTTGTAGCCTGCGATTGATGGTGACGGTCGCGGACCTGCGCGCTTCGCCGCCTCAACGGCGCTCAGAGAATCCGCCAACCGCGTTCCTCGCATATTGCTAGCTGCCACCGAGCCTAAAGACGCGCCCACCGTTGTACGTGAAATAGAGTTTCCTTTGACCGTTCGCAATATAGATGCGGTTGGCGAGAAAGAAATCGGCACCGAGCAGCATGTCGAAGCCGTCACCTTTGAGATCTCCGATCAGAACGCGTGTGTCTTTGATCTCCTCGCCGCCGCCAATCTCAAAGCTCGTGATGGGCGCAATCCAGAGTTTCGTTGCATTGGGGCCGATCCCGCGCATCGTGCCTGCAGGTTGAACGCCCGGAGTGTCGGGCGTGATGCCAGCGAGCCTCGC
>VFSW01004505.1_pt1 | contig 20767 bp, 18 predicted proteins | sample 5358111 | NCBI WGS metagenome assembly VFSW01 (sample SAMN11554181, study PRJNA540505) | mine drainage metagenome | isolation source: sediment from site ElyBrook_90M | place: USA: Ely Copper Mine, Vershire, VT | collected 2017
CGGCAGGCTTCGCCTGCTGCGCCACAACCCCGTCGCTCTTGCCGGCTGGTTCGATTAGCGCGATGACCGCGCCGACTGGCAAGGTCTGTCCTTCTGCAGCCACCAGCCTCGCGATCTTGCCGGCGCCCGGCGACGGAATTTCGGTATCGACTTTGTCGGTCGAGATTTCGACCAGCGGCTGATCCTCGGTGACGATGTCACCTTCCTTGACCAGCCATTTGGCGATGGTGCCTTCGACGACACTCTCGCCCATTTGCGGCATTTGAACTTCTATCGCCATAGGAGAAATCCGGAATCTTGAAGTGAGGTTGGAATCATCATGGCCCGATCCATAGGGCGCCATTCGAGCTCTTCAATTGCAGGTCACGATAGGCGCCTTGTCCGATCCGGCGTTGGAATGCGCTCAGCGCAATCAGCCAAACGCCGACGATGTGCTTTGGAAGCTCGCCACCGACTGCTTTTTGATAGTCGGGGAGTATCGGCTGCTCTTCGCTCATCCATTGGCCGAGGCCTTGAGTGCCCGAGCGCCGCACGATGTGAGTCTCGTGCTTGTCCCACCATGAGATCGGGCATCGAAATGAACTTCCGACCGGCAAGCCGGCACTCCAATAGTAGGTCAGGTCCTGACCATTCTCGAATTCAACGGCGATCGACAGATAGTCATGATGGGGCAGAATATTTTCGGGATGCTCGGAGGGCAGCCGCTCGATACGCCATGACCATGCCAGCCGGGTCTCGCTCGTGAGCGGCATATCCACCGGATATTTCAGGATCGCCGCATCATTGTCGCATCGACATGCGATGTGCGCGCGGCCGTTGTCGAGCTCTTCCCGAAACATCCTCGTGTCGCCGACCCGCCACAGCGGCGTCCATCCACGCGGGAGCGGTTTTTCATCCGCTTGCCGGGCGCGTTCGGCCTTGGCGATGCCGCTGGTGTCGCGCGCGCCAAATGCGTCGAGGCCCGCATCCGGATTGCCAGACCACACCAGCGCCGCGACGAGAAGGCCTCCTGAGGCGCCCGCATGTGGATAGTCGGGCAGGAAATTTCCCGTTGCGTCGGCCCATTCGCCGGGGGGCTTGGAGATGAGCGCGAGCGTGCCCGAGCGGTCCGCGATGAAGGTGCCGGTGTTGGAAACGCATCGCGCGATGGGGCCATTGCCGATGCGGTACCACAGCGCGAGGCTCGGCGGAAAAGCGAGGTTCGCTTCGCGCGACAGCCACACCTGGCCGGTCGCCAGCAGGGTGATCGTTTGCCCGGTCGCAACCTGGATGTTGCTATCCACCCAACCGCCTCCGGCGCCGCTGAGGAAGACGATCTCATGCGCACTCAACTTGTCGTTGCAAGCCGCCGAGGCACTTCGCCATGCGGATTCGATCGCACGCAGTTCAGTCGGAATGTTTTCGTTGGGCATCTACTCGTTTCCGATTCTTTCAGCTCAGTACGCCGCGAGGTTGCGAATCGCGTCGACGATCTTGTTGGTGTTAGGGAGGATGGCCTGCTCGAGCGACGGCGCGAACGCAGTATGCGTATCCATCGCGGCGACCCGACGAATCGGCGCATCGAGATACTCGAACGCGTTCTCCGCGATTATTGCCGCGACCTCGCCACCGATCCCGCCGGTCAAGCGATCCTCATGAACGATGAGCACCTTGCCGGTCTTCTTGGCGGTTTCCAGAATCGCCTCGCGATCGAGCGGCAGCAGCGTGCGCAAATCGACGACCTCGATCGAAATGCCGGCTTCCTTTTCCACGATTCGCGCCGCATCGATCGACTGGCCGAGCGTGCCGCCGTACGTGATGATCGAGAGGTCGGTCCCTTGCTGGCGAATTTCCGCGACTCCGAGTGGCACCGTGAAGTCGCCCTCGGGAATGTCCTGCTTGAGGCTGCGGTACAGCCGCTTGTGCTCGAAGTACACCACTGGATTGCCATCGCGAATCGCGGATTTCAGCATCCCCTTGGCATCGTAGACCGTGGCGGGGGTAACCACCTTCAAACCGGGCACGCGGGTGAACCATGCTTCGGGGTTCTGCGAATGGAACAACGCGCCGTGGACTCCCGCGCCCGAGGGCGCGCGGATCACGAGCGGGCATGACGCCCTCCCGCCGTGCCGATAGCGCAGTGTGGCCGCCATGTTCACGATTTGATCGAATCCGCAGGAGATGAAATCGGCGAACTGCATCTCAACCACCGGATGCATCCCCATCACGGCGGCGCCGATTCCCGCCCCGACGATGAGCTCCTCGGAGATGGGGGTGTCGATGACCCGTTCTTCGCCGAACTTCGCGAGCAGGCCTTCGGTAACTTTGAATGCGCCGCCGAGCTCGCCGACATCTTCGCCCATGATGAAGACATTTTCGTCGCGCCCCATTTCCTCGTGGAGCGCCTGGTTGATTGCCTGGATGTAAGTGATTTCCATGTCGCCGTGTCGCTATTTGCGCCCGTTGGTAGATTGCGTCGCTCCCGACAGTAGCGGCGCATAGAGATCCTCCAGCGCTTCCTTTGGATCGGGCGCCACATCCTGCTCGGCGAATTCAACCGCCGATTGCACGACCTGCTTGGCGCGCTCATCGACTTCCTCGCGGAGGCGCTTCAAATCGTGGCCCTTCTTCTCGAGAAAAAATTCGTACTGCGGAATCGGATCACGCGCTTCCCACTCGATGAGCTCTTCTTTGTCGCGATAGAGCGCGGGATCGTGCTCGCTGTGTCCACGATAGCGGTAGGTCTTGCATTCGATCAGTTCGGGTCCGCTGCCCTTGCGCATCCGATCGACAAGACGATCCGCCAGCGCGACTACTGCGAGAAGGTCATTACCCGATACGACGTGGCCGGGAAATCCGTAGGCACGCGCGCGATCGGCGACGTTCTCTATTGCCATCTGCTTTTCGAGCGGCGTTGAATATGCGAACCGGTTGTTCTCGCACACGAACAGCACCGGCAGCTTATGCACGCCGGCGAAGTTCATCGCCTCGTGCACGTCGCCACGCGAGGCCGCACCCTCACCGAAAAACGCGACCGCGATGTTCTTGTCCTTCTTCATCTTGAACTTCAGGGCCGCGCCGACTGCGACCGGCAGCGAGGACCCAAGCATCGAGGTCGAGCCGAAAATGCCGTTCTCCAGATCGCCGCCATGAAGACCGGAATCCTTGCCACGCGAAAGACCGTTCTCTTTCGCCATCAGCTGCGCCATCAGACGGCCGGGATCAGCCCCGCGCATCAGGAAAACGCCCAAATCGCGATGCAACGGCGCAACGAAATCGCCCGGCTGCAATGGCGCGCAAATGCCGGTGCAAATGGCCTCCTGACCGGCGCCGGAATAGACGCCGCCGAAGATCTTGTTCTGGCGCGACAGCCGCGCAACGCGATCCTCGAACGCGCGGATGAGTTTCATCCAGTAGTAAAGTTGCAGTTCGTGTTCGACGCTCGGCGCGCTGGCTTTTTTGGCGCGCGCCGGCGACGGAACTTCTTCGCGAGCATCAGCATCAGGCATCGGAGGACTCCCTGAAATTCGCCTGAGATATCGGCGGTCGTCTAAGAGTACGGTATTTCGCGCTGGCGTATCAACGCGAGACGAACCCGATCCGCGAGGCTTTACTTACTTCCATTCGTACGGTCAGCGCGATCTCCAAAGGAGGCGTTCCGCGGAAACTCGAATAGTCACAGTGCACAGCCTCCGCTAGGCAGCCGCAGCATCGCATCCCAATCCTTGTCATCGAACGCCCGCATCAATCGAAACAGCAATTCCTGAATCTCGACCCGAGAGTCTCGCACTTCGACCGACCGCTCGTTTTTGTTCTTCATATAACCAAGATGAGATTCTCGCGATAGCATTTTCCATCGTGGCAGCCTAACGTTGATTGGTCGGGATCGACAAATGACTCGCTCCCGGATTGATTCAGCCTGAACCGCAGTCCTTCCTCGCCTTTGACCGCGTTCCGCTCGACCAACCTCAAGTCCACTCACCAAGGCCTGCGGAGACCCGTATGTACATTCCCATTTCCCTCGGAGGACTCGTATTGATCCTCGTCGTTGTCTGGCTAATACGCGGTTAACAACCGCAGGTCGAAGTCTGAGTTCGGACTTGTTGTCGATGCAGACTGGCAGTCACATTACTGAACGAAGAAAAGGAAGGCTTCTATGTTGCTAATCATTATTTTGTTGATTCTGCTGTTTGGCGGCGGCGGATTTTACGGCTATCGAGGCGGCTACTACGGACGCGGCGGAATGAGCCTGGCGACCATTGTGGTTGTCATACTGGTGGTCTACCTCGTGATGGGCAGCGGCTTCATCCGCTGAGAATATTTCTTACCCAACACCCAAACACTAACTGGAGAATCTTATGAGCACTGTAAAAAATCGCTACCTCAACCTGAAACGCAACTCCTTGATGACGATTCTCGCCGCCGGATTGGCGTTATCCGCCGCAGCCTGCGCGGCCACTCCTACTCAGGAGAGCACCGGCGGTTATGTCGATGATTCGACGATAACTGCCAAAGTCAAAACTGATCTCGCACAGGATTCGAAGGTAAGCGCGAGTGATGTCAGCGTTAAGACCTACAAAGGCGTCGTCGACCTCAGTGGTTTCGTGAATTCGCAGTCGCAAATATCAGAGGCCAGGCTCGTCGCAGGTCAGGTGAGCGGAGTGAAAGCGGTCCACGATAATTTAATCGTGAAGGGCGTGGTAGCTCCTCCGACCTTGGCTGAGAAGCGGGTCGACTAAAGCCCTGGGGAGAGGAGCGAGGGTTCGGGGCGGCTAACACCGCGCCCTGAACCTTCCACATAGCCGGTCGCGCGCTAGGCCCGGCGATCGAAGGCTTCCTCGCGCGCGGCATCCTCAAGAGATAGACCCTGCGTTTCCTCGATCGTCAGGCCGAACACTATCGAACCCGGGATTGCCAGCAGCCCCAACCATCCCACCACATTGGATAAACCGCCCATCGGCTTCGCCAGCGCCGAGATTGTGCTTTCCGCCGTAAGTGACGAACCCGCGCCCATGAGCGCGAACCATCCCATGGCGGTGCCGCGCAAGGCGGTTGGATAGAGCTCGGTAAAAGCCGCGTTGGTCGCGACGGTTACCAGATTGCTCACGATGTTGAGCAGGCAGTAGGCGACGCAGAGATAGACCGCCGGCCAACCGAAGCCGGTCGGTGGCCCCCAGAAGAACAGCAATCCGCCGCCACCGACGGCGATTCCGGCCACCACCACGGTCGGCACTCGGCCAAATCTTTCCGCCGACCACGCACCGATCGGAAATCCGATCATTCCGAGGCCGCCACCGAGCGTCATCATCACACTGGCCGCGGTGGCAGAAAGTCCCACCACCGATACGGCATGAAAGTATCCCCACGACGAAGTACCCTCGCTGCACAGAGTCGCGAAGATGGTGCAGACGGTCAAAGCGACCGATCGTTTGCGATAAAGCGGCACGAAGAGGTCATAGAACTTCGCACGCGAGGTATCACCTGCTTCGGCGGCATGCTCCCATCGCGGACTCTCCGGCAGCGCGTAGGCGAGAAATGGACCCAAGGCGATGAAGGCGACTGCGATCCAAAGCAACAATCGCCATGAGAGCGCATAGCCGTCCAGAATCGGCATGATCACCACACAGAGGCCGCTGCCCGAAGCCACCGCGAGGCCCGCATAGCTCTGACCTTGCGCGCGTCGTGCAATCGGCAAAACCTCGGCGATGATTACGATGGCGGAGGCAACCACCGCGCCGCCGAACGCGTTGAGAAGGATGGTGAACATCACGAAGGCTGCGAGATGGGTAGACAGCGCCGCACCGAATGCGCATAGCGGCATCGCGGTCATCGACCATAGCATCACGCGCCGACGCCCAGCCTTATCGGCCATTCGCGAAAGTGCCAGCGCGCCGAGATACGCAAGTGCCAGCCATGCGAAAACCGCGGCGATGGCCGACTGATCGAGATGGAAGCTCTTCGCGATCCAGGGCGAGGCGATCGGTGCTATCGCGGAGACATAACCCTGGTAGAACAGCATCGCCATCGCGAGGAGGAGTACCGGACGGGCACGAGCGCGCGCCGCCTCGGTATCATAGAGCGGCGGCGCCTCTTCGCGTGTTTCGGTTGCGGTGCGATCGGGTTTCAGCGCCATGCGGGAATCCGGCGTCGAGACTATCGTGCGGAGCCGCCATCTGTCATCTAACGAATGTTAGGATTTTTCGAAATCTCGAATCTGACGATGCAGCGACAGCCTCGCGTCTAAATCCGAGAGATGTGAGGATCACCCTATGCGCCGCCTGACCGTCATCGTTTTCGCGCGCGAGCCGATCCCGGGCCGAACCAAAAGCCGCCTCATTCCAGCGATCGGCAAACACAGCGCCGCCGCCCTCGCCGATGCGTTCAATCGCGATGCCCTCGCGAAAGCAAAGACCCTCGGCGCCGCCGAACTCGTCATCGCGGGAAGCTCTCCCGGAGGGGCCAAGCGCAGCCGCTATTTCAAAACCCTCGCGCATGAATTCGGCGCATGGATTCTGGATCAGGGCGCCGGTCACCTCGGCGCGCGGATGGCCGCGGCGATGCGGCCCTTCACCAATGCCGGCGGCGCAATGCTGATGGGCACCGACACGCCCTCGCTGCCGGTGAAGCTGCTGGTGAAGAGCGCCGACCTCTTCGAAACCAATCCAATGGTGATTGCGCCCACGCTGGACGGCGGGTACTACCTCGTCGCGATGCGCGGCAAGCTGACGGACATTTTCAAACCGATGAACTGGGGCGGTCCCGACGTGCTCGCTCAGACCCTCGCGCGACTTCGCGCCGCCGGCGAGCCGTACTGTCTAGGGCCGTGGTGGTACGATGTCGACCGTCCAATCGACCTGCAGTTCCTCGCATCGCATTTGAAAAACCGCCTCAGAGCATTCGGCGGGCAGGCGATGGCGCTCGGATCTCCTCATCCGTGCCCCGCCACCGCTGCGATACTGAAACGGATCGAAAAAGAATCCCGGATCCGCAACCCTTGAAACTTTCGGTCATCGTTCCAATGCTCAACGAGGCGCTTGCGATCGCGCACACTCTCGACGCGATCCGGGCCGGCGCACCTGACGCCGAAATCGTCGTCGTTGACGGCGGCAGCACCGATAGCAGCGTCGAAGTCGCGCGGCCTCGATGTGATCTAGTCATTAACGCCTCTCGCGGGCGAGCCCTTCAGATGAATGCCGGCGCCGCCGGCGCATCAGGTGACGCACTGGTGTTCGTCCATGCTGACACGATCGTGCCGACCGCCTTCGCGCGCGATGTCGAATCAGCGCTCGCGGATACCGGTGTGGTCGGCGGACGCTTCGATGTCCGCCTCGACGACAATCATCCGTTGTGCGTGCTCGTCGGAGCGCTGATCAGCCTTCGCTCACGCATCAGCCGCACCGGCACGGGAGATCAGGCGATCTTCGTAAGGAAAAAAGTCTTCGAGTCTCTCGGCGGCTTTCCCGATATGCCGATTTGCGAGGATCTCGATTTCGCGCGCCGCCTCAAGCGCGTCGGCCGCGTCGCATGCCTGCGCAGCAAAGTCATCACCTCGGCGCGCCGCTGGCGCCAGGGCGGCATCATGCGCACCGTATTGCGGATGTGGACGATTCGAGCGCTCTATCTGATGGGAGTCTCGCCGGTGCACCTCGCGCGCATGTATTCCGACGTGCGGTGACTTCAGGCCAAGGCGCCGGAGCAGCTCGAACCCGCGCCCGCCGTACATCCGAAGCAATGCGAACCGGTCGCGATTCGGCCGCCGATCATTTCGCACACGTCCTCGATATCGAAAATCGTTCGCGCGACACCGCGCTGGTCGACAATCGGCATCGAAAGCATCTGGTTGAAATCGCAATCGTAAAGCGTGCCTTCATAGGCGACGCTCACGAGATCTCGGCACATCACCGTCGACACCGTCGCTGGATTGAAGTGATTTACCAGCAGCGCCATGTACTCCCGCTCGCTACCGAGACGCCGAAGCTGATCAGCGAACCGCTTGATCGGCATATTGGTGATGGTGAGCAGATGGTTGAACTCGATGTCGAAACCGTCGCGCAGTTCCTGATGATAGCGCGCTTCCAGTTCAGCCTGCGCCGGCGGCAGAAATGCACCCACCGGATTATAAACGAGGTCCAGGGTCAGCGCCGTGTCCGGCATCCCGTAGCCGAGGTCATTGAGGAGAGAGAGCGCTTCGATGCTTTTCGCGAAGACGCCGCCACCGCGTTGTCTGTCCACGTTTTCCGCGGTGTAGCACGGTAGAGAGCAGACCAGGCGCACGCGATGCTCGCGATAAAAGGCCGGCAGCCAATCCATTCCGGGCTGGCTGATGACGGTCAGATTGCATCGTATGATAATGTCGCGCCCGAGGCCGCGCGCCGACTCCACGATGAATCGAAAATGTTGGTTCAACTCCGGAGCCCCGCCCGTAATGTCGACGATTTCGATCGATGGGCTCTGGGATAGCAGCTCGATCACGCGCTCGGCGACGCGACGGTCCATCTTCTCGGTGCGCGCCGGCCCCGCATCGACATGGCAATGATGACAAGCCTGGTTGCAGACTTTGCCGACATTGACCTGGAGCGTGCGCGGCAACCCGCGTCGCAGCGGCGCGAGGCCGCGCCGATGCAACTCGGTATCGAAGGAAATCTCGGCTGCAATTTCTAAAGCGGCGCTCACCCGTTCAAGCTTTCCGGAAATCTCGAATATCGCAAGACCCCAAATTTACTTCTTCGCGCGCCAGACCAACGGCTTCTTCCCCTGCATCATCTCCATCATACCGGTTAACTCGATGCGCGAGGGGGTGACCAGCATCAAGCCGAAATCCGGCGCTTGATGACCGCCGGGCCAGAATTGCGCCAAATCGTAGTCAAACACCTTCCCCTCCCAGACGCGCTTCTTCTCCGCCGGATCGTCGATGAAGCGCGCGGTGCCGGTAACCGTCAGATGCACGAAGTCGGTGCCGACCTGGTAGAACAGCTCGACCTTGGGATTCTTCGCGATATGTTTGCCCTTGGCCGAATTCCTTCCGGTCGCCACCCACAGTTTCTCGCCTTCGAAGGCGGGATGGACGACGCGGACCTTGGGCTGATCTCCAGCCGCGGTCGCGAGGTACGCCCAAGTGGCCTTTTTTGCCACATCATGAAAGTTCTGCAGGGTTTCGCTGTCGCTCATTTAATCAAGCTCCTTGAGACTGCCGGGCACACTAGCGAAGATGCCGGGACCGAATCCATGCCTGTGACTTATGCGAGTCCCGCGCGTTGACACTCCCGAGGTGGACCATTAGCCTCACAGCCGTAACGCACCCGTAACGATGGAACGCACCGAACGCCGCGCCCAGGTCCTGCTGCACGCGAAACGTATCTTCGCGCGCAAGGGATATCATCGCACCAATGTCGCCGACATTATTGCGCGAGCGGGCATCGCGCGCGGAACCTTCTACCTTTACTTCCAGAACAAAAAGGATCTCTTCGAAGAATTACTGCAGCAGGTCGTCTCGGAGCTCCAGACGCGGATCTTGCGCCTCAAAGTAGGCCCCGGCGAAGATAACCCAGTGGACCAGCTTCGCGAAAACCTGCGCCGCGTCGTCAGCTTCGTGCTCCATGAGCGTGAGTTGACCGACATCCTGCTGAACCATTCCGTCGGATTCGATCGCGAGCTGGATGCGAAAATTCGCGAGTTTTACGACCGCATCGCGCAGATGATTCAGCGCTCGCTCGATTTGGGTATCGAGATGCAGCTGGTCCGCAAGTGCGATACACGCGCGGTTTCATACTGCATCCTCGGCGGCATCAAGGAAGTCGTCGGCGTGCTGTCGCGGACCCGCGCTCGCGATGCGGAAACGCTGGTGCAGGAGATCCTCGATTTCGGATTGCGCGGAGTTGCGCGCGCCGAGCTTCTCGATGCGATCGACCGCAATTCCCGGCACGCCGGCGACAAAAATGAGAACCCTGGCGGGCAGCCTTTTTTTATTGCCCCCAACTAGAATGACATGTCAGTTCATCGCGCTAAATCGTCCCGCACCAGCCGCCCGCAAATCCGCCGGGCCGCCTTCTACGATCTCGATGGAACCCTGGTCGATCTCAACCTCGTGCACATCACTCTGTTCGTGCTCGCCAACCTCGGCGAGTGGAGCAATCGCCTGAGCTACATCGCGGGTTTCGCCGCGCGGGCTCCGCGCCTGTACCTCGCGGAGCAGCAGGATCGCCGCAAGCTCAACATCCTGATGTTCGAGGCGTTTAAAGGAATCTCGCGCGACCGCCTGGCCGAGCTGGGACGCGAGTACTGCGAGCGCGTGCTCATCGATCATCTCTATCCGAAGGGCCTCGAACTCATCGAAGCGAATCGTCGCACGGGCCTCGAACCGGTGCTCGTCACCGGCTCGCCGGACTGGGTGGTAGGGCCGCTGGCGCGGCATCTCAACATCGCGGATTTTTCCGCGAACCGAATGGCGATCAGCCGCGGTCGCGCGACCGGCCGCCTCCTCGAACCCATCATGGCGACGGCGGAGAAAGCGACCTGGTGTGAGCAGTATGCCGCGGATCACGCGATGCAGCTCGCCGATTGCTGGGGCTATGCCGACTCGCACTACGACTTGCCGTTTCTCACCGCGCTCGGACATCCGGTCGCGGTGAATCCCGACAAGCGCCTCTACGCAACCGCGATGAGTCGGCAATGGCCGATCATCCACCTGGAAAAGAATCGTAACGGCAACATCATCGCCGACAACGTGCGGCGTCTGGTTGAGGCCTAGGGGGATCCGATGGCTCGTCCGGAAGCCAAACTGAAAGAATTAAAAACCGCCGAACTGAAGCATGAGGTCGGCGCGCGCAAGGACCTGGTCATCACGACCAATCGCCGCTCCGAGCGCCGCCTCATCGCGTATGGCGACGATTTCCTCTTTGAGAAGCTGCCGGTCGGCACGCGCGTGATTTATCCGCCGCCGCCGCTCGAGGCGCTGGCCGATCCCGACCAGGCGATTCGTTACGCCCTGCTCCATCCTGAGAATGCTGACCCGCTGTTCGCACAGCTCAATCCCAACATGCGCGTGACGCTCGCGATTGATGACATTAGCCTGCCCCTGCCGCCGATGCGCCGTCCCGATATTCGCGAACGCTTGCTCAATCAGGTGATGCAGACGCTGGCCGATTACGGCGTCGATGATGTGCACCTGATCATCGCGACCTCACTGCATCGGCGCATGACCGAAGCCGAAATTCGCCGGATGGTCGGCGAAAAAGCCTTCAAACAGTTTTGGCCCGATCGCCTTTACAACTTCGACGCGGAGAATCGCGCCGAACTGACGATGCTGGGCAAGACCGATCATGGTGAGGAAGTGTGGCTCTCGAAGCGCGCCGCCGACTCCGACCTGGTCATCTATCTCAACATCAACCTCGTGCCGATGGACGGCGGACATAAGTCAGTTGCGGTCGGCCTCTCGCCGTATGCGAGCCTGCGCCATCATCATAATCCGACCACGTTGCGCGATTCGCATTCGTACATGGATCCGAATCATTCGGCGCTGCATCGTTCGGCGGATCGAATGGGGCGCATCATCAACTCGCAACTGAATGTCTTCACACTCGAGACCGCCGTCAACAATAACATGTACGGCGGAATGCTCGACTTCCTGCATAAAAACGAAGACCGCTTCACCGATTGGGACCATGTGCGGCTCAAGGGTTTTCAGTGGACGATGCGCAACCTGTCGGACGACTTGCGCCGCCAGATGCTGCGCAACTATTCGGCGCCTTACGGCATGACGGGAATCTGGGCCGGCGAAACTGAAGCGGTGCATCGCAAGGCGCTCGCGAAAGTTTTTCAGCAGTACGCGGTGCCGGTGAAAGGTCAGGCCGACATTCTAATCGTCGGGGTGCCGTTCATTTGCCCCTACAACGTCAACTCGATCATGAATCCGATTCTGGTGCAGTGCACCGGGCTCGGCTACCTGTTCAACATGTATCGCGGCAAGCCGCTGGTGCGTGAAGGCGGGACCGTCATCGTATGCCATCCGCTACGCGACGAGTTTCATCCCGAGCACCATCCGAGCTACATCGAGTTTTTCCATCGATGCCTCGCGCAGACGACCGATGCGGTTGAGCTCGCCGATCAGTTCGAGCATGAGTTCGCGCACAACCCGACCTATACCCACATGTACCGCTACGGCAACGCGTATCACGGGGTGCATCCTTTCTACATGTGGTACTGGGGCGAACCTGCGCGCCAGCACTGTGGACGCGTAATCGCCGCGGGATGCGAGGAGCCTGAAGTCGCCGCGCGCCTCGGATGGGAAGCGGCCGACAGCCTCGATGAAGCGATTGCAATGGCAACCTCCGAACAAGGGCGCTCTGCAAGCATCACCTACTTGCACCTTCCGCCACTGGTAATTGCCGATGTCGAATAGCAACGGTAACGGAAAACTTAACGGCAAACCGCATCCGACTCCGCCGATGCCGCCGCTCGAACAGATGCTGCGCAAGCGCACCATCCTGCTGACCGGCGCTACCGGATTTCTCGGCAAGGTATTTCTCTACCTCCTGCTGCGTTGGCATCCCGAAGTCGAGCGCGTCTACCTGCTGATTCGCGGCGATAAGAAATCCAGCCTCAACCGCTTTCGCCGCGAGGTGCTCGATTCGCCGGTGATGGGGCCGCTGCGCGAGCAGCTCGGCACCCGGTTCGACAAATTCATCGAAGAGAAAGTGGTCGTCATCCCCGGCGACATCACCATCGAAGGGCTCGTCAGCGACGGCGTTGATCCGGTCAAGCGCGGCGCCCTCGATGCGGTCGTGCACTGCGCCGGGATGGTGAATTTCGAGGCCTCGCTCGAGAAGGCGATTTCCGTCAACGCGCTCGGCGTCACCAACGTCATCGAGTACTGCAAGAAGCATGATGCCGCGATGATGCACGTCTCGACCTGCTATGCGGCGGGCGTTGCCGATGGCCATCGCTACGAAGACGACATCGCGGAGAACTGGTGCCCGATTGGAAAGCGCAATTTTAATCTGCAGCGAGAGATTCGCGAGGCGCTTGCCACCGTCGCACGCATCGAAGCGGAATCGCGCGATCAACTCCGCCAGGCGGAGCTGTCCGGCGATGATGACCTCGAGCCCGCAAGCGACGACGACTCGCAGAACGGCGAGCATCAGCCGGTCGCCGATGGGCGTCGCAAGCGGTGGGTCGAGGAGCGCCTCAAGGAAGTCGGCAAGGCGCGCGCTCTCAGTTGGGGATGGCCCAACACTTACAGCTACACCAAGAGCCTCGGCGAGCAGTTGGTGTTCGCGGAGCGCAACAATCTCGATGTCACGGTGGTGCGGCCCGCGGTAATCGAAAGCGCGCTCGCCGACCCGTTCCCCGGATGGAACCAGGGAGTCAATACCAGCGCGCCACTGACGTATCTCTCGGGACGCGGCTATCGCTTTTATCCCGCGAATGCCGAACTGGTGCTCGATATCATCCCGGTTGATCTCGCCGCGCACGCGATGATTCCCATCCTCGCCGCGCTGCTCACCAAGCGTCATCGTCCGGTCTACCAGCTCTGCACCTCCGACGTGAATCCGCTGCCGATGCGCCGCCTCGTCGAGCTCACCGGGCTCAGCAACCGCCGCGAACATCGCAAGGAAGGCGGTGCGATGGCGAAGATCGGCCCGCACATCGAGGCCGTGGTCGTCTCGCAAAACACCTACGACCTCGCGAGCGACACCATGCCGCGAATCATGAAGTACGCGGCATCGTTCGCGCGCAGCGTGGTGGGCGAGGAATCGGAGCATACGCGCAAATTCGAGAGCACCGTTGACTGGATCGCGGAAGACATGGACCTCGCGCGCGACATGATCGAGGTCTACCGCCCCTACATCCAGGAGCTGATTTATACATTCCACGGCGTCAACGTGCGCGAGCTTTATGCCGCGCTGAAACCCGCCGATGTGGCGCGACATCCATTCCATCCCGACAAAATCGATTGGGCCGACTACTGGATCAATGTGCATCTGCCGGGACTGCGACGGCACATTTTTCCCCAACTCGATTTGCACACCAAGGGGCGGCCGAACCTGCTCAAGCGCCATCGCTCGCTGGTCGCGATGCTGGAGAACGCCGCGGATCGCTATGGCTCGCGGGTCGCGCTGATCGCGCGCCAGCCGTCGGGCCAGAGAACCAGCATGACGTATCGCGAGTTGCGTGACAGCTCGCATCGCGCGGCGCTGCTGCTCCTCAGTCGCGGGGTGAAGCCCGGTGATCGCGTCCTGCTCATCGGCGAGAACTCACCGGACTGGGTGCTGGCCTTCTTCGCGATCGTTTGCGCTGGTGCGATAGCCGTTCCCCTCGACCATCTGATCTCTGCTGATGAGCTGGCGCCGATTTGCGCGATCGCCGAGCCGACTGCGGCGCTTCGTTCAAGCGCGGTGGCCAATCGCCTCGACGATGGAATCGCGGCGGCAGTGCCGGGCGTCATCGAGATCGATTTCGCGGAACTCTCGCGTCCGTTCATCCTGAAGAAAGCCGTCACGCCGCCGCCGGAGCCAGACCGCAAGGACCTCGCTTCGATTGTCTTCACCTCGGGCACCACCGGCGCGCCCAAGGGCGTGATGCTCACCCATGGGAATTTCACCGCCGAAATCCAGATGCTCGGCCGGGTGTTCTCGCTGTCCGGCGATGACCTCGTCCTGTCGCTGCTTCCGCTCCATCACACCTTCGAGTTCACCTGCGGGATGTTGCTGCCGCTCGCGAGTGGCGCGACTATCGCGCATCCGATTGGGGTCGATGCCAAAAATCTTTCCCGCACGCTCGCCGATCTTCGGCCCACCGCGCTTATCGGCGTTCCTGCCCTGTGGGAGGCGATTCATCGGCGCACCCTCGATGAGATCGAATCGCGCGGACCATTTTTTCATGCCGCGTTCAACCAGCTTCGCGAGCTGAATCAGCGCCTCATTCGCGATTCGGGAATCAATTTAGGCTCGATCATTTTCCGCCAGGCGCACGGCGCGCTCGGCGGTCGCCTGAAGCTTGCAGTTAGCGGTGGCGCGGCGCTGCCGAAGCGGGTCGCCGATTTCTTCAATGACATCGGGATGCCACTGCTCGAAGGTTACGGCCTCACCGAGGCCGCGCCGGTCGTGAGCGTCGCGCATCCGGGCGAAACCTCGATCGCCGGCTCGGTCGGAAAGCCGCTCTCGAAGCTCGAGGTGAAACTCGCCGGCGACGGCAATGTCGGCGAGCTCCTCGTCCACGGCCCGAACGTGATGGAGGGCTACTATCGCAATCAGGCCGCGACCGACGCGGTGCTGAAAGAGGGCTGGCTCCATACCGGCGACCTCGGTCGCTTCGATAACGAAGGACGGCTTTACATTGTCGGTCGCGCCAAGGACGTCATCGTCGACGCCGGCGGCAACAACATCTATATCGACGAGGTCGAGGAGATTTACGGCCACAACTCTGACATCAAGGAGATGGCCGTCGTTGGAATGAAGCTAGGTGGCGGCGAGCAGCCTGCCGCGCTCGTGGTTCCCGCCTATGGCCGCGGGACCAGCCGCCGCACCCTGGAGGATCGTCTGCGGACGCACTTCGACAAAATCAGCGCTGGGCTCAGTCCGCATAAGCGGGTCAGGATTTTGCGCTTCACCGATCACGAGCTGCCGCGCACGCGCACCCGCAAAGTCAAGCGCAACGACGTCGTCGGCATCCTGCGCCAGATGCTCGAGGCGCGCGCGGACGAGCAAGTCAACGCGAGCGCCGAGGTCGAGAAGTGGCTCGCGCACGCAATCGCGCAGGTCTCCAACGACGCCGTGCATATCACGCCGGCAACGCGGCTCATCGAGGATCTCGGGCTCGATTCACTCGCGCTGGCGGAGCTCGCGGAGCATATCGGAGAGCATCTCGGACGCGACATCGCGGCGGATGAGCTGGGCGATCTTCGCACCGTCGATGATCTGCAGAAGCTCGCAGCGAACAACCATGCGCCCTCACGCGTGCCGCTTCCGTCGTATGCGAAATTCGCCGAGCCCTTCACTCCGATGCTTCCCGGTCCGCTCAAAAGCCTCGGCCGCGCGCTCTTCCGCCGCACCCAGGGCGCGGTGTTCGATTCATGGCTGAAGCCGCAGATCCTCGGCCGCGGCAACATTCCCGCGAATTCGAATGTCCTTGTGGTCGCCAATCATTCGAGCCATGTCGATTTCGCGCTCATCAACCACGCGCTCGGCGAGATGGGCAAGGGCCTGGTCGTCCTCGCCGCGAAGGATTATTTCTTCAACACCCCGACGCGACGCTTCGTGGTATCCAATCTCACGACGCTCATCCCATTCGATCGCGAACGCGCGCAGCTGGCATCGCTCGATGACGCGCTCGCCGAACTCGCCGCGGGCCGCAGCGTTTTGATGTTTCCCGAGGGCACGCGCTCACCCGACGGCACGATGCAGGAATTCAAGAGCGGCGCGGGATACCTCGCGCTGCGCAGCGGATGCGATGTGCTGCCGATCCATATCAGCGGCACCTACGACGTGCTGGGCAAGGGCAAGCTGATTCCAAAGCATGGTCCGGTCGAGATGCGTATCGGTCGCGTCATCTCGAACGCGGAGTTGCGCGTTGTTGCTGAAAGCTCCGAGGGCGCCGGTGCCTATCGCAAGGCCGCCGACTTCTTGCGCAAGACGGTGGAGGGTCTGGTTCCGAAGTCGCGCCGCACGATGGAGAGAACCTCGCGCAAGCTTTCGACCGCCGCGACCCCGGGGGGCACCGCAAGCGAGAATACCTCGCGCGCGCGCAGTCACGCCAAGGGGTAGGCCGCAGCTACGAAGCATCGACGCCACAGCTTGCTTCTTTTTTGCGCGCTTGCGACGGCACTGCTCTATGTGACACCCGCTCGCGCATGGGATAGCGCGACGCATCGCGCGATCGCGCATCTGGCGGTTGAGGCGCTTCCGCCCTCGCCGCTCAAGTCGATTCTCGCGGGCAACGAAGCCGCGCTGGAGGCGCATGCCGTCGAACCCGATTCCGTTCTAAAGGCGCGATACGGCAAGGCAGAGGAGCGCCGCCACTACGTCGACATCGAAATGTTCGGAAGCGATCCGTGGTCCGCGCTCGATCCAGACATTCGAAAGACGCAACGGCGCTTCGGCTATCGCACGGTCGAGCGTGCCGGAACGCTGCCGTGGACCATCGAGGCTGTCAGTGAGCAGCTCGAGAGCGCATGGAGAAGCGGCGATTGTGATGCCGCGCTGCGTCTTTCGGGATACCTGGCGCATTACGTCGGCGATGCGAGCCAGCCGCTTCATTCGACGATCAGTTATGACGGCTATGTTCGCGACCGCGGCATCCACGCGCGCATCGAACTCGCGGTCGATCATTCGCTCGGCGAGTTGGAACCGACCGCCGCGCGCGAGATTCGCATCGAGGACATCAACGATACCTGGACCCCGGCCCTCGCGGAGATTCGCGACGCGAACGGACTCGTCGGAGAAGTAGTCCGCGATGATCGAACGGTGCGCGAGGCCGGCGACTACAGCCGCAGCGACTATCAGCGCGCGATGATGCGTCAGGACGGCGCGATGTTCGCCCGCCAGATCGCGCGAGCATCATCGGTGCTCGCTTCGATTTGGCTCTACGAATGGCATCGCGCGGGCTCTCCGGCCTCCTGTACGGCTCGGTAGCACGATGCCGGTGTTTCGTAACGGTTCAGTAACCTCGTCATTCATGGTTAGATGACAACGTGGAAGATTGGTGGCAGAACCGCTCGCAGAACACCGCCCGCGCTCATCGCACGAGCCGACCCTCCCTCGCCGAGATTACGCATCAACTCCTGATTGGCGAGTACCCGCGCCCGGACGACATCGGATGGCTCAAGGATTCCCATCACATCACCGCGGTGCACAATCTTCAGGATGATGACGACCTGCGGCTACACGGTCTTGACCTCCAGGCGGTGCGTGCCGAGTGCCACGCGAACGGGATCTCGTTTGTGCGCACTCCGATTCAGGACGGCAGCGCCGATGCGATGGGCGAGCGACTGCGGGTCGCGATCGACGATCTCCATTCGCTGATCGCCGCCGGCAAACGGGTCTATCTCCATTGCAACGCGGGCCTCAATCGCGCGCCGACGTTGGCCATTGGTTATCTTCGCGCGCACGGAAAGATGTCGCTCGATGAGGCGGTCGCCCACGTCAAAAAACATCGCGCATGCGGCCCGTTCATGACCATTCTAGAAGACTACTTCGGTCCGCGGCACATCAGACCAAAATGAAAGCGCGCGCAGTGCAAGCACCGGCAATGGCCGAGACCAATGGCAGCCGCCTGTTCCTGCTTGCGTGCGCGTGGGGCGTCCATCTGTATACCGCGCTGGGCGCGGTTTTCGGCGTCCTCGCAATTCATTATGCCTCCACCGGCGACTATCGCGCATCGTTCATCGCAATGGCGGTGACGATCGCAATTGACTCCAGCGACGGCACTCTCGCGCGCTACTTCAACGTGAAGACCCGCGTGCCCGGATTCGATGGCGCCCTGCTGGACAACATCGTCGACTACCTGACCTATGTGGTCGCACCGGTCTTCCTGGTCATCTGTGCAGGATTGGTTACGGGCAGCGTCGGTATCGCAGTCGCGGGTTTCGTTTTGATCGCGAGCGCGTATCAATTCTGTCAGGCCGACGCGAAGACCTCCGACCATTTCTTTCTCGGCTTCCCTTCGTACTGGAATCTGGTGGTTTTCTATCTCTACTGTTTGCACTGGGGACCGCTCGCGAATGAAGTGGTGCTCAGCCTGTTCGCGGTGATGGTGTTCGTTCCTATCAAGTACATCTATCCGAGCCGCACCAAGCCGTTGCGCCCGCTCACCCTGACGCTAGGTATCATCTGGGGAGTGATAACGATCGCGATGCTGCCCTCGCTCCCGTCGATCAATCCGGTGATGCTCTACCTGTCGCTCGCCTACATCGCGTACTATTTCATCGCATCGTTCGCGCTGCATGCGCGCGAACTGATCGCACATCCGGCCGCATGAGCGAGATCGATAAATCCACCGATGCCGCCTCTTCACCGTGGTTGGAAATTATCGAAGGTGCCGCTCCGATTCTGCTCATCGCGCCGCATGGTGGTCGCGCGGGTCAGGCTACGCGCTCGCTGCTCAATCCCAAGGTGAACGATCTCCATACCGCCGCGATAACGCGCGAGCTTTCGGCGCTCCTCGATGCGCCGGCGCTGATCAACGCGGCGATGGATCGCAATCATCTTGATCTGAATCGGCTTTCGCAGGTGAGCGCTAACGCGCCATGGTTTCTGGAACTGATTCTCGAGCGCCTCGCCGGAATCGTCGCGCGCCATGGCCATGCGACGATCCTTGTGGTCCATGGATGGAATGTAATCCAAGCGCGAGTCGATCTGGGTTTGGGACTGCGTCGTCACGGCGATCAATTGCGGCCGCCGGGCGCCGCTCGCGTATCGGCCTCCGACGCGTTCATTCATGGCCCGCTCGGCAACCTGGTGACGCAACTCGGTGCGCACGGAATTCTCGCCAGCTTCGGTCTGCGATATCCGGGCGGTGGCGCGCAAAATCTGCTGCAGGCGTTCACCGATCGCCACTTCGAGAGCCCGATTGCCACGCTGCGTGAACTCTCCGCGATGGCGGCGCGCGATCAGATCGATGCGGTGCAACTGGAACTCTCCGTTGCTGTGAGAATGCCAGGCGAACTTCGCCGGCGCTGCATCGCCGCGATCGGCGAGGTGTTCGGCGAAGCGTCGCGATCAAATCAAACGAGCCAACGCGAGGCCAAATTAAGTGTCGTCCGGACCTCGACGCCAAAACTACCGGCATCGGCAAAACCGGCAACGGCACCCGCGACTCCGACGCGCGTAGGTATCGAGCTTTTCGATCCCTCCACCAAAATCGGTGCGATGGCGAGTTTTGACCTCGGTGCGGGAGGCGTCGGCGCCCGCATCATGATGTTGCTGACCGGCGGCCGTGTAGCGCTCTTCACCGGCGAGGGAAAACCCAAGCCCGACGGCAATCGCCTGAGCCTCGGACCGCTCGCGCTCGAATCGCAAAATGGCGAGATGCTTCTGAGCTTCCACGGACACGCAGTGATCGTGCCCGACGCGACGCATTATCTCAGCATCGAGCGGGCTCTCGCTTCTGGATGGCTCGACGAATCGATGGACGTCGCAATTCGTCTGCGGCCGAGCGCAGGCAACGCCGGATTTGATCTGGAACAGCTTTTCGAAGCGCGCGAGGACCTCAATCGCGAGGCCTCGATGGCGTCATTCGGAGAGCTCAGCGGATCGGTTCGCATCGATGGCGTCGCGTCTGAGATCGTCGGCGTGGGACGCAGCGGGCTTTCGTTCACTGGGCTGGGGCCACAGCGCTTCAACTCGCGCCGAATGATCTGGGCCTGCTTCGATGATGTGGCTGCGCCAATCGCTCTCGAGATGCGGTCGGTCTCCGGCGATGATGACGAACAGCGCAGCGGCCGTATCCTGCGCGCCGATGGATGGACGCCATGTATCGTTGATCAGCTCGAGGTCGATGCGCCCTCGGTTTCGGCCCCCCCTACGAGTCTTTCCGCGCAACTCGCGGACGCTCATCGACCGCATCATGCGCTTATCGGTAGGGTCGAGAATTTTATCCCGCTCTCGCGTCCCGGACCCGATGGCACCCGCATTTTCACTGCGCTCGGCTTTGCGAATTTCAAATTGGGCGACGTGGAAGGCGCCGGGATGTTCGAATGCTCGCGCCGCGCCGAGGTCCTGCCGGATTCCGCCGGCGACGACGACGCGGAAGACTAAGCGTCGTGCCGAGCGCTAGCCCTGACGAGCAGCCGCGC
>VFSW01004506.1_pt1 | contig 20763 bp, 13 predicted proteins | sample 5358111 | NCBI WGS metagenome assembly VFSW01 (sample SAMN11554181, study PRJNA540505) | mine drainage metagenome | isolation source: sediment from site ElyBrook_90M | place: USA: Ely Copper Mine, Vershire, VT | collected 2017
TAAGGCGCTTTGCTTGATTTGCAATGACTTACGTGAAAACCGTCGGGAACTTAGGCTAACGTCACTTGACACGAAGTAGATCGTTGGATTTGACGCGCTCAATCGGACTGGAATTTATTTTTTTGCGGGAAATAACGCGGTTGCTTTGTGGAACATCTGGATGGCTTCGTTTGTTTTGCCCCGCTCCAGGAGGGCCATGTTCAGGTTCATATAGACGCGCCATGAGGTTTGATTTTTGAGGGCGTTGTCCCTCCACAGTTTTTCACTGTCGCCAAGCACTCGCTCGCGTTGCCATGTCAATGCGGACAGCACGATGGCCACAAGCGCCGGCGCGGCCGCGGCGAGGACTGAAGGCTGGCGGCCCTTTCGCGTTTTTGTCAAACTCGCGCCCGTGGGTGGCGCCTCTTCAGGCCGTTGAGTGGCGAGCCGGCTCATCCGCATAATTCCGGCGGCGACGAGCGCGAGGATGCCGGGGATGGCCAGGTATTGGAGGTGATCGGCCACTTGCGCGTTCGAAAAGTATGCGATGTCGAAAAGGCCCAGGACCGGACCGAGCGCGATTACAAAATAACCAAAACCAAAAAGTGGCGGGCCGCCCCAACCCGCGCGGTTCCGCCAAAAAAGCGCGATCATGGCTGCGAACAACACGCCGGGCGCGTATGAAAGCGGGTTGGCGGGGTTTATCTGCCAGCGTTGATAAATCATGGTTAACTTCAATGGCAGCAAAATTTTGCCAAGGTAAAACCACAGCGCCCAACTCCCTCCAATCAACCGCGCCAATAGCGGGTCGGCGGCGCGTCCCACACCCGCGCGCAGGGCCTTATGCTGGATAAAAATCGCGATCAAACTGAAAAGGACGGAAAGCGCGAAAAACGGAATCGTCCGCGCAAAATCCAGCCGCGCCAGCCGTTTGCGCCGCCACCACACGCATAACAGGAGAACCGCCGGGAGAATTGCCACCGAGCTTTTTGCAAAAAGGGCCGCCGCAAAAGCGCCCAGCGCCAGCCAGAACCAGCGGGAGCGGGTTCCGGACGGCTTTGGCGCGCGCTCCGCGTCGCCTTCGCGTTGGCCTGGCGGGTGGACGGCCTCGTCGTGGCGGAGAAAGAACAGCAGGCTCGCAAGGAAAAGGAGCATGGACAACGTGTTTTTGCGCTCGGCGACCCACGTTACCGATGCGGCGCAGACGGGATGGACGGCGAATAAAAGCGCGGCGAGCCAGGCGCCCGCGGCGCGCAAGGCTGTCAAAATACGCCACAGCAGCGCCGCATTGGCGGCATGGAGAAGGATGTTGACGATGTGATAGCCGGCGGGGTGGGCCTTCCAAAGGCGCCACTCCAGCCAAAAGCTGGAGGTCGTTAGCGGAATATAATCCCCGGACCAGCTTGTGAACCAAATGGAATATAAGCCGTCGGCGGTTTTGACGGCCGGATTATTCGTCACCAGCGCGTCATCATCCCAAATGAAGCCGGCCCCGATTGATGGCAGGTAAACGAGCACGGTTACAACCATAAGAAGCCCCGCGCAGAGCCAGGTGTTTCGAGTTGCATTCCTCATCGTCAAATCCGAATATATGGAGAAGGATCTGCTGCTCGGCAAGGGTTGGCAAAGGGGTCTTGCCCGTAATGAGGTTCGAGCGGCAAGAATATGTTGGCCTCATTACCTTTCTGTCCGTGTCGGTGACACGATAGACCCCGTTCACCGGAGCCTGAGCAATCCGGCTCTTTTTTTGGCCATTGCGCCCACGCTCTTACCGCCGCGGCATTCGGGCCATGTCCGTCGGCGAGGTCACCACTCTTCCACCCATCCGGCCGCGAGGCAACTGGGCATTGGCGGCGGGCACGTTTACGTTGATGGGACCGGAGGAGTTTTGAAACTGCGCGATGTCCATGGTCTGATTGGTCTCGATGTTCACATAGGTGTCAGTGATGGTGCCCTTGATTTTTGCGGCGGTGCGAAGCTCGCCTTTTTTCTTGCGCACGGCGGTGTCGGTGGCGGGTTTGCCGTTGACCGAGGTCAGCAGCTCCCTAATCTTTACATCGTCGAGGCTGGCCTCGTCGATCTTGCCTGGAAAAACAATCTGGGACTGCGCGATGAGGGATGTTTTTTTATCGACCCACAGGAGCACCTTTTGAAAGTTCGCCGAGCCGCCCAACACATAGCAACTCTGGCCGTTGATGGACTCGTCGTTGGTGCGGGCGTAATCTTGGAGCGCATTGCCCAGGCTGTTGGTGTCGTTGAAAAACAAACCGGCGATAAAGATGCTCAAAGCGCCCGACGAGGCGGTCGCCTGGCCCAAGGCCGTGGCGCGGTTTCTTTCCATGACTGCGGGCTGGTTGCCAACAAACAGGAAATCCCCGGCGCCGGCGCTCCAAGTCGAGCCTTTGAGCGATCCGGCGGCCGTTTGGCGTTCCCAGTCAATTCGATAATGGTTGGGCCGCGCCAGTTTAAGGGAAACGTCGACGGAGGTGCTTACCGGACCTCTGGGCCCCATCGGATTTAATTGCGAGGTGTCCAAATCCGAGACCGATTTTGCCATCGAATGGTAGCTCGACATGCCTTTGTAGGCATTAATCACGTTTTGCAGAATTTCCGCCGCCGTCAATTGAACGGGCGGCGGGGCCGGTTCGTTGGTGAGAGATTGCTGGGCGGTCGCCGTTTCCGCGTGATGGGTTAATTTCGCGTACGCCAGCGGCCCCCATAGATAACCTGCAACGCCCAGCGTCCCAAAGATGATTACACCTCCGACGATCGATCCCCACGGTGTCTTGCGCTTGATGCGGCGGGCTCCCTGAAAGACGGCCATGGTGGCGGCCGCTTCCGCCGCCCCTTCCTGGGAAGTCACCGTTGTCGCGGCAACCGACAATCTGGCAACAGCAGGCGGCGCTAATGGAGCCGCGCCGATGCTGGTATTTGCCGGCGCCGGCTCCGCGGCTGCGGGGTGCGCCTGCGGGGCCGGCTCCGCGGGCGGTCCGGGGACGACCAGAGTCTTCTGGCAGGCCGGACACGGAATCTGCCGGCCGCTATATTCCGGCGTGCCCTGCATGTGCTGGCCGCAGTGGGGACACGAAAACTTAAATTCACTCATAGGCTTCGCACAAGAATCTAACGGAGGCTTGCACGGAAGGCAACAAAAGAGAAGATTTGGGTTGATTCAGCAGGTCTGGCTTCAAAAGAGCCAACGGAAACGGATGGGGCTTTTCCTGATTCTCTTGAAGGGCATTCCCTCTGGCGCGGCAAATCGCCGCGCTCGGAGCCGCGCCGGGGCGGCTTTGGAAAACTTGGCGTTCAGCAGGGAATTTACCTTCCCGTTCCCCGCGCGGACCGCGCGAACGGGCCGCCCTCCCGAAGTCCAATGACCACCGGCGCGCCGTTAAAAGTACTTTACATTCTCAAAGCGTCTCGCAGATTAACGCGCGTGTCTGTTTACACTTTTGACGACAACAACAATTCAGCGGAAACCATTCCGTTGGAATCATTTTCTTTGGGCGAGTTGGAAATCGCCATTCGCCGGTCCCAGCATTATTTGCTCAGCCAGCAACATCCTGACGGTTACTGGAACGGCGAATTGGTGGTGGATTGCACACTGACGGCCGACACCGTCACATTCCGTCATTGGGAAGGCAAAGTGGATGAGAAATGGCAGCGCAAAGCGGTCAACCATATCCTGTCCCTCCAATTGCCCACCGGCGGCTGGAGCATCTACCATGGCGGCCCGGCGGAAATCAACGCCACCGTCAAAGCCTATTTGGCCCTCAAACTGGCGGGCATGCCCTTGACCGATCCCCGGATGCTCCGCGCCCGGCAAGCCGCGTTAAGCCTGGGCGGCGTGCCGCGGATGAACACCTTCTCCAAACTCTACCTGGCGCTGATGGGGCTTTTCCCGTGGAATTATGTGCCGACCATTCCCTGCGAAGTCATTCTCATCGGCAAGTGGTTTTACGTCAATTTCAACGAAATGAGTTCGTGGACGCGCTCCATGCTCGTGCCCCTTTCGATCATCAATCACTTCAAGCCCACCCGCCGCCTTGGTCCCAACGCGTCGGTCGCCGAACTTTATCCGCAAGGTTTTCACGAACGGGACTTGATGCTGCCCCGCGATCCCCAGCGCTTTACCTGGCGCAATTTCATCAACTGGGTGGACAAGGTCAACAAGTTCGCGGAGCATTTCGCCCACAACATCCATCCTTTCCGCAAACGCGCGCTTAAAAAGGCCGAACAATGGATGATTGAGCGATTCGAGGGCAGCGACGGCCTGGCCGCCATATATCCGGGCATTGTCAACTCGATGATCGCCCTCAAAGCTCTCGGCTACCCCGACGATCATCCCCACATCCTGGGTTGCCAGAACGATCTCATAAAACTCCAGATCGAGACAGACCACACCGTCCGCGTCCAGCCTTGCACCTCGCCAGTCTGGGACACCGCCATCATCACCATCGCCCTTCACGAATCGGGCCTTCCCAGCGATCATCCCGCCCTCGCGCGCTCCGCCAAATGGCTCATCGAACGCGAGGTCCGCTTTCGAGGCGACTGGCGGTACAAAAATCCCACCGACGTCGAGCCAAGCGGGTGGGTCTTTGAATTCAACAACAAGTGGAATCCGGACGTCGATGACACCGCCATGGTCCTGCTGGCCCTGCGCAAAATCCCCACCGACAATCCCCAGCGCCGCGACGAATGCTTCCGCCGCGGCCTCAAATGGATGCTCACTTTCCAGTGCAAAGACGGCGGCTGGGCTTCTTTCGACAAGGATTGCACCAAAGGCATTTTGGAAAAAGTCCCCTTTGCCGATCACAACGCCATGCTCGATCCCGAATGCGCGGACATCACGGCCCGCATCCTTGAATTGCTCGGCTACGAGAATTTCAGCCTGGCCGACAAACAAATCCAGGAAGCCCTGGAGTTCCTCCGCACCCACCAGGAGGCCGACGGCTCATGGTATGGCCGGTGGGGAGTCAACTATATTTACGGGACATGGCAGGTTTTGCGCGGCCTTCGCGCCCTGGGCCTGGACATGCGCCAGCCCTGGATCGTCAACGCCCGCGACTGGCTTGAGAGCGTCCAGCACGACGATGGCGGCTGGGGCGAAGGCTGCGACACCTATGACGACCCGGTCTTCAAAGGCCGGGGACCCAGCACCGCCTCCCAAACAGCATGGGCCGTCATGGGACTTTGCGCCTTCGACGATCCCGAGCGTCCCAGCCTCAAAAACGGCGTCGAATACCTCATCCGCACCCAAAATTCCGACGGCACCTGGACCGAGCCGGAAACCACCGGCACCGGATTTCCGCGCGTTTTCTATCTCAAGTACGACATGTACCGCAACAGTTGGCCCCTGCTTGCCCTGTCCACCTATCGCAATTTGTTGACCTCCTCGATGCTCTCGCGCAACGGCCATCGCGCCCGCGGCAAAGGCCAGGAAAACCGATTAAGCCCGAACAGCAAACGGGCTGTTCCCGAGTTTCAGGCTGGTTTTTCGGGCTGACAAATCGCATGGCTGGCGCGCGGCCCAAAGGATGGCGGCGTTGAGCGTCTCGCGCACGCCCGGATAGGCGGCGCGAATTTCAGGCCCCGAAACGCACATGCCTGCAATGCAGTGACAATATCGCCCCATCCCGGCGTCAGGGATTATGGGGCGGCGCGGCAAAGCGCCGCCCTGGGTCAGCCAGCGCAGGGCAGGCATCTTGCCTGCCGGTTGACGGGCATCCTTGCCCGTCACCGGAGTTTGGACATTTGTGTCGGGTGTTTGCCGATTGTATCGCAGCCATCCCAGCGGGATGGCAATCATTCCGCCCAGCAAGCGAACAGGAATGCCCGAAAATGTCCAAACTCCAGTCCCGCGATGCCCGGCGGAAAAACCGCATCGGACAAAAGTTGATTTGCGAGCCGACGGGAAGCCGCGCGGAAACCGCGCTTGACATCCAAAGCCACCGTGCTAAGCTACTAATCGCGCGGCGGGCGCTTTCCGACCGCTTCTGGTGTGCATCGCCAGTGAAAGAGAAGAGGCCAAAGCGGCCGCGCTCTTTGAAAGTCCAAGGGAGACCCGGCGTTGGTGGATGACCGGGACAGAGGGAGCTCGCCGGTGCGTGACAGGCATGCGGGACTCGAAAGCCCCAAAATCAACCATTGCGCCACAACCACTTAAGCGCAGCTACGCGCAGCTACAAGGAGAAAAAAAAGCCGGCACGCGGAAAAATCGCCTCACGGCCAGCCGTCCCGCGCACAAACACCGGGCCTTCGATCAACCCGGCGAACCCGACAACTTTGCCTTAAGCCACTTCGCATTCCAGCCGAATAACTCTTGGAAACGGCGGTTGATCGCGCCTGAGACTCGCAACAGCCTGAGCCGGAAAGAGACACGTCGGGCGACGGAACATCTCCCAATCGGGATTTTCCACCGGCGCCTTTCGCCGGCCGGGAGCTTGCGAAAATCACGCGCGGGCGGCCGCTGTTTCAAGTAAAACAGCGCGCGCCCCGCAAACCGGCGGCCCGTGGACAACGTCCAGAAATGACACTGGCATCGGGGCTGCTGTGTGACAAATAATTCTTGTGAGCGCAAAAATTCTGCGAAGCGCCATCGGCGTTCTTTGGCTGTGCGCGGTCGGCGCCGGATTCGCAATCGTTTTGAATCACCAGATTGCCAGCGGAACCTCCGGCCGCACGCCGCAACACTGGCCGGCCGGAACGGCGATCGCGCTGGATGAGCGCCGCGCCACATTACTCATGTTCGCGCATCCGCATTGCCCGTGTACCCGCGCCAGCCTGGGAGAATTGAACCGCCTGCTTGCGCGAAGTCGCGGCGCGGTCGCCGCGCATGTATTGTTCTATCGCCCCGGCGGTTTTTCCGGCCGTTGGACGCGAAGCGATTTGTGGCGCAGCGCGGCGGCCATCCCCGGCGTTTCCGTGCAGGAGGACGTCGATGGCGCATTGGCGCGACGGCTTGGAGCGGAGACCTCCGGCTATGTCATTCTCTACGATTCTCACGGGCAATTGCTGTTCAAGGGCGGCATCACGGGCAGCCGCGGCCACGCCGGCGATAACGCGGGGGAGGACGCGATTGTTTCAATATTATTAGGAGAGAGCCAGACCCTGAACCAAGCGCCTGTTTACGGATGTTCGTTGCTGGGAAGTTGCGCGGCATCCAACGGCCCAATTTTCAAATGAATGCGCCAACCCTGGATACCACCGCCCTCGATGACACGATTGCCACGCGTTCCGCCGAACTGTTCCGCGAGCAGCAGCAAAGCATTGTCAAACATGCGGACCGAATTCTGGCGTGGCTGATGATCTGCCAGTGGATTTTCGGCGTCGGCCTGGCTATATGGATTTCTCCGCGCGCCTGGTCCGGTCCCGTAAGCCAGATCCACCTGCATGTTTGGGCGGCGGTATTTTTGGGCGGAGCAGTGACCATCGTGCCAGTGCTGCTGGCGTTCTTTCAATCCGGGAAAGTGCTCACGCGCCACACCGTCGAGATCGGGCAGATGCTCATGTCCGCGTTGCTGATCCATTTGACAGGCGGACGCATCGAAACGCACTTTCATGTTTTCGGCTCCCTGGCGATTCTGGCATTTTACCGGGATTGGAGGGTTCTGGTTTCGGCCGCCTCGGTGGTTTATGTGGATCATCTTGTGCGAGGCGCCTTCTGGCCGCAGTCTGTGTACGGAGTGCTGTCGACCTCGATCTGGCGCTCGTTGGAACACGCCGGATGGGTCATCTTTGAGGTGGCATTCCTGATTATCTCCATTCGCAAAAGTTTGAGCGAAATGCAATTGGTGGCCGAGCGGCAGGCCAGATTGGAGTTTTTGAATGAAGGAATCGAACAGACTGTGGCCGAGCGAACGGGCGCTTTGACGCGGGAAAATTCCGAGCGCCGGGAAGTCGAGTCGCAGCTTCGCAAAAGCCAGTCGCAGCTGGCGCAAGCCCAGCAAATCGCCCGACTGGGAAGCTGGGAATGGGATCTGGCGGAGAACAAAATCACCTGGTCCGAGCAAACCCAGCGATTATACGGGCGCACACTTGGAGAGGCGGATTCTTCATTGGAAAGCGTTTTGGAATATGTGCATCGGGACGACCAGCCGCGCGTCAAACAAGTCATCGCCGATTCCTTGCGCACACGCCAGCCCTTTATCTGCGATCACCGCGTCCTCTTGCCAGATGGCACCGAGAGAATGATGCAGGGCCGGGGCGAACTCCTCATGAACGGCCATGGCGAAGCCGTCAAAATGTTCGGCATCGTCCAGGATGTCACCGAGGCCAAGCAGGCGCAGGAAGCCCTTCAGCGCAGCGAGGAGCAATTGCGCCACTCGCAAAAAATGGAGGCGGTGGGGCGCCTTGCGGGAGGCGTCGCGCATGATTTCAACAATTTGCTCACGGTCATTGGCGGCTACTGCGCGTTGTCCGGGCAACAACTGGACCAGAAGCACCCGCTGCAAAAAAGCATCGTCGAAATTCAAAAGGCCTCCGACCGTGCGGCTTCCTTGACCGGACAGTTGCTGGCCTTCAGCCGAAAACAGGTTCTCCAGCCGCGTGTCCTCCAACTCAACGAAGTCGTCCGCGGCATGGAAAAAATGCTGCGGCGGTTGATCGGCGAAGACATCGAGCTATGCACCGGTTTCGACGCTTCCCTCGGACGCGTCAAAGCCGATCCCGGCCAGATCGAACAGGTCATCATGAATTTGGCCGTCAACGCCCGCGACGCCATGCCGCGGGGCGGCAAGCTCACCATCAGCACCGTCAATACCAAGATTGATCAAAAGACCCGTTTTCGCAACCGCACGCTGGAGGCCGGGGAATATGTGATGATCGCTGTCAGCGACAGCGGCATGGGCATGACTGAGGAAACCAAGGCGCACCTATTCGAGCCTTTTTTCACCACCAAAGGCGTGGGCAAGGGCACCGGCCTGGGATTGGCCACCTGTTACGGCATCATCACCCAAAGCGGCGGCGATATTCGAGTGTACAGCGAGCTTAATTCGGGCACCACTTTCAAAATTTATCTGCCGCGCACCGACGCCGTGCCAGAGCAAAAAACGGCGAAGGACGCCCAATTGCCGAAGGGCGCCGAATCCATCCTGATTGTCGAGGACGACCCGGCCGTGCGGAAACTTACCGGCATTATATTGCAGGATCGCGGTTACCTGGTGCAGGAATCGGGCAACGCATTTGAGGCGCTGGAATTGATCCGAAGGAATTTGCGATTTGACCTGGTGATCACGGACGTGATCATGCCCCAAATGAGCGGCAAAGAACTCTACGACAAGATCACCAGCCAGCTTCCTCATACCAAGGTGCTGCTCATGTCAGGCTACACGGACGACGCCCTGGCGCACCACGGTGTGCTGGATGAAGGATTGTTCTTTCTGGAAAAGCCCTTCTCGCCCTCGCAACTCACCAAAAAGGTTCGCGAGGTCCTTGATAGCCAGCCGGCCATCGGCCATGGTTCCGTCAACCCGGCGCCGACGCCAAATCGCAAACTGGAATCCTCCCGCCTTGAGTTCGCCCAGGAGGCCGTCGCTTCCAAGTATTGACTCTCCCGGCGAGCGGCGCCTCGTGCCGCCCTCCTTCCGGAGACAAGGAGGCGCGGGCAATGCGCCTGGCGCGCGCGGACGCCGCCTGAAATCGTCAATACGATTTAAGACAGAGTGCGATGCTCACGGCCCGTTCATGACGATGTGGTTGCGTTCGAGGGTGGTTCCGTCGTCCAGCGCCAGTTGTTCCAGGGCGATGTTGTAATCGGCCAGCGCGCGGATTTCGGCGGAGCGCGCCGTGGTGAGGTTGGATTGGAGTTGAAGCACCACGAAGCTGGTGCTTTTGCCGTGTTCGAGCCGGGTTTGTTCGGCCTGCAAGGCGTCCTCGGCATAGATGCGCGCCTGGCGCGTGGCATCGACCCGCAGCAGGTCGGTGCGAATGGCTTTGACGTCGTTATCGATGGCGATGAGGATGGTCTGCTCGATCTTTTTTAGTTGCAGCAGGACTTGCTGCAAGGCGGCCTTGGCCGATTTATAAGTGTTGCGCGCGCCGATGTTTGACAGCGGAACGGTCATCGTCATCCCGTAGGAATAGAACGGGAAATTGCCGTGGCCCAGAACGTTAAAATTGTCGGGAAAGCTCGCCGTGCTGGCGTTGTGGCCGTAGCTGCCGGTCACGTCGACTTCCGGAAAAAGCTGGTTGAGATCATATTTGATGGTGACGTGCTGCTTTTCGATGTTCAGTTTGGCTTCGAGCAAGTCCGGGCGCATCGTCGTGCCCTGGCGCCAGCTTTCCATCAAGTCAACGGCTTCCGGCACGGCCACCAGGGGCTCGGCGGGCACGGGCGTGATGGAAGCCCACGGGCCGAAGGAACTGCTGAGGAGATTTTTGAGGACGTTTTCCTGCACCGATTGGGTGTCCTGGGCCGCCAGGAGATCGGCCTGACTTGAGGCGGCCTGGGATTCGGCCTGCTTTTCGTCCAGGGACGCCAGCGCGCCAAGTTGCACTTTCTTGTGGTTTTCCAGGACCAATTGCTGCGCCAATTGGAACGCCGCGACCTGGACGCGCACGTTCTCGCGGGCATAGATGAGATTGTAGTAGGCGGCCTTGACATTATTGATGACAGTCATGATCTGAAATTTCAGGGCCAATTGATCGATCTTCAAAGTTTTTCTGGCGATTGAAAGATTGTACAGAGGCGTGTTGATCCAAAGGTTCCTCAGCAACGGTTGGTCAAGCGTGATTCCCGGACCGCTGTTATACACGCTGAAGGACCCAAATGCAGACCTGAAGTCCTGCCATTGCAACGGCCCGGTAAGGTTGTAAGTCAATCCGGTTGGCAGCGCGCCCGAGATGCCCGCGGAATAGGATTCGATCGTTGCGGTGCTGGGCGGAATGGTGATTGGCGTATCGGCCAGCGAGCCGCCGCCGGGCGAGACGTTGATGCTGCGGACGGCGCTTGCGGCGAACGCGGGATCGTATGCCGCATACAGGCCGGTCAAGTTGAACTGATCGATGATGGGGTTGATCTGACTGATGCGGATATCGAGGTTGTTTGTGAGCGCCAGTTGGATGGCGCCGGCGACCGTCAAGACTAACGGTTTGGTTCCACCCGCCGGCGTTATCTGGGCGATTGCATCCGGCGATCCGGCGCCAAATACAAATGCGAACATCCACGCCGCCAGCGCAAGGGCGGGAAATTCAAAAACGGTGGAATTGATTGGGGCCGGCTTGATGGGAGGCATAATCTGTTTCTCAGCAAAGCGAGGCAACCATGGTTGTTTATTCGTAGCGCAAGGAATCGATGGGATCCAAGTGGGCGGCTTTGTGGGCCGGGTAAGTGCCGAAAATAATGCCCACCAACGAACAGGCGCCCAATCCGATGAACACCCAATCATACGGAATGACATTTGGCAGATGCATGAAATAAGCGGCCAGATCGCCGCCGATGATGCCCAGGGCCACGCCGATGGCCCCTCCCAACTCGCAAAGCATGACGGCTTCCATGATGAATTGGACCATGATATTTCGCCGCTTGGCCCCGATGGCGCGGCGGATGCCGATCTCGCGCGTCCGTTCCGTCACCGAGACAAGCATGATGTTCATGATGCCGACGCCCGCGGCCAGAAGCGCAATGGAACTGACCAGCGTAATTCCCAGCCGAACCTTGAAGGTAAAGGACTTCAATTGTTCCAGGAGCGAATTGATGGAAATAATCTCAAAATCGTCCTCTTTGCCGGGGGGAACTTTTCGCAGAAGCCGCAAAATGCCGCGAACTTGGTCGACGGTTTCATCGAAGTCGGCCGCGTTGGGGGCCTGAACCAGAATGCTTAAATCCAACCATCGCTTGTCCTCGTAGCGGTTGATGCCGGTTGTGATGGGAACGATCGCAAAATTATCCTGGTGGCTCCCTTCCATCGTCCCCTGCTCCTCAAGGACGCCGACGACCATGTAATTGATGCCATTGAACGTGACCCGTTCCCCAACCGCCGAGCCAAATGGAAATAAATCCTTGGCCAAACTGTTTCCCAAAACGCAGACATCGCGGACGCTGTCAATGTCGGCGTCCACCAATGCGCGGCCCTCTTCGATCAGCCAGTTCTTTGCCGGGAAACTGCCCGGCGTTTCGCCCGTCAGCCAGACACCCGGCGGCCCCTTGGCGTACCGGGAGTTCATATTGCCGGTGGTCAGGTCATCTTCCAATCCAATGCTGCGGGGGAGTGTCGCGCGGCCCTGCAGGGCCAGACCTTGTTCGAGGGAGATGCGTTTTCGCCGCCAATACTCCTGGCTGCTTCCAGGCCCGTCAAAATGAAGCCGGGGCCAGGTCTGGATCACAAAAGTTTCTCCGCTCAACTGGCTTAGTTCGCTCTCGATATTCTTGCGCATCGCGCGCATTACTGTCATGACCACGATGATGGAAAAGACGCCCACCAGCACTCCCAGCAGCGTGAGAGCGGAGCGCAATTTGTGCGCCGCCAGCGCCCCCATTGCCATGAAGAAGCTTTCCCTCAATTCGCCGCGCAACGTGCTCAGGATTTTCAATGTGGCTTCTTTCCCCCTGTTCTAATTGGTGCGGGCAAACTTCCCAAGAAAAATCAAAAATGACAGCCTCCGCACCGTCAAGGATGGGCGCGTTTTTGCAATTCCGCCACAAAATCCGAGTGGGCTTTGCCCTCCAATCCCTCCTGAAGTTTTTTCATCAGATTTACGCCATCGCCGGCGAGCAGGGCGATGCTGTCAAGCCAAAGACCGGGAAAGACGCGGCTGTGCGCGATGCCATCGGTGTCGGCGGCCAACGGGCGGTATTCGTCATCCTCCAGCATCCACCAATCGATTTCCGCATCATCGGTGCGCCAGACGAGGTATTCTCTGACGCCCGCACGGCGATAGGACGCGAGCTTCTCCCGAGTGTCGAGCGACGCGCTGCTGGCCGCCACCTCGACGACCAATTCCGGCGCCCCTTCAAAGTAACCCTTGGCGTTGATGCGCCCCTTGCCGCCGCATTCCGGCAGAATCCGCAAAAGGCCGTCGGGCTGCAACACATCGTCGGCCCCCAGGCGCGTGGTGCTGTTGGTGCCGGACTTCACGCCGGGCGTGGCGATTGCATAGTTGCAGAGCCATGCCTGAATCAGGCTGTCCGGTTCGCCGTGTTGATCAAGTCGCAGGGGAGATGCCATATAAACAATTCCATTGACCAATTCAGCCTTCTTGACCTCCGGCATGGCTTCGTACCGGCGCAAAAACTCCGCGGCGCCCAGATGCGCGCCGTTCTCCAACACGTCAGGGTAAATTCTGCGCCGTTCCGAGACTTTGGCGGCGGGCGCGATGACAGTCATGACGCAAAATTAGTGGCTTCCGTTCCGCCTGTCCAATCCAAAACTCGGTGTCAAAATGGACTGGGCGCAATCGCCAGATGACCGTGCTTTCTTAAGAGCCGTAGTCACCAAAACCTGACTCCTTCCCTCGTGATTCGCTCAGGAGCTGCCGTGATCTGGCGATTGCTCGCCTCCGCACCGTCAAGGATGGGCGCGTTTTTGCAATTCCGCCACAAAGTCCGAGTGGGCTTTGCCCTGCAATCCCTCCTGAAGTTTCTTCATCAGGTTTACGCCATCGCCGGCGAGCAGGGCAATGCTGTCAAGCCAAAGACCGGGAAAGACGCGGCTGTGCGCGATGCCATCGGTGTCGGCGGCCAACGGGCGGTATTCGTCATCCTCCAGCATCCACCAATCGATTTCCGCATCATCGGTGCGCCAGACGAGGTATTCTCTGACGCCCGCACGGCGATAGGACGCGAGCTTCTCCCGAGTGTCGAGCGACGCGCTGCTGGCCGCCACCTCGACGACCAATTCCGGCGCCCCTTCAAAGTAACCCTTGGCGTTGATGCGCCCCTTGCCGCCGCATTCCGGCAGAATCCGCAAAAGGCCGTCGGGCTGCAACACATCGTCGGCCCCCAGGCGCGTGGTGCTGTTGGTGCCGGACTTCACGCCGGGCGTGGCGATTGCATAGTTGCAGAGCCATGCCTGAATCAGGCTGTCCGGTTCGCCGTGTTGATCAAGTCGCAGGGGAGATGCCATATAAACAATTCCATTGACCAATTCAGCCTTCTTGACCTCCGGCATGGCTTCGTACCGGCGCAAAAACTCCGCGGCGCCCAGATGCGCGCCGTTCTCCAACACGTCAGGGTAAATTCTGCGCCGTTCCGAGACTTTGGCGGCGGGCGCGATGACAGTCATGGCTCAAAATTAGTGGCTTCCGTTCCGGGTGTCCAATCCAAAACTCGGTGTCAAAACGGATTTAAATTTGACCAAAATCCGATTGGAACTAATTGACGTTGGCGGTTGGAGCGCGAGAATCTGGCGACGGTGAGCGAACCCGGTCTCACGCATGGCCCATCCGGAAAATGCGTTGGCCGCGTGGTAAACGGCCGGGAATTGGTTATTGTTCCTGTAGAATATAAAACTGTTGGGGAGTGCGGGTGGTCACGGCGTTGGTGATGGTGATGGTGAAATTTCCGCCGGCGCCAAGGGCGTTGGTGGCGACTGGCGTCCACTGGCTCAGCGGCAGGGCGATATTGGCGCTGCCCAGCACACGATAGGTCGCGCCCGAGCCTGCGTTGGTCCCGGTGAGCACAAGATTGGCGCCGGATTGGCTGAAGGTGGAAAGGTTGAAGGTGACCCCGCCGGGTTGGGGCGGCAGAACGCTGATGTCATCCAGGCCGAGGAAGGAGCTGTCATCGCGCGACCCAAATTGCAGAACGGTGCTGGTTCCCGTCGCCGTGACAGCGAACTGAAGGTTTGTCCAGCCGGTCATTGCAGGAAGGTTCGTCCGGTTCCAGAGCGTGACGCCGTTCCATGACACAAGAAATTCATTGGGCATGGAACCGTCCGGACTGTCCAGCCAAAACGAAAGGGAGTAGGCTGTTCCCGGCGTTGTCGCAAGCGTCTGGGAAAGATAACCAAGCGAACCGCTTGAGCCAAGGGCGGCCAGATAGCTCCCGGACTGCGGATGGATTCCGGATTGCGAACCAGTATCAACAAACATGTCGTTGGTGTCCAACCCGCCAAGCGTCCAGCCGGTGAAATCTCCCGTTTCAAAGCCGCCGTTGAGAACCACACCTGAATACACCGGCGCAATACCCGAGGGGATGGAAGCGGGGCCGACGCCAGGAATCGCGGCCCCAAGACTGTTGGTCGCGACGAGCGTGGGCGTGTAAATCCCGGCGTTGGTGTAGGTGTGGGCTGGATTTTGAGCGGTGCTGGTTGAACCATCGCCAAAATTCCAGTTCCACCGGACGATCGCATTGCTGGCCGAATCAATCGCCGCAGACATGAAACGCACATTTAATGGGGTCACGCCCGCGATGGGGTTGGCGGTGTAGGCAACGTTAGGCCCGGACACCGTGATGGACGGGCCTGATTCCGAAATCAAAACACCGTTGGTGTTCGTCGCCAGCAGCGTCGGAGTGTAATTGCCGGGAAGAATGTAAGTATGGGACGGACTCTGCGCCGTGCTTATCGAGCCGTCGCCAAAATTCCAATTCCAATTAGTGATGGCATTGCCAAGGCTGTCATTGCCCGAGGACGTGAAATTAACCGTCAGCGGAGCTGCGCCGACGGCGGGAGCCGCGGTGATTTGATCAAAGATCGCCGCCAACGAGAACACCGCGCCGGCGCCTGAAGCGCCGCCGTCCGTTGCTGTTCCATAGAGAGTGTTGCCTGATAAAAGCAAGCCGGCCAGAGGATTGGCCCCGCCGCTGTTGTCGTTGTTCGCGTCGAGGGCGGGAAAACTGGAAAGCGCGGCAAAGCCAGTGCCGTTGGTGTTGACAGAAAACACCGTTCCATTCCCCGAACTGCCGCCATATTCCGCGGTGCCATAGAGGCGGTCGCCTGATAACATCAGTGCGGCCGCGGGATTGGCTCCGTCGCTGTTGAAACTGTTGGTATCGAGTGCCGAAAAGCTGTAAAGGGCCGCAAAACCGGCGCCATTGGTGCTGATGGAGAACACCGTCCCATTGCCCGAGCCGCCGCCATATTCCGCAGTCCCATACAGCGCGCCGCCAGACAGAATCAGCCCGGCGACGGGGCTGCTTCCGTCGTTGTTAAAGCCGTTTGCATCCGTTCCTGAAAAACTGTAAAGCGTCGTGAAACCCGTTCCATCGGTGTTGAGCGCGAATATGGCGCCATTTCCGGAACTGCCGCCCGCGTTAACCGTCCCATAGAGCGTATTGCCCGCCAAAACCAATCCAGAATAGGGATAACCTCCATCGTTGCCCCCCTGAAAACTATACAGCGTGGCAAAACCGGCGCCATTGGTTTTTACGGAGAATACCGTGCCGCTCCCCGAACTGCCTCCTATCAGCGCGGTCCCGTAAAGTGTGTTGCTTGACAATGCCAATCCTGCTTCCGGCTCGGCGCCATCACTGTTGAAACCATTCGAGCCGAGTGGTGAAAAGGTGTGGAGCGCGGCGAATCCGCTGCCGTTGGTGCTGACTGAAAATACGGTGCCATTGCCCGCGTTGCCGCCCAGGCTCGCCGTCCCGTAGAGTGTGGTGCCTGACAATATCAAACCGCCAATCGGATAGGCGCCGTCGCCGTTGAAACCGTTTGTGTCGGTTGCTGAAAAACTGTAGAAAGCCGTAAAACCGCCGCCGTTGGTATTGATGGCGAAGAGCGAGCCATCGCCCGAACTGCCGCCATACTCCGCCGTCCCGAACAGGGCGCCTCCCGCCAAGGTCAAACCGGCGCCCGGATTGGCGCCATCGTTGCCGCCGCTAAAATCGTACAAGTCAAGGATGGCAACGCTTTGCGCTTGCGCGCGGTCAGTCACTATCAAGTTGTAGCCGGCCACGCCGGACATCAGCGCTGCCAGAACGAACAGGTTTTTCATGCACTTCATTGGCTAAGTCTCTCAAACTTGCATCGGAAGCGCAAGGCGCGCGCGGATGGGCCGCAATTCCGAGGCCCGCTTTACTGCCAAGACAGTGGGATGGACGACACTTCTTCACGGTTCTTTGGTTCTCCGGCGTCGTTGCTCGCTCGGGCAGAGACCGTTCACAGGTATCTTTCCTCGCTCGCGCCTTGCCGGAGAACCAAACTCCTCGTGACCAAGTGTCGTCTATCCCACCGTCTTGGCAGTAAAACCCTCGGTCGCCTTTGGCGGGGCGGAGCCGCGGCCAGAGGAGCACCCTGTGGCGCCAGCCTCGTGACCGTCCCAGCCCGCTCGACCCGTGTGTTTGGCCGACGGCGTGACGCGCAACACGGCCCCGCCACAGAGGGTGGAACCGGCGGCACCGCGAGCGGTGCGGCGACCAACAATACTGTCTGCCCGCCGGTCGATTTTGGCGTCTCGCCAAAATCTCGGGCGCGGATTTGTGTGCGTAAACACATGAGGTCTCGTGGCTGCCACAATCGGCCTGCGCCGGCCCGCGGATTGTTGTCGACCGACAGTTTTAATCGCAGCCATTCATTGGCTTGCAGTCGGGAATGGATGTCTGGTAAAAGACTGGTTAGCATTCTGTGAATTTTTATGGCGAAGATTGATGCGCTGTTCAATTTGATGTTCGAGCAAAAGGCTTCGGACCTGCACCTGTCATCGGGCAACCCGCCTATTTTGCGAATCAACGGCGAATTGACGCGCGTGGATTATCCGCCATTGCAGGATGATCAACTCAAAGTGATGCTCTATGAGATCGCCCCGGAATACAAGATCAAGACCTTCGAGGAAACCGGTGACGTGGATTTCGGGTATGAGATCGTCGGCATCTCGCGTTTCCGGGCCAATTTTTTCAGCCAAAAATACGGCATCGCGGCGGTTTTCCGCCAGATTCCAAGCAAAGTGCTTTCGTTCGAGGATTTCGAGAACGTCGGCGCGCCGCTGCCGCCGGTGCTCAGAAAGTTCGGGATGTTGCACAAAGGTCTGGTGGTGGTGACCGGCCCCACCGGGTCGGGCAAATCGACGACGCTTGCGGCGATCATTGATTATGCCAACAAGAACCGAAAGGACCACATTATCACGGTCGAAGACCCGATTGAATTTGTCCACGAAAGCAAAAACTGCCTGATAAATCACCGCGAAGTGGGGCTGCACACGCGATCCTTTGCCTCGGCGTTGCGCGGGGCCTTGCGCGAGGACCCGGACATCATCCTGGTCGGCGAGTTGCGCGATCTGGAAACCATCGAGCTTGCGTTGATGGCGGCCAGCACGGGCCATCTGGTTTTTGGGACGTTGCACACGCAAAGCGCGGCCAAAACCGTGGACCGCATCATCGATGTGTTCCCCTCCGAGCAACAAAATAAAATTCGCGCCACATTGTCGGAATCCCTCAAGGGAGTCATCGCGCAAAACCTCTTCAAGCGAATTGACAAGAAAGGGCGCGTGGCGGCGCTGGAAATTTTGGTCTTCAACACGGCCGTCGCCAACCTGGTGCGCGAGGGCAAGACGCACCAGATTCCCGGCATGATCCAAATCGGCAAGAAATACGGCAACACGCCGTTGGACGATTCGATCATGGACCACCTTAAGATGAAGCGGGTTTCTCCCGAGGAAGCTTATGACAAGTGTCTGGACAAAAGAAAATTCCGCGGCTTTTTGTCCCAGCCTCCGGAGGAGGATGAATTGTAACGCGTCCGCAATCGGACCAAAAATGAGGTAATTATGCGCCGAAGCGAACTGGATTATATCTTGAGCACGATGCTGGGGCTGGACAGGTCGCAGGAGACAATTATCCGCCGCCGCCGGGATGTCTCGGATTTGAATTTCACGGTGGACAAGCCGTTGCAAATCGAACAATCCGGCGAATTGGTTCCCGTCTCCTGCTATCCGCCCGTTGACAAGCTGACGCCCTTCCAAACCGAGATGGTCGCCCTCAACCTGATCAATGGCAACCCGCGCCTGACCGAAGACCTCATCCGCAACGGATCGTGCGACTCGGCCTATAGCCTGGGGGACATCGCCCGCTTCCGTGTCAACATTTTTTCGCAACGCGGAATGCTTTCGATTGTGCTGCGCAAATTGACGACGCAGATTCCGAGCTACGCGCAGTTGAAGCTGCCTGAAATCTTCCGCGAGGTCGCCAAGGAAAAGACCGGGCTGGTGCTGGTGACCGGCGCCACTGGTTCGGGAAAATCAACGACGCTTGCCGCGCTGCTCAATGACATCAACGAAACCAAGTCCGTCCACGTAATCACTTTGGAAGACCCGGTGGAATTTGTGCATCCGCAAAAAAAATCGACGTTCAACCAGCGCGAGATGGGAAGTGATTTCCGGGATTTTGCCGGCGGGTTGCGCGCCGCCTTGCGCCAGGCGCCCAAAGTGGTGCTGGTGGGCGAAATGCGCGACCGCGAGACAGTGGAAATAGGCTTGAGCGCGGCGGAAACGGGGCACCTGGTGATGAGCACCTTGCACACCATCGACGCGGGCCAAACCGTCAACCGCATCCTGGGAATGTTCGAACCGGAGGAGCAGGAGCAAATCCGCGTTCGCTTGTCGGACACGTTGCGATGGGTCATTGGCCAGCGCCTGGCGCCGCGGGTCGGCGGGGGACGATGCCCGCTGTTCGAGGTCATGGGATCAAACCTGCGCATTAAAGAAACGATCATTCACGGCGAAAGCGAGGGCAAAAGTTTTTATGAGATCATCGAAGCCAGCCATACCTTTGGATGGCGCAATTTTGACCAGGCGTGCATGGAGGCTTACGAGCAAAACATCATCACCGAAGAGAGCGCCCTGGCCTATTGCAACAAACGCGGCGTCGTTTCGCGCGGCATTGACAAGATCAAGAAAGCGCGCGGCGAAAGCGCGCCCACCAGCGATTTGCACATGAAGCGCGAGATGCCCAAAACGCCGCTGCCAAGCTTCCCGACGACCTTCAAATTGAAATAACATGGAAGACTTCGATTTCATCAGCCCCAGTGACAACCCGGCGTTGCTGGCCATCAGCACGCCGGAATATCTTCTGCAAACCAAGACGGTGCTGGCGGAAATGGGCTATAAAATCCATTCCGTCGACAGCCATCTCCAATTTGAGACCCGCTACAGCCAGGTCAATTATCAGGTCGTCGTCATCGAGGAAACCTTCGCAGGCAAACCCTTGGAGGAAAATCCCAGCCTGACGATGCTCCAAAAATTGCCAATGTCCCAGCGCCGCCATGCGATCATCTTTATGATTGGGCTTGGATTTGAAACGCTTAACGCGCTCCAGGCCTTTTCGCAAAGCGTGCATTGCGTCATCAACTATTCGGAGATGGCGATGTTCGGGGACATCGCGCGCAAGACGATCACGGAGAACAATTTATTCCTGACAACCTATCGCGAAGTCCAGCATCGCGTCTATCAAGGGGCGTAATTACTGCCAAGGAGGTGACGGAACAAAATTTTGGAATTATCCAGACGAATAGCCACGATTCCTAATTAAATATAGCAAAAATAATTGATTCTTGCCCTTGACTTCAACCCAAAAACTCCAGAACACTACCCAGTTAGCCAATGGAAAAAAAACGACATCGGCGAACACATGAAATACATGAACTGGAACGCGCGCGCATGGCGGTGAATCGCTTTGGGCGTTGCCTAGGCGAGGCTGTTATGGCACATTCCACAACATGAGCGTGAAGCGTTTGGCTCGTTAACATTGAAGAATTTGCGATGCGCCAAAATTCGCTGACAATGACAAGCGGCAAATCAAGGTTGCTCTAAACAGCGCGGTGGGGCGCGCGATGCCGCACAAAAAGCTCATCCGATGACAAAGATGATTGAACCACTGCCGGCCACGTTTGCGCAGATCGCGCCCAGGGTCGT
>VFSW01004507.1_pt1 | contig 20760 bp, 19 predicted proteins | sample 5358111 | NCBI WGS metagenome assembly VFSW01 (sample SAMN11554181, study PRJNA540505) | mine drainage metagenome | isolation source: sediment from site ElyBrook_90M | place: USA: Ely Copper Mine, Vershire, VT | collected 2017
TCATCTCAGCACCAATATTAGCGGGGTGAGTAGTACCAAGTCGGCTGCAGCGCGCAGGGCAAGAGGCGTCAGGCGGTTGCGGAGCCGGTCGAGCAGCGCCAACAGCAGGGCGCTGGCTGCGCCCGCGGCAAGCAGCATGGCGGGGCGAGGCTGTGTGGTGGCGAAGGTGGCTGCCAGCAGAAGACCGGCGAGTCCGAGCAAGGCGGCGGTGGCAAGGATGCGCGACGTGCCGCTGGACTCCCAACATTCAATGGCGTGGCAGTTGAGCCAAGCCAGAGCGGCGAGGAAGGCGGCCGCACCGCACAGCGGCCAGAGAGACGAACCGGGGATGGTTGCGGCGCGGCTCAGAGCCGGCAGACAGCAGCCGGCGGCGAACAGCACGCCGACCAGGAATTCCTTTGACAGAAGCCGGGAAAGGATTGGAAGCGTAAGCGGCTGCAATCTGCGCTCGGAATGAACGCCTGAGAAATAGGCCAGGGCTGCGGCGGCCAGCACCGAGTTTCGCGTACGGACGGCAACCGGCATAAGAACAAAAACGATTGCAGCCGCGGCGCAGACGGCCCCAACGGCCAGGGGGAGGAGAATGCGACGATGGCGCCAATGGAAAAAGTGCCGCTCCCGGAGTGTGTGGAGGGCTCCTGAGCGCAGGCCGGTGCGGGCGTCGAGGAGCCGGTCGCCGACATAGACCGCCCAGGTGGCCAGCGCCAACAGCACAGGAACCCACAGCGGAAGACGGACTCCTGCCGTCCAGGCAAACCCCAATGCCCACGCGACAGCGACTGTGGGCGCGTCGAAGCTGGCCAGATGCCACAGGCGCAACGGAGCGGGCGCGTCCAGTTGGCGGCTCATGGCGCACGCGCGGCTGGCTGAGCTGTCGTGTTTTCGTGGACGGGCAAGTGTCTGCGGCATCGCTCGATAGTAGGAGGAGGAAACGGCTGGTTGGGGTTGGCCGGCAATGCACGGGATGTTTATGGCTTCACGAACCGATCACGACTCGGCAAGGCTGTCTTTCACAAGGGACTTGAGCTTGGCGTCAACCTCCTCCGCGCTCACGAAGAACGGCGTCTTGAGGCATTGGAGGGTGAGTTTCTGCTGGTCTGGGGAGTAGTTCCACGCAACTTCAACGCCAAGTTCTGAGGCGGTGCCACTGTTGCCGCTGAGGAAGATGCCGGCGGCCTGGGCCTTTGCGATCAACTTTGCAAACTGCTCGGGGGTAACGGGAGAAAAGATCTGCGGTATGGATGATTCCATGGTCACCTCCTTCTTTGTTCTCTTCTGACGAACTTGAATCTACCATTCCGTGGTGAAATTCTACGCAAACTTCGAGAGGCCGGGTCGAATCCACGGCGGAAAAGAGATGAGATTTCGTGGATCGAGTGGGAAGGCCTTGTGCGATTCATCCTGATCAACGAGGTTGATGGGGAGAGAGAGAGGACAAAGAACACCGCGGGTCTTTCGACTCTGCTGCGCCCCGCTCGACTCTGCTGCGCCCCGCTCGACTCTGCTGCGCCCCGCTCAGGATGGCAGCCTGTGTGACGGATTGGTCCATGGAGACCGGACCCATCGGAGCGTTTCCAAGGCGGTACAGCGGTTAATCGGCAGCGTCGGCTTTTTTGGCAGGGACTCTGCCTGGAGCCCTGGCGGCGCGGGGCGGGGGAATGGCAGCCAGATCAGTCTTGCCTTCGGCTAACTCGATAAGGAAGTTCTGACTGGAAAACGGCGGGACGTCCTTGAGGATTTTGCTGGCGCGCACGTAGCTGCCGTCGGGCTGTTGCAGGCGGGCTTTGACGGTGTCGGCCAGGTAGGCGGGCAGAATCTCGTCGTGGATGCGTGCCTTTGCAGCCGGGTCGCGAACGGGGAAGACCACCTCGCAACGCTCGAAGAGGTTGCGGGGCATCCAGTCGGCCGAACCCAGGTAGATTTCGTCGTCGCCGCCGTTGGCAAAGTGGAAGATGCGCGAGTGTTCCAGGAAACGGCCCACGATGGAGCGGACGCGAATCCTGTCTGAAAGGCCTTTGACACCGGGCCGCAGGATGGAGAGGCCGCGGATAATGAGGTCGACATCCACGCCTGCCTGCGAAGCCTGATAAAGCGCCTCAATGACGCTGGGTTCCAGCAGGGCGTTCATCTTGGCGACGATGTGGGCGGGGCGGCCTGCCTGGGCGTGCTCCTGCTCGCGGCGGATGAGGCCCAGGAAGCTTTCGGCCATGGTGAGGGGCGCCACGAGCAGGGGGCGGTAATCGTCGATCTCTGCGTGGGCGGTGAGGTAGTTGAAGACCATGTGCACGCGCTCGGTGATTTGCGGATCGCTGGTGAGCAGGCTCAGGTCAGTGTAGAAGCGGGCGGTGACGGGGTTGTAGTTGCCGGTGCCGAGATGGCAGTAGCGGCGGGTCACGCCGTCCTCGTCGCGGCGGACGAGCAAGGCCAGTTTGCAGTGGGTCTTGAGGCCGACGACGCCATGGAAGACCTGCACTCCAGCATCCTCCATGCTGCGCGCCCAGCGGATGTTGGAGGCCTCGTCGAAGCGGGCCATGAGCTCGACGACCAGCGTTGCCTCTTTGGTGGCCGCAGCCTCAGTGAGCGCCGCAAAGACCGGCGAATCGTGGCTGGTGCGATAGAGGGTCTGCTTCATGCTGACCACGGCGGGATCTTCAGCGCCCTGCTGGATGAAGTCGACGACCGGATCGTAGGAGTCGAAGGGGTGGTGGAGCAGGATGTCGTGCTGGCGCAGCTCCTCAAAGATGTTGGCGGCCTTGCGGCTCAGGTACATCGGCTTGGGCGTGAAGGGCGCGAACTTGAGGTCAGCTCGGTCGATGTCGCCGTAAAAGAAGATGAGCCGCGAGAGGTTGACTGGACCATCACCGCGGAAGACCTGGTCCTCATCGAGTTCGAAATTGACGCGCAGCCTCTCGACGATCTCCGGGTCGGCTCCGGCTTCAATCTCAAGGCGCACGGCGTCGCCCTTGCGCCGGTTGTGGAGTTCGACGCGGATGGTTTCCAGCAGGGAGCGCGCCTCCTCCTCCTCAAAGTAGAGGTTGGAGTTGCGGGTGACGCGGAAAGCGGTGCGAGCCAGGACCTCGTAGCCGCGATACATGCCGCTGAGGTTCTGCGCAATCAGGTCCTGGAGCAGCAGGTAGTCGTGGAAACCATCGGACGCGGGCAGACGGACGAACCTTGGCAGCGCGCGGGGCACTGTGACCACGCCCAGCACCTGCGGGCCGGAACTCCGCCGTTTGCGCCGCAGCAGCAAGGCAAGGCAGAGAGCTTTGTTCAGCACGCGCGGAAAGGGATGAGCCGGGTCAATGGCGATGGGGGTGAGCAGCGGATCGACCTCGCGCTGAAAGTAGCCCTGGGCATAGGAGCGGGCTTCTTCGTCCAGTTCCTCCCACTCCAGCAGACGAATGTGCTGCTTGCGTAGTTCAGGGAGCAGGTGATCGTTCCAGCAGCGGTACTGGGCGTCGACAAAGCTATGAATCTCGGCGGTGAGCACAGCCAGCGACTCTTCGGGGCGCAGGCCGTCGTATCCCTGCTCGCGGTAACCGTCCTCGATGCGCTGCATGAGTCCGGCCTGGCGGATTTCGACGTATTCATCGAGGTTGGAACCGGTGATGGCAAGGAACTTGACGCGCTCCAGCAGCGGATTCGATGCGTCCTCAGCCTCTTCAAGGACGCGCCGATTGAACTGCATCCAGGAGTAGTCCCGGCCGTTGAAAAGCTTTTGTTTCTGCGAGATTCTCGCCATCCCGTCCATCCGTGCGCCGTGTTGGCAGTCTACCGCGTTTTTCCGGTTCCCGGCACCTGGGGGAGGGTTCAGAGGTAAAACTATCGCCCCCGCGATCTTTGCCGAGTGGGGCAGAAAATCGCATGAATGGCGAACAAAAAAGCCGGGAGCGGTGTGCGACGTGCGACGCAAATCGTCACGGGGCGCGTACGGGGTGGGCGGAGTTTGGCGTTTGATTGTGCTTCACTATTTCTCAAAGTCGAGAAGCGGGGCAGCCGGTATTTTCAGGCATTCGAAATGATTGCGCGAAGAAGCGGGGCCGGTGATAAACTCTGCGAGCCTAGTGCGGGACTTCCCCAAAACCCCACATTGAATCACCCGCCCGGGCGAAAGAGGAGGTTTGTTATGCACCCTGGAAATCAAGCTGAAGGTCCGTTGACCCCTGGTCTGGTCTTCGAAATGCTACAGGCGCATCAGCGCACGGCAGCTCTTAAAGCGGCGATTGATCTCGATGTCTTTACGGCGGTGGGTGACGGGCCGGGAGACGTGGCCTCGATTGCCCGGCACTGCTCGGCATCGGAGCGGGGCATCCGCATCCTGTGCGATTTTCTCGCAATCTACGGCGTGCTGGTGAAGGAGAACGGGCACTATCGGCACAGCCCGACGAGCGCAGCATTCCTTGACCCGCGCTCGCCTTCGTCCCTGGCATCCATCGCGCAATTTCTGGGCAACCCGGCGATGCACGAGCCGTACCTCCATCTGGCGGACGTTGTGCGCGCGGGCCGCACCACGTTGCCGGGCGACGGAAGCGTGGAGCCGGAGAATCCGGTCTGGGTGCAGTTTGCCGAGACGATGGCGCCGATGATGGCTCCTATGGCTGCCCCGCTGGGCGCGGTGGTGCTGGAGGGTCACAACGGCCCAATGCGCGTGCTGGATATTGCCGCGGGGCACGGTCTGTTTGGCATCGAAATCGCCAAGCAGAACCCGCAGGCGCACGTAACGGGGCTGGATTGGGCTCCTGTGCTGCGGGTGGCGCTGGACAATGCGCGCAAGGCTGGGGTGCATGAGCGTTACAACATGCTGCCGGGCAGCGCATTCGAGGTGGACTTTGGCGGGCCGTATGACGCCGTGCTGCTCACCAACTTCCTGCACCACTTTGACAAGCAGACGTGCGTGGGCCTGCTGACGAAAGTCCGCGGGGCGCTGCGGCCGGGTGGTCGCGCGGCTACGCTGGAGTTTGTGCCCAATGAAGATCGCATTTCACCGCCCATGCCTGCAGCCTTCAGCATGACGATGCTGACCTCGACCGCGGCGGGCGACGCTTATACGCTGAGTGAGCTGACCGGCATGTACAACGAGGCGGGATTTGGAGGCATCAAGGCGTATCCGATCCCGATGAGCCCGCACACGGTTGTGATGGGACACGCCTGAGTTGGTCTGAGTGGAACTGCGGCGGGCGTTTGATCCTGCTTTGCCACGTCTCACACTTGAGAAGTGGCAAAGCAGACGGCTGGGCTTTCCGCGGTTCGTCTTAGAGCGCAGGGAAACCCGGATCTACGCGCGGACGGCTTGTTGTGCGTTTCGCCGCGTACGGCTGGCAGCGGCGAGTTCCTTGAGCAGCGTGTGGGTCTCAGGCCAGTCGATGCAGCCGTCGGTGATGCTTTGCCCATAGACCAGCGGCTTGCCGGGGATGAGCGACTGGGCGCCTGCGACAAGATTGCTCTCGATCATCACGCCCATGATGCGGCGGTCTCCGGCGGCAATTTGCCCGGCGACGTTGTGACACACGAGAGATTGACGGGTGTAGTCCTTGCTGCTGTTGGCGTGGCTGCAGTCGATCATGATGCGCGGCTGGACGCCTGCTTTTTCCATCTGCACCGCGGTTTGCTCAACGCTCTCCGCCGTATAGTTGACCAGTTTTCGGCCCCCGCGCAGGATGATGTGGCAGTCGGGATTGCCGGTGGTGACGAAGATGGCGGATTGACCGTGCTTGGTGTGCCCGAGGAACGTGTGAGAATGGGCGGCGGAGAGAATCGCATCCACGGCGACCTGCACGTCACCGGAGGTTGCATTTTTAAAGCCCACCGGGCAGGAGACGCCTGAGACCAGCTGGCGGTGAACCTGGCTTTCGGTGGTGCGCGCACCGATGGCTCCCCAACATACGAGGCCGGCGATGTACTGGGGCGAAATCATGTCAAGGAATTCGGTTCCCGCGGGGACGCCCATCTCAGCCAGGTCCAGCAGCAGGTGCCGCGCCAGGCGCAGGCCGTCGTTGATCTTGTAGGACTGATCCAGATAGGGATCGTTGATGAGTCCTTTCCACCCGATGGTGGTGCGGGGCTTCTCAAAGTAGACACGCATGACGATGCGCAGGTCGGCGGAAAACTCTTGAATTGCGCCCTTGAGGTGGCCAGCGTACTCGCGCGCGGCCGTGGTGTCGTGGATGGAGCAGGGGCCGACCAGGACGAGCAGCCGCGGATCGCTTCCGTCGAGGATGCCGGAGATCTCTCTGCGGGCGTTGAAGATTGTTGCCGAGGATGCCTCGGTGATGGGGATCTCTTCCTCAAGAAACACAGGGGGAAGGACAACTTTAGTCCATTTGATACGTATGTCTTCTGTAGTGTGGAACATGGCTCGCTTCCTGGCGCCGTGCATCCCGGGCCAGTTGACAGCCACGGCAGATGAGATCGACACGCTCTACTTAAAATTTATCAGCCATTGGGTGCGTTGAGGCAGTGCTCTGGCGAGACGGAGGCTTTTGACTGCTTCGTGGATGGGGCATTTTCACAGCCTGCGGGTACCGGAGCCGACGTGCTGGGACGGTGATGCCCTCAGGGGCGGGGTTTCCGGGCGGTTGGGGCGATCTCAGGGCTTCCAACTGGCTCAGGCGGTCTCGTTGGAAACCGGCAGGCTCCAAATGATCTGTGAATGGAAATGATCTGTGAATGGAAATGATCTGTGAATGGAAGATTCAACCATTTGGTTGACAGTGGGTGTTGGTTGTGGCACAGTATTCAACCATATGGTTAAGTCTTCGGCAGCTCGACTCGATGCTGTATTTCATGCGCTGGCCGATCCCACGCGCCGCCAGATTCTGCGCGAACTGGCGGCGGGCGAAAGGACGGTGGGCGATATTGCCAGGCCGCACAAGATGTCGCTGGCGGCGGTCTCAAAGCACATCAAGGTGCTGGAGAGTGCTGAACTGATCGCGCGCGAGCGACGCGGCAGTTTTCACATTGTGCGTCTGCACGCCCGACCGTTGAAACCTGCGGAAGAATGGATTGCGTTCTATTCCCGCTTTTGGAACCAACAGCTCGACAACCTGGAGAAATATCTCGAAGGAGACAAGGCATGAGTCAAACAGCTTCCCCTGTGGCTGCCGCCGGCGCCGCAACCGATTCGTTGAAGGTGTATGTGAGCCGCGTGGTGCGGGCCTCGCGCCAGCGCGTCTTTGATGCATGGACAAAACCTGAGCAGATGCAGCAGTGGATGGGCCCGGAAGGCTGGCGGGTGCCGGAGCTTGAGGCGGACGTAAGGCCGGGAGGCAAGTACCGGATTGTCTACCAGGGAACGCCGCCTGCCGCGCCCGGCGAGACGCCGCAGGAGCGTACGGGCGCCTGCCGCGGCACGTATCTTGAGATTGCTCCGCCGGACCTGATCCGTTACACGTGGCTCGCGGACTGGGCGCCCGGTGACGAGACGGTGGTGACGATTCGGCTGACCGAGGTGGAGGGCGGCACGCTGGTGGAGTTGAGTCAGGAGACCTTCCTGAAGGCAGAGACGGCAGCCAACCATACCAAGGGCTGGACCGGCTCTCTGGGCAAGCTGGCGAAATTTGTGGAGGGATAGCGCGAAAGCCGCAGTACGCCGGACGGAACGAGCCTGCTGGGAAGCGGGCTCGTTTCGGCGGTACGTTTTGCCAAATCAGCCGGTCAGTGGAAGGAAATAGAAAAATTGACCCGTCCTGCCCGGCGGGTTGAGGATAGAAAGTGGGCCAGCTTGCTTTATCGCCCCGAGAGGAGTTCCGTATGCCTCAGGAACCCAACCCAGCGAACGTTAGCCTGATCCCTGCCCAGCCGATTCCCGCAGGGGCCCACGACTTTTCCAAGCGGGTCCATGGCCTGTTGGACGGTGAGCCAAAGGACGACGCGACAGTGGCCAAGGCCCTGGAAGGTCTTGACGAGATGTTCGAGATCATCGCGGCGGGTCTCTACAGCATGGCGTCGATGCTGATCGGCGAGGGCGAGGATGGCGTCCGGCTGGTGGAGACGACGATCGCTACCGTTGAGGTATCGGCTTGCCAAGACCCAGTGGAGGCGCGCAAGAGCAGCCGGCGTGCGCTGTGCAAGGCTGCGCTGGATATTCTTGAGCGGCGCGACCCGGGGTGTCTGGCACTGCCGGAGGGCATGGAGCCGGCGTCCACCTGCATTGAGGATGATGATCTCTCCGCGGCAGGCGTCTCCAGTGAGGAACTTGAGACCATGCTGGGCGATCCTGACAGGGACAGCGTGAGGAACTGGCTGGCCAGCCTGCCTACGGAATTGCGGGTCATCTTTGTGCTGCGCGCAGTGGCGGGTTTTACCGCCGCGGAGACCGCTGTGCTGCTGGCCGAGCACGGAGGAAAAGGCGCCGACGGCTGGAGTGCGGACACGGTGCGCGAGACCTTCCGCCAGGGACTTTGTTCGCTGGCCTCGCAGTTGATTCACGCGACGGGTTCGCGCTAGGGCCAGTTCACACTACTGGGGCGCCACCGCCTCAGTAGTGCGAACAGGCCCTAGGCGGACCCTCTTCTGACGGGATTCTCATTTCTACTGGCAACGACGGAGAGACGAGACACGGCGGATGGTTCCGTGACTGGATAGCGTGTGTGTCCGGGATTACAGCCGTTCCATTGTCGTTCGTTACACTACATTTAAGAACCCTGCTGTCCGCATTCCGCATCTACTTGGAGTGCAAACATCTTCCGGCAGAAGATCTCTGCGGTGATTCGAAGACGACTGATGTCCTTAGACGGTTCAAGGAACAATTCGATCCAATCCTGTGCCTGCGTCCTGCTGTCGCTGGGCCTGGCGGTATGGGCGCCGGCCTGCCTGAGCGCGCAGACCTCCGCGTCGCCTTATCAGGGTAGCGTGGCCACGGGAGAGGTGTCGGCACAGGCCATTGATTTATCGCTGGACGATGCGATTCAGCGTGGGCTCAAGAACAACCTGGGCGTGATTTTGAGCGGCCAGCAGACTGCGGCTGCGCGAGGGCAGAAGCTCGGCCAGTTGCAGGCTCTGTTGCCCGAGGTGGACTTCAACGCCAAGGAAGCCGTGATGCAGTCCGATCTGCCGGCGCAGGGGCTGCGTGTTCCCGGCTTTCCTACCATCATCGGGCCCTTCGGTTTTACCGATCTGCGGGCCTCGCTGAGCTGGTCGCTGGTGGATGTGCATTCGCTGCGCAACTACCTGGCAGCACGCCACAATTTTGCGGCGGCCCAGCTTTCTGCAGATGACGCGCGGGAGTTGGTGGTGTTGACGGTGGGCAATGCGTATCTGCTTGCACTGGCCGATGAGACGCAGGTTGCCAGCGTGGAAGCGCAGGTGGCCACAGCAAAGATTTCACTGGACCAGGCGGTGGCCAATCACCAGGCGGGGACTGCTCCGCTGCTGGACGAACTGCGTGCCCGCGTGGATTATCAGTCGCTGGAGCAACGTTTGATTGTGGCTCGCAATGCGCTCGAAAAGGACAAGCTGGCTCTGGCGCGGACCATCGGGTTGCCGCTGGCGCAACACTTCAACCTTGCCGACAAGGCGCCCTACGCGGCGTTTGACAACATGGATATGGACGCTACGATTCGGCAGGCCCATGCGAACCGCAAGGACCTGGCGGCCATGATGGAGCGGACCAAGGCGGCCGAGGAGCAGCGTAAGGCGGCCACCGCCGACCGGCTGCCCACAGTCAGGTTCGACGGAGACTACGGCGATATCGGCGTGAATGTGCGCCACTCGCATGGCACGGGCGACGCTTCGGGGACGCTGAGTGTTCCGGTGTTCAAAGAGTATGGGCTGCGCGGTGAGGCTGAGGTAGCCCAGTCGCAACTGGACACCCAGCGCGCGCAGCTGAGCGACATGAACGCGCAGGTTGATGCCGATGTGCGTGACGCTCTGCTGGATATTGAGTCGGCGCAAAAGCAGGTTGAGGTGGCACGGTCCACTGTGGAACTGGCCAACGAGGCCCTTAGCGAGGCTCAGCAGCGCTATGCCAACGGCGTGAGCGACAACCTGGCTGTGAGCCAGGCGGAGCAGTCTGTGGCACAGGCGAACGATCAATATGTAACCAGCCTCTACCGGCACAATGTGGCCAAGCTCAGCCTGGCGCGTGCCCTGGGGGCAGGGCAGAATTACAAGAGTTATTTGGGAGGAAAGTAAACGTGGCGGATTCAACTCCAACAGCAGCCCGACCCGAGCCGGACGAGAGCACTGAGATTGTGCAGCCGCAATCCCGCCGCAGGGGCATTGTTGTGGTCGTGCTTGTGGTCCTGGTGGTGATCGCGGCGGGGCTCTGGTGGCGGTCCACCTTCTCAGAGGACACGGACGACGCGCAGGTCAACGGCCACCTGATCCAGGTGAGCTCGCGGATTGCCGGCCAGGTGGCGAAGGTGTACGTGGATGAGAACCAGATGGTGAAGCGGGGCGACCTGATCGCGGAACTGGACCCCAGGGACTTCCAGGTCGCGGTGGAGAACGCGCAGGCCGCGCTGTCGAGCGCTGAGGCCAATGCGGCCGCCGCCCAGGTGAATGTGCCCCTCACCACCATCAATACAGGCAGCAATCTGAGTTCGGCTGGAGCGGACGTAAGCGGTACGCGTGCGGGCGTTGCGCAGGCGGAGAAGCAGCTGGATGCGGCGCACGCGCGCGTGGCTCAAGCGCAGGCCAACGACACCAAGGCCCAGGCGGATTTGGCAAGGTACAAGCCTCTGGTAGAGAAAGACGTGATCAGCAAGCAGCAGTTTGACGCCGCAGTGGCCGCAGCGGACGCCGCCAAGGCCGCACTGGCAGACGCGCAGGCCAGCGCGCAGGCTGCCGGCGACGGAGTGCGCGTAGCCCGGCAGCGGGAAGCGCAGGCGCAGGCCATGCTGAAATACGCCCAGACCGGCCCGCAGCAGGTGGCGGCGCAGAACGCCCGCGCCAGGCAGGCGCTGGCCCAGGTGCAGCAGGCCCAGGCCCAACTGGACCAGGCCAAGCTCAATCTGAGCTATACCAAGATTCTGGCTCCAGCGGCGGGCATCATCACCCGCAAGAGCGTGGAGATCAACCAGAATGTCTCGGTGGGCCAGAACCTGCTGACGCTGGTGTCGCTTGAGGACCTGTGGGTGACCGCAAACTTCAAGGAAACCCAACTGAAGCACATGGCGGCCGGTCAGGCGGTTGAGATCGACGTGGACGCTACCGGCAAGACCTACAAGGGCAAGGTGACCCAGATCGGCGGCGCTACCGGCTCGGTGTTGTCGCTGTTTCCGCCGGAGAACGCGACCGGCAACTACGTGAAGGTGGTGCAGCGCGTTCCGGTGCGCATTGACTTTACCGATCTGGCGAACGAAGACCCCAACCACGCGCTTCGGCCCGGGTTGTCGGTTGAGCCCAAGGTGAGGGTGAAGCAGTAGAGCAGCTTCCGGCGACCAGCCTCTGGCTTCTGGCCCCTGATTTCCGGTCTTATCGGGATCACAGGGGCTGGAAGCTTTTGTTTTTTTGGCGGCTTGATGAGAATCCTGCGGATGTTTCCATTTATGGAGCGCATGCTGAAGGATGCCCGCTTTCAGGCGAGGGCGAGTAACGCCTTTCCGTATAAACTGGTTGCTATACCACGATGAAAGACTCGATTTACGTCTCGAAAGAGAACTACCTGAAGGCCATTCTGGAGGCCGAGGCGGAAGGCCATGAGGTCATTCCGGCTACGCTGGCCCATTGGCTTGAGGTTTCGCCGCCGGCGGTGACGATGGCGCTGAAGCGTCTGAAGCGGGACGGCTACGTGGAAGTGGGCGCCGACGGCATTGTGCGGTTGACGGGTATTGGACGCGAGACCGCGTACCGCACGGCGCTGCGCCACCATCTGATTGAGCGCATGTTGAGCGAGATTTTCGGGATGGAGTGGTACGAGATACACGAGGAGGCCGAGCGGCTGGAGCATGCAGTTTCGCCCGCCTTTGAGGCCAAACTTAGAGAAAAGCTGGGCGAGGGTGGCGCCTGTCCCCACGGTAATGCGGTGCTGCCGGAGAGCCCGGCAGAGCGCAAACGGCGCGGCGAAGTGCCGCTGTCAGAGGCCGCCGAGGGCAAACGCTACACCGTCACCAGCCTGCACGAGCGCGACGCCAGGCTGCTGCTCTTTTTGCATCACACCGGCATTGGACCCGGCCAGCGGCTGCGCGTGGTGAGCCAGAATTACGATCAAACCGTTTCAATTGAGTTGCCTGCGGGAGATTCGATTCTGGGTAGGCCGGCTGCGGAGGCAGTGTGGCTGCGACCTGAAGTTGCCGGATAAACACTCACGGAACAATCTGGCTTTTCCATAGAGAAGAAGTCACTCGGCGGTCGCGGCTTCGGAGTACAGCAATCGGAGAGCCGCTGTTGCCGTAAGTCGAAGGATAATCAGAAGTAATTAAATTTATTAACTATGATTAACTAACCTGTGCCATACTAATCGTCAAGCACGACACTGGCACCTCTCTTTACATCCAATGGCGACTGAAATTTCATCCACTATCCCGCTCGCTGAGCCTTCGTTGCCGGAGGTGAACTCGACCGTGAGCGTCTCCCGCTCGCCGTTTTACTGGCGGCGGCTGCTGGGCTTTCTGGGTCCGGGATTTCTGATTTCAGTGGGCTACATGGACCCCGGCAACTGGGCCACGGACATTGCCGGCGGGTCGCGCTTTGGGTACACGCTACTGTTCGTCATCATGGCGTCAAACCTGATGGCGATTCTGCTGCAGAGCCTGTCACTCAAGTTGGGCGTTGCCACGGAACGCGATCTGGCGCAACTGTGCCACGAGAACTATGGACGCACAGTGAGCATTGTGCTCTGGGTGATGGCGGAGGTGGCCATCGCTGCCTGCGACCTGGCCGAGGTCATCGGTTCGGCCATCGCGCTCAATCTGCTGTTCCACATTCCGCTGTTCTATGGCGTGCTGATTACCGGGCTGGATGTGCTGCTGATTCTGTTGTTGCAGCGTTGGGGCTTCCGCTATGTGGAGGCGCTGGTGATCGCGCTGATCGGCACGATTATCGCCATGTTCGGTGTGCAGATGTTTTTGTCGCGGCCGGAGTACGGGCCCGCGCTGCACAGTCTTCTTATTCCTTCGCGCGCCATCGTCACCAACCCCGGCATGCTGTACATCGCCATTGGCATGTTGGGCGCTACGGTGATGCCCCACAATCTTTACCTGCACTCCTCAATCGTGCAGAGCCGGCGCTACAAGCGCACGCCGGAAGGCAAGCGTGAGGCCATCCACATGGCCAATGTTGACTCTGCCCTGGCACTGATGCTGGCCCTGTTTGTGAATGCGGCGATTCTGGTTGTTGCGGCGGCGGTCTTTCATCGCAGCGGGCACTATGATGTTGCGGCCATTCAGGACGCTTTCAAGCTGCTGAGCCCGCTGGTGGGTGCGGCCGGAGCGAGCACCCTGTTTGCCATTGCCCTGCTGGCCTCCGGGCAGAACTCTTCGATTACCGGGACGCTGGCCGGGCAGGTGGTGATGGAGGGCTTTATCCACCTCAAGCTTTCACCGTGGCTGCGCAGGCTGATTACGCGCTCCCTGGCCATCATCCCCACCATCATCGTGGTTGCGGTTACCGGCGAGCGGGGGACGGAAGAGCTGCTGATTTTGAGCCAGGTGATTCTGTCGCTGCAACTGAGCTTTGCCGTGATTCCGCTGGTCATCTTCACAGGAAGCCGCAAGCGGATGGGCGAGTTTGTGAACGCGCCCTGGCTGAAGGCTCTGGCGTGGTCCACGGCTGTGCTGATCGCAGGGCTGAATGGGTGGTTCCTGCTGCAGATGGTGCAGGGCAAGTGAGAACAGAGTAAGGATGTCTTCCTGGCTGGTCGGCTACGGAGCGGCAACTTACGGCGTGATGGTGCGGATGAAGGTCGCTGCGGTTCCGGCGGCGGGATCGACGAAGGTTACATCGGCAGGATCGCGCCGCGGCGTATCGACAGAGAATACGACGAGCGGCCCTTCGACAATTTCAGGAATGCTATGCACGGTGTTGCGCCGGAAGAACAGCAATTGCCCAGGGCCGAGTTCGACTGGGGCGCCGCCGTCCACCACGAACTTTCCCCGGCCCGAAATCACCTGGAGATACTCGTCACAGGTCTTGTGGTAGTGCGCCGGAGCAGGCCGGTAGATGCGAAACAGGCGCGAACTGGCTGCCGGCTCGTCGGTGAGGCGTATATCGAGCAGCATGGTGTCGGCGGTGGGCGGAAACTTTTCGGCTAGAGCTTGAAGATCAAATGTCGAAGTTGCGTTCGTGCTGCCTGTGCCGTTGCTTTGCGTCATGAGGCTGTCCTTGTATCTGCGCCCACTTTATCTTGTTGCGCGGTTGCCGAGGAAGCTGTGAGCCCACGGATCATGAACCACCGTCTGCTAAACCCGCTAGTATAGCTACCATGCACGTTCTGTCTGCTGCCGAGATGCAGGCCTGCGACCGCGCCACGACGGATCGGTTTGGTATTCCGTCTGTGCATTTGATGCGTGAGGCTGCGGCGGCGATTGCAGCGTTTGCGCGGGAACAGTTTCCACGCGCCAGACGGCTGACGGTGCTGTGCGGGCGTGGCAACAACGGCGGCGATGGCATGATGGCTGCACGGCTGCTGGCAGCTTCGGGTCTTGAGGTGACCACGCTGCTGCTGGGCTCGCGGGAGGGGCTGAAGGGCGACGCCGCCGAGGCCTGGCAAGAGTTGACCAGCCCGGCGCATGGCCTTGTCCACGTAATCGAAACGGTGGAAGATTTGGCCAGGCACAAAGGCGCGCGGGAAGCCGACCTGATTTTGGATGCTGTGGTGGGGACGGGGTTCAAGCCTCCGCTGAAGGGTCTGGCGCTGGCGGCGCGGGAGTGGGTGCAGAACTGCGCTGCGCCGGTGCTGGCGGTGGACTTGCCGTCCGGCTGGCCGGCGGACGAGACTGCGGCAACTTTAGCTGGGCCGGTGTTTCCAGCCGATGCGGTTGTGACCTTTACCGCGCCCAAGCCGGCGCACGTTTTTGGACAACTGACACGGCGATGGCACCAGCCGATTGTGGTGGCTCCGATTGGTTCGCCGGAGGGAGCGATTGTTTCGGCGCTGGGGCTGGATTGGGCCGGGTCGGCGATGGCGCTGGTGCAGGCTCCGCGGGCTGCGGGGGCCAACAAGGGCAACTTTGGGCACGTGCTGGTGGTGGGCGGAACGTTCGGAACTGCGGGCGGCAAGTCGGGTGCGCCGGCCATGGCGGCTCTGGCTGCATTGCGGGCTGGGGCGGGGTTGGTGACGGCGGCGGTTCCTGCGCCGGCGATGGCGCTGGTGGCGGCTGTTGCTGCGGAGCTGATGACGTGGCCTCTGGCGGCGACCGCGGCGGGGCAGATTGCGGCGGAGAATCTTGCGCCGGAAGTGGTTGCCGCGTTTACGGCGGGAAAGACGGTGCTGGCCATCGGGCCGGGGCTGGGGCAGAGTCCGGAGACGATCAAGTTCACTACGGGGCTGCTGTCGGCGACAAAGATGCCGGCGGTGATCGACGCGGACGCACTGAACATTCTGGCTGCCAAGCCGGTGCTGCTGGCGAAACTGGCGAGGAGCCGGACACTGGTGCTGACGCCGCATCCGGGGGAGATGGCGCGGCTGACGGGGATGACAACGGCCGAGGTGCAGGCCGACCGGCTGGAGGTAGCGCGCGCGTTTGCACGGCGCAACGGTGTGACCCTGGTGCTGAAGGGGTGGCGAACGGTGATTGCGCATCCCGACGGGCGGGTGGCGGTGAATACTACGGGAAATCCCGCAATGGCCAAGGGCGGCAGCGGCGACGTGCTGACGGGGATGGTGGCGGGGTTGCTGGCGCAGTATCCTGACGAGCCTGCGCGGGCCGTGGAGGCTGCGGTTTATCTACATGGGCTGGCGGCGGACCTGGCGGTGCGCGAGGCCGACGAGCATATGCTGTTGGCGACCGATAGCCTTGCGCACCTTGCGCGGGCTTTTCACTTTCACGCAGGCGGCCGAAACGGTTATGTTTGGTTGCAGGGACTGCCGGCGGAGTCTTCACCGGTGACGGACTCCCACGAGGCAGAAGAATGATCAAGGCAGCACCCACCGCGGAAGGCAAGATTCACGAGTTCACCACACAGAGCGGTGCGGACACCATTGCCGTTGGACGCAAGCTGGCCCACCTGCTGCGACCGCCGCAACTGCTGGTGCTGCGCGGTGACCTGGGCACGGGCAAGACCACGCTGGTGAAGGGTATTGCGCAGGCTCTGGATGCGGCCGACCCAGACGAAGTGACCAGCCCGACATTTACTCTGCTGCACGAATACGACGGCGCGCGGAATGGAAAGCCGGTGAAGCTTTTCCATCTGGATGTGTATCGGCTGGAAGGTGAGCGGCAACTGGAGACGCTGGGGCTTGATGAACTGCTGACGCCTGACGCGCTGGTGCTGGTGGAGTGGGGCGAGAAGTTCAAGAGCATTCGCAAGAAGTCTACGGGCGAGATCGTGATCAGCTCAGAAGGCGGCGACGCGCGAAAGATTACGGTGACGCTGAAGGAGTAGCTGCGGAAGCCGCGGTTCCTTCAAGATTGCGATTGCGCGCCACTTTGGCTGGGTGATCTCAGGCCATCTTCTCAACGTAATCAACTGACGTTTGTCGCAGGCTCTATGAACCGAATTCCATTTGAAGAACTGCGGGAGACGCTCGCAGGGGCGCTGGTGAAGCTGGGCTTTGCTGCCGGGCGCGCGCAGACGTGTGCGCGGCTGTTTGCGGAGACAACCTGCGACGGCGTGTACACACATGGCGTGAGCCGCTTTCCGCGTTTTGTCGCGATGATCCGCAATGGCAGCATCGACGTTGGTGCAGAGCCGCAACGGGTGACTGGCTTTGGCGCGGTGGAGCGCTGGGATGGGCGCAGAGGCCCGGGCAATCTGAATGCGTATGGGTGCATGGATCGGGCGATGACGTTGAGCCGCGAGCATGGCGTGGGATGGGTGAGCCTGGGCAACACCAACCATTGGATGCGCGGCGGCACCTATGGCTGGCAGGCCGCGGAGGCAGGACTGATCGGCATCTGCTGGACGAACACGATGCCCAACCTGCCGCCGTGGGGTGGAGTTGAGGCGCGCATTGGGAATAATCCGCTGGTGATGGCGGTGCCGCGCGCGCAGGGACATGTGGTGCTGGACATGGCGATGTCGCAATTCTCCTATGGCGCGCTGGAGAGTTACAGAACGCGAGGAGAGATGCTGCCGGTGGATGGCGGCTTTGATGCGGAAGGTAACCTGACGCGCGATCCCGGCGCGATTGAGAAGTCTCTGCGGCCGCTGCCGGTTGGGTATTGGAAGGGCTCCGGGCTGTCAGTGGTGCTGGATATGATGGCCGCGATGACCTCGCTGGGAAGGGCGACGCACGAGCTTTCAACCGTGCCGGAGCTGGAGGCGGGCATCTCGCAGGTGTTTGTGGCGGTGCATCCTGAGGCGCTGGGACCAAGGGCGGAGATGGAGAAGATTGCCGACGAAATTGTGGCTTCACTGCATGGTTGCCGGACGGCGGAAGAGGGCGCAACGATTCGTTACCCCGGAGAGAAGACGTTGCGCACGCGGACGGAGAATCGCAGGCTGGGCGTGCCGGTGGATGAGGCAGTGTGGGCGCAGATTCTGGCGATGTAGAGCAGTGGTGCGTGTGCGAACACGAGCCGAGGGGAACGGATGAGTGTGTCTTCCAAGTCCGGTGAAGATCACTGCTGCGGCGCGTGCGCCGCGCCTGCGGCTCAGCCGCGCCCGGAGTTGCCGCGTCAGGTGGCGTGGCTGCAGGGAATTACGCTGGCGTGGATGACGGTGGAGTGCGGTGTTTCTCTTTTTGCGGCGGCGCGGGCGCATAGTGTGGCGCTGCTGGCGTTTGGGTCGGACAGCTTTGTCGAGTTGCTTTCGGCTACGGTGGTGCTGTTGCAGTTTTTGCCGCGGTTTCCGCTGAAGAAAGCGCACGCGGAGCGAACGGCGGCGGTGCTCTTGTTTGCGCTGGCGGCAGTGGTGGTGGGTATCGCCGTGCTGGAGTACCGGACTCCGGTAGAGACGAGTCCGCTGGGCATTGCGATTACTGCGGCGGCGCTGGTGGCGATGCCGGTGCTGGCGCGATTGAAGCGCAGGCAGGCGCGCGTACTGAACAACCCTGCACTCGCTGCGGACGCAACGCAGTCAGCTACGTGCGCGTATCTGGCGGCGGTGACGCTGGCGGGGCTGGTGATTTATGCCGTGTGGCGCGTGGCGTGGGTGGACACGCTGGCGGCGCTGGCGGCTGTGCCGATCCTGCTTGTGGAGGGGCGGCGGACGTGGCGCGGCGAAGGATGCGGGTGCTGCGGGTGACTAGATCGCAGTGCCCGGTAAAAGAAACGGATCGCTATACCACCTTTGGGCCCTCCCGAATCACTGTGCCGGGGCAGATGGAGATGCCGATCTGGAATGCGATGAGACTGGGCCGAGGATAGGACGCTCGCAGATCCTTCGACCGCATTTGGCGCATTGCTGTGCCAAACGCAGTCGAAGGATGACAGCGTTGCTGATTCAAACCGCTTAAAACAGTTGACGAGGAGTGGGCCTTAGAAGCCCATGATGTTGTAGCCGCAGTCGACGTACATGATTTCGCCGGTGATGGCGCTGGAGAGGTCGCTGGCGAGGAAGAGGGCTGCGCCGCCGACTTCCAACTGATCCACGTTGCGGTGGAGGGGGGCACGGTCGGAGTGGGACTTGAGCATGTCGCCGAGGTCGCCGACACCGCGTGCAGCCAGGGTCTTGATGGGGCCGGCGGAGATGGCGTTGACGCGGATGTTTTTGTCGCCGAGGTTCCAGGCAAGATAGCGGACGGAGGCTTCCAGCCCAGCCTTGGCCACGGCCATCACGTTGTAGTGGGGGACGACTTTTTCAGCGGCGTAGAAGCTGAGGGTCATGATGGTTCCGCCGTCGGTCATGAGGGGCGCTGCGGCATGGGTGACGGCGATGAGCGAGTAGACGCTGACGTCAAGGGCGGTGCGGAAGCCTTCGCGGCTGGTATTGATGAAGTCGCCGCGCAGGTCGGCGGCGGGCGCGAAGGCGACGGCGTGCACGAGGATGTCGAGCTTGCCGTATTTTTCTTTAAGGGCGGCGAAGAGGGACTCGATCTGCTCGTCGCTGGAGACGTCGCACTGGAAGCCACTGGCGCCGGGCAGGTCCTGGATAAGGCCCTCAGCCTCGAGCTTCATGCGTTCGTTCTGGTAACAGATGGCCAGGGTTGCACCGGCCTCGTGAAGTTTTTGGGCGATGCCCCAGGCGATGGAACGCTTGTTGGCCAGCCCGAAGACCACGGCCGTCTTACCTGCCAGATTGATCATGCTTACTTTCTTCCTCCATGGTCCGCACTGTGCGCGGGGCCAGAGTCAACGTATTTTTGCAGCGAGTCCTGCATGTGACATTTCCTTGAGGAAAATGCCACACGGCTGGCGTGCTTTCAAGGTACATCCACTCAGGTTCCGCTATCAGTTCCGCAGTGTCAGGGGAAATGCCGGGCCAACCGTCTTATAGAATACCAGCCCCGAAGGGGATATCAGCCGCCGAGATCGACCAGTTCGACATTGCCGACGGGGCGGTCTAGAAAACGGGAGCCCAGGCGCTCGAACTTTTCGACGGAATCGGTGGCGAAGCAGCGGATCTGGGTTTGCGGGTCAGATTGCGGGTCTGACGGACCTGCGGCGGGTGCGGCGCGGCCGTTGAAGAGGTGAATCGCGGCCTCAGCAGCGGCTTCGGCGGAATCGATCACCTTCATTCCGGTTGGCACGGCTTTTTCTATGAGGGACCGCAGCAGGGGGTAGTGGGTGCAGCCGAGGACGAGCGTATCGGGATGGAGACCCTGGGCGGCGGCATCGGCGTTCAGCTCTTCAAGATAGATGCGGATGACTTCGGCAGTGACGGCCACCTGCGGTGGGGTAGACGCGGCTTGCGCCGCAGAGAGCGGAGTGCCGGCTGCCAACAGGGCTGGCGGGTCGGTCCAGCCCTCCTCGACGAGCGGGACGAGCAGGGGGCAGGCCTTTTCAAAGGCGCGCAGGCCCTGAGCCCGGCAGGCGGCGGCGTAGGCGTGACTCTGCACGGTGGCGTCAGTGGCGATGACCAGCACGTCGCCGGTGCGGGAGGCGGCACGGGCGGCGGAGGCTCCGGGCTGGATGACGCCGAGGACCGGGACGGGAACCGCGTCCTGAATGGCGTCCAGGGCCAGGGCGCTGGCGGTGTTGCAGGCGATGACGAGGAACTCGGCGGCCTGTTGGCGGACGAGGAATTGGGCGCTCTCAACGGCGTAGCGGGCGATGGTGCGGCGGGACTTGGAGCCGTAGGGCAGGCGGGCTGTGTCGCCGATGAAGACGAAGCGGGCGCGCGGCAGCCGGGCTACGAGCGCGCGTAAAACGGTGAGCCCGCCAAAGCCGGAATCGAAGACTCCGATGGTGGGGGGTGTGGTTTGCGGACTGGTCACGGATTGGTTCCTTGGCTGGTTGCCGGATTGGCGTTGGGAGCGCTTGCCGGGGTGGTTTGCTGGCTGGGGACTGCGTCGGCGGTCAGGTAGGTGCGGGTGAGGTCGGCGTGGGCGGCCAAGGTGGCGTGCGTGAGGCCGTCCACCAGAAAGCGGACCTGGGTGACGTTGGGCAGGTTGGCGCGCAGGGTGGCGCAGATAGAGATGACGGTCAGCGTTTCGGTTTCAAGGCCCGAAGGGTGATTGGCGGCGAAGTTGTTGGTCAGGTTGACGACGGCCAACTGGGCGTTGGGGTCCTTGGGGTCTTTGGAGCCAGTGGCAGGCAACAGGAAGACCTGGGCTAC